>WNGD01006009.1_pt1 | contig 11678 bp, 10 predicted proteins | sample 5400671 | NCBI WGS metagenome assembly WNGD01 (sample SAMN13153369, study PRJNA577476) | soil metagenome | isolation source: 40 cm soil or saprolite under grassland replicate 2 | place: USA:California | collected 2016-06-15
GCCGAGGGTCTTCCGGGCAAGCGTTATTACGGCGGCTGTGAGATCGTCGATCAGGTCGAGCAGCTCGCGATCGACCGGGCGAAGCAGCTGTTCGGCGCCGAGCACGCGAATGTGCAGCCGCACTCCGGGGCGCAGGCGAACATGGCCGCGTATCTCGCCGTCGCGAAGTTCGGTGACACGCTGCTCGGCCTGGCGCTGCCGCACGGCGGCCATTTGACGCACGGGTCGCCGGTGAATTTCTCCGGCACGCTGTTCAAGGCGACGGCGTATCACGTCCGTGAGGAGACCGGACGAATTGATTACGACGAAGTGCGCGACGTCGCGAAGAAGGAGAAGCCGCGCATCATCATCGGCGGCGGCAGCGCGTATGCGCGGATCGTCGATTTTCCGGCGCTGCGGTCGATCGCCGACGAAGTCGGTGCGGTGCTGGTCGTGGACATGGCGCATTTCGCAGGGCTGGTGGCGGGCGGGGTGTACCCGTCCCCCGTCCCCCATGCACAGATTGTCACGACCACCACGCACAAGACGCTGCGCGGCCCGCGTGGCGGCATGATTCTGTGCAAGGCCGAGCACGCGAAAGCAGTTGATAAACAGGTTTTCCCGGGCACGCAGGGCGGGCCGCTCGAGCATGTAATTGCGGCGAAGGCTGTCGCACTACTTGAAGCGTCGCAGCCGGACTTCAAGCAGTACGCGAAGGACGTCGTGAAGAACGCGCAGGCGCTGGCGGCGGCGCTGATCGCGCGCGGCTACGCGATCGTGTCAGGCGGGACGGACAGTCACCTGATGCTCGTGGACTTGCGCAAGAAGAACATCACCGGGAAGGATGCCGAGCAGCTGCTGGACCGGGCGGCGATCACGGTGAACAAGAACACGATTCCCGGCGATCCGCAGTCGCCCTTTGTCACGAGCGGCATTCGCCTCGGCACGCCCGCCGTGACCACGCGGGGCTTTGGGGTCGAGGAGATGGAGCGGGTGGCCGAGCTGATCGACGAGGTGCTGGTGAAGCGGGATGAGGCGACGGTGGTGAAGGTGAAGGGCGAGGTCAGGGCGATGGTGGAGGAGTTTCCGTTGTATGCGAAGGGGGTGGGGGTGGGGTGAGGGAAGAGTTGGTGCTCGTAGATTGTGAACTGTGCATCGACTTGCTCTGCTGTGTGGGAACGGCTTCTCGATTGATCTCGCGAAGCATCTAGGATCGTCTCTTGATCCCTCATCGCCATTCACATGGCCGATCCCGCATCCGGATGGAGGTCTTCTCTTAGACTCTCTGCCAAAACTTCGCGAGTGGATGGAACGAACACTGCGGGCAGAACCCAGTCATTTCTTGGCTATTAGTTCTCTAACAAATCTCTCCAAAGGTACCAAGGGCCCCTTTGAATGGGATTCATTCGACATCCATTCTGAGTTAAGGCACTTTCTCGCGCTCGCATATGGGTGGTATCAGCTTGAATTGGACGCGTCGGATATTCGTGGCTGGCCATGGCATGATTGGATCAACAGGAATCGTCACCACCTCATCGGAGCACTGTCCGTCAACTACGACCTTGTGCTCGAACGCAGCCTCTACTGGAATCGGATTCCATTCTTCTACCCAGGAACCGACGGGAAACCCGTGAGACTTCCTTCACGCGGGATCCGATTTGAGAAGGCGCTCCCTTTGGCGAAGCCCCATGGATCGTCGAACTTTGGGTCGCTGCTTCGCATCTCGCCGGTCGGTTATCCGCTACCGACCCACACATGGGCAGGAAATGCGGCTTTGCGAATCCTAAGAGACGCGGAGCTTCTCCAGGCTCGTGATCTTGCGGACATCGTGACACCAGGTGAGTGGAACGTCTTTCCGCAATACCTCACGTGGGCTCAAATGATGCACCGGGCTTTCCGCCAAGTACTCAGGGCATCCAATACACTTGTGATTATTGGATTCAGCTTGGGTACCGCGGACCAGGAAGAGTTCAAGGAAGTCCTGAGCTCATTGACTCGCGACCACCACGTCGTCGTAGCCGACCCGATACCCAGCCGAGCACTTTTGGAGTACCTCGATGGTCGGGGAATCACGCCAGTGGTGTGGCGGAAAGGGCCTGAAGACCTGTAACCGCGATAGCTCGTAGCACTTCAACGGCGCCTGCAGCAAATCCGCCCTACTCTGCCGCAAAAACGCCCTAGCCCCCGTAGGTCCAGCGGGTGATTCTAGACGAAATCGTTCCGACATCAATCTGCTTGGATCACCGGAGGTCCTGACATGCCAGTAAGCCGTGAGCACACCGGCCGGATTGAGCGAATCGCTGACGAGGTCAATGAATTCCATCCTCTACTGCAGAGACTTCTTTCCAAGCTTCCTACAGTCACTGCCGTGTCATATACGCACGGTTCAAGAGAAATGGGCGCTGACTTTGTCGTCACACGAACTCACGAGGTTTTGGGGACCACGATATACGTTGGCATCATCGCGAAGGTCGGCCGGATCCCGCAGGACCATTCGGATATCGAAAGGCAAATAGAGGAATGCTTCGTGCCTCGGCCCCTGGAGGGAGGAAGAAGACGGGAAAGGTTCGACGAGATATGGGTCATGACTTCCGGGACAATCTCCGCTAATGCGCAAGAAAAGATCTTCAACAAGTATGCCGCAACCAAGGTTCAATTTGTCGATCGCGATCCCCTGACACGGTTGATTGATGAACATGTTCCCGACTTCTGGGCAAATGTGGACCCCAGGATCGGTGAGTTTCTCAGCCAGACCCGAGAGGCGTCACATGCGGCCGAGCACGCCGCGGCGCTCACTGTCCCAGGGGCTGAATCGTTTTATGTGCGTCAGGACGTTTATCGCTTCGAGGAAAGACGCTACTCGAAGACATTGAGGCCAAAGAAACCGCCGAAGCCTGTGGAAATTGAAAAGGAGGTTCTCGATCATCGAGTGTCTCTCGTAGAAGCTCCCATGGGAGCCGGAAAATCGAAGTTACTGCGTCACCTCGCGCTGACGTTCGCCGATCCAGAAACGCACCTTGAGAAAAAAGTGCTTCCCGTACCCATCACATATAGGGAGTACCAAGATGCTTACGGCGCGGATATTACAAAGCTGATTGACGAGCGGGTTGGCTCAATGATTCCATCAGAGCTCCGCCAGGATCTCACCGTCTTGGTGTTGATAGACGCCCTCGACGAGAAAATGCAGGATAGCGACGATCAAGCAGTTGCTCTGAGCGAGCTTGCCGCTCAAGTGAAAGACAAAGACAAGATCAATGTCGTGGTGAGCGGACGCCCTCTCGCAACCGCCGGAGAGGGCCGGTCAATCGACGTTCAGATTCAGCGATACGAAATTGGTCCACTCACCATAAACCGGCTAGTCGAGTTCCTCACTATTCTCTGTTCGGATCTGAACCTCCATACCCGCATAATCGAGGACATCAAGAAATCGCAGCTGTTTAAGGAGCTTCCTAGATCGCCGATCGCCGCAATTCTACTTGCTCGTCTCCTAAGAGAATCATCTAAGGACCTCCCATCCAACCTCACGGAACTGTATGCGAAATACGCAGAGCTCATGCTTGGGCGATGGGATATTGAGAAAGGCTTGCAGTCCCAAAAGGAGTACGACGTGCTGGACACGCTTTTAATGGAACTCGCTCAGTACATGATTGAGAATGATTTGCCAGGCGTCGCGAAGAGCGAACTACGTGCACGGTTTGTCGAATACTTGCAAACGCGCAACCTCGACATTGATCCTGACGACCTTCTCAAGAGAGTCATTGAGAGATCAGGGTTGCTTTCCGTAATCCCGAGTTCGCAGGTAGTGCAGTTCCGGCATCGTAGCTTCGCCGAATTCCTCTACGGAAAGCTGGCTGCTCGACGCGGGCTCTTGCCCGTAGATCAGCGCGCCCTCTCTGCTTACTGGGCGAACGCGTTCTTCTTCAAGTTTGGCGTCCTACGTGATTGTGCCAGTGAACTTGAAGCCTTTCTCGCCCTAACTCCAACAACGGAAAGTGAGCGTTGGGGAAAGAGATTGGGTGCTGCGAATCTAGCCTTGGCGGCGTACACAACACCGTACGAGCTGGCTGTCAAAGGACTTGAATTCAGCGTTGTGGACGCAGCACAACACTATCTCGCAATTGTTTCGGGAGAACAAGTTTCCGACTTGGTCGACCTTTCAAGGATGCATCTCCTATGGCTGTTTCAATTGATCATGCGACAGCATTACGGATATGGGTATTTCAAGAGAGGATTTGATGAGGTTGCGCTCCGCATCGACGACTCCGCCCTGCCTCCTGCGGTGAAGGCGTACGCGCTGTTCCTCCTTACTGTTTGTTCTCTTGAGGCGGGTGGAGAAAACGCCTTTGCATTCCTACTTGAGAAGCACGCTGCTGCATTGCCACTGGACTTGACAGTTGCGGTTCACGCGGAAGCATCGATAGCCAAGCAGTCAGATGATGTGCTCAAGAAGCAGGAGCGAAGGCTGAGGCGCGCCTTGCAATCGGATGATTCACTCAAGAGGCGCATTACAGACCTGTTTGAGGTCCCTGTCCGAAATGCGCTCCCGAAGAAAACGGGATCGTAGACTACTCAGCGTGGAGAGCCCTTCAGCGCGTCCCTCGTCGCCGAGCGGTTGCTTCAGCGCACGGACCCCATCTCAACTCCACGATTTCAATCTCTCCTTGAGATCTCAAGAGCCGAGCCGTCGTTGGAAGCCGTGCCCTAAAGGGCTGGCTCGGCCACTACGCGCGTCCTGAAGGACGCGATGAGCCCTTCAGGGCTCGCGTCTTCGCCGAGCCGGCGCCCTTCGCTGCGCCCGGGGCAGGCTTTCAGCGCTCGGATCACGCCCTCGGCGAACAGGACGAGCACGGGAGTGAGATAGCGCATGAATCCTCGCAATCTTACGACGGTGATGGAAAGCCAGCTTTCCTCAACGCTGCCCGATAGTTGTCTCGGCATTGGTCGCGCATCTGCTTGGAGCGTTCCGTATCGCCGTTTATCATCACGGCGAACGCCTTGCTATCGCAGGTACGGAAGTCTTGTTCGATGTCCGCTCGCAAACGGACGCGCGCGCGTAGTGAATCGACGTGCGCCCGATACGCGCGGGCCTCGCGCTCTTGTTGTTTAGCGACCACTGCTTGAGCCTGTGCCTCGTGCTCGAGTCGGATGCTGTCAAGTTCCCACTGCCATGCGATCTTGGCTGGTCCGGCGCTGTCAGCACCCCAGTTGTACTTCATGACGAGGCAGCGGGCGAGCTCAGCACCCGATGTACTGATCAGCTGGCAGGCGGCGAGCTCGGCACGCCGATCGGGTTGACTGCACGCGATCAAGCACGCTAGGGCCGCTAGGCATGGAATCCTCACCGATTCTAGGATGCAGTGACTTAGGCCACGACGCCACTCAGGAATTGTTGTGGCCGACCTCCAGCCCCCGACGCGCAGCACTAACTCGCGAATGCGGTGTCGATTCTCGGACCGACCCCGCGTTCGAAGTTTATCCGTGCCCTAAAGGGCCGGCTCGGTTTCTGCGCCCTCCTGAAGGACGGGGTGAGCCCTTCAGGGCTCGCGCCTTCGCCGCGCCGGCGCCCTTCGCTGCGCTCAGGGCAGGCTTTCAGCGCACGGATCACATCTCAACCCACGACTCCAATCTCTCCTTGAGATCTCAAGACCCGAGCCGTCGTTAGAAGCCGTGCCCTAAAAGGGCCGGCTCGGCCACTACGCGCGTCCTGAAGGACGCGATGAGCCCTTCAGGGCTCGCGCCTTCGCCGAGCTGGCGCCCTTCGCTGCGCTCAGGGCAGGCTTTCAGCGCACGGATCAGACACCCACCTGCAGCAAATTCGCCCTACGGCGCCGCAAAAACACCCTAAACAATTTCGACAAATCCTGAAAAGTTCTGGAGTCAATCTTTCTTGGAGTCGAGATGGCACGCGTCAGAATCGAAGATATCGTCGAACACCTGAGCTCCGACATGCGGCGCGCTCTAGAGGATGCTGTAAGAGAGACAGTCCAAGGCGCGAACTTCGAACCCTATGAGCTATTTCGTGCGTTCCGTCGCGCCGTGGGGCGCACGTGCGATACGTGGGCAAACGTACCGGACAATTGCGTAGAGTGCTGAGCACGCCCATCTCCATATCGCTAGCCTGAGCACTCTCGTTAGATGATGCCGTCGTTGCCGAGTCAGTGGTTCCCGTCTCTAGGTACGCCCCACCGGGGCAAAGACCCGCCTCGGATGCCCCAAGTACGTCTTATCCGGTCACCCTAAAGTCTCGACAAAGTCGCCGCAGAGATCACAGTTCGAATCGCCAGCAGCTCTTCAAAATGGGCAGGATGCTATGTACGACGAAGGTGCCACAGTCTGCGGAGTTTGCCTGTCCGAGCCCGATTATCTCTCCAACTTGATCGCGGCCAATGCGACGGCGACGGAATGCTCCTACTGTGGCCGGGTCACAGAGGAGCCAAGTGCAATGCTAATGGAGGACCTCATCGATGTGATAAGCGGGGCTGTTTCAGAGGAGTACGAGGACGCCGCGGATTCAGTTCCATACGAAAGCGCTGAGGGCGGCTATCAGATGACCACATACACAAGCGATGAACTCCTCTACGGCATGGGACTATTCAGTCGGTCTCGTGAGCTCATGCGAGACATCGCCGATGCACTCCCCGACTATGCGTGGGTCGAACGAGACCCGTTCGGCCTGTCGAGATATGATGCGCTGCAGTTCGGATGGGAGGAGTTCTGTCGCCAAATCAAACACGTCACGCGTTTCATGTTCTTTCGTCGACGCAGGCGCACAATTCAGTCCCACGACGACATTCGTCCGTATGAGATGCTGTCGGAGCTAGGTTCATTAATCAAAGAACTCGGGCTGGTGACAGTGCTTCCTCTTGGAACTATCCTCTTTCGCGTCCGGCAGCACGTTGGAACTGTGCATCCGCAGACATTGAGCGAACTCGGTCCGCCGCCAACGGAAAACGCGGTCCATGCCAATCGCCTTACCCCGGCAGGGATTTCAATGCTATATGCTGCACTCGATCCAGTGACTGCGGCGAAAGAAACTCTAAATCGTCGTAGCAAGCGTTTGCGCTGGGCAACAACGGCGGAAATTGAGACTTTGCGTGACCTTTCAGTCATCGATCTAACCGCGCTTCCACCTATTCCCAATATCTTTGATCGCGAATTCACGCGGGATCAGCGCCAAGCGATTGCATTCATACATTCCTTTACTGAGGATCTCACAAAGCCCGTGCGGAAGGATGGGCGCGAACATATTGAGTATGTGCCATCCCAAGTCGTCACAGAGTACATTCGCTATCGGTTCTTAGACGCGGATCGAGAACGGGCAAATGGTATCGTCTATCCGAGTGCTAAGGATCCTATAGGACGCAATGTTGTGTTGTTCTATGATTCCGACGACTGCTCACCCATTGATTTGTTAGGAACAGCCCGCGGTGCACCCTTGCGCTTGCGTACGAGTCGGGAACGAGGGGTGACCGGTCATCCGTAATCACCGCACGGTAGCGCGTTCATCGTGTCCCCGGCCCTAGGGGTCCAGGTCTTCGTCGACCGGCGCTTCAGCGCACGGATCCCATCCCAACTCCACGGTTCCGTCTCTCCTTGAGATCTGACGGCCCGAGCGGTCGTCTTATCCGTGCCCTAAGAGGGCCGGCTCGGCCACTACGCCCGTCCTGAAGGACGCGATGAGCCCTTCAGGGCTCGCGTCTTCGCTGAGCCGACGCCCTTCGCTACGCTCAGGGCAGGCTTTCCGCGCACGGATCCGGTTAGTGCCGCAAATCCGCCCCAGGATGCCGCAAAAACGCCCTAACCAGAGTGCGTTCAATAAGCATCGTTGTCGACATACCCAATTGCTTCCCCGGTCACGAGGAGTGGGAAGACCATGAGCCATCAAGTCCTCTATTTCCCGTACATCGCCGTGCCGCAATCCGTTTGGCTCACGCAGATCTTGCTGTACTGGGATCAGGTGGGAAGCATCGTCCCGTACGAATACATCGACCATCCGGAAGCGCTCGGTCCCTACATGCAGCAACTGCTGCGCGAAGAGCTGGTCGTGCAGATCCAGCCGGGGGCCTACCTGCGCAATGTGCCACGGTTCGCTGAGGCGTTTGTTCGTTACCTGAATAGCCTGGGATCAGAATTGGAGGTCAGACAACGCGCCTTCGCGGCTGGACGGCGAGAGAGGATTCACGACGAAAAGATGGGCAAAGCCGGTCGACGGGGCGTGCCGCGACGACCAATCGCCCAGATCCACATCGAAAAGCTGGACGACGTCTCGCAGGCTCTCGAGCAGGCCGGCCTCGCCAGTACGAGCCGATATCCCTGGATTGATGTCGAGCGAGAGACTGCGAACGATTTCATGTGCTATCTCGCGACGTGCTTAGGGCAGGTGCCCGAGGTGGACGCGCTCCCGATCACGGACACCGGGCGTGCGCTGGACAAGGTGCTCACGAGCGGCGTCGAAAAACGTGAAGTGGACGCGCAGGTGCAAGTGCTGCGGATGCAGGTGCTGGAGAAGATCCTTCCCGTGCCGATGCATGAGTTGGAACCGGGAGACATTCGTCAATTCAAGGACAAGCACGGTGCCGCCCTGGGCCATTTCCGGCAGCGTGTTCAGGAAGAACTCGTGATACTCGCTGACATGAACAACGAGAACCTCAAATCGGAGCGTATGGCGCTGTTTGTCGCGAGAGCGCGCGAGGAAACTCGGGAAATTCAGAGTTGGATGAAGGACGCGCGGTGGAAAGGTGGCGCGGCGAACGTGGGCGGGATCGTCTCCGCCGTGCCGGGCGCGCCTCAGTTCTTCGGTCTTTTGAACGCGGTGCGTGAAGCGGTTTTTGGGGGTGCGCCGCCACCACCGCCGCGGGACTTTGCCTACGCGGCTCACCTTGAGGCGCGATTCGCCTGACCCTTCGCTGCGCTCAGGGCAGGCTTTCAGCGCACGGATCGAATCCCACGAGGGATCTGACGCCGTGCCGTCGTTTGTATCGGTGCCCTAAAGGGCCGGCTCGGCCACTACGCGCGTCCTGAAGAACGCGGGGTGAGCCCTTCAGGGCTCGCGTCTTCGCCGGGCCGGCGCTTCGCTGCGCTCAGGGCAGGCTTTCAGCGCACGGATCCTCGCTGCCGCAAACCTGCCCTACGGTGCCGCAAGAGCACCCTATCAACTCCCCAGACCGCGGTCCATCGTCGTTTGCCGAGTTATAAGCGCGCCGGCGGTCGCATGGTTCATAGTTCGAGTCAAGAGGAGGTGTGTGATGAGTCCTAATTCTTCGCAGAGTCTTGTGGAGTCGCTCGCTCAGCAGTGCCACGAATACCTCAGGGATGCGGATAAGAAGCGAGACGAGTTGATCGGTTTCTTCGCCGTTGTGATCGGCCTACTGTTCGTTGCCTACGATAAATTGGATGAGCAGCTCAAGACTCTCATCTCGATTGCCGTGGCGCTTGTCGGCGTGTTCGTCGCTCTTGCCGTAATTCAGTACAGAAAATGGCACGCGATATACGTTGCTGGCTTTCGCGTGCTAAATGACGTGCGGCAACGCACAGCCACGCCTTCGGGCGATGACATCCTGGCTGCTTGGAGGCGCCTAGACTACCCCAGAAGTTACTTAGGCATGTGGCGCATGCTGAATCCGTTCCAGGGTACTGAGGCGGCGACGTTTCTCGCATTCTTGGTTCTTTCCTTCGTTCCATGGTACCTACTTCTCAGGTCGCATCCTCGGTTGATATCGTATTACGCGGGTGACGACATCTTGCCATTTGCCTTGGACTTCGTCTTGTATTTCGTATTGGTGGGGTTCGTCGCCACACTCGTGTTCTATTGCAGCATCGCGAAGCCAAGTCCATTCAAACACTGGATGTTCGAGCCCTTTCGCCATCATGGCGGGGGCGATCGGGCGAGGGCAAAGTGACCATATCTTGGTCCGTCGCGCCTTTGGCGAGTGGGTTCGAGCCGTGATCTTTTCCGTGCCCTAAATGGTCGGCTCGGCCACCGCGCCCGTCCTGAAGGACGGGGTGAGCTCTCAGGGCTTCGCGCCTTCGCCGAGCCGGCGCCCTTCGCTGCGCTCAGGGCAGCCTTTCAACACACGGACTTAGTCATGTCCACACGATTCGTTGGCTGAGCGGCGCTGGCTGAGCGGCGCTGCCCGAGCGATGCGCGCCCGCGCGGCGGTAAGGAACGGATTGTGGCTTCTGGAAGGTGCGCTGTCGGCCGTGTAGGACGCGCTGTCGGCGGGTCAGAAACGCCGCGCGAGTAAAAGAACGCGGCAGGCGGTCGCGATCGATCAATGCGCGCTAGTATCGAGCGCACACGCGAGAGGAATGTGCGCGCTGTCTACCTAAATGGCCGCGCAGTCGACCAGTAAATGGGCGTTGTCCGCGGTAAACTGGGCGTCGTCAGCGAGTAACTGGACGTTGTCGGCCAGTATTTGATGGTATCGACCCACATCGTGGACATTGTCGGCCGGTAACTGGACGTTGTCGATCGGTATGTAAACGTTGTCAGAGGGTAGATGGGAGCTGTCCGGCAGTACCGGGACGTTGTCGTCCGGTATCTGGACGTTGTCGGTGTGTACCGCTTCGCTCGCGCGGGGGATGTGAGCGTTGGCGGTGTGAAATCAAATTTGTCTCGCGCTAAGGGAGCCCCTCCGGCCCTCTAGCGGTTTCCGCTCCTGACCTCCAGCGTCTAGCTCGTGCGGTTCCATCGGCTTCTCCTCGCCATCCTGGCGCTCTCAGTCATCGGTGCGCCGCTCGACGCACAACGCCGCAGCTCTCGCTCCTCGAGTGGCACGGTCCATGTCCACGGCTACACGCGTCGCGACGGAACGCACGTCGCCCCCTACACCCGATCCGCGCCGCGAAGCTACGCGGCGCCGAGGTCCCCGCGGAGCCATTCCACCCCGCGAGCGTATCGCGCTCCAACGACGCGGCCGCGGGCGTATGCCTCACCCGACGCCCGTGGACGGACCCCTCGTAGCCGTTCGGCGCGGGACAGATTCATGCACAGCACCGGCTACCCTCGTGGCCGACACGGCTACGTCGTGGATCATGTCGTTCCGCTGTGTGCCGGCGGGGCCGATGCGCCGAGCAACATGCAGTGGCAGACCGTCGAGGAAGGGAAGGTGAAGGACCGGCAGGAACGAGCTACATGCGCCGCGCGGAGGCATTGACAATGAAAGATCGGCAGCCCGAGGTGGCGAAGTACGGGGCGCGTCTTTATGGAATGGGCGATACTCTCCTCATCAAACAAACGATCCTTCGAGGCGTCCCGCCCGAATACGTCATCGACGAGCACCGGGAACGCCACGTGGCATCGGATGATGACAGCGCCGTCGCAGCCGCCATCCGCGATGCCGTGAAGGGCAAGCTGTAGCCTAAGAGCGACCGCCCTCGCCGAGCCGGCGCCCTTCGCTGCGCTCAGGGCAGGCTTTCAGCGCACGGATAATATCTGTAAAACGCAACGGAATTCGGGAGCACAATGATCAAACCATCTGACATCGCTCCGCTGCGCAGATCCGCTCCCGACTCTGCTGATACCGACCGACTGAAAGCATCCCTCGCCCAAATCAAAGCAGTCGGCCATTCTTTCTCGGCGCCTCAGACGTCCAGCCAATTCTTCACTGGAAGCTTGGCAACCAGTATGGACGAGTTGGCGCCAGGCTTGCCGTAAACACCGACGAGCAATACAAGAAGGTAACGCGTGCCGCGTTCGC
>WNGD01006010.1_pt1 | contig 11678 bp, 14 predicted proteins | sample 5400671 | NCBI WGS metagenome assembly WNGD01 (sample SAMN13153369, study PRJNA577476) | soil metagenome | isolation source: 40 cm soil or saprolite under grassland replicate 2 | place: USA:California | collected 2016-06-15
TGTCGGTGCGAGCGAGCAGGAAGCTGCGGTCCGAGTAATGAGCCCCGCTCGACCATGTCTTCTGACCGTTCAGAACCCATTGCCCGTCGCGCCGCTCCGCGCGCGTGCGCAGGCCCGCGAGATCGCTGCCGGCGTCCGGCTCGCTGAAGCCCTGGCAGAAAATCAGCTCGCCGCTCAGGATCTTCTCGACGTAGGTCTCCTTCTGCCAGGGAGTGCCGTGCGCGACCAGGGTCGGGGCGAGAAGCGTGACACCGAGCCGTCCCAGGATTCCTGGCGCGCCGGCCTGGGCAAGCTCCTCCTGGTAGATCGCCTGCATGACCGGCGTCGCACCGCGGCCTCCGGCTTCCATGGGCCACCCGAGCTTGAGCCAGCCTCCCTCGTACAGCCGCCGCTGCCACTGCCGCTGAAGCTCGGTGTCCTCCTCGTCCCGGTAACCACCCTTGCCGCCCTGGCGCCACTCGCTCGGAAGGTACGCTTCGAGCCAGCTTCGGACCTGGTGCCTGAAGGCTTCCTCCTCGGCCGTGAATCCAAGATCCATGGTTCGGAACGTAGCAAAAACGGGCAAACTGAAAGTAGGGATGGCATCTGAGGTCCTGTGCGGGCGCTGCGGGGCGCTCCTCACGAATCCGTCCGCTCCATGTCCGCGGTGCGGTTCTCCGGCGTCAGGCGGCGGTTACTACGCAGCCGCTGTCCGGCCACGCAAGAATCCCGCGCTCGCGGCGGCCCTGGCCATCGTCCCCGGACTGGGGCACTTCTATCTAGGCCACAACATGAAAGGCTTTGCATACCTGCTAGGTATCGGCGGCCTTCAGTTCTTCGGATTCGACCTCGATCTGACAGTCATCGGTGCCGCGGTTGGTGTGCCGATGGAGCTTGGCGGCGGAACGCTGTGGGTCTTCAGCATCGTGGATGCGTATCGCACCGCCAAGCAGATGGAGCAGCGCGGGTTTTAGTCGGTTAGGACGAAGCTCGCCGCCTCCGGGTGGTCGCCTTGCGACGGCGTCCATTGGCGGGAGGCGCTGTGGTCCGACGGCGGCGGGTGGTCTTGCTACCGAGGGCTCGCTCGACGCGCTTCGAGATCGTGCGTAGGCCTCGCTCCACTGTCTTGGACGAGGTGCCGGTGCCCTTGGTGGCCAATTTCGCGACCTGGCGGCGAAGCGTCCGGTTCTCGCTGATCAGCTTGGCGACCATCGTGTTCAGTCGCGTGACAAGCTCCCCACCTTCAGCCCGCTTGCGAAGCGTGCGATTTTTCGATCCCGGCGGGCGTCCACGTCTCCGTGGTGCATTTTGCTGTGCTTCCTCGGGTGCCATTTTGTCTCCTGCAATAAAAGGAAATTGGGCGCAGCAATTCTAACTGCGCCCAATAAATGCGATATGACGAGACTTACGCCGCGACTAGCAGTTGCTGTTTGGAGAGACTCTTCAATCCCTCGCGCGCGAGCTCGTGCGCGGGATTTGCCTTGCGGCTCACGTAACGAACGACTCGCCAGCCGCGGCGGCATCGTTCCCTGACTTCGTGCACAGCGACACGAAAACTGTCGCTCGACGGCATCCGGCTGCGCACCACTGGAGCGCAATCCGTGCGCACGATCACACGGTGATAAGGCCAGCGCGCGGCGGCAAGATCGAGCGCGCCCGCGCACACGTGCGCTTCCAGCTGGGCGGAGCCACCCATATGCGAAAAGCCGAACGACTCGGTGTAGACAGCCCGCCCTCTAACAAAAACGGCCAGGCCACACCCGGCCCGGCCATGCTTGTCCAGCGCGGCGTCTACGTAGATCACCAGGCACTCCCGCAAACTGCATTTCCCTCCCGTTTGGCGGGCGAGGCGGGGGGCCGCCAGGCCCGGATTTCGGAAGAGCCTAACACGATGTTGCGCGCTTGTCCGTTGGTGGATACAAGATATGGGGTCAGTCAGAAATCCCCTGATCAGGAGGGAGTTCAGTCCCCATTGCGTGGTAGCCGCCATCGACGTGCAGTAGCTCGCCCGTGGTCATGTCCAGGAATTCCGATAAGAGGACGCACACGGCCCTGCCAACCGGAGATTTGTCCTGCAGGCTCCAGCCCAGGGGCGCCCGTTTCTCCCACACTTCCTCGAAGTCCTTGAAGCCGGGGATCCCGCTCGCCGCGAGCGTTGCGAGAGGTCCTGCGCACACTGCGTTGACGCGAATCTTGTAGCGCCCGAGGTCGCGGGCCAAGTACCGCGTCACGGATTCGAGCGCGGCCTTGGAGACACCCATCCAGTCGTACTTCGGCCAGGCGTGCGTCGAGTTGTCGAAGTCGAGGGTGACCATCGACCCGCCATGCTCCTTCATCAGCGGCAGAAATCCGCGGGCCATTTCCTTGAACGAGAACGCGCTCACCTGCAAGGCGGTGGCCACGCTTTCCCAAGGCGTGTTAAGAAACTGGCCGCCGAGCGCATCCGCCGGGGCGAACGCGACCGAGTGCACCATTCCATCAAGGCGGTCCCATCGTTTCCCGGTCTCCTGGACTGCGGCGTCGATGTCCGACGCTTTCGACACGTCCATCTCGAGGATATCCGGCACGGGATCGAGCTTTTTCGCAGTCATCTGCGTGATGCTCATCATCCGGCCGAAGCTGGTGAGCAGGATCTCTGCGCCTTCACGCTGGGCTTCCTGAGCGATCGAGAAACCGATGCTGCGCCGGTCTGACATCCCCGCGATCAGGATTCGTTTTCCTTTGAGGATCATGCCCGAATACTAAGGTTGTTCGCCGGTGGCGACGGGAGCGTCCCGGCGCGACCAGTCGCTCCAGGACCCGGCGTAAATCCGCGCGTTGGGGATGCCCGCGATTTCCATGGCGAGCAGGTGATGCGTCGCGTTCACGCCCGAGCCGCAATCAGATACCACCGAAAGTCGACGATGCGGAGATTGCGGTCGTCAGTGTGGTCACGCAACCAGCCGGCGTCGGCCAGCGGTCCGAAAGGCCCCGGCACCCTAGGAATGAACCACTCGCGTGTCGTGGCAGAAATGCACCGAGTGAGGCCGCATCGCCTGGACCTTTACGAGCGAGCGCTCCCAGTCACCGCGGTTCGCGTGCTGTCCCGGCCACTGGCTGAGATCGGCCTTCTCCACGTCGCGATAGATGTCGGACGTGTACGCCGCGTCGCCGATCATCACCGCAGCCCCATCTGCCGTATCAACGAATACGCTCTGGTGGCCGACCGTGTGGCCTGGCGTTCGCACCACACGGACCCCTTCGGCGATCTCCGCATCGCCGTCCAGGAGCTCGTAACGGGCACCCGCGAAGTCGAACCACTGCTTCACCGTCGGCTCTTCCATCCGAGCCCGGTCCACTTCCGATCGCTGCACATAGAACGGCGCGTGCTTGAACACGGCGTTCTGGCCACAGTGATCGAAATGCAGGTGGCTGTTGATTACGATCTTGACGTCGGCCGGGCTGAGATCGTGCTCCGCCAGCGCCTCTGCCGCCTCTCGGTTGACGATCCTCCACTCTTTGATCAGCTCCGCGGAGGATCCGATGCCGGTGTCGACGAGGATGGCGCCGGCCCGAGGATGCTTGATCACAAATCCGTGGACCGGGATGTCGTTCAATGCCCCGATGCGCGCGAGGTGGAGCCGGACGATCTCCATCAGGGAATGAACGGAGACACGGCAAAGACGGCGAAGAGCAGAGCCACATAGACCATCGAATAGGTCCACAGCCGCCTCGTCCACCGGCGGCCTTCCAGGTCGAGGATCGAGATGCCGACCAGGCCGATGCCCAGGACGATCGCGCCTCCGAGGTAGACCGGACCGGCGGAGCCGGTGAAAAACGGCACCACGCTGACCGCGGCCGTAAGGACTGCGTAGACGATGCTCTGCCGTTTGGCCGATTGCTCTCCCGCGACGACGGGCAGCATCGGCACGTGGGCCCGCGCGTAGTCGGTCTTGATCATCTGTGCCAGCGCCCAGAAGTGCGGCGGGGTCCAGAAAAAGATCACACCGAACAGCGCCAGCGCCGTGATGTCGAGGCGACCGGTCGCCGCTGCCCAGCCGACAAGCGGCGGCACGGCGCCTGCGGCGCCACCGATGACGATGTTCTGTGGCGTGGAGCGCTTGAGCCACATCGTGTACACAAAGACGTAGATCAGCGAGCCCGCCAACGCCAGCGACGCCGCAAGCAGGTTGGCCCCCACCCACAGGACGGCGAAAGCGAGGATGTTCAGCGCGACGCCGATCGCGAGGGCATGCCAGGCGGGGATGCGGCCGTTCGGCAGAGGGCGGCGGCGGGTGCGATACATCTCGCCGTCGATGTCGCGGTCGAACCAGCAGTTGATGGCGTGGGCACCGCCGGCGGCCAATGTGCCGCCCACGAACACCGCAACCACGCTCGTGACCTTCGGAGTGCCATGGGCCGCCGGGAACATGACTCCCACCGCGGTGGCGTCGAGGAGCAGGACAACTCGCAGCTTGAGGAGGCTCAGGTAGTCGCGCACCATGGTCATGCGGGATGTTTGTCCACTGCCAGCCGTGACAGGGCAGGACTGCGGTCGCCTCGCGAAAGAGTCAGCAGCGCGATCGACAGCATCCCCGACCAGACCAGGGTGGCGATCGCGACATGCAGGCCGTTGAAGAACGACGCGTCGGTCAACGCGCTCCCCGCGCCCACCGCGACCTGGAGGGCGAACACGATCGCTGTCGCAACAGCGACCCGGCGAGTCGCGCGCTGGCGAACGGCCTGGCGCAACACGTAAACGAGCAGGATTCCGATGAGCAGAACTGCCCCGCGATGCAACATGCTGAATGCGTTGGGGCCGGTGAAGTCGAAGGCGAAGCCGCCGCCGCATAGCGGCCACGCTCGACAGCTCTCGTCCGCCGAGCTCGCCACCACGGTCGATCCGGTCAGCAGCAGGACATAGGTCGCGGCCGCGGCGAGGGCCGCCAGGCGCCGGAACGACGCGTCGGTCACCGCTGACCTTGAGGGCAAGGTCATCACTGCAGTCGCGATCAGAAAGCCGAGGATGATCATGGCCAGTGCCAGGTGCACCACCACGAGCCACGATGCGAGCACATTCGCGACGACCACTCCTCCGAGCGCACCCTCTGCACCGATGGCGAGCAGCGACGCGGTCGCGAGCCAAGCGACGAGTGGCCGCGTGCGCCGGAATACCACCCATGCCGTGATGACGGTCACGATGAGCAGCACGCCGGTGACGGCGCCCACGGTGCGATGCGAGTACTCGATGATCGAGTGGATGTCAGCCGCCGGATAAGGCCTCCCGTGACACAGCGGCCAGTCCGGGCAACCGAGGCCTGAGTCCGTCACGCGCACGACACCGCCGAGCGCGATCTGGAGGTAGGCGAAAGATGCCGTCAGGAAAGCAAGGCGTCGGAAAGTGGCGGCCGAGAGCATCCGCAGGCCAGTCTACTGAGTGACCAGAATCGAGAGCTCCGCCTCCAGAACACGATCGCCAAGCTGGCCGATCTGCCTTCTGTCGATCTTTCCGTCCGGCTTGATGAAGATCGTCATGGGCAGCGCGGAGAGCCCGTACTGACGGCCAACGGAGAGGTTTGTGTCAAGCAGCGAAGGCTGATCGAGGCCGATCTGGGCGAGAAAACTGCTCGCCGTGGCGCTGCTTTCGCCCTCGTTGATAAGGAGCAATCGTGCCCCCGCGCGCGACACGGCCGTCTTGAGCAGCGGCATCTCGGCCTTGCACGGTGGGCAGTACGTCGCCCAGAAGTTGATCACGAGCGGCTTGCCGGCAAAGTCCGCGAGGCTCACCTTCGCGCCGACCGTGGAAGTCAGCGTGAAGGCCGGCGCCTTGCCGCCGCCGGCGGGGGGAGAAGGCGCGGGCCCACCGATCGTCGCGAGCGCCTGGAGGACGTCGGGCGCGCTCCAACCGTCGCCACCCGAAGCCAGTTGCGACAGGCCTCGCGGACTGAGCATGGTCGTCAGCGAGGGGGGGATATCGCCGCCGACTTTGGGGACGCCGCGGTAGACGAGCCGGACGTAGCCGTGACGGTCCACGAGGGCCAGCGTCGATACATGTGTGTCCCCAGTCGCGAGCTCCACCGCGAATGGTTTCCAGAATGCAGTCAGCTGGGCTGATGTGCCGGTGGCAAATGTCCAGCTAGCCCCCACGGCCTTGGCGTATTGAGAAAGCACAGCTGGCGTGTCGGTCGCTGGATCCGTCGTGACTTCAACCAGCTGCACAGTGGGAGGCGCGCGCTTGGCGAGCTGAAGGAACAACGCCGTGTACAGCGGGCATGTCTCGTGACAGGTTGTGTGGAAGGCCGCAATGACGACGTCTTTGCCGGCGATCGCCGCGAGGTTGAAGGGGCCTCCGGCCTGGTCGACCAGACCGAACGCCGGCATCGCAACGAACTTGCCGGAGAGCTCGCCGAGACCGAGGTTCACGTCGTCGTTGCCGGCGTAGACGGCGCCGGCGACGAGCCGGCCCTCGGCGATGCCAAGCAACAGCGGCTCGACGTGGCCGGCGTTGACCTCGACCGTGACGCTGTACGCATCGTCGCCCAGGCGCACGTGGTCGTAGACGCCGACCGGAAGTGCGCTGGCTATGAGCTGGGTCTGGTCAGGTGCGGCGGGCACGCTGCCAGAGATGCTTCCGACCGTGACCCACGAGCCGTCGCCCTGACGCAGCATCAACGTCGACGAGGGGAGGGTGGTCGCGCCCCGTCCCGCGGCCACGACCACCAGGGTGCCTGTCGTCGGTTGGACGCGCGGCGCGGCCCATAGAACCACCACCGCGATCACCGCTACGAGAGCCGTCGCGATCCACAAGATCCTCGACCTTGAGCTCCGGCGGGGACGAGTCGACGGAGCTTCCGCGCCCATGCGGCCCATCTTCGGGCTCAGCTCCTGCGCTGCTCGCTTACGAATTGACAATGCGCTCGCTTCGCTGCTCGTCGCTTCGCCCAAATCTGGACCACCTGGATCGCGGAATCTCTCGTCGCCTGTCCCCGCCGGAGCTCGTCAGGGCATCACGTGCGCGGGTGGGCTGCCGTACCTGGCCGCCACCCGGTCGATGTAGGCGACGCACATCTGCGCGATCGCCGCGCTCTCGATCTGGATCACGTTCTCAGCGTTGCTTTCGCCGCTGTGCGAGAGGTTGAAGCTGCCCGTGTACACATAGTCGTCCGCCACCAGGATCTTGGCGTGCATGAAGTCGTGCACAGTCCCCTTCGCGTATGGTGTCGAGCGCTTCGCACCGAAGCGGGCAGAAGAGGTGACGGTGTGGAACGCGCCGATCTTCCAGGCCGCGCCACCCTGGCTCGACCATTGGCGCTGCACCTCGTCCATCTGCGTCGCATCGTACACACCGGCGATCTCGACCTTTCCCTGCTCGCAAGCCTCGGCCAGAGTGCCGAGGATGGGGCCCGAAGTGATCACTGGCGAGCACACGCGGACGCGCCTCTCGGCCGAGGCAATCGAGCGTGACATGGCATGCACGAGCTTCAGGCTGCGGCCCGGGCAGAAGTACGGCCGCACACGCGTCGCGTCGGAGAGCGATAGCCATGGCACCGAGTAACGGCCTGAGACGGCCACGACCGGCTTGTCCCACAGTCCGTTGAAATTCTGCCCGTAGGCGCCCGCCACCTCACCCGAGTCCACAGTGAACATCACGTTCTCCTCGCGATTCCAGGAGTCGTTCGTCCAGTTTGTCGAACCCGTCAAGACCGAGGCCGCATCGCGGACGACGTACTTGTGGTGCATCAGATCCGGCACGCCCGGCACCGGTCGCACCTGAACGCCGATTGATTTGAGCTGGTCGACGAACGCCCAGTCGATCTCGGGCGGAGGGGGCACGGGAATCGTCTGCGCGTGATCTTCGTTGAAGATCAGCCGCACTTCGACCCCTCGCTTGACCGCCGCTTCGAAAGAGCGCAGCAGGGTCGCTGACGGCGATTCCTCCACGCGAAGGTCGTACATGGCGAGGTCGAGCGTCTTTGTCGCGCCGTCGAGAAACGACCCGACGCGCTGGGCGACGGCGTCGGCGGTCTGGCCGCCGTCGTTCAGGAAATAGAAGTCGAGCGGACCTATTGCGCGTCCGCCTTGGGTTCCCCCGTCTGCTCGCGGGGCTCCTCGATCCGGACGGGCAGGGGTCGGGTGGCCATCTCGGCTGCTTCCTCGGGATCGTCGGTGATCGTCATCAGCTTCAGATCATCAGGAGCAATCGCCCCGGCCGCCAGCACGTGGTCCTTCAGCCACTCGAGCAGACCGCTCCAGTACGGCGAGCCGAAAAGCACGATCGGGAAATGCTCGATCTTGCCGGTCTGTGCGAGAGTCAGCGACTCAAACAGCTCATCGAGCGTGCCAAAGCCGCCGGGGAAGATGACGAAACCGCGCGCGTACTTGACGAACATGTTCTTGCGGACGAAGAAGTAGCGGAACTCGACGCCGAGATCGACGTAGCGGTTCAAGGACTGTTCGTGGGGCAGCTCGATGTTGCAGCCGACCGACAACCCGCCGACCTCGTGGCAGCCGCGGTTGACGGCCTCCATGATTCCTGGCCCACCTCCGGTGATGACAGCGAACCCGCGGTTCGCAAGCGCAGCACCCAGCGAACGACCGGCCTTGTAGTAAGGGTCGTCCTGCTTGGCGCGGGCGGAGCCGAACACGGTCACCGCGGGTCCGACGTCGTTGAGAGCGTCAAAGCCCTCGACGAACTCGGAGAGGATGCGCAGCACGCGCCACGGGTCGGCGTGGTGGCTGAGCTCCTCGATTGCGCTGCGCTCGAGCAGCGAGCGGTCGGCGGGGGCCTGCTGGCTGGGGACGACCAACCGACCGGCGCGGCGGCGGTCAGCGCTGTCCCGGCGACCGGACTCGTGCATCAGGCCCCTGTGGTCTTCGGTTTCGGAGTCCCGACCTCTGAGGCGCCGTTAGTCACCACGACGGCAATTTCAGGCTCCTTGGCGGAGTTGAGATCGCCATTGGATGACGCCGGCTCGGCATCGATCGCAACCGGAGGCTCCGGCTCAATTTCAGTCGCATCAGCAACGACCTTAGCGGTCGAGTGATCGGGCATGCCGAGCAGCTCGTCGAGGTGAGCCTTCAGCGAGACGACCTCGGCTTCCAGCTCGCGGACGCGGTGGCGATGGCGCATGTGCTCGCTGAAGTGGTGAAGGCTGTTGAGCCAGTGATAGGCGGTGCCAGCGACCAGGACCAGCGCCAGCGGGACCAGGGCCACGGTCCAGAGCGGCACGCCGTGGAGATGGACCACCGACCAACCCAGGCTGACGGTGGCTGTGTTGCTGTATCCGAAAACGGTCGCCCCGACGCCGATGGCAAGCCCGAAAAGCAGGGCGCAGGCGAGTACAAAACGCTGCCAGAGATGGCTCAGATCGGGCACCCGGCGAAGGTTACTCCCTTGATCGCCGGGTGGCGAACCTTAACCGGTGGCTAGGAGGCCAGCCGCTCCAGGACGATTACCGGGATCTTCCTGCTGGTCTTCTTGCGGTAGTCCCAGAAGCCCGGATTGATGTCGGCGTGCTGCTTGTAAAGGCGCTCGTAGTCCTCGCCGTCGACGACCTTGGCGCGGGCGTTGAACCTCTCCCCGCGCGCCTCGACCGTCACGATCGGGTGGGTCTTGATGTTGTGGTACCAGGAGGGGTGCGTGGGCGCGCCGCCCTTCGACGCGACGATCACGTGATGCTCGTTGTCGCGCGTGTAAACCAACGGATTCTCGCGCTCCTCGCCGGACTTGGCGCCTTTGGTGGTCAGGATCAGAACGTCGCGGCCCTTGAAGGGACCCTCGGTGGGCTTGCCGCCATGCGCCCGCATGTCCTTGATCAGGTTGCGGTTGAAATCGTGAAAGCTGCTACTCATACCCAAATTCATACCCTCACTTGGGACGATGTATTCGCTCTTGACCTCGTCGGAGCTGAAAGTTCATTTCACGTGCTCGCCGCCACTGAGGTCGGAGTCAAGAGTGCCGGATTTCTGGTCCTTGTTCACGGCCAGCGTGCCGCCGCCGGTAGTCGAGGAGGCCACGAACGACCCCACCATGGAGCCTCAAGTTGCTGCCGGCGTCGAGGATGCTTCCGACCGGGTATTCACCCGGGCCGTGGTAGCCGCTGTTGACCTGGATGTTGAAAGTCAGCTCCTGGGCATTGACGGCCGTGGTGACGGAGCGCCTGAAGCAGGCGCCCGAGGAGCCAACAAGCTCGACTTAATGAGTGGAGAGGTCTAGGCTCGAGACATGGGCGCCTGGGCACAGCCGCTGGCCTTCGCGATTCTGATTCTGGCGTGCGTCCTGATGGGCCTTTTCGGGGCCGACTCGCGCCCAGGATTTTCGGACGGCCGGACCGACCGCAAGGACCGCTGGTTCGTCCACTCGAGGACCGACCGCCGCTAAGCCGGGCACAAAACTGTGCCGAAAGGTGGCTTGCCGACAGCGTTTTGGGGCGCGTTTCGGCACAGTTTGTCGTGGAAGCAAGGCGGACGATCCGGCCACAGAAGGGGTATGGGCAGATGTCCCGTGCACATGGGCAAATGTCCCATCCAAAACTCGACAGTTTTGGGCCTTGCGGACGTTGGGCAAAGTCGGTGGGGATACTGACTCGATTTGCCTTAACTGCGCGCACGGGCAAAACCGCCTGGTGCTGTGAGAGTTGCCGCAAGGCAGCTCTTCGTCATGGGCAAGACCTGGGCAGCGACGCACTTCCACGACCACGACCGCTGGCTCAGACTGCCTCGGAGCTTCGGCTCTCTCGACAACCCGCACCCTAGCCCAGCCACCCCGCCTGTTCTACCTCCGTCGGGTGGGTCGCCTCCAGAGATAACCCATCAAGCCGCCGGCAAGGGCTGGAACGGCGAACAGCGCTGCTAGAACAAACGGGTGCGCCGCCCGCGGCGTGTCCACCAAAAAGCCGACCTTGGCGGCGATGACGATCACAGTGACGAGAAGACCGACGCCAAGGCCCGCCACCACGCCAATCAGGACTCGCAGGTACCCCGCCACCTAGCTATTTTCCGGGTGCCCGAGGCAGGTTGCAGCTCCCAACGACCCTAACCCCATGTTGGCCGCGACTGCCGGCACTCACGGGCTTGAACCGCCTCTGAAACCCGCGACCGCCGGCGCTCGCACGCCCCTGTACGGCGCACGTCCGGTCGGTGGGGTATCATCACCGGCCACCGACGCCCGCTACCTCGACGAGAGGGGGGCGCTGAGTGCCATGGTCCGCAGCTTGCGTGGCCGGGTCGAGAAGCGATCCCTCGTGAGGAGTTGAAACCTTGCATGCCATCCCCTTCGCTGCAGCGCTGCTCGCCGAGCAGCCTGGCCTTCGTCGCTACGCCTCGGGCCTGACCAGCCAGCCGGCCGACGCCGATGATCTGGTTCAGGAGACCAACTGCCGTGCCCTATCCAGGCGCACTCAGTTCAAGGGTCAGCGGATGGCAGCGTGGCTGCACATGATCGCGCGCCGCCTCTACCTTGACGGGAAAGCTCGACGGCCGACCGATCAGTTGAAGGATCGACTGCACCCAGCTGCCCTAGATGTCGAGAGGCAAGCCATCGCTCGCCACCAGCTGCGCCTGTTGCCAGCCCTCGACCCTGCCCTCGTGTTATCTGTCCTCGGCCTGAGCGGGCGGGAGATCAGCCTCCGCCTCCGCATACCGGGTGGCACGGTCTACTCGCGCATCTCTCGCAGTCGCAGCGCTGCTCGCGCCAAACTCGAACTCGGCGACCGGGCAGG
>WNGD01006812.1_pt1 | contig 11677 bp, 8 predicted proteins | sample 5400671 | NCBI WGS metagenome assembly WNGD01 (sample SAMN13153369, study PRJNA577476) | soil metagenome | isolation source: 40 cm soil or saprolite under grassland replicate 2 | place: USA:California | collected 2016-06-15
CGACCGCACCCAGGAGAATGAAGAGGGGCCGCCGGACACGTTCAGCCGCCTGATCCACCATCGACACGAGCTGGTAGGCCGATTTCGGCTGGTCGTTCACAGGAATGTTGTGTCTGAGCACCGCGGTGAGCTCGGCTTGCGCCACGGACGCCGAGCACTCGCCATTCCCGCACCGTTCCGGCAGTTTGCCGATGGCCACGAGGTTCTGGACGTCGTAGTTGCGCACATCCGACGCGTCGAACACGAGCGGGGTCCACACATCGGTGCGAAGGCCGAACTGGAATGGCGCGGGAAGCTCGGCCCCGCGCGGAAAAGCGAAACCGGGGGGCATCACTCCGGTGAGGGTAAAGGGAACGTCGCCGAGGTAAATCCGCTTTCCGATGATGCTGCGATCACCGCCGAACTTGCGTTGCCAGAGGTCGTGGCTGATCAGCGCGACCTGAGGTCCACCCGGCACAGCCTCTGCGCGCGTGAATGCGCGGCCAACCGCCGGCGAGACACCCAGCACGTCGAAGAGCGCCGCTGACACGCGTGCGCCGGCAACCGGCTCTCGCTCGGCGTCGGGGGACTCGGCGATTGCGTAGGGCCACGCCCGGAAGGCTGCCACCGCCTCGAAGCTGCGGGAGTCACGCTCGATGTCCGAGTAGGAGCCGCTGCTCAGCGGCAGCTTCCACACATTGCCATCGTCGCCGCGCACGGCAAACCAGACGATGTTGATGCGCTCCGGATCCCGGTATGGGAGAGGTCGTAACAGGACACCGTTGACGACGTTGAAGACGGCGAGCGTGGCACCGAGGCCAAGTCCCAGTGTGATAACTGCCGCCCCGGCGAAGAGAGGGTTGCGGCGCAGCATGCGAATGCCGTATCGGAGATCCTGGATGAAATTCTCCAGTGGCATAGGGAATCTCCCAAGTGGGGCGCCGTGGCTCTTCGCAGAACTCGGGCCTGGGGCGCGACACCTGGTTGGATACGAAGGCGTGACCTAGGGTTGCAGTGTTTCGGCGCCGGCTGCAGGCCGAATCCCGGTCGCCCAGGTCCAGTTCATACCGGCCGTGTGGCAGACGGGGGAGCCTTGAGCGGCAGGCCGGTCAACTGGCTGGTCATCGTGCCGAATTCGCTCGCCGATTGGTTGACGTGCGGGATGTTCACGCCAGCGTTCTACTGGATGGTGCGCCGCTTCCCCATCCGCGGTGAGCGCTCGTGGACGCGCCTCCCCATCCACCTCGGCGCGTCGTTCATCTTCGTGTTGCTCAAGGTTTCGCTCTACACTCCCCTCTACAATCTGTTGAACCCAGAAGGACACAGAACGTATTCCATGGTTCTGTTCGGCGGATTTTATGGCGACATGCTCGCGTACTGGGCGTCGATCGGCGTGATTCACGCCATCGAGTACTACCGTGAATCGCGCGCGCGTGAGCTCGAGGCGACGCGCCTGGCGCTCGAGAATCTGCGGGCGCAGCTGCAGCCGCACTTTCTTTTCAACACGCTGCAATCGATTTCGACGTTGATTCACCGCGATCAGGCCGCGGCCGACCGCATGCTGACGGACCTCTCGGACCTGTTACGCCTGTCGCTGGCCAGCACCGCGAGCCAGGAAGTCCCGCTGCGCGAGGAGCTGGCGTTTCTGGACCGCTACCTCGACATCATGCGTATGCGCTTCGGTGATCGCCTGGTCATCGACGTCTCCGCTGACTCCGCCGTGCGGGAAGCGCTCGTGCCGAGTCTCGTGCTGCAACCGATCGTCGAGAACGCGATCACCCACGGCATGGCCGACCGCCCCGACATCGGCCACGTCGCCGTGCGAGTCCGCCGGAACGGGAGCGCGCTGTGGCTCGAGGTGTCGGATGACGGGCCCGGACTTGCTGCGCCGCCCGGTGATGGAAATGGAATCGGCCTCGCGAATACGCGGGAACGTGTGGCGAGACTGTACGGCGCCGCCGGCACGGTCGAGCTGCTCGCCGCTGGCGGGCTCACGGTACGGATCGCGATTCCCTTCCGGACATGAAAGCCACGCGCGTCGTCATCATCGATGACGAGGCGTTGGCACGCGAGCGCGTGCGCTCGCTGCTCGCCGACGCGACGGGGGTGACGGTCGTCGCGGAGTGCAGCGGTGGCCGTGAGGCGGTGGAGACGATCCTGGGCTTGCGGCCTGACCTCGTATTGCTCGACGTGCAGATGCCGGATCTCAATGGGTTCGAGGTGCTCGAGGCGGTGGCGGCGGAATGGCTGCCCGCCGTCATTTTCGTCACCGCGTACGACGAATACGCCATCAAGGCGTTCGACGTGCACGCCGTCGACTATTTGCTCAAGCCGATCGAGGCTGAGCGGTTCCGGAAGGCTCTCGCGCGAGCCACAAACCGTGGCGCTGGTCTGCTCTCACTCCTCGATGAGCGGCCGATCGACCGGCTCGTGATCAGGACCCGGGGCAAGGTGTCGTTTTTGAAGCCGAGCGAAATCGACTGGATCGAAGCCGATGGCAAGCACGCGCAGCTTCATGCGGGCCGCGACGTGCATGTGGTACGTCACACGCTGACACGGCTCGAGCAGCGGCTCGCGTCGCACGGCTTCGTCCGCGTGCACCGCTCGGCGATTGTGAACGTGGATCGCATCAAGGAGCTCGAGCCGTGGTTTCACGGCGAGTACGTCGTCATCCTCAAGGATGGCACGAAACTCACATCGAGCGCGGCCCACAGCCAGGCTCTCCATCGGATCGTTGACGCCACGTAGCAGCCAAGTCGTACCAGTTTCGTTGTCCCACCGCCCCGCTCCGACTACGATGACTTCGTCTTCAACGGGGCGGAGTCATGTCAGTGCGGTTTGCATTTCTCGTTCTCGCCGTCATGTCGGTGAGTTTCCCAAACACCCTGTGCGCGCAGAGCGCCGCCGACTCGAGCGGTATTCGCCAGGCTGCCCTGGATTACATCGAGGGCTACTACGAGGGCGACGGCACGCGCATGGAGCGGGCGCTGCATCCCGAGCTCGCCAAACGCATCGTGCGCACCAACGAGCAAGGCCGCAGCCAGCTTGGACAGATGAGCGCGATGTCGCTGGTGCTCGGCACCCGCGCGGGGGGCGGCAAGGACATCCCCACCGCGAATCGTCGCAAGGACGTGAGGATCCTGGACATCTACCAGAATGCTGCGAGCGCGAAGATCGACGCGTCGGACTGGGTGGATTACCTGCATTTGGCGAAATGGAACGGTCGCTGGGTGATCGTGAATGTGTTGTGGGAATTGCATCCGAGGCCACAATGAGCACGCTGCTGCTGCTCCTGGCGCTCGTACAAGTCGACGAACCCTATCAGCGGTTCGCGGCGGCCTACGCGACGTTGGACGCCGATCGCGTCGTCGAGGTGTACACAGAGGACGCTCTGATGCTGCCACCAGGCGGGGACATCTTGCGCGGTCGCGCCGCCATTCGCGAGCGCTATGCGCGCGGATTCGATGCCGATCGCGAGCGAGGCCACACCAGACGCATCACCTTCGAGCTAGTAGACCGCATCGTGAGCGGGGACGTGCGCAGCGATTACGGCTATTACACGATCATCGGCCGAAGCCCCGACGGGCATGAAAACCGGTCCCGCGGCAAGTTTGCGAAGGTGTGGGTCCGAGGTCGCGACGGCGTGTGGCGCATTCGCAGCGATAGTTACAGTGCAGCACCGAATCCGTAACGTCCTCCTGTTGGCAGGCTTGGCACTGCTTTCACGCGGACCGCCGCAGGGATCTCGCTGGTCAACGCGGGAGTTCCGTGATGGGCATGTGGGTCCAGTCGAGGGTGTTGCGTTCAGTCCGGACGGATTACGCCTCGCGTCTGCGGACAACAGCGGCACGATCATCGTCCGCTCGATACCCGATTTCGATATCGTTGCCATGCTGCACGGCCGAAACTTCACCGAGGTAGCCTGGTCCGCTGACGGTACGACGTTAGTGGCCGGTGGCTTCGACAGCTTGCTCTATATCTGGCGTAAACCATTTACTCAGCCACCAGACACCCTCCGATATCCTGGTCAAGTCGAGGCCGTTGCGCTTAGGGACGAAGTGGTCATGGGCGCTGGCGGCGGCGACCACAGCATCCGGCGTTGGAATCTTGTTTCCGGAACAGAGCTCCTTCCTTTTCGTGGACACTCCGACGACATCTATGCTGTCCGAGTCAGCCCTGACGGTAAAATCGTCGTCTCGGGCGGACGGGATCGTACGATTCGCGTATGGAACGCGACAACTGGCCACCTAATGAGGATCTTGCGAGATCATGACAGCGTCTACGATCTGACATTTAGCCCTGACGGAGTGCGGCTCGTTTCTGCATGTCGCGACGGAACCATTCGGATTTGGAATACGCACACCTGGAAGGCGGAGCGTTTGCTTCGTGGCCCAGAGAACTCGGTGCATGGCGTCGCGGTGAGCCCGAATGGGCAATGGCTCGCGGGCGCCGGTTTTGACAATCGGGTCTGGGTCTGGAGCCTTCCCGGTGCGGCGTCACCACTGACACTCGCAGGGCATCGCCGCAAGGTCAGCGGTGTCGCGTTCAGCCCCGACGGACGATGGCTCGCATCCGCGGCGAGTGACACGAGCGTACGCTTGTGGAGCGTGCCCTAGTCAGAATACCAGTTCTTGTCCACGCATGCGGCTTGAGTTTCGCGAGCGTGGCGGGTGCCAGCGACCCCTTGGTGGAGGCCAGCGTGTTCTGGCGCACGAGTGACGCTGATCAGATTTGGTCCTTTGCCACGCGTCGCGGAACTCGCGCCCTCCCGGGCCCGCACAGCTCAGTTGTCAATGCCAACTATCTGCCGACTATCCGGCGCCCGCGCCAGGGCGAGTTGGCCTAACAACGATCACCCGCAATTGCCAACGGTGCTTCGCGTTAGACCAGTCGGGACGGCGGGATTTGAATGCAACGGCCTCCATGTTGGGCCGTTGTTTTATCGGCACTTCCGTGCGCCAGACGACCGCATTGGCAGCTAGGCATCCACTGCAGTCAGCGGACAGTCTGAGGGTCCCCCAAGAAGCTCGATGCCGCGATTGCCAACGGGCGCTGCCGGCTTGAAGCTGATTTGTCACCAGGTCGCGCGCCGGATTCTCATTTGAGTCATAGGGGTTAGCTTCTCACACCAATGACGTCCTCCCGAACCCTCCGTCTCCCCGGCCGCCGGCGTGGCCGCCTCGCTCTGTGGCTGCTGGTCGGTCTGAGCGTGCTGTTCTTCTTGATCTCCCCGCTCATACAGCTCCTTGCCGAGTGGCCCTGGTTCAGCGCGCTGGGCTATGAGCGCGTGTTTGCGACCCGGCTGATTGCCTCCCTCCTCCTCGGAATCGTGGCCGGCGGCGCGGCATTCGCGTTGCTGTACGCCAATCTGCGCTTCGCGCAACGCGGGATCGTGCCGAACCCGGTCGTGATGCAGATGAACGCCCAGACGCCCGCCGTCGACGTGACGCGGCTGGTGCGCCGCCTCGCGCTCCCGGCGGCGCTCGTGCTCGCGCTGTTCATCGCCCTCGCGGTGTCGTCCGGCTGGATGCCGGTGCTCCAGTTCCTGAACCAGACGCCGTTCGGAGTCACCGACCCCGTGTTCGGGCGCGATCTCGGCTATTACGTCTTCACGCTCCCAATCGTCGGAGGGGTGCTCGGCCTCGTGATGTTCCTGGTGGTCGTGGCGCTGCTCGCCAGCGGCGCGCTGTACGCGCTGCGCGGCGACGTCGTGATCTATCGCAAGAACCTCACGATCGAGCCGTCGGCCCGGCTGCATCTCGCGCTGCTGCTCGCGGTGCTGTTCGTCCTGACGGCGCTGCGCGTGTATTTCGTGCGGCTGCCGGGGACGCTCTTCTCCACCAACGGCCCGCTGTTCGGTGCGAGCTACGCCAATCTGCACGGCACGATCATCGGCCTGAAGCTCGCCGGGCTGGCCGCACTCGTGGGCGCCGCGCTCGTCGTCGCCGGCGCGCGCAGCAAGCGCCTGGGGCGCAACGCCCTGCTCGCGGTGGCGATCTACTTCGGCGTTTCCCTCCTGGGCGTCGTCGTGTATCCGGCTGTGGTGCAGCGGCTCATCGTGGCGCCGAATGAGCTGAGCAAGGAGACGCCGCAGCTGCGCTATCACATCGACGCCACCCGCCGGGCGTGGGGGCTGGACCGCGTGCTGGTGCGTGATCTCTCGGGCGAGGCGGCGCTCACCGAGCGCGACATCCAGGCCAACCGGACGACGATCGACAACGTGCGGCTGTGGGACCGCGACCCGCTGCTGCAGACGTTCGGGCAGCTCCAGGAGATCCGCACCTATTACGACTTCGTGTCGGTGGACGACGACCGCTACATGATCGACGGCCGCTACCGCCAGGTGATGCTGTCGCCGCGGGAGCTGAACTCCGCCTCGCTGCCCACGCGCACGTTCATCAACGAGCGGCTCACCTTCACCCACGGCATGGGACTCACGCTCGGGCCGGTGAACGAGGTCACCGAGGAGGGTCTGCCGGTCCTGTTCGTCAAGAATCTGCCGCCGGCGTCCACGGTGTCGGTCGCGGTGCGGCGGCCGGAGATCTATTTCGGCGAGCTCACCGACACGTGGGTGTTCGCCAACACGGGACAAGCCGAGTTCGACTATCCGTCGGGGGACGAGAACATCTTTGCGTCGTACAAGGGGAATGGCGGCGTGCGGGTCGGCGGCTTCCTGCGGCGCCTGGTGCTGTCGGCCTATTTTCGCTCGCTGAAAGTTCTGCTGTCGAGCGACATCACGAGCCAGAGCCGGGCGATGTACATCCGCAACATCCGCCAGCGCGCGCGCACGGCGCTGCCATTTTTGATGTTCGACGCCGATCCGTACATGGTGATCGACGCGGGCGGCAGGCTCCGCTGGATTCTCGACGGCTACACGGCTACGACCCGCTACCCCTATTCGGAACCGCTGCAAAACGGCGTCAACTACATGCGCAACAGCGTGAAGGTGGTGATCGACGCGTACGACGGCACGGTCACCGCCTATCTCGCCGATCCCACCGATCCGCTGGTGCGCACGTTCGCCAAGATATTCCCGGGAATCTTCCAGCCGCTCGATTCGATGCCGGCCGATCTGCGCGCCCATCTACGCTATCCGGAGGATCTGTTCCACGTGCAGAGCGAGCTGTATGGGGCATACCACATGGCGGAGCCGGATATCTTCTATCATCGCGAGGACCAGTGGCAGAAGCCGGTGCTGTCGATGGCGCCGGAGCGCCCCGATCCGTTTCTGCGGCACATGGTGATGCGCCTGCCGGAAGAACGGCAGGCGGAGTTCATCCTGATGGTGCCGTTCACGCCGCGCGGCAAGGACAACCTGGCGTCGTGGATGGTGGCGCGGAACGATGGCGAGCACTACGGCGAGCTGGTGGTGTATCGCTTCCCCAAGCAGAGCCTGGTGTTCGGGCCCACGCAAATCGTCAATCGGATCAACCAGGATACCGAGATCGCGCGCCAGGTGGCCCTGTGGGACCAGGGGGGCTCGCAGGTGATTCGCGGCAACTTGCTGGTGATTCCCATTGAGGAATCGCTGATCTACGTGATGCCGCTGTACCTGCGCGCGCAGGGCGGCCGGATTCCCGAGCTCAAGCGCGTGGTCGTGGCGTATCAGAACCGCGTCGTGATGGAAGAGACGCTGGACGCGGGGCTGGCGCAGCTGTTCGGTGGCGGTGCGGAGGCGGCTCGCGCACCGGCACGCGTGGCGGCGACGCCTGGCGCCGCGCCGGCGACGAATGCCCGGGCGGCCGATCTCGCGCGCAGGGCGAACGAGTCGTACCGGCGGGCGCTCGAGGCGCAGCGGGCGGGCGATTGGGCGCGGTACGGCGAGGAGCTGCGCAGGCTCGAGGATCTGCTGCGCCAGCTGCAGACGGTGTTGGGGGGAAGGGAGTAAGCAACTCGTGTCATGTTGGGCCCACGGGCGGATGGGATGCCGCCATGATCCGCCGGAAGCGCGGGTTGGTGCGGAGCGGGTCGAGACCGATCCACTGCAGGTCGCCCTAGCCTCGCTTCCGCCGCTCCGTGCGTCCGGTCTCCGTCTTCGCTTCGGCGCCGGCGTCGCTCTCGGTCGCGAGCTGAGCCGGGAAGAGGTCCGAGCGCAGCCACACGCCGGGGACCGGCAGGGTGACGATGACCTCCTGCGACGCCCGGGCCAGCTGCGCCGCGCTCGATGCTGGGGCGGCCAGGGCGGCAAGCGCGCTGCGCCACTCGGGCGTCGTGAAGTCGGTAGAGCGGAGCGGGAAGGCGACGTAGTTGCCCACTCGGTCCACCACGACGTTCTCGATGATGTCGGTCAGGGAACGACCGCGTGGATCGCGCAGCTTGGCGAGGGCAAAGAACCGTTCCGCTGGGTCGCCGGCCGCGATGATCGTCGCTGAGTAGTAGGGGAGATGGGCGGCGATGTGCGCGTACACACGCCGCTCCACTGCGGCCGGCGGCGTGTCCTCGCCGATCACCTGGTCGATGTCGGGGCCGAGGGTGCGGTCCAGCACGTTGCGACGCAGGACGTGCCCGAAGCGTCGCACCACCTCACGCGTCGCGATGTTCGGCAGGCGGAAGGGCACGAGCAGCGCCGGCCGGAAGCGCGGCGTCCGCACGATCACGCGGTGGCGCTCGATCGGTTCCACGAAATGATAGGTGAGGACGCCTTCGGACCGCATGTTGCGCAGGGTCCGGACCGACGCGCCCTTCGGCTTCTCACCCTCGAGCTCCGTGATGCCGATCGCGCGGCGGCGGAGGGCCTCGCACGTCCGCACGGTCCGCTCGGCGAGGAGCCGGACGGTGTCGGCGCCGACGCTCGGCAGGTTGGCGACGACGCAGACGTCGAGTGGCACCGCATCCATCCCGTCGCCGAGCTGGCGCGCGCCGACCATCTTGGCGACGATCTGGAGCGGGCGCTCGCGCGCGTCGGGCTTCTTGCGCCAGCGCCCGTCCGACACCGCGAGCTTCACTTCCTCTCCAGGACCGAGCGAGATGCTGTATAGCGTGTCACCTGCCTGGGCGCCGAGCGACTGCCAGATCAGCTCGATCTCGAGCACGACGCCGTAGCGCACGGTCGTGGGATCGGGGGGCGGCGCGGCGCCATGCTTTGCGTCTGGTGCGGCCATGACGTCTCGGTCTTGCGGGAGGACGCCGATGCGCGCGAACCGCATCAGGTGCCCGGCCTGCGGCTGCGACGCCGCGGGCGCAGCAGCCGGTGGCGCGGACGGCGCCGCATCGCCGGCGACCGGGATGTCGCGGGGGGCGGTGAGGGGAATGGGATCGTCGGGGAGCGAGCGCGCGTCGAGCTCGATCGCCTCTTCGTTGCGCAGCCCGACGCGGAGCCGGAGCCGCGGCTGGTCGTGCTTTGGGATTCGCACGAGGCCGTCGACGTCGCTGACCCAGTAGCCGCCGGCGCGGCCGCCATCCTCGAGCACCGTAACCGGGACCCCGGGGACTGCTGCCCCCGTGTCCTGATCCACGATTCGGAATGTCCAAGAGTCCTGCCAGGTGGTCATGGTCGCTCGCCGAGAGCAGCTATCCTAAGGCATATGTGCCAGCGAGTTGTGACAGATGACCCCGCTGAGGCGGGTGCGACGCGTCCTTGCCGGTCCTAGTCTTCCTCATTCTGTCCCGCCGCCGCGCAGCAGCCCGCCGGCGACTCCGGGTACGTCCGCAGCGAGGCCAGCTCATCAGGATCAGCGCGGACAAAACGAAATGGAGGAGGATGACCGTTCGGCGGCGCAGCAAGAGAAAAAGCCCCACAGCAGAAGTCGCTGCAGAGCTTGATCTTCACTCAGTCGGGACGGCGGGATTTGAACCCGCGACCCCCTGAACCCCATTCAGGTGCGCTACCGGGCTGCGCTACGTCCCGTCTTTCTGCGAGTGCGGAAATGTAGCCGCGGTACAGACGTGCGGTACCCCTAACCCCGTCGTGACGCGCCGCACACACCGCACCCTGCACGATTGCGCGCGAGACGCGTGGGTCGGGACTTCCGCGCCGTGCCTACCAGCGGTCGGCATATGCCGTGCATTGAAGCCGGGCATGCAAGCCTCTCGCACCTTCATTCATATCGCACTGGCGCTCGTCGCCGCGAGCCTGATCGCGCCGGCTCGCCAGCTCGCCGCGCAAGGTGGCCCGAAAACCACACGGGCCGCCGCGGCGACCCCATCCACGGACGTCGATCAGCCGTCGGTGCAACCGGCCCGCAGCTTGCTCCGCCAACTCGTCGGCCGGTGGCGCTTCGCGACCTGGTTTGCCGGAAACTTCGACGGGCCGCCCGATGCGTCGGGCACGCGCCTCGTGGACACCCTGTACGACGCTCTCCGGGTCCAGTGGACCGAGCAGCTCGACAGCTCCGCGAGCCGCAGCCAAGGGATCATTGGCTTCGACGCGCGCACCGGACGCGTGTACAGTTCGGCCGTCTACAGCGAGGGGACCGGACCTGAGCTGCTCGTGGGCACAGTCAGCCCCAGCGAACCACTCGTCACGTTCGCACCGCTCGTTCCCGCGCCGAACGCGGGCCAGCGCCTGATGGAGTCGTTTACCCTGACGCTGATCGACTCGGACCACTTCACCTGGGTGCCGCTCGATCACGGCTGGCGCGCGGTCTTTACACGCGAGCGCTGAGACCCGACTGGTCGATTCCTGCCAGGGTCGTTCGACGCACTCCTGGGTAACAGAACGATTCCATTCCGATAGGCGGGGTTCTCGATGAGACTCGACACGTACGTCAATTACGGCGGCACCTGTGAAGCGGCGTTCCGCTTTTACGAGCAGCAGCTCGGCGGCAAAATCACCATCCTGATCACGCACGAGCAACAACCCAATCCACAGGTCCCGGAGCACTGGAAGAAGAAAATCCTGCATGCGCGTCTCCAGGTGGGCGATGCGGTGCTGCTGGGAGCCGACATTCCGGGCGCCGAGCCGATGCGCAGCGCCTATGTCACGCTCACCGTGGACGACGTTCAGGAAGCAGAACGACTGTACCAGCTCCTCGCGGACGGGGGGCAGGTGTTCATGAAGATGGAAAAGACGTTCTTCGCGTCGCGATTCGCGATGCTGCGGGACCGATTTGGGACCTCCTGGATGCTGCTCGCTGAAGTACAGACGCCGCGACGATAGGATCGAATAGCTCCAACGCGTGTGGCGCAAACGCCACACGCGTGGGGCCGCGGCAACACGTCTGAATCAAACTCAGCCACGCCAAGCGCATGGCGTCGCCCGGTATGGAAAGTGCCTTCCGAGCGGGCACTCGATGCGTACGAAACAGGGAAAATTCGCCTCCCTCGCCGGCCTCGCACTCGTCATCAGTTGTAGCGTCGGAACGCTGTTCGACGCCCCTCCCAGCAAAGTGATTGCCGTCACACCATCCCGGGTCGTCGATTCGGCACAAGAGAACAGCGACACGACACACACCGCGGCACTAGCACTCTCCACGGCACGCGGCGACGAGCCACCACCGTGGACGGCGCATCGCGCCGCGAACGCGCGGTGGCTGACGATCGCCGGCGACTCGAGCTCGGCGATCGACACGCTCCAGTTGGCACTCGATCCCACCGGCCTGCCGCGGGGCATCTACCGCGACACGATCGTGATCGTCCCGCAAGACCCGAGCATCGCGCGGGCGCGCGTGCCGGTCGAGCTGCGAATCGTGGCACCGCCACCACCACCGCCGCCGCCGCCGCCGCCACCACCGCCATCACCGCCACCGCCGCCGCCGCC
>WNGD01006016.1_pt1 | contig 11669 bp, 10 predicted proteins | sample 5400671 | NCBI WGS metagenome assembly WNGD01 (sample SAMN13153369, study PRJNA577476) | soil metagenome | isolation source: 40 cm soil or saprolite under grassland replicate 2 | place: USA:California | collected 2016-06-15
GTTCCCCAGTCGGAAACCCACAAGCGACCAGCGTGCCACCTGGGTGATTCGCCAAAGGTGAGGTGTGTCAGGAGGAGGTGTGGCTCCGGATTAGTGCTCATCTTTCTTCTCTCCTTCAAGGAAGGTCAACGTATGACCCATCCAATTGTAGCACAATTCGTTCGCAGAGGGCACCATGGGGACAGTCAGCTCGAATGCACAAGGTATCGATGGAAGAAGCCAGATGGAGAGCAGTTTCCCCAGGCATGTTCCTGCTGGTGCTCAAGACTCTTGGCAAGTGCCCACGTTTCAGGGCAAAATCGGGCAAGGTTTCGGGGCATTTACCAAGAAGTTGTTGAAAGCAGCAGTGCAGCAGTTACATTTGTCGGCCAGGGCATATCATATCGAATCCTGTTGCTTCCTCCTGAAAATGGAGGGGCGAGGCTTGCCCTCGCCCGGGGTTGCGGCTACTCACAGACCCCCTGTTCAAACGGATTGGAGATCACCGCGTGCTGAAGCTGGCAAGGACAATTGCCGATCTCGCAGGGAGCGAGATGATTGCGGCCACTCATGTGGCCGAGGCGGTGCAGTATCGGCCCAGGGTGGGGATGTAGGAGCAGAAGATTGCTGCTCAACATGCAGAGATTGATAATTTTCGCACCGCAAACTCGTACTATGCCTGGGTTTTATACTGCAACATCATCCCTGATCAGCTCCAATTCAGGAAGAGAAGCCGGAACCTCTGCAGAAGCTGTGATTATCTCTATCTGCTGCTGTTCTATAGCCTCACGGCTTTCGTCTGAGATGCCGTTATCGGTAATCAGTACATCAACAATGTTGAGGGAAGCGAATCGCGCAAGGTAGGCTCTGCCAACCTTGCTACTATCCATACATAAAATAGTTTTACGCGAAGAGTTTATAAGCGCCTGCTTGACTCCAGCATCGGCCAGATTATTGCATGATAGGCCATCAGGAAGAAGCAATCCACTTGTGCTCAGGAAGAGCTTGTTGATGTTCAACGTATGTAAAGCGGCAATCGCCTGTGGACCACAAAGACAGTTCGCTTCGTGCTGCAAAATTCCCCCAAGCACAATCAATGAATACTGCTTATTCTGTGCGACAACATTGGCGGCAACCAGAGAATGCGTTACAATCGTTAGCGGGACATTGGGTAAGTTTCGCACAATCTCCAGTGTTGTGCTACCACTGTCAATACCTATAACATCCCCTGCTTCGATAAAAAGTTCCGCTGCCATTTTCCCAATAGCTTGTTTTTCAGGCAGGTGTTCATGTGTGCGAATATCAAAATCGGGCTCGATTCGTTTTGATGCAATGAAGTTTGCCCTTCCGTGTGTTACCTCTACAATATGCTTTTCTTGCAGCATATGCAAATCACGTCGAATGGTCATCGCTGATACGTTTAGCAATTGGCTCATCTCTACAACGGAACAGTAGCCACGCTTCTTGAGCAATCCAATCAGTAGTGTATGTCGGTCGCTTGCATTCTGGCGACTTTTCTTCATGTCAGAAGGTCCTCTCTTATACCATTAGCCAGCCTGCCATTTTATGATGGTAATTTGTAACAAAATAGTATCATATTTTTGTCCAGGAAAGCAAGAGTATCACAAAAATCCTTGAAATCGAACAAAAAATGTGTTAGTATTGTTTCCATTGAAACATTTATTTGTTCGTCTTCGAACATTCGGCGTAACTCATAGAGGTATATCAATCTCGTGTATCTCCCTGGTGGGAGAAACCTCATACTGCGTGCTAGACCAGAGAAAGGAGTTGGTTTACTTCAGAGATTCTCGTTGTTGAGACTTTCTCTTCCATCCCTGTAGTGCTTTTGCAGCCATTGGACGTTCTATTTCTTACTGCATTGGGGCATCCGACAAGGAGAAATGTGCAATGAAGAGTGCAGCACGAGCAATCGCCATCATGACAAGCATTGCTTTGCTTCTAGCAGTGCTGGGCGCTTGCGCGCCATCAAGTCAATCCTCTTCCACTACGCTGACTATTGCTACCGTCAACAACTCCCAAATGGTGCAGATGGAGCAATTGACGAAGCAAGTCTTTCAAAAAGACCATCCCAACATCAAGGTCAACTTCGTGACGCTGCCTGAAAATGATCTGCGTACGAAAGTGACCCAGGATGTTGCTACAAATGCGGGGAAATTTGATATTGCCACCATCGGCAGTTACGAGACCCCCATTTGGGCACATAATGGCTGGCTCCAGGACCTCTCTCCATACTTTGCAAAAATGTCGGCGAGCGAGAAGAGTAATTACAATTACGACGATCTCCTCAAGCCGGTCATGTCAACACTCTCCTACCAGGGACATCCATACTCTGTCCCGTTCTATGGCGAGAGTAGTTTCCTGATGTACAACAAACAAATTTTCGCGCAACATCACCTGACCATGCCATTGCATCCTACATGGGATCAGATCGCCCAATTCGCGCAACAACTCAATAATCCTGCAAATGGTGTGACCGGTATTTTGCTGAGAGGGCAGTCTGGCTGGGGCATGAACATGGCTCCGCTCGACACGATGATTAACACCTTTGGTGGTCGCTGGTTCGACTCCAATTGGCAGCCTCAGCTCAACACCCCTGCTGTACAAAAGGCGGTGACGTTCTATGCTAACCTCTTGCAAAAGTATGGTGAGCCAGGGGCCTCAACTGCTGGTTGGCAAGAGTGTCTAAACTTGATGACTCAAGGCAAGGGTGCAATGTTCTATGACGCTACCTCGTTTGGCGGTGTGCTGGAAACGCCTTCGACTTCCAAAATCGCTGGTAATGTTGGGTACGCGTATGCTCCGACAGAAGCGACTGTCAATGGCAGCCATTGGCTGTGGGCATGGTCACTTGGTCTCGTCAACTCCAGCCGCAACAAGGATGCCGCCTTCCAATTCATCACCTGGGCCACCAGTTCGCAGTATCTGACCCTGGCGGGCAAGACCTTCGGCTGGGCCAATGTGCCACCAGGTACACGTACTTCGATTTACCAGAACCCCGACTATCAAAAGGCAGCTCCTTTCGCTCAAGTTACGTTTGACTCCATCAATACCGCGACTCCCAATCAGCCGACACTCGATCCTGTTCCCTATCATGGCGTTCAATATGTGGGTATTCCACAGTTTGAATCGGTCGGACAATCGATAAGCGAGCTTATGTCGGCAGTAGTTGCTGGAAAAATGACCGTCAGCCAGGCTCTCCAGCAGTCTGATCAACTCCTGGCGTCTCAGGTCAATAAGGACAACGCTTCCGGGTACTAACTACGCTGTCAGTCTGAAAGAATGAGGGACCCTGGTCTGGTGAAAGGAGGCAGTCCCTCATTCATTGCTCCCGTTGCATCAGAGGTGGCTCGCTTCGCATAAAAAGAAAGGTTACGTTATGAGTCAGGCAAATCAGGCAGTCCAGGTACCCACGGCTCCTGATATGAAAAAGCGTGTTGTTCCCACGAGGGCGTACCGCGAGGGAAGAACGTGGTTGCATCTTCCCGCGCTCGCCTATATGATTGTACTCACGCAGATTCCATTTCTCCTCGCAGTGTGGTTTAGCCTGCACGCCTGGAATCTGCTGGTGCCATCCGAGGGTTTTCCATTTGTTGGTCTCGCAAACTACGTCACCGAGTTTGTAAACGATCCAAACTTCTGGCCTATTATGGGCCATACGTTGCTACTGGTGGTTGGGTCGACCATCCTGGCCCTTGTCGCCGGGACGATACTGGCACTACTGTTAAACCGCCCGATACGGGGCAGAAGTGTCTTGCGTGGCATAGCCATAGTTCCATTTCTGGTGACTCCATCAGTTATGGCGCTGATATGGAAAGATCTCTTTCTTAGTCCAACTTCAGGGATGGTGAACTGGCTCCTTCACTTTATCGGTATTCCTGATGTTGCCTGGTTTTCTAGCTTTCCACTTCAAAGTATCATATTCATCGTCGCCTGGGAATGGACCCCATTCGTGATGCTTGTCATTCTCGCGGGCCTCCAGTCCATTCCGGGTGAAGTGTTAGAGGCTGCAAAGGAGGATGGTGCGAATGCCTTCACAACATTTTGGCGGGTTGTCTTTCCTTTACTGCGAAAACCGTACGAGATTGCAATCCTCTTTGGCACTATTTTTATCTTTCAGACGTTTGGCGAAATTTACGTGACAACTGCTGGCGGCCCAGGAATAACAACCAACACGCTCCCTTACTACACCTACCGCACGGCGTTGAATTCGTTTCAGATCGGCCAGGCAGCAGCGCTTGGCGTTATAGGAGTAATAGTAGCAATTCTTGTCGCCAGAGGCATGTTGCGACTCATGACTGAGCGAACAGTATCAGAAAGGGGCTAACTCATGGGTATGGAAGCCACGGGCAAGCGGTCCAACTTCTTATGGACGGCCTTGACCTATCTCCTGGTTTTTTTACTGGTCTTTCCCGTCCTTTGGATGGTAATTACCGGATTTAAGACAGAAATCGCGGCGATTAATATTCCACCCACGCTGTTCTTCCAGCCGACACTCGACCAATTTCAGATCGCCTTTGAGGGAGGCTTCAGTGCTTACTTGTTCAATAGCGCGACGGCATCTCTGGTTTCGACTGCTATTGCGATGGTTCTGGGCATTCCCGCCGCCTATGCGATGGTCTTCCAGATGCGCAAGAAGTCATCCGATGACATGCTTTTCTTTGTGCTCTCCACACGCTTCTTGCCGTTTGCAGCCATCCTTGTTCCCCTCTACGTGATCATCACACGCCTCAACTTACTGGATAACCTCTTCACGTTAATCATCGTCTATACTGCTATGAACCTGCCATTGATCATCTGGATGGCTCGTTCATACTTCCTGGATCTGCCAAAGGAGGTGTTGGAGGGAGCCTGGATAGATGGTTGTTCGACATTGCAGACAATTGTGAGAATAGTCGTCCCGATGGCAGCACCTGGGTTGACTGCAGCTGCACTGCTGGCCATCATTTTTGCGTGGAATGATTTCTTTTTCGCCGTTACCTTGACCTACACCAACTCTCCTACCCTGCCCATCATGGTCGCGGCATTTACGAGTAACGAAGGTCTCTTCCTGGCGAAGGTATCTGCTCTGTCGACGCTGGTCATCCTAGTGCCTGTTGCCATAGGCATCTATGCACAGAAGTACCTGGTTCAAGGACTGACTGGTGGTGCGCTGAAATAGTCGCCATTACATGGCCACGGTGAGCTTCAAAGGAGATACTCTATGAGAAATCAGGCAGCAGTTTTGTACGCCCCACATGATGTTCGTCTGGAAGAGCGACCGATGCCCCAGGTTGGCCCAAATGATGTGCTTGTCGAGGTCAAGGCCGTCGGCGTCTGTGGCTCCGATGTCCATTATTATGAGCATGGGCGGATTGGTACGTATGTTGTCCGCCAACCGCTCATTCTTGGCCATGAGTCGGCAGGTGTGATTGTGGGGGGCGGGGCAGGTGTAGACCGCAGCAGAATCGGTGAACGCGTGGCGATTGAGCCGGGCATCCCGGACGGCATCTGTGATCAGTGTCGCGCCGGGCGTTACAACCTGTGTCCCAATGTCCGTTTCTTCGGCACTCCTCCCATTGATGGTGCGTTTGCCAACTACGTCACCGTTCCCGCGCAATTCTCCTACACCCTTCCTGACAACCTGTCGAACGAGGAAGGGGCGATGATCGAACCGCTTTCAGTCGGTCTGTGGGCGTGTCGCAAGGCCAGGCTGCGCGGCGGCGATCATGTGCTGATAACCGGTGCTGGACCAGTTGGAATGCTCGCCATGAAGGTTGCTTTCGCGCTAGGGGTTGCGGCGGTCACCATCACCGATATCTCGCCACAGCGGCTGGCTCTAGCGAGACACTTGGGCGCGACCCAGATCGTCAACGTCGCTGAGCAGCCGCTCGCGCAAGCAGGCGTACAGGCCGATGTGCTGCTGGAATGTTCGGGCAATCAGCGCGCATTGATCGACGGTATTCGCTCATTGCGCCCCGCCGCTATAGCAGTCGTCGTCGGCATGAATCCTGGAGAAGAGTTGAGCATCCCCATGTCATTTATCCAGAACCGGGAAATTACCCTGACCGGGACATTCCGCTACGCCAATACCTATGCGGATGCAATTGCACTTGTAGCAAGCGGTCGCATTGATGTCCGCTCGATCATCACGGGTCGCTATCCATTGGAGGCAGCGGAGCAAGCCCTCCAAGCCACGAAGCAAGACCCGACCAATATCAAATCGATTGTCGTCCCTAAAGAATGAGAAAAGGATGAATCTCCTATGCGTGCTGTGATCATCGATGCTCCTGCCAGCATTCGAGTGGGCAGTGTACCAGACCCCACTCCACGTTCGAATGAGTTGCTCATTCGCGTGGAAGCATGTGGTATCTGTGGCACTGATCTGCATATTATTGATGGCGAGTCACCGTTGGCCCGTTACCCTGTTGCCCCTGGTCACGAGTTTGCAGGTGAGGTTGTGGCATTGGGACGCGACGTTGCTCAAAGCAACGAAAATGGAGAGACGAACATAACAGTTGGGAGCAGAGTTGCAGTTGATCCCAACCTCTACTGTGGTCATTGCGATTTTTGTCGCACAGGTCATGAAAACCTGTGTCTCTACTACTCCGCGTTAGGTGTTACAACCAACGGTGGCATTGCTCAATACGTAGCGGTACCCCTTGCGGCAGCCTATATGTTGCCCGACACCATTTCATTGCGCGAAGCCGCGCTGCTAGAGCCAATTTCTTGCGCGGTGCATGCTATGCACATCCTCAACCCCAGGTCCGGTGATACCTTTCTCATCGTGGGCGCGGGAACAATGGGGTTGCTGCTATTGCAACTCGCTCTACGCGGTGGCGCGTCACGTGTCGTGATGATCGATGTGAACACGCAGCGCCTGGCGTGTGCGGAGCAGCTTGGAGCCACACGCACATACGGCGATATTCAGCAGGCGTTAGCAGATGAGCCGCTTGGATTCAATTGTGTCATTGACGCCACAGGGGTTCCAGCAGTCATTGAGAATGCATTTATGGCGGTCAAACGTGGTGGAAAGTTTATGGTCTTTGGGGTTGCATCGCACGAAGCGCGCATCTCGCTTTCCCCATTCCGTATTTATAATGATGAGATTACCATCATCGGCTCGATGGCGATTCTCTTCTCGTTTCAAGCCGCTCTCGATCTTCTCAATGGGGGTGTGATTAATACACAGGCTATGCTGACAGCCGCACTTCCTTTACAGGATTTTCCGAGAGCGCTCGACATGGTGCGACAGGGTAGAGGTATCAAAACCCAGATACTACCAAATGCACAGAGCGAGTAAAGAAAAGTGTCGGAAGGGGAGAAATAATGTATGGAACTGTCAGCTATGGATGTAGTTACCTGCGGCGAACTCCTCATTGACTTTGTCGCGACCGAGGTTGGAGCGACGCTGGCCCAGGCGTCGCTCTTCCAAAAGGCTCCTGGTGGTGCACCAGCTAATGTCGCTGTCGGCCTCGCCCGGCTAGGCCATCACGTGGGTTTTCTGGGGCAGGTGGGTGACGATGAGTTTGGTCATTTCCTGGCTGATACGCTGCTTCGCAATGCCGTGAATATTGATGGCTTACGCTTCTCTTCTCAAGCACGAACGGCACTCGCCTTCGTGTCACTGCTTGCGGAAGGGGAGCGTGATTTCATGTTCTACCGCCATCCCAGCGCAGATATGCTCTGGCATCCTGAAGAGGTCGATCGGACCTATGTCACTCATGCGCGTATCTTTCACTATGGCTCCATTTCCCTCATTCACGAGCCGAGCCGTAGCGCGACGATGAGAGCACTCACGTATGCAAAAGAGGGCGGAGCAGTACTATCCTACGATCCCAACTTGCGCCTCCCGCTCTGGTCCTCTCCTGGCGAAGCGAGAACCGGCATCCTCGCAGGCTGGCAACAAGCCAACATTGTCAAGGTGAGCGAGGAAGAATTGAACTTTCTGTGCGAGGAGCAGACGCTCGAACGTGCTGCTCGCTCACTGTGGCACGAGCATCTACGGCTACTGGTCGTGACACAGGGGAAGGCAGGTTGCACCTATTTTACAACTGAAACGAGTGGTCATGTACCAGGCTTCGCCGTTCACCCAAAAGATACAACAGGGGCTGGTGATGGCTTTGTGGCCGGTATGCTCAGCGGTCTGCTCACGTCAGACCTGACCTGGGAGAGGGCAGTGATCGAACAAGCGCTCTTGCGCGGAAACGCAGCGGGTGCGCTATCAACCACGCAGATAGGTGCGCTGTCATCACTCCCTTCGCTCGACGCTGTGCAATCGCTGCTTCAGCTTGCGGATACAAAAGAACATGAAGATAAGGAAAAGAGCAACGCTGATTGAAAAGGGGCTCTTCCTCACATTTGGGGATTTTGACATTGTAGAGCTATTTCTTCTCAACAAGAAGTGGCTGGTGAAGCAACGACACAAAAGTTATGTATCTCATAAGCTCATCTCTTCCCCAAATGTAAGGATGATCCTGAAAAGGTAGCCAGGCATACACAAACATCCTCATCTTGACGCCATTTTCCTGGCTTGACATCCGTGTACGCAAGCAGTAAAAACATACACATGCAATGCACTTATGTCACCACGTTTTGAAAGGCAGACTGACGATGATGAGCAGCCCTTACTTCCTGGGAATAGATGGTGGAACGGAGAGCGTGCGCGTTGCTATCTTTGACAGGGAAGGCACGCAGGTAGGCTTCGCGAACCACACGTATACACTCAAGCATCCTCGCCCTGGTTGGGCAGAGCAAGACCCTGACGAGTGGTGGTCGTCTCTGGTGGCGGCGTTCAGGGAGACGATGAGTAAAAGCAGCATTGCGCCCAATGAGATCGCTGGCCTCTCTTTAGACAGCACAACCTGCACAGTCGTCGCGTTGGATAAGTACGACCGGGTACTGCGGCCAGCCATCATCTGGATGGATGTACGAGCTGCCGAGCAAGCACGCCGAGTCGCTAAAACGGGGGATGCCGCGCTCAAATACAATGGTTTCGCCAAAGTGTCAGCGGAGTGGATGCCCTGTAAAGCCCTCTGGTTGAAGGAGAATGAACCAGGCATTTATAGGGCTGCTACACATATTTGCGAATACACTGATTGGATGATCCACCGTCTCACTGGCGAATGGACGGCAAGTGTCAACATCGCCAGCCTTCGCTGGTACTACGACCGCAACAACGGCGGTTTCCCAGCCAGCCTCTATCAGGCCGTTGAACTGGATGATCTTCTCGAGAAGTTTCCCTCGAAGGTGCTGGACATGGGTACCGTGGTTGGTGGTCTTAGCAAGAAAGCCGCTGAGGAGCTTGGTCTGCCCCCTGGTATACCGGTTGCTGAAGGTGGGGCGGATTCGATGGTGGGTACAGTGGGCCTGAATGTGCTGGCTCCGGGCAGTATCGCACTCATCACAGGCTCTTCACATGCTATTTTCGGCGTGTCCGAGCAGGCCATCTACGGACCAGGGTTCTTTGGTGCCTTCACCGACGCTGTGGTTCCCGGCCAGTATGTGGTGGAAGGTGGTCAAGTGTCCACTGGTTCTATCGTCAAATGGTTCCGGGATAATTTCTGTGGGGGACTTCTTGAGGAGGCGAATATGCTGGGACTCGGCCTTTATGAACTGCTGAATAAGCGTGCTGAGAACTTGCCTGTAGGTTCTGATGGACTACTGGTGCTGGATCACTGGCAAGGAAACCGCACTCCCTATACCGACTCCGAAGCACGTGGTATGATTTGGGGACTGACCCTCAAGCACGACGTGACGCATATCTATCGTGCGATTATGGAGGGCATCTGCTATAGAACAGAACTTATCTTTCGGACACTCCGCCAGTATGGCTTCGAGCCGCAACAGATTGTTGCTTGCGGCGGTCCTCTGAAAAGCCAATTATGGCCGCAGATTCATGCGGACGTGAGTAACCTTCCTATTACCTTCACCACAGTATCGAATGCAGCAGTACTGGGTTCGGCGATACTGGCAGCGGTGGGCGCATGAATATACCCGAATATCCAGGAAGCAGCATGCCATATGGTCCACACGAGCCATCGTATCGAGCCAGATCAGCAACGGCACAAAGAATATCAATTTTATGTGGAGAAGTATATCGCTACGTATCTCCAGATGCGGGACCTGATGCATGATGTAGCCCAACACGTTGCAGGACATGAAGAATGACAGACAGGAGGAACAAGATGCTTGCAGCAGTGTTTCAGGGTCCTGGCCAGATGGAAGTAACCGAGGTTGATACACCCGATATCGGAGCGGACGAAGTTCTGGTCAAGGTAGGAGCCAACACGATATGTGGAACCGATGTGCGTATCTTCCGTGGAGAAAAGACGAAGGGCATCCATACACCCACCATCCTGGGCCATGAAATGGCAGGTCATGTCTATCAGGTAGGGAAACGGGTAAGGGGATTTGAAGTCGGAGCGCCTGTGGCGATAGCTCCGGTGATAACGTGCCAGCGATGTTTCTACTGCCAGAATGGAATGGAGAATGTCTGTCCCAACCAAAAAATATTGGGCTATGATGTGAGAGGGGGATTGAGTGAGTATGTACGGATTCCTGCCGATGCCATAGCTGTAGGTAATCTCTTTGTGGTGCAAAATGATCTGCCCTCGGAATATCTAGCCCTTGCTGAGCCGCTGGCTTGCTGCGTCAACGGCCACCATCGTTCCCAGATACGCTTGAATAGCAGCGTGCTCATTATGGGGTCAGGCCCTATCGGCCTGTTTCACCTCCAGCTTGCTCTTCTGGCTGGAGCACGGACCGTCATAGTAAGCGAGCCCTCTGCTCCTCGCCGTGCGGTTGCCTCCGCCTTTGGAGCACATATCACTGTTGATCCCACTGTCGAAGATCTTCCTTCACTAGTGTCAGAGTTTACAGGAGGTCTTGGAGTAGACTCGATCGTTATCTGCATTGGTGTACCTACGCTGGTGAATGACGCACTCAATATGGCTCGTCAGAGGGGATGTATCAATATCTTTGCGGGACTGGCTGCCAAAGGCTGGGCAGAGATCGAGGCCAATCTCATTCACTACAAAGAACTAGAGGTAACTGGCAGTGCAAATTCCCGACGTGCTGACTATCAAACGGCTCTTCAGCTCATTGAGTCAGGCCGGATTAAGGTGGAACCGATGGTGACTGACCGCTTCCCTCTACAATCTGCCCGTGAAGCGCTGGACAAAGTTGCCAGTGGAGAAGGCATCAAGATAGCGGTCTTACCTTGAGCAGTGGCGCAAAGCTCTGAATCCCGCATACGCTACTATGTCGATGCAAGGTTAGTTATGAGTGTTGGCATCGCTCGGCGAAATCGCTCATCGTGAGTGTTTGGACCAGCTATTCTTAGAGGAAAACCTTCTCCAACCTTCTTTTCTCGACTTTGTACATTTTAGGGAATAAACAGGGCATAAAGCCTCCTTTGAGGTAAGATAGAAGCAAACCAAAGTTCATCTTACTCAGGAGGAAGTTCATGTCCCATTCAGACCCCATTATAGCGATTCTCGCCCAGTTTCAACCATTGTTCACGGCTCCGACCTGGAAGAAAATGATGACCCTGCTGACTGGAACCATCTTGGCCCGAGGACGCCGAACGGTGACAGCAGCTTTATGGCAAACGGGCCATCATCTGGATAGCAACTTTAGCAGGTTTCACCAGGTGCTCAATCGAGCGCGCTGGTCTCCACTGGAGCTAAGTC
>WNGD01007436.1_pt1 | contig 11669 bp, 7 predicted proteins | sample 5400671 | NCBI WGS metagenome assembly WNGD01 (sample SAMN13153369, study PRJNA577476) | soil metagenome | isolation source: 40 cm soil or saprolite under grassland replicate 2 | place: USA:California | collected 2016-06-15
CTTCGGAGAACAGCATCTCTTCCTTCAGGGCCCGCCCCGCTCCGGTCACACCCGACTTGGCGTCGATGACGATCTCGCCGGGCTCGATCGCCTTGGCCTTGAGCAGCGGGATCAGCGGCAGCTGGGCGCAGGTGGGGTAACAGCCCGGGATCGCGACCAGCCGGGCCTTGCGGATTTCGCGCCGATAGATTTCGACCAGACCATAGACCGCGTCGGGCTGCAGCTCCGGGGCGAAATGCTCATGGCCGTACCAGCGCGCGTAAGCCGCCGGATCGGCGAGCCGGAAATCCGCGGAGAGATCGGCGACCTTGGTCTGCGGGGCGGCGGCGAGGAGTTTTTGGATCGCCTTCTGGGTGGTCCCGTGCGGCAGCCCGCAAAAGACAAGGTCGAGTCCGGCGCTCGCCCAGTCGACATCGTCTATCGCGACGAGCTTGGGCAGCGAGTAATGCGCGAACTGCGGGAATATTGCCCCGATCTCCTGCCCGGCCTTGCGATCGGCGGTGAGCAGCGTGACCTCGACCCGCGGATGGGAGACGAGCAGCCGCAGCAACTCCGCGCCGGTATAGCCCGAAGCGCCGAGCACGCCGACTTGTGCCTTCCTCGCCATCGATCCGTTCCTTCGCTTCCGGCGATCCGCACCATGCGGACGGCCGGCATTCTCCGCCGACGGGAGCCGCCACAGAAGGCCAAACCGCGGAATTTTTGGAAGAAAATCAGGGCCGCGGGAGGCTTTCCGGCGGCGCGGCGAGAACGATCAGACGCACGCCGCAGCCGCGTTTTTGCGGCGGCGGCGGCGCGTGCATGCGCAGGGGATGCTCTCGCTCATGGGGGCGCGCTATAGCGGGTAGGCCAAAACCGGTCAAGCAACGTTCCCACCGCAGCCGGCGGAGGGAACGCGAGCTTGACGGCTAGCTCGGATCACCTCCCCCTGAAAGGGGGAGGTCGACCGCGCAGCGGTCGGGAGGGGGTCGCGATCCCCTCCCCATCCCTCCCCTTTCAAGGGGAGGGAGGAGATCGCGGCTCGCGCACGGCTTCAGCCTCCAAGCCGAGCGACTATATCCGGCTTCCGCCGCCAAGCGCGGCCTCGGGTCCGGCCCGCATGAGCCAGCTCATCACACTGCGGCCATGGCCATGGCATAGTCGTTGCCGGCTGATTCGCCTGAACCTATCCGCCCCGAAACCATGGCAAAAACCGCAAAAAAACCGACCAAGACCCGCGACCTGTTCGATCTGCCCGAGCCCGCGCCGCGCCGCGTCACGGGCCGGAGGGCCATGGGCAAGGCGGGGAGCCCGGCCGAGGCCGGCTATACCGCAAAGCATATCGAGGTGCTGGAGGGGCTCGAGCCGGTGCGGCGCCGGCCCGGCATGTACATCGGCGGCACCGACGAGAAGGCGCTGCATCACCTGTTCGCCGAGGTGATCGACAATGCCATGGACGAGGCGCTCGCAGGCCATGCGAGCTTCATCGAGGTGAAGATGGAGGCCGACGGTTTCGTCACCGTGACCGACAACGGCCGCGGCATCCCGGTCGATCCGCACCCGAAATTCCCGAAGAAATCCGCGCTCGAAGTCATCATGTGCACGCTGCACTCGGGCGGCAAGTTCGACTCCGAGGTCTACGACACGTCAGGCGGGCTGCACGGGGTCGGCGTGTCGGTGGTCAACGCGCTTTCCGAGCGGCTCGAGGTCGAGGTCGCGCGCGGCCAGACGCTCTACGCGCAGGCGTTCGAGCGCGGCAAGCCCAAGACCAAGCTCACGACTGTCGGGCGCGCACCGAACCGGCGCGGCACCAGTGTGCGCTTCCGGCCCGACCCGCAGATTTTCGGCGCCAACGTCCGCTTCAAGCCGCTGCGCATCTTCAAGATGGCGCGCTCGAAAGCCTACCTGTTCGGCGGGGTGGAGATCCGCTGGTCGTGCGCGCCGGAACTGCTGCACGGCGTCGAAGGCGTGCCGGTCGAGGAGACCTTCCATTTCCCCGGCGGGCTCACCGATTTTCTTACCAGCAGCATCCACGGCAGCACGCTGGTGCATCCCGACATCTTCGCCGGAGCGTCCGAGCGGAAGGGCGGCCACGGCACGGTGGAATGGGCGATCGCCTGGGTCGCCGACGCGGACGGCTTCGTTTCCTCCTATTGCAACACCATTCCGACCCCGGAAGGCGGCACCCATGAATCCGGGCTCCGCGCGGCGCTCGCCAAGGGCTTGCGCGATCACGCCGAGCGCATGGGCCAGGGCAAGCGTGCCGCGGCGGTGACCAGCGAGGACGTGATGGCGGGCGCCGCCGCCATGTTCTCGCTGTTCATGCGCGATCCGGAGTTCCAGGGCCAGACCAAGGACCGGCTCGCCAGCGCCGACGCCGCGCGCATCGTCGAGCAGGCGATCCGCGATCCGTTCGACCATTGGCTCGCCGGCAATCCCAACCAGGCCAACAAACTGCTCGAATGGGTGATCGAGCGCGCCGAGGAGCGCGTGCGCCGCCGCCAGGAAAAGGAGATTTCTCGCAAGACCGCGGTGAGAAAGCTGCGGCTGCCCGGCAAGCTCGCCGATTGCACCAATTCCGCGGCGGAAGGCTCCGAGCTGTTCATCGTCGAGGGCGATTCGGCGGGCGGCAGCGCCAAGCAGGCGCGCGCGCGCGCCAGCCAGGCGGTGCTGCCGCTGCGGGGGAAAATCCTCAACGTCGCCTCGGCCGGTAAGGACAAGCTCGCGCAGAACCAGCAGCTTGCCGACCTGGTCCAGGCGCTCGGCTGCGGCACCGGCGTGCATTACCGCGACGAGGACCTGCGCTACGGCAAAATCATCATCATGACCGACGCCGACGTCGACGGCGCCCACATCGCTTCGCTGCTGATCACGTTCTTCTACCGGCAGATGCCGAAGCTGATCGACAACGGCCATCTCTATCTCGCGGTGCCGCCGCTCTACCGCCTCACCCACGGCGCCAAGACCGTCTACGCGAAGGACGACGCCGACAAGGCAGCGCTCATCGAGCGCGAGTTCCACGGCAACGCCAAGGTCGAGATCGGCCGCTTCAAGGGGCTGGGCGAGATGATGGCGGACCAGCTAAGAGTGACCACGATGGATCCGGCCAAGCGCACGCTCTTGCGCGTAGTGCTGCTCACCGAGGACCGCGAGGACACCGCGGATTCGGTCGAGCGCCTGATGGGCACCAAGGCCGAGGCCCGCTTCGCCTTCATCCAGGAGCGCGCGGAATTCGCCGGCGAGGAATTGCTGGACGTGTGATACGAGATCCGGTTGATCAGTTCGCACTGACAGCGCGGCATTCTCCCGCCTCCCCCTGCAAGGGGGAGGTCGGCTCGCGCAGCGAGCCGGGAGGGGGTCTCAGGCGATCCCCACCCGACCGCTTCGCGGTCGACCTCCCCTTTTCAAGGGGAGGTAAAGAGCGTTTGCGGTCCGGCCGGAATCACAGAAGCCATTCCGAATTTTTCAAGCGGATTCCGTATGAGGGGGGCAGGCGTGTCCCGGGCGCAGCGCACACGAAGTGATGCGCTGCCGAACCGGGATCCATGCTGAATCGCGAGCAGCGGCGCGCTTACCAAACCGTGCATGGACCCCGGATCTGCGGCGCACCGCTCGTCATCCTGAGGCGCGAGCGCCGTCCTTCGAGGCTCGGCGCTTCGCGCCTCGCACCTCAGGATGACGGCGCGCGCCTCGAAGGAAGCGTTGCGCCGCGTCCGGGAAACGCTGTCGCGAACCGGCCTTTCAGATCGCCGGGCTCCAGGGGGCCTGGACGAACCGATAGCTCTGGCCGTCTTTTTCCATGTATCCGCGGGCGGGGAAGGGAGCGTGGAAGATCTGCACCAGCATGTTGTCGGCGATCAGCATGTCGAGCACCTTCCGCCGGGTCTGTTCCGCCTGATCCGGAATCTGGTCGAAGAAGGCGTGCCAGCCCGGATTGCGCACGAACAGCTCGGGACGATTGGTGACATCCGAAAACACGAACATCCGCTCCGATCCCGACGCGATCACGAACGAGGTGTGGCCGGGCGTATGGCCGGGGGTCGCGACCGCGGTAATGCCCGGCGCGATCTCCTTGCCCCATTCATAGGTCGACGTGCGCTTGAGGATCTCGCCGCTGAAGACGCGCCGGCTGTTCTTGAACAAGCCTTCCATGCGGCCCGGGCCGGCACGGCTCATCTCGCCATCGTCCATCCAGAACTTGTGCTCGACCGCCGGAACGATGACCTCCGCGCTCGGGAAAGCGGGGCTCCCGTCCGCCGCGACCAGACCGTCGGCATGGTCCTGATGATAATGGGAGATGATGACGGTATCGATCGACTTGGCGTCGATGCCGGCGGCCGCGAGATTTTGCTGATATTGCCCGTGGGTGCTGTTCGGCTTGGCCGCTTCGGCAGGACCATAGCCGGTATCGATGGCGATCAGCTTCGACCCGGTGTTGACGATGATGGGGTTGAAGACCAGCGTCATGGCATCCTTCGGCAGATAAGCCGCTTGCAGCGCGGCGTTGACCTCGTCCTTCTTGGCGTTCGTCACGAAGGTGTCGGGGAGCGGAAACGACCGTGCGCCGTCCGTCACGACGGTGATCTCGTAGCTGCCGAGCTTGTAGCGATAGAATCCGGGTGCCTGTCTGCCGGTGGGGGGCGCAGCAGAATGAGCCGGCGCGAGGACCGATCCTGGGCTCATGACCGTCGTGGCGGCAGCGGCAGTGCCCCCGAGCACGGTACGACGGGTGAATTTGGGCATGGCTTTCTCCCTCTTGCGGCCCCTGCCCACGCTGAGTTGTTCGTATCTCGGCTCGTGTCGCGTGATGGCAACACGCGCGCTACTGCATTTTCAATAATCGGAACCGCGCTTTGTTCCTTTTCGGCTCCGGGCGCGACGCACACGAAGCGATGCGCTGGTGAACTGGGACCTATGCTGAATCGACGGCCATCGGGACGGTTCCCAGTGCTGCATGGACCTTGGAATCCGCGGCGCACCCCTACGCGTTGCGCCGCGTCCGGGGAACGTCGTGGCATCGTACACGCGGAACCTTTCGGAGCATCCCCGGTTTGCGGTGCGGTGCCGAGGGCTGCCCCGCCGATTCCTGCTCAAAACCGGTGCATTTTGCCCATCGATTTATCGCCCTCCCCCACCCGCACCCTGCCCCATGGCGCGCGCGAGCTGCGCTCGGTCCATGTCGACGATTACAACGTCGAGCTTCGCGAGGACGGCGCCTTCCTGGGCGACCGCGCCAACAAGAAGGCGTTCCAGGCGATGCTGGATCGCTGGCGCCAAAAACTCGGCGAGGCCGACCCGCTGCGCGATGTTTCGACGCAGAAGCTCTACAAGCAGAAGCAGGAGCTGGAAAAAATCCTGCTGCACGGCGATCCGGTCGCGGCGGGCGTGCTGATCGGCGCCATCGAGGAGTTTTCGCATTCGCTCACCGAGGTGGTCGAGCGCTTCCTGCAACTCCCGGCGTGGCGCAGCACGCCGCGCATCGTGATCGGCGGCGGGTTTCGCGAAGGCCGCATCGGCGAACTCGTCGTCGGGCGCACCGCCGTCCTGCTCAGGCGCGCGGGGAAACCGGTCGAGCTGCTGCCGATCCGGCACCACCCCGACGCGGCCGGCCTCCTCGGCAGCATCGAGCTTGCGCCGGATTGGGCGCGCTCAGGCTTCGACGGCATCCTCGCCGCCGATATCGGCGGGACCAACATCCGCACCGGAATCGTCGAGCTTGGAAGCCGACCGGGCTCGGCCGAAATTTGGAAATCGGAGCGCTGGCGCCATGCCGATGACGCGCCGGAGCGGGACGAGGCGGTCGAGGCGCTGATCGCCATGCTGCGCGAGCTCGTCGGCGCGGCCCAAGCCGAAAAATTCCGGCTCGCGCCGTTCATCGGCATCGCCTGCCCGGGCATCATCCGCCCGGACGGCACGATCGCGCGCGGCGCGCAAAACCTGCCGGGCGACTGGGAGAGCGCGGACTTCAACCTGCCGGCCCGCGTGGTTCGGGCGATTCCGCGAATCCATGGCGAGGATGCGCTGGTCACCATGCACAACGACGCCGTCGTGCAGGGCCTGAGCGAGGCCTGCTTCATGCGCGACGTCGCGCAATGGGGCATTCTCACCGTCGGCACCGGGCTCGGCAACGCGCATTTCACCAACCGCGGGCGCGGCGACGTTGATCATGCATGACGCGCGAGGCTAGCTCGGCCTGCTCCCTCTCCCATAGGGAGAGGGGTGGGGTGAGGGGTTATGTCTTCTCGTTTTCTGACCCCCTCACCCCAACCCTCTCCCCACCGGGGAGAGGGAGCCTGCCGAGTTCGCGGCATCGCTTACTCCTTGACCGGCTCTAATCGAACGGCAGGCCGGTATAATTCTCGGCGAGCGCGCGCTGGGCATTCTGCGAGCCGGTGAGGTAGTCGAGCTCGGCGAGCTGGCGGCGGCGGTCGAACGCATTGGCGTCCGCCGGCTGATGCAGCATCGTCGTCATCCACCAGGAAAAGCGCTGCGCCTTCCACACCCGGCGCAGGCAGGTCTGGGAATAAGCGTCGAGCGCATCGGTGCGGCCGGAACGATAAAATTCCGCGAACGCGCGCGAGAGCACCCGAACGTCGGCGATCGCCAGATTCATGCCCTTGGCGCCGGTCGGCGGCACGATGTGCGCAGAATCCCCCGCCAGGAACAGTTTGCCGTATTGCATCGGCTCGACCACGACGCTGCGCATCGGGGTCACGCCCTTGAGTAGCACTTTGCCCTCGGCAAGCCTGCTGCTGCCGCCGAGCCGCGCGTGCAGCTCCTGCCACACTCGCCCGTCCGGCCAGTTTTTCAGATCCTCGTCGGCGGAGCATTGCAGATAGAGCCGCGAGAGCGTCGGCGAGCGCATGCTGTAGAGCCCGAACCCGCGCTCGTGATAGGCGTAGATGAGCTCCTCGCAGGGCGGCGGCGATTCCGCGAGGATGCCGAGCCAGCCGAACGGATATTCGCGCTCGAAGCTCCTCAGCACCGCCTGCGGAATGCTCGGCCGGCACACGCCGTGGGAGCCGTCGCAACCGGCGATGAAATCGCAAGCGAGCTCAACGACCTCTCCGCCTTTGTTGCGAAAGCGGATGCGCGGCGCGGCGCCGGCGAAATCGGAGATGCCGACGTCTTCCACTTCGAACAGGAGTTCGCCGCCGCCGTCGAGCCGCGCGGCAACCAGGTCCTTGACCACCTCCTGCTGGCCGTAGACGGTGATGTGCTTGCCGATGAGATCGGTGAAATCCAGGTGATGCAGGCTGCCGGCAAAGCTGATGTTGATGCCGCGGTGAACGAGCCCCTCGCGCCGCATCCGTTCGCCGAGCCCGGTCTCGACCAGGAGGTCGGCGACCCATTGCTCGATCACGCCGGCGCGAACCCGATCCTCGATATACGCGCGGCTGCGCCGCTCCAGCACGACCGAATCGATGGCTTCCCGGCGCAACAGGTGCGCGAGCATCAGGCCCGCCGGCCCCGCCCCTACGATCCCCACCTGCGTGCGCATCTCGGCAACCATCACTCGTTGTGCTCTTGGCGCGAGGCATACTCCTTCCCTCCCCCTGAAAGGGCAGCTCGTAGCAAGCCGCATTCTGCTCCCTCCCCCCTTGGGGGGGAGGGATGGGGAGAGGGGTGTTTGTTTGATTCTGCGGACCTGTTACCCCCCTCCCGGCTCGCGCGCAGCGCGCGCGATCCGACCTCCCCCACAAGGGGGGAGGTAACCGGAGCAAGCTGCCAGCCATATGCGATAGTCCTGCCCTTCCAGGGGGAGGTGGAGCTTGGGGCACCGGTTTTGCGACTCATTAGTACGTTCCCAGCGGCCAACACCTGAGCCGGAAGAAGCGACGATTTCCCGAAACGTTGAACTTTTCACACAAATTCGTGCGCGGCGGCCCAACCCCTTCCGGCGCCGCCGATTTCGCGTAAGCTGCCGTCATGAATCAAGTCAAGCTCGGTGAAGCCGAGGCGCTGTTCGCGGTGCTGCGCCAGTCGGCCGACGCGGACGTGGTCGTGGCGATCGAAGCGCTGGTCCGCGACGCCCCGGACCCGGCGCTCAACCGCGTCAACGTGCTGGATTTCGCCGCCAAGCGCGGGCTCGACCAGGAGCGGGTCATCGCCGCATTCCTGCATGCGGCCCGCGTCGGCCTGTTCGATCTATCCTGGAACGTGCTCTGTCCGGGCTGCGGCGGCGTGCTCGACGCCAATACCTCGCTCAAGACGGTGCACGAGGACGCCTACAGCTGCGCGCTGTGCGGCGCGGGCTACGAGCCCACGCTCGACGAGATGGTCGAGGTATCGTTCACGGTCAACCCGCGCGTGCGCAGGATCGCGGCGCACGATCCGCATAGCTTGTCGATGTGGGAATACCAGCGGCAGATTTTCTGGAGCACCGGCATCGACCTGCCGGAGAATTTCGAGGACATCATCGCGGAGATCGTGCTGGATTCGATCGAGCTGCCGCCCGGCGAGCGCGCTTCGCTGTCGCTGCAGCTGCCCGCGCAATTCGTGATCGTGTTCGAGCCGGTGACGCATTCGGCGCAGTTCATCGACGTCAAGGGCGAACCGACGCGCGAGCGCCAGAATCTCACCGTCGTCTTCAACAAAGTGAGCGCGCCGAACGCGACCCTTGCGATGCGCCCGGGGCCGCTGCGAATCTCGCTCGAGAACCGCACCGACGCGCGGGTGCTGCCCGGCGTGTGGATCGCGGGGGACAAGCTCCACGACCTGCTCGGCAAGCGCCGGCCGTTCCTGACCGCCAAGCGCCTGCTCACCAACCAGACGTTCCGCGACATCTACCGGACCGACACGCTCGACGTCGACCAGCGCCTGAAGATCACCAGCCTGACCTTCCTGTTCACCGATCTCAAAGGCTCGACCGAGCTCTACGAGCGCGTCGGCGACCTCGTCGCCTACGACCTGGTGCGCGCGCATTTCCGCGTGCTCAACGAGATCATCGCCGCGGAGGCCGGCGCGGTGGTGAAGACCATCGGGGATGCGGTGATGGCGACGTTCCCGACCCCGGACCGGGCGATCGCCGCGGCGCTGCGCATGCGCGAGGCGATGCGCGGCATCAAGCAGGGCGACCGCGACCTGCTGCTCAAGATCGGCATTCACGAGGGACCCTGCCTCGCGGTCATGCTCAACGACCGCCAGGATTATTTCGGGCAGACCGTGAACATCGCCGCGCGCGTGCAGGGGCTCGCCGCGTCGCGCTCGATCTACGCGACCGAGCCGGTCGTGGACCACCCGCAGTCCTCGTCGATCCTGCAGACCAGCGGGCTCACGCCGCTGCCCAAGCGCGCCTCCCTGCGCGGCATCGCCGACGAGTTCATGGTCTACGAAATCCCGTGACGCAGGCGTCATTCCCGGTCCGGCCCTCGGGGCCAGCCCGGAACGACCGAGTGATCAAAGGATTCGCCCAAAAAAGATTGATGGTTCTTTGGGTTTGGCGCGGGCCGCGGCGGCCAAAAGGGTTGACTTTCGCCCGCGTCTCCCTATGTTCCCGGCAGATCGAAACTGTCAGATTCGATCGCTTTCCGTGCATGTCATCGTCGTTTCACTCTCCGGCGAGACTTAAGCCGGGACGATAACGACTTTTGAGGTTGCATGCCTTTTTCCCATCTCGGCTTGTCCGACAAGGTTCTCTCGGCGGTTGCTTCCGCCGGATACACGACCCCCACCCCGATCCAGGAACAGGCGATCCCGCACGTGCTGGCGCGCCGCGACGTGCTCGGCATCGCCCAGACCGGCACCGGCAAGACCGCCGCCTTCGTGCTGCCGATGCTCACCGCGCTCGAGCACGGGCGCGCGCGGGCGCGCATGCCGCGCACGCTGATCCTCGAGCCGACGCGCGAGCTCGCCGCGCAGGTCGAGGACCATTTTGCCAAATACGGGATCAACCACAAGCTCAACGTCGCGCTGCTGATCGGCGGCGTGTCGTTCGACAATCAGGACACCAAGCTGACCCGCGGCGTCGACGTGCTGATCGCCACGCCGGGGCGCCTGCTCGACCATTTCGAGCGCGGCCGGCTGCTGCTCTCCGGGGTGGAGCTCCTGGTCATCGACGAAGCCGACCGCATGCTCGACATGGGGTTCATCCCGGACATCGAGCGCATCTGCAAGCTGGTGCCGTTCACGCGCCAGACCCTGTTCTTCACCGCGACCATGCCGCCGGAGATCCGGCGCATCGTCGATACCTTCCTGCACAATCCGGTCAAGGTGGAAGTGACGCGTCCCGCCACCACGGTCGCGACCACGGCGCAATGGCTGGCGCCGAGCGGGCGTGACGCCGCGGCAAAACGCGAAACGCTGCGCCGCCTGATCCGCGCCGAAGGCTTCAAGAACGCCATCGTGTTCTGCAATCGCAAGCGCGAGGTCGCCGTGCTGCACCGCTCGCTGCTGCGCCACGGGTTTTCCGCGGTCGCGCTGCACGGCGATCTGGACCAGCCCTCGCGCATGGCCGCGCTCGACCGGTTCCGCCGCGGCGAGACCCCGCTCCTGATCGCCTCCGACGTCGCCGCCCGCGGGCTCGACATCCCCGACGTGAGCCACGTGTTCAATTTCGACGTGCCGCACCATCCCGACGATTACGTTCACCGGATCGGTCGCACCGGCCGCGCCGGCAAATCCGGCACCGCGATCACCATCACGGCGCCGAGCGACCACAAGGCGGTCGCCGCGATCGAGAAGCTGATCGGCCAGAAGATCGCCTCGATGGCAGGGCCGGTCCGCAGCGCCGAGGCGGAACCGCCCCGAGCCGAGCCGGTCCGCGCGTTCGAAAAACCCCGGGCCGCCCGCGCCGAGGTGCGCGCAGCCCCCGCCCCGCGGCACCGGCGCCCGCACGCACCCGCCAAGGTCACGCGGCTCGACGAGGCACGGCCGCCACGCCCGCAGCATCGGGCCGAGACCGACGGCGGCCACCTCCCCGCCTTCCTGCTGCGCCCCATCCGCGCGAAGGCGTAATTCTTCCAACCCTTGTAGCCCGGATGGAGCGCAGCGAAATCCGGGGCCTCGGATCCCGCATTCCGCTGCGCTCGATGCGGGCTACGATCTGGCCCGCCTGGGCTTAGCCGCCCGCACTGCGGAACGCCGCGCCGCTTCGAGCGCGATGTTCGCCCAATCGGCCAGCTCCTCGGGCTCGTCGTAGAGCCGGTCCGGCATGCGCCAGTAGGATTTCAGCACGCGCTCGCCCCGCTTGGTGTCATAGGTGAAGGGCCCGCAGCCCTCCCGCTCGAACCGGGCCGCGGTGTGCGCGTCGGTCTTGAGGACGAGGCCGAACATCACGCCGTCGGCATAGATGCCGGCGCCGCCGAACATGGTTCGCACGTCGACGCGGCCGAACGCGGCAAACAGCTCGGAAATGTGATCGGGATCCACGATAGAGACGGTGGGCTTCGCTGCCGCTCAGCCCACCCTTCGGGCTACTGCGCGGCGGCTTCGCCCGCCGGGGCCAGCTCCACCGATTCGCCGCAGCCGCACGCGGAAACCTGGTTCGGGTTGTTGAACACGAACTGGGCGGAGAGCTTGTCGATCTTGAAATCCATCTCGGTGCCGAGCAGGAACAGCACCGCCTTGGGATCGATCAGGATGCGCACGCCCTTGTCCTCGACGATTTCGTCGGTCGGAGCGATTTGCTCGGCATATTCCATCGTATAGGCCATCCCGGCGCAGCCGCCGTTCTTGACCCCCACGCGAAC
>WNGD01006020.1_pt1 | contig 11667 bp, 12 predicted proteins | sample 5400671 | NCBI WGS metagenome assembly WNGD01 (sample SAMN13153369, study PRJNA577476) | soil metagenome | isolation source: 40 cm soil or saprolite under grassland replicate 2 | place: USA:California | collected 2016-06-15
TAGACGCGTACGATATATGTCGTTCCGTCCTCGCTCTTCACGCCTGTCGAGTGTTCATGAATGAATTCTGCCATTGTTTGTTCCTCCGACAATGCCGGGCGCGGGCGAGAGTGACTGGACCTAGGGTATAGAGGAATCCAAAGGGGGAGTTATGAGGTCACTCGCGTCCGCTGGCCGCAATCCCGAAGAAGCGCGTAACACTGCATTTAAGCGCTTTTAGCATTGTGCGGCAAGCCGATCATGATCAGTTCCTCATAAGTTGTATCTCTTCTACTCCAACCGCCGGCCCGAAGACGCACCGTTTTTGGAGGCTCTGCAGAAGCTGGAGAAGACCGACTCAAATTTCCGCTTCGTCGGGACGATGACGGAGATGCCGCGCTCCAAGAAAAAGTGGGACGGAGAGACGGGTTGGATCGACAAAGAAATGCTGTCGAGACATTTAAGCAACTTGCAGGGACCGATCTACTACATCGCCGGACCTCCCGCTATGGTCACCGGAATGAGGAAAATGCTCGTCAGATCGAGCATCGACGAGGACGACATCCGGACCGAGAAATTTGCGGGCTACCGAAGTCCGACAACATTGCGTAATGTCGGTCGTTTGGAAATGGGTAATTACACTCTTTCGAGGTTAGTAACTATGTTGGCCAACAAGCCGAAAACTAAAATCCTGGTCGATGGTGGTGACCCTCAGGAAACGTTGCACGTCAAAGAAACAATTGGATTTGTTGATGGTCAAACCACGAATCCAAGTCTCATCGCGAAGAACCCTGAGATTCAGCAGCGAATCGCGTCAGGCCACCGCTTGAGCGCACAAGAAGAGAAAGACGAATACAGAAAGATTGTTCAGGCTATTCCGCCATTGGTGGGCAATGCTGGAGTTTCCATTGAGGTTTTTGCAGACATCGGCACGACTGCCGAGGAGATGCTTGCCCAAGGCGAGGAAATGTTTTCCTGGATTCCGAATGCCTACATCAAATACCCGTGCACGCGTGAAGGCTTGCGGGCGGCGGAAATGTCCGATGACGCTGTGTTTTTCCCAGGACCAGGCGGCTGTGGACTATGCCGCAACCAAGGGATCAAAGGAACCGGTCTATGTATCGCCGTTTGTCGGCAGGCTCGACGATCACGGTGAAAAACGGCATGGATGTGGTTAAAAACATCAAGAAAATGTTCAAGAGCGGCGATGGGCACGGGCACGTTTTGGCGGCGAGTATACGCCACGTCGATCACTTGTTCGCCTCATTTGCGACAGGCGTTGAGCTCACCACCGTTCCCGCCAAGGTCTTAGGGGAATGGGCCACAAAAGCCTTTCCGATGCCGGATCGAGACTTCAGCTACAAAGCTGTCAGTGCTAGTGGCAAGCTCCTGAGAGCCATCCCGTACAAACAGTTGGATCTCAACCTTCCGTGGCAGAGCTTTGATATCGCACATGAACTCACAAACACGGGCATTCAGAAGTTTGTGGCTGACTATCGGTCCACCCTCAAGCGCTCAGCGTAATGTCCGCTGTTCATCTTCGAAGTATGTCTGCAACTCTGGCCGCCGAGATGCGGATTGCCCCGCATGCGCGCAGCCTACGAGATTCTCAGCCGGGCGGCCTCGGATGTGCTCTTCAAGAGTCATGCTTCGAGACATGAAATAAGCGTTACCAGAGTCGCGTGAGAATCGGCCATCATTCGCGAGAAGCGGTACGAGCGATGTATCTCCCATAAGAAGCAAGGGAACATTAAGCGGGTGCAAAATTCTGCTCCGCGAACGGTGACATCTTTTCGCCCCTCATTCGCATCCTTAATACGTCGCGAATTAGTATGCGAGGGAACATGGTCACCGAGATTGATCGTGACGAACTCAAGCAAAAGCTCGATCATCCAAAGAAATCGATCTTAGTTGAAGCGCTTCCCGCGGACCATTTTCGCAAGCTGCATTTGCCGGGTGCGATCAACATTCCCGCCGACCAAGTGCGAACTCTGGCGCCCGAGCAATTGCCAAATAAGGACGTGGAGGTGATCGTTTACTGCGCTGGTCCCGCGTGCCATGCATCGCGCGAAGCGGCAGACCAGTTGACCGCAATGGGATATTCGAACGTGCGCCACTACGTTGGTGGCAAGGATGACTGGATCAAGGCTGGTCTGCCGGTGGTGAGGGACGGCGAGTCGAAAGTCGCCGCTTGAGGTCATTCCGCTTGCGATCGTCGCTGTGGTTGCCAAGATGAACCCAAGAATCTTCTGAGGTCCTTTGTTATGCCAGGTGTTCGCCCCCTAACCAAGATCCTAGTTGATGGCGGAGATCCCGACGAGACTCTGCGCGTTCGGAACCTTTTTGGGTTTGTCGACGGCCAAACGACCAACCCGACTTTCGTGGCCAAGAATCCGGACGTACAGCGTCTGATCGCGTCCGGCCGAAAACTCACTTGGGACGAACAGAAGGAGGAGTACAAGAAGATTGTTCAGAGGATCTCGCCCCTTGTCGGCAATGCGGGAGTCTCCATCGAGGTCTTCGCTGACTTCAATACCAGTGCTGAAGAAATGCTGGCCCAGGGCAAAGAGATGTTCTCGTGGATTCCTAATGCCTATATCAAATATCCCTGCATCTACGAGGGACTCCGGGCCGCGAAGATGTCGGTGCAGCAGGGCATGCGGGTGAACATGACCCTTTGTTTTTCGCAGGAGCAGGCCGCCGCCGTGTACGCTGCCACCAAAGGCGCAAAGGAACCCGTTTATGTATCGCCGTTTGTGGGCAGGCTGGACGACCGTGGCGACGATGGAATGGGCGTGGTGGCGAACATCAAGAAGATATACCAGGATGGTGATGGTCATGTGCACGTCCTCGCGGCGAGTTTTCGCAAGCTTGAGCATTTGCTGTACAGCTTTGCGCTGGGCGCTGAACTAGCTACGTCTCCCGCCAAGATCCTCGAGCAGTGGGCTGCCGCTGGCTTTCCATTACCCGACCAGAACTTTCGGTATCAGGCAGTGGACAAGAATGGTAATGCCCTCCGTCCGATTCCATACAAGCAATTGGAATTGAATGCCTCATGGGAGAGCTTTGATCTGAAACATGAGCTCACCGACCAAGGCATCAAGAAATTCGTGGATGACTACAAGAGCACGTTGAAATCTGCGGCATGATTTCTTCGCTCGAGCATGCTGCCCAAGTGCGCTCCCAGCCCGAGACGTACGAGATTGAATATCGTCGGGAGTGTGAGATCCGATCGTCGTGAACTCGATTTGACCGATCGCGAGCTCGCATGCATATACTGCCGCTATCTGTTCACCTTTCTGAGAGCGAGCCGCGGATTCGCCGCCTCTGCAGACGGGAGCTTGGCGCGGCATAAGGTTAAGGGGTGTAAGCCCCATGAAATCACCGTTATGCCGAGCTTGGGGCCTGGGATCAAAGTCTCGCACCCATAACCCCACTGAGGAGTTCGAACTTGTTGTCGTGGCCCGCGCTCGGAAAGGTGAACTGATTTCTCGCGGTATCGGCGGGACAACCTTGATCTTGTACCGCGCAACTACGAGGAGAAGTGCAAAGCACCTTTTTGGGAGTATGAGATGGCGACCTATGTGATTCTCAGTCGTTTCTCGCCGGAAGCTTTTGAGGAGCCCAAGGAATTCAGGAAGTTGGCCGATGCTGTTTCCTCAAAGATTAGGCAGGAATGCAAGACCGTTAGCTGGAAGCAGAGCTTCGCCACGCTTGGTCGCTTCGATGTAGTGGACATAGTCGAAGCCGACGATCCGAAAGACATCGAGCGGGCGGCCATGATTATTCGCGGTTACGGACACTCGACCACGGAGACGCTCCTGGCTACGCCGTGGAAAGATTTCCTGACAACGCTCTAGGAATCGATCTGCTCCACCTCTTTCCTTTGGCGGCTCTTGTGAAGCACATCTGATGCCAGACGGCTCAAGATTTCATAAGCAGATCTGACATCGGGGTAAGCGAAGATATCCGTACTGCTCGGTTGAGCCGGGAGAATATCAAAACGTGCTCGGTCGAGCGTAAACCATGCAGAAGGTGTGCCTCAGGAACGTACTTCCCCTTTCCTGGTCTCAGCTTTCGCCTTTCCTTGTTGTCACTCATCCAGTTGTGACGGGAGCCCCTGGTCTTTGTCTCGTGAAGGAAACTCCTACTCAGCAATCCCCTGAGACCGAATCTTGGAATCCGCGCACCGAAACCGAGATGTCGGCATCACGGCCTGCCAGATCATATACTCGGCGCGCGAGGTTCTCAGCCTTTGTACGTCAAGACGCGTCCCCATAAGCTCTTGGTTCCCCAGATGCCAGAACGCAGACACTCGAGCTGCACAATCTGGCTGTGGTCGACAAAGAGGTTGACCTCCGGGCCATAATTTTTGATGTACCAAGCGAAGACTTCTGGATCGGCCGCCTCGAACATCACTTTCTCGAGCCCGAGTGTGTTGGCGATCTTGGCCGGTACCTCGGTCCGCCAGGTCTTAACGTTTTCGGTAATTCCCTCTGACTCGACCATGATCATGTACGACCCCGCCTCGAGGAAGCGCTGCGCCTGCATGATCGCGCCCTCTGGGTCTCTTGTGCCCTCTGCAGCCAGCTCTTCCGCACTCGTGGCGCCACCGGCGCCGAACTGGATTCCAATCTCAGGTTTAGCCTTCAGTCCGGCCTTCTGAACTTTTTCCACCAGTCGCAACCAGTCATCGGCTGGAATACTGATAAAACCGCTTGAGATTTCGATGATGTCGAATCCCAGCTTTTTACATTCCTCGATATAAGCTTCGACCGCCTGCTGTCCCTGCGCCAGAACGCGCTCGATGAACCCTCCGGTTGAGACCAGAACCTCATGGGCATGGCAGAGATCAATTAACTCCTTCACCGCATCTCGAGGCATTAAGGCGAACGACCCCCCAGCAAACTTCAAAGCGTCCACGTACTTGCCCATCGTTTGCAGGACGTCCTGAAGGTAGTGCTTGCCCATGGGCGTGTAATACGGCCCACGTATCTCCGTAACGCCTCGGCTGCGGGGTTTTGCTTGCCGATCGTTGACTTTGATAAACGGAAATGCTCGCTGAATCTTTTCCGGTTCACGCATTCTCAGGCCCGTTTCGTCTGCCTGCACTCCTATTTCGATGCCTCCGGCATGGCATTCGCACCTGCAAAACAGCCCGCCTGGTTACAAACACTGCAATCCTTCGCTGCATCCAACCAACGATTCCATGGATAGAGGGCGAATGCCCGAAGCCACTCGATTAGACGAATTGCCTGCAGATGCTCGCGCCCGGCTGCGCAAATGGCCTAATCTGACATGGGTGTCTCCGATGCTGGCAACTTTGACTGAAGAGAGCTTCTCCCGCAAAGGATGGTTGTTTGAGCCTAAGCTCGACGGCGAGCGTTGCCTTGCCCTCAGGCAAGGTCGCGCCGTGGATCTGTTTTCCCGGAATCAGAAAAGGCTGAATGAAAAATACCCAGAGTTGGTAAACGCGCTCGAGACGCAGAAGTCTTTGTCTTTTGTTTTGGACGGTGAGATTGTGGCTTTCGATAAAGGCGTCACCAGCTTCGCCAAACTCCAACCGCGCATGCAGGTTCAACGCCCGTCGGAAGAGCTTCGAGCGAGGGTTCCGGTGTGGTTTTACGCATTCGACTTGCTCAATGCCGAGACATACGACACGCGGCAGCTGCCCTTGCGATACCGCAAGGATCTGCTGCAAAGCACGATTGAATTCAAAGACCCGCTGCGATTTACTGAGCACCGCGAAATGGAAGGCGAAGCCTATTACAGAGAGGCTTGCAAGCAAGGTTGGGAAGGAATCATTGCCAAGAACGGCGACAGCGTTTATGTCTCGGCGCGCTCGCGCGATTGGCTCAAGTTCAAATGCATTAACGAGCAAGAGTTTGTCATTGGCGGTTACACGGATCCTCAAGGGAGTCGTACGGATTTCGGCGCCTTGCTGGTGGGCTATTATGAGCGCGGGAAATTAAAGTATGCGGGCAAGGTGGGAACCGGCTACGACAGCGTCACTTTGCGCCGACTAGGCAAGCAGCTCGCCAGCATCGAAACCAAACCGTGCCCATTTACCACTGACGGCCTGCCGAGTCGTGGCGTGCATTGGGTGAAGCCGAAGCTCGTAGCCCAAATCGGCTTTGCCGAGTGGACAGGTGCTGGGAAGCTCCGGCAGCCGCGCTTTCTCGGGCTGCGGTCCGATAAGAGTCCAGAAGAGGTGGTGCGGGAGAAATAGACCATGGCTGAGCGTGGCGAAACAATTCGGATTGGCAGCTACGACGTAAAGATCACCCGTCCAGACAAAGTTCTGTTCCCGGATGACCGAATCACCAAGCGTGATCTGATCAATTACTACCGGCGCATCGCTCCCTGGATGCTGCCGCACCTGCGAGGGCGACCCTTGACCTTGGAGCGTTTTCCGGATGGCATCGATAAGACACGGATCATTCAAAAGGCTTCGTCCTCATACAACCCCGCCTGGGTCAAGACGGTGACAGTCAAGAAAGTTGGGGGCACAGTTCGACACGTCGTGTGTGAAAACGAGGCCACGCTCGCCTACCTTGCGAATCAGGCCTGCGTTACCCCTCATATCTGGCTAAGCCGTTCTGACAGGCTCGACTACCCAGATCAGATGGTGTTCGATCTCGATCCTTCGGACGACAATTTCAGACTGGTTAAGGAGACGGCGCAGTCGTTTCGGAAAATTCTGGAGGAGCTAGGACTGCCAGCGTACCTTAAGACGACCGGCTCGCGTGGACTGCACGTGGTCGTCCCGCTGAAGCGCCAAGACGGTTTCGACTCTGTGCGCTCGTTTGCGCGGCGAGTAGCTCAGGCCGTAGTGGATGCCGATCCCGAGCACCGCACTCTCGAACAAAGCAAAGCTAAACGCCGTGGACGGGTATTTCTGGACACGAACCGCAACGCCTACGGTCAGACTGTTGCTTGTGCGTACGCTGTGCGGGCCCGCCGGAATGCTCCTGTTTCCGTGCCAGTCGATTGGCACGAATTGGATAAGAAGGACATCCGTCCTGACGGCGTGACGATCCAGAATGTCTTTGCCCGTCTGGATGGCATCGAGGATCCTTGGAAAGACTTCTGGCAGCGCGGCGTCACATTGAAGAACGTGCAGCAGAAAGTTGAGAAGTTCAATGACACTCGAAGAATATCGCAGAAAAAGGCAGCTTAGTAAGACTCCCGAGCCTGCTGGTCGTGTCCGCCGCGGCAAAGGCCGCAGTTTTGTGGTTCAGAAACATGACGCGACGAGGCTGCACTACGACTTCCGATTGGAAATTAATGGTGTGCTGGTGTCCTGGGCCGTGCCCAAGGGACCGAGTATGGACCCAGCCAGCAAACGCTTTGCCACCATGACCGAGGACCATCCACTGGAATACGCGGACTTTGAAGGTGTGATTCCCGAGGGGCACTATGGCGCGGGTACGGTGATGGTATGGGACAAAGGCACCTACGAAACCGAGGATGATCTGCCCGCCGAGGAACAGCTTGCCCGTGGGGAGATCAAGCTGATTCTGCACGGCAAAAAGTTGCAGGGAGGATTTGTTCTGGTTCACATGGGCAAGCATGGCGCGAAACCGAAGGAGAAGAGCCGTTGGCTGCTAATAAAGCGGCAGGATGAATACGTTAATCCCGATTGGCAGCTGGAAGTTGCAAAACTCAGCCGCTCCGCGCTGACCGGGCGCACATTTCAAGAGATTGTACAAAGCCGCACCAAACGGAAACGGGCGGCATAGAGGCCAGCGACTTTCAGCTTTTGCGATCTCTACCCAACGTGAAACTTCGAACTGTGTTTTCCAAGGCGCTTGTTGACTGGAAGAAAGACCTTCCCGGCGCGTGGCGGATCATCTTGGATGGAATTAAGCTGAATTTTGAAGACCGTTCGTTCGACTGCCCCACTCATCCTGGCGAGATCATCATTCCTCGCCGCAAACGTATCGCAGCGCCCGACTCGTCGCAAAATGCGCACATCTTTCGTGCCTTGGAAGGAATAGATCCCCAGGACGTTCGCGCCGTCATTCTCGGGCAAGACCCGTACCCGAATCCGGCTTGGGCGACCGGTCGCGCTTTCGAACAGGGGAACTTCAGCGAGTCGGAAAACCACTGCTAGCCTGCGACGGATCGTTCAAGTGCTGGCCGCAGCGCGAACCGGCAAAGCTGCCTACGTGTCCAACGACGGTGGTTGGAAACAATTGATCCGCGATATGCAGGATGGCATGCTGGATTTGGAGCCCCCGCGGAAACTATTTGATCAACTGAGTGACTAGGGCGTGCTACTGCTTAATACGAGTCTCACCCTAGCGTGGATACGCAAACGGGAAGACCGAAGCGGTGTCGCGGGCACTTTCGCCTGTGGGAGCCTTTGCTTTACCGCATCCTCTCGTTCGTCGCTGAGAGACGGACGAATCATGTTGTGTTCTTGCTTTGGGGAAAGCATGCAAACCGCGTCTTTGAGCGCGGCGGCATTCGCGCCACCGCTAAACAGGCTGGCACCTGGGGAGCCAGGCTTGGAGTCATTCGCCACGCGCATCCCGCAGCCATCACACTCACAGGGCCAGGTTTTCTACGCCTGCCCAATCCATTTTCCAGCGCCAATAAACTGCTGAAGCAGATGGGAACTCGCCCGATCGCGTGGTGAGGGTGCCGAGTGCGACACCGTAAACCGAGAGTGCGATGAAACTCACCTTCCTCGGAACACGTGGCGAGATCGATGTGAGGACAACACTCCATCGCATGCACAGTTGTCTTATGGTCACGGGACGCATTCTTATTGACTGTGGCGCCGATTGGCTGGGGAAACTTGAAGCGCTGAAGCCCCAGGCTATCGTGCTCACGCACGCTCATCCCGATCATGCCGGTGGGCTGGAATGTGGGTCTCCGTGCGCAGTTTACGCCACGGCGCAGACCTGGAATGGTCTCAAGCGGTATCCGATTCGAGAGCGGCAGATTATTGAGCCCAGGCACCCTGTTTTCCTCGGCGGTGTTGAGTTCGAAGCCTTTCCGGTCGCACACTCACTGATTGCTCCCGCAGTCGGCTACCGCGTCAGCAAGGGCAACGTCAGCGTGTTCTACGTTCCCGACCTGGTCTATATTCACGAGCGCCATCAGGCCCTCTCAGGCGTTGCCCTCTACATTGGCGATGGGGCATCGATCATGAGACCACTCGTGCGGTGCCGAGGCAAGACGATGATCGGCCACGCCTCGGTGCGCGACCAACTAGATTGGTGCGGCGAGGAGGGCGTTTCACGGGCTGTGATCACGCATTGTGGCTCGCAGATCGTCAAGGCCGATGCCAGCGCTGTTGCCGCCAAGATTGCCGCGCTGGCCAGAGAGCGAGGAGTGCAGGCGTCGGTTGCGCACGATGGCCTGAAGCTCATGTGCCGCACAGCATGATGGCGAATAATGTGGCACAGCAGAGACTTGCCAATTATGCTGCGTGGATCTTGGCCAAAAGCGCAAGCACGTCAGTCACTGGAATCGCCTCGATCTCCCAAACGGCACCAACGATTTCCCGCCGAAGCTGAGCCGAGGTATACGGTTCAGCTAATTGCTCGAACTTCTTAACAATGCCATCCCATGCGATCGGAGCGGAATGAAATCCTTCATAGTTCCGCTTTTCTTTGGTGAGCAGCCGACCGTCACGGAGATGCACGGTGAAGCGGCACGGCATCTCATCCGGAAACCGGCGGCTCAGGTCTTCCGCTGGCCGCACCGTAATTCTTTGCAGCAGAGCCTGCACGTCTGAGCGTGCTATACGTTCGGGTTGATACTGCGGCGGCATAACTTGGCTATCGATCAGTGCAACCGCAAGAATATATGGCAAACTGTGGTCCGCTTCTTCTTTGCTGCGCACCATTCTGCGGTCACCTTCCTCGCCGCCTCCGATGATGTTGTAAGCGACGTCAAAGGTTTCGAGATCGACATGCCCCACGTCCTCTGCATGAAAACCGTATTCGCGTTTCAGCTCCAGAATGCCCTCAATGGCAGACTGGGAATGAATCTCAGCATTGTATTTCTTCACGATTGTCCGAGTGGGGCTCTCCAGGTTTTCCGCCGACCAGTCGATATGAAATTCACCGGCAATCGCCTCCATGAAGCCCTTGTTCCCTTCGAACACTTCTGGCGGTCCGGTTATCCCGCGCATGGCCAGGAACGCAGCGTGGGTGCAGCAGCAGGAAGTATTGGGATAAGCCAGGCCTTTCCAATGCGAGAGTGCACCGGTGCGGGTGACCCGGAGCGCATTGAACGCAGTCCCGCTGATGGCGATGGCATTCGCTGTTCTTCTCTGGTCAAGACCGAGCGCCTGTGAGACTCCGGCGGCGACCGCGAAGGATCCCTGCGTTGTATGATCAAAGCCTCTGGCGCGGACTGGCGCCACATCGCTCAACCGGCACTGCACTTGGTAGGCGACGGCCAGGGCAGTGAGAAACTCTCGGCCCTTCCCTCTTGCATACTCAGCCGCCGCCAACACCGGCGCCAGATTGTCGCTCGGATGACAGGTCTCGTGCTTGGCGAGGTAACTGTCGTTAAAATCGAGATAACGGACGAGTGCTCCATTGAACAGGGCTGCCCGATCGGGCGCGGTTCGTCCGCCTCCGATCAGAGTACAGTGGCCTGTTCCTCCGAAGTCATCAATCTGCTCGCGAATCAGCCGCACCGGCTCTGCCTGGAGTGCGCCGATCGCACAGCCAAGCGAATCCAGAATTCTGATCTTGAGCTGCAACCGCGCCGATTCGGAGAGATTGTCGAAGGAAGCTCCCACAACAAATGCTGCCAACTGCTCAGCGTGTGTCACATCTGTTGTCTCCCGCGTGGTCGCTGAAATCCATGCTCAGGTGGATGCTTGGACTATTTCTAGATGAGACTACAACGTGCGCATCGGATAGGCCCATTTAACAACGCTCTCATGCGGCTCGATGCTCGTGGTCACTGGCGATGGGGAGCCCAGCATCGATCCAGTCCTGTTTGCCGCCGACGTAGCGCCGCACATTGGAATAGCCCATCTCCGTCAGCTCACGAGCCACGCCTTCGGAGGAATGACAGGTCGCGCCAGCGCAGTACACGATGACCTCAGCATCCTTTTGGGGCAGTAGTTGCGGTGCCAGTGTGCGCACCTGATCGGGTGGCAAGTTAATTGCGCCCGGCAAGTGGGCATGGTGATAGCTTTCTGCCGGAAGTGCTTCAATGAGCGCGAACTTCTTGGGATGATCCAGCTTCTGTTTCAGTTCGTCGCGAGCGATTTCGGTATCCATAGGTTTAATCCCTTAGGCTTGCCTTCAAGACTTGTGCGCTCAATCGGAATCGGAAACATTCTCTTGCTTCCGGCTGTGCTCTGGCGTCATCGCCTTATGCCCTCGTGATTGGGAGCGATTCCGCTTCCCACGAGTGTGTTGCGAATCCGAAATGACTCCATCCAAGGTCTCAGGACGTGACGCGATACGAAAGCGTACGCTGGTAACTGTGCCATCGGAGGAGGCGATGTCCAGGCCCTCATGGGCTCCGCCGAGGCCGTGCTTGAACGTAACTCGCATGGGATTTGTCACAGGGTGCGTAAGGTGTTCGCCATTTCGACCAATTGAGATGTAAATCCTATCCCTCTCATCGACATGATCAGCACTGATGCCTTTCACCCGGCAATCCTTCACTTCGCTCAACGTTTCAGACCCGCGCGTAACCGAAACG
>WNGD01008959.1_pt1 | contig 11661 bp, 8 predicted proteins | sample 5400671 | NCBI WGS metagenome assembly WNGD01 (sample SAMN13153369, study PRJNA577476) | soil metagenome | isolation source: 40 cm soil or saprolite under grassland replicate 2 | place: USA:California | collected 2016-06-15
CCCGCCTCCAATGACGATCGAGCCCGGGTTGTTCCGGCCTCCTCCGCTCAGAAACAGGAGCCCGTCCGGAAATGGCGTGACGGGAGGGGCTTTCTGCCGTGCCCTCGCGCTCGAATATCCGAAGTTCGCGACGTTAACCAAAGTCGGAGAAAAGATATGCGTCGCTTGCGTGCTGAGGGTATATAGATTGGTTTCCTGGGCTACGAGGAAAGTGGGATCCTGCGGATTGGTCCGATTCCCCTTGTCCGTCGTGAAATTGACGTTGACCGAATCCTGGTGGGATAAGTAGTAATCAAAGCGGCCCAACCCAAAATCTTCCTGAACCGAACGCTTGGGATTGGCGCTATAACGGGCGGTTCCGGTGGGCAAGCCGTTCAGGAGCTGCTCCGGACCATTGGGTTCCGGCCAATACCGGAAAAACGGCAGCATGCGCGGCTCGAGGTTGGGAGCTTGCCCATACTGACCCGCAGCGTTCGGCCACAGACCCTGACGTACCTGCTTGCTGGGCACATACCCGAATTGGCTCACCGCTAACCGCTCTCTAAATCCTTCGTAATTTCCGAAAAAGAACATCTTGTCCTTGCGGATCGGTCCTCCCACCGCTCCGCCAAACTGGTTCCGCTGGAACGGTGGTACCTTGGTCGGGTTTGGAGCATTCGCGACGTCAAAGAAGTTTCGCGTGTCCAAAACGTTGTTGCGCAAATACTCGAAGACGGATCCACGCCACTGGTTCGTGCCCGACGTCGTCACAATAGTGACCTGCGCTCCGGCCCGCTTTCCATATTCGGCGCCATAGGTATGCCCAAGAACGTTGAATTCTCGCACCGCGTCCACGCCAAGCAAAAATCCGCTTATGCCTTGGGGCGCGGTGTAGGTTCCGCCCGCGTTGTTCCCGACGTAGTCCATTCCGTTCATCGTAAAGCGGTTGCTATCGGGCCGCTTCCCCGCGATTGAAAACGAGGGCACGTTGTTGTCAGTGGTATTAGATCGGTTGGCAATCACACCCGCGTTGAGCGTCATCAGCTCCAGGAAACTCCGCCCGTTCAACGGCAGATCCTTGATTTGTTCCCGGCTGACCAGGCCGGAGGTGGAACTTAGCGTCGTGTTCACAAGCGGCGCGTCCTCCGTCACCGTTATTTGCTCTTTGAGGTCTCCTACCTCCAGCGTGAAATTCACCACCGCTTCCTGAGTCACAACGAGTACGACGCCGCGCCGCACCTGCTGCTTGAAGCCCGATAATTCTGCGGTCACTTCATATGCTCCCACGGGAAGAGCCGGCATACGATAGCCGCCAGTCTCGTTAGTGATTACCGTACGCGTTAGCCCGCTCTCGGTATGCTTGGCCGTAACACTCACTCCGGGGATCAACCCGCCTGTGGCGTCATGCACGACGCCGGACATGGTCGCCGAGAATTCTTGCCCAAAGGCGAGGCCGCTTGTCAATGCGAGCCCTCCCAGAACCCCTATGAATAATGTTGCTAACCTCGTCAGACTTCTTTCGCTCCTCTTGACCATAACTCCCCCCTCTTTTTTAGAATTCGAATATTCTGCGAAACGCACTAGTCCGATCGTACTGCTTAAAGCAAAAGTGCAGTGTCGAACCCGGCCAGCTCCGCAACCGTGCATCAAGAACTTCAGCGATCCGTTTGGTGTCTTTGTGCTAGCAGAAAGGTACGCCAGCTTACCGAACTCGTCAAGGCGTTGTCCGCTTTTGGTCGTGGTCGGAAGTGATCCGGAGGTAAGGGATGACACAGATTTCGGCGGCGGCAATGGAGCGAACAATGAAAGTGTACGAAGTGATGTTGCGGACAATGTCGAAACAGATCACGTGGTGGCAGGCCGGGTGCTTTGGATGTTCGCCCTTTTTGCAAGGGAATTTCCGTCGTCGGACAGCCAACAAGAAAGACGTAGTACGATGGATTGTTGGGTCCGGCTGTCAGGGAGAGAGACGGTCGACTTTCCAGCCGTTGCTTTTATCGCGGCGATATCGGAAGCGGTCGTGGAGGCGGCTCTCCCGGTGCTGCCAGAATTCGATCGTGTCCGGCTGGAGGCGGTAGCCTCCCCAGGTGTCGGGTAGAGGAATCGGTTGTTTCACGAATTGCTTTTGAAGGCGCTTGAAACGATCGACGAGGTATTCGCGTGAAGGAATGACTTCGGATTGATTCGATGCGGCCGCGCCGATCTGGGAGGGGCGCGGGCGTGAATGGAAGTAGGCGTCCGATTCGTCGCGGCTCACTTTTTCGATTCTTCCTTCGATGCGGACCTGCCGCTGCAGGTGCGGCCAGTAGAAGACGAGCGCGGCGCGCGGGTTGTCGCCGAGCTGCCGGCCTTTGCGCGACGCGTAGTTCGTGTAGAACGTGAATCCTTCGGGACCGAACTTCTTCAGAAGAACGATGCGGGCGGTGACGTCGCCGCGTTTGCCGGTCGTCGCGAGAGTCATCGCCGTGGGGTCGAACCATGGCCCGGGTGACCGCTTTGCGGCCGCGCGGAACCACAACGAGAAGCGCCTGATCGGGTCGTTCACTTCGGGCATGGCGACATTATACGGATTGCTACAATGCGGATATGGAGAGGAAACACGCCCGGCCCGTTCAGTGGAAGAAGGTCTTTCGTCGGGAATCTGCCTGTTGCCGCGACGGAGGAAGTTCAAAGAACTGGACTCGGGCCCTCCGATTCTTGAACCCCAACCCAGTTCCGAGCCCAACGCGAAACCGGGGAAAATCATCTCTCAGGATGTCTGGTACGCGCCGCGTTCAATCGAACATTTCCGGGAAATAGAACGTCACCAGGCGGTTTCTACCTCCGCTGGCGACGATGACCTCTTTATGGACAGGATCGATAGCGACTCCCGATGGCGCGATTCCCGCAAGCTGTTGAACTGGGATTTTCCAGCGGGGAGGAGCGTCCCCACTATCCTCGATGCTCCAAACACCGATAGACCCGCCTTCGGCTCCTCCGACAATCCAGCCCTTCGGCGCATAGACCTGGAGTTGGCCAGTTCCACCGCCCGCACCGGCAAGACCGGTCTTTGGTCCACGGATCACAGATCGCGGCTTGGTATTTCCAGTGGCGGTGCGATCAAACATCAACAGAGATCCACCGCTGCCTTGCTCACCAACGCTCCTGACGACCAGCAGATCATGGATAGGATCGACGCCCACGACCGGGTGGCCGCGAGCCGGGCCGCGAATCTGCGTGTCGGGCCCGCCCAGAACTCGGATGGGTGCGACGTCTCCGTTCGCTTCCCGTGAAAAGACCAGGACGGTGTCTCTATTGATGGGAATGATGACCTCGCCATGAACCTCATCGAAGGTCATCTTATCGTTACCATCATAGTCCGTACCTCTGATTTGCGTATGAGGTCCCTGGATGACCCGGACGGGCGGTTCCTCTCCCTTGGCGCCTCCGCGGAAAAACAGGATGGCCTGAGCCAGAGGACTGTTCACCACAATTTCATCGTGAACCGAATCATATGCCAGACTATGCATGGTCCGGCTGATCATCGTTTTTTGACCTTCCAGTGCCCGTGTCTCCAGCGTATTTTCCTTCGCCAGCCTGGCGAATACCGCAATTTGCGGCGTGTTCACTCAGTTGGGCACCAGGTACTCTTCCCGCTTGCTGTCATAAGCCACGGCCTGGGGCTTGCCGAATTTCAACGACACTCGACCGGCCGGCGCGCTGCGGATCGTGCGCACGGGCGCCGCGTCTCCATTCGCCGTCAGCGAAAAGCATGTGGCCGAAGAGTTTCCCATGTTGGAAACCCAAAACTCTTTATTCTTGGCATCAACCGAGATGCCGGCCGGATGACTCAGACCGGTCTTCTGTCCTTTTATAATTCGCGACGGCGCCACGTTGCCCTGATCTGTCTCCTTAAAGATGAGAATCGAATTGCCCACGTCGTTGGCGACATACAGATTTCCGTTATCCGGATCCAGCGACATCCCTCCGAACCAATCCAACTGGGTCTTGGGTCCTTGAATGACGCGCAACGGAGCCGTGTCTCCGCTGGCATCGAGTGGGTAGACCGTGATCGAGGGCGAATAGAACTTGCCCGAACCGGCAACGCGGTAGTCGCTGGCATTACCCCAATTACCGACGAACATCAGTTTCCTCTTCACATCAATGACAAGACCGTGGGCGTCATATAGTCCTGTGTGTTCTCCCTCCAGGACACGCAGCGGCTTCTCACGGTCCGAGGCTTCCCTACGATAGACCATGACTTTCGGGGGGTACTGGATCGTAATGAAAACTTCCCCCTTCTCGTCATCGATAGCCGATGCGAAGTTTCGATGGGGAGTGCTTAACCGGCGGACGGGCGGGATATCTCCTTGGGCATCGTGAGAAAACACAATCATGTTGTCCGCGGTGTCCATGGCTACCGAATAAATGTCCCCGTTCTTCGGATCAATAGATAAGCCGTTGTTGTATTCGTTTTGGGTCTTCGGCCCCTCGATTACCCGCTTGGGTGCGGTAGACTCGGCGCCCGGCGGTGTGTTGTCCAGCCGGTTGAATATTTTGATACCGAACAGGTTGGTATCCTGAAGGACGACCTCGTCATGCTGGGTGTCGACCGCGACAGAGCTGTAGATGGGATACGTATCCCGGATCGTGCGCACCGGGGGACGTGTCACATCCACGGTATCGCCAGCGCCGGCCGTGGCCGCATGTGCGGACGTCCCTTCCAACGCGGCAAACAGATTGTCGTCCGGCGACGCGGCAAATTCGGCTCTGGCGGGCTCGAACGGCGGGCACATTTCTGCCAAATCCGGCAACTCCTGGATGGAAACCAATTGCGGATAGCCCGTAGGTTTCCTCAAGCTCGAGTCAGAATTCACCCAGGATAAGTAGACGAGGCCTATTGCAATCGTAAGTACTCCTACAAAGATTGCTCTCCCGCCTTTGTTTCTTCTTATGCGCATAAGTCTCCTTTTCAGAAAACCGACCGTCGGGTTTTGAACGCGGGCTTCAGCCCGCGTTCTTTTTACCATTACTAGAACACAAACTTTAACGCCAACTGCATGATACGTGGATCTGCAACGGCCTGAACCCGGCCGAAGGTAGCATCGGTTAGATTCGTGTTCAAACAGTCCGGAGTGCCTTGCTGTCCAGAGTTGGAGGAGCAGGCATTCACATGGTTGGCTACATTAAACGCCTCGGCTCGGAACTCGACCGACTGTTTCTCCCGAAGTTTAAATGTTCGAACCACGCCCAGATCGAACCGGATGCTTCCCGGACCGGCAACATTGGATCGGCCCATCGTCCCGTACGTTCCCACTGCCGGTTGGACAAAGGCCGCCGGGTTGAGCCACTGATTGATACCTTTATTCGCCGCGTAAGGCGACGCAAGCACCTGGTTCGGCCTCTGGTCGGTGGGTTGTCCCCCAGCTAAGAAAGTCGTGCCAGTTAACGCATTGTCGAGGCCCGACGACACTGTCAACGGAGCGCCCGATAGGATGCGTGCGATTCCCGAAACGCGCCAACCGGTACCGAACAACCGCAGTGTGCTATTAGAAAACTGCGGCGTCTCATACACGGTCGACATATTGAAGTTGTGACGCCGGTCTAATTCGCAATTCCCACGATTCGCTCCCCGGCGCTCCGGAATTTGGCCGCCATTGGTTTGAATGATATCGGTGTACCCGGTATCGATGCAGTGGGACAACGTGTAATTCCCCTGCACGGTGATCCCCCGGGCGCGCCGCCGCTGGATGGAAAGCACCAGCCCGTTATAGCTGCGCGTTCCTCCGTCGTCCACCTCAACAATGTTGCTGAAGTACTGTCCCTGAGCAGGATTCTGCAGATACAACACGCGCCGCTGATTGGTGTTCGAGACCGTGGAACAGGGGCCGGTCCGTCCAGCGACCACGCAATCGCCCGGCAGGTAGACGGCCGGATTAGCCTCGTGCTCATACATCTGGTGAACCACGCTGTTGCCAATATAGTTGCCTGCGACAAGCCAGTCCGATCCAATCTGTTTCTGGACGCTCAAGTTCCACTGGTTGATGTAAGAGGTTTTAGCATCCTGTGGAATAACGGTGTAAGTACCGCCCAGTGGGAAAGCGACATCTGAACTAATGGCAAACGGGAGCGGATTTCCTCCGGGATAGCCCCGCCAGGGATCGTCAAACCCACCGACGGGATTTGGGACCTGAATCAAGCCACCTCGGGGCGGCGTGTTCCGGATTCCGCCAATGCCTTGGAAGTGGGGGTAGTCAAAAAATATCCCATAAGCCGCCCGAACCACTGTCATGCCGTCACCTTTAGGATCCAACGCCAACCCCAGGCGCGGCGCGAAGTGCATCCAGCGGGTTTCATTTTCGGAGGTCCCGATGTTGGCCACCCCTGGATCGCCAGGAAACAGTATCCCTGCCGGAGCGTTCTTGAAAACAGTGCTTCGAAGGCCCTGGTCGAACCACTTCTTATCGTAGCGCGCCGATGCGGCAACGTGGTCGTATGGCCACATGAACGGTTCCCATCGCAGGCCACCATTTACCGTAAACTTGGAAGTGGCCTTCCAGGTGTCCTGCACGTAAAGACCGATGTAATTCTGGCGGAGGTATTGGGCCGCAATCTGGTCCTGTCTCCATTCAGACGGCTTTCCCAACATCAAATCGCCCAATGACAGCCCGGTGTTCGTAGCGCTGAATGCAAACCGGCCGCTCGTCCATGTACCAGAGGTATAGTTCATGTTCGAGTGGATGAAGTTCGCTCCCAACCCGATCTGGTGCGCTCCGTGGATCACACTCAGATCCTCGGCAAACTGTTCGACCATCGAGTTCGTGACGCCAGGGGCACTGACATCCTGAGTGAATGCGCCTGATACGTTCAGCCGCACATAATGCTTCCATCCCGGCGGGTAGTAAAGGCCCTTCACTCCCAAGTCGCTAAAGTTGTAGTAGTCCTCCAACAAACTTTTGTCGTTGACCGTGCGAAGGACCGTTCCGCGGAAGGAACTCACCGTGGTGGGACTGATGGAATAAGTGTCGCCTAAGACAAACGAGTGGAATCGCCGCACATAATCCGGAATACTCAGCGAGAGGATGACCGAGCCATTATAGTTATTGGGAGTTACGCGGCTCCCCCGCTCGTAACGCCCAAACAGCAAGTGCTTATCGCTCTGTTGATAGTCGATCTTCCCGACGGTCATATGTTCGTCAGAGTTTTCCCTGCGCCCGTACACCACCTGGCCACAAGCATCGATTGGGGTCGGGAGGTATTTTGTCGCCAGGGTCAGCGCCGCTTTCGAGAACAATGAGGGATCGATTCGATTGTTGACGAATCCCGTAGCGGTCCCGTCGGGAAATTGCGTCTTCATGTTGATCTGCCGGCCGCCGTTGCATGCTGGTGACGTGATGCTCGTCCAGTCACCGGCAAGCATCTGTGGCGTTGGAACGTAGCTCACAACGATGTTGGCTTCGGAGCGTTGGAGGGTGGCCTGATGTCCGCCGAAGAAAAAGAGTTTGTTCTTGACGATCGGCCCGCCGACCACGCCGCCAAACTGGTTGCGCTTCAGCCCGTCTCTGGTCGTCGCCAACGCGTTGCGCGCATTGAAAACTTTGTTGCGGACGAATTCAAACAAGTCGCCGTGAAACGCGTTCGTGCCCGATTTCGTCACCCCGTTGACCGCGCCGGCCGAGTGCTGCCCGTACTGGGCCGGCACCGCGCTGGTTTCTACCTTAAACTCCTGCAGCGCATCCGGAAACGGCAGCGGGAGATTCGCATTGCTGTACGGATCGTTATGCGTTCCTCCGTCCAACATGTATGTCAGAGCGTCGTTCAATCCCCCGCCGACGGAAATATAATCCGTAGGCCAAGTCCGGGCGGTGCCTTGATTACCTCCACCAACAGCTGCCCCTGACAGAATGATCAGTTCCTGCAAGTTGCGCCCGTTGAGCGGCAGTTCCAGCACACGCACGTTGTCGATCACCTGACCGACACCGGTGCTTCGCGTTTCCACCAGTGCCGCATCCGCCTGAACCTCGACCGACTCGGCAACCTGTCCCACCTCCAGGCTAACGTTAATGACCGGGTTGCTGCCAACCTGCAGCACGATTCCTGTCTGCGCAAACGTTCTGAATCCGGGAAGGCTCGCTTCTATCCGATAAGGCCCGACTGGCAGGTTCGTCAACGCGTATGACCCTGTTTCATTCGTCACAATGCTCCGCGCCAGACCCGTGGCCGTCTGCGTTATGGTTACTTCTACTCCCGGCAACACAGCGCCGCTTTGATCCTTTACTGTTCCGCTAACCTGAGCCGTCGACTGCGCCCACAAGACGGTGCAAGTCGAGGAAGAGAATAAAACCCCAATTACCAGACTTACCCACACCAAACGCTTCATACTTCTTGATCTCCTCTTCACCTTTTTCTTACCTGGCTGTCGACTCTCGTCAGCCATATGGCAAGATCCCAAGACCAAAACAGTAACCCAATTGTGTTTCGTTGCTTCTTCTGAGTGCGCATTGTCCGCTGTCCGCTCGGATTACGTCAAGTTTTTGGGGAGCGGAGGGTATTAGCGGCCACCGTAGACCGCCCCACTATTGAAAATGATCCGCTAAGCGCTCGCGCAAAAAGAACTTGGCAGAATCCGCCGCGCTGAATCCGACCGGGGATCTGACCAATGCTCAATTCCCAATGCTCAATTCTCATCCGAAGTGGATGTCGGGTTGCCGAATGTTCCACCGATGCAAGACAAGATCGCACTGTCGGACCAATTAGTCTTGCAGGCCGGCTCGCACACATGCGGCCGCTTCTCGTTTCGGATGAGAATTGAGCATTGGGAATTGAACATTGGTCAGATCCTCCCGAGCCCGCATTCTGCCAAGTTATTTTTGCGCGAGCCCTAAGAGCAGAATCGAAATTGACAGGGTAGATCGGGGGTGTTATACAGGCTTCCTTCTTCCAAGGAGAAAACCAATGCCGAATCGCAGGAATTTCTTCAAAACTGTGGCGAGCGCGACCGCCGGAATGTTGGCTATGGGGCCCGGTCTCGTGGATGCCGGCGTCCTATTTCTTCAGGGCACTCCTGCAAAACGCCGCGAGGTGTTCATCGGAAAACGCCGAATCAAGGTCATCGACGTTCACGGTCACTTCATCGCACCCGAGGAGTTGGACGTCATCAAAGATACCAACCTCGTTGGGAATATCAGGAATAACCTGAATGGACCTCTGGTTCTGGGACCAGCACGTTTGAGGCTTTTGGACGAACAAGGGCTGGATGTTCAGGTGCTGAGCCTTCAAAATGAAAAGCTCGCCGCGTGGTGCACGGCGCATCCGGATCGCTTTGTCGGGTTGGCGTCGGTGGCGTTGCAGCATCCCGATCTGGCGGCCGAGCAGCTAGAGGAGGCCGTCAAGAAATTGGGTCTGCGTGGCGTCGGCATTGCCGGGCACGCGGGAGGTGAGGTGCCGTCGTCGCCCAAGTTCGACCCGTTCTGGGCCAAAGTGCAGGAGCTTGGAGTTTTGGTTTTCGTGCATCCGGGCGGCGCCGACAACGTCCTCCGCGACGGCGCGTTACGCGGAAGAGGCGATCTTGGCAATATTATCGGAAATCCTTTGGAAACGACCGTCTTCCTCACCCGTTTGATTTTCGACGGAACGCTGGACCGCTTTCCGGGACTGAAAATCTGCGGCGCTCACGCCGGCGGCTATCTGCCTTCCTACATCGGCCGCACGGATGTGGCATGCGACGTACGGGAAAACGCCAATTGCGCCAACAAGAAACACCCGCGCGAATATTTCAAGCAGCAGATCCTCATCGATTCGATGGTTTTTAGCGAAGAAGGTTTGCGGCATCTCGTCGCTGAATTCGGCGTAAGCCAGATTGTTTATGGCACCGACATACCGTTCAACTGGCCCGTCACGGTGGACCTCATTCTCCGGGCGCCATTCTTGAAAGATGCCGAAAAGGAAGCCATTCTGAGCGGGAACTTGATCAAGATGCTGCGAATTACGTCGTAACTTTTGTTGAAGTGGTACAAACGCGGGCTAAAGCCCGCGACTACATATTGCGACAACGTTTCGGCTAAGGGCTCGCGCAAAAACAACTTGGCAGAATCTGCTGCCTGAGTCCGGCCGGGGATCTGACCAATGCTCAATTCCCAATGCTCAATTCTCATCCGAAGTGGGTGTCAGGCGGCCGCTTTTCCTTTCGGATGAGCATTGAGCATTGGGAATTGAACATTGGTCAGATCCTCCCGAGCCCGCGTTCGCATCGCAGGGACGAGCACATCGACGCGCCGACGGTGGTCGTCTTTTCTTTTTCTCTCCAGGCAGAGGAGAACAGATGAACCGCATTGTGAAATGTTTGTCGATGGGATTGCTGGTAACAGTCTTCAGTTGCGCGGACCTCCGTGCACAGGCGACCGCTCAGATCAGCGGCACGGTGAAGGGTCAAACGGGCGCCGTCATACCGGGCGCAAAAGTCACTGCGACGCAAACCGACACCGGTGTCACGCGGGACACCCTTACGAATCAGACCGGATCCTACGTGCTGCCGATGCTGCCCATCGGGCCCTATCGGCTGGAGGTGGCCTTGCCGGGCTTCCAGACCTATGTGCAAACCGGGATCGTGCTGCAAGTCGATAGCAATCCGGTGATCAATGCAGTGTTAGATGTAGGTCAGGTATCTGCGCAGGTCCAGGTTCAAGCGAACGCGGCCATGGCTGAGACGCGGGACGCCAGTGTCGGTCAAGTGATCGAGAACACGCGGATCCTGGAGCTGCCCTACGGACGAAACGTGAACTCCCTGATCGTACTGGCCGGCGCCGCCACCCAAACTGGGACGAGTTTCTTCGGAGCACCGATTCTCGATGTGTCCGGCGGGTTGGGCTTCGCATCGGCGTATAGCCTCGATGGAGCCATGCACGTTGATGCGTACACCGGCCAGAGTCTGCCACTCCCGTTTCCGGAAGCGGTTCAGGAGTTGAAGGTGGAGACCAGCGGCATGTCCGCCCAGCATGGGCAAGGGACCACGATCCACTCTGTACCAAAGGCGGGCACCAACGCATTGCATGGTGATGCGTTTGAGTTTGTGCGCAATGATCGATTCGACGCCCGGCCCTATTTTTCTTTCAGACGCCCCTCTTTGAAGCGGAAGCAATTTGGCGGAACGCTGGGCGGTCCCATAGTGAAGAACAAACTCTTTTTCTTTGGCGGCTATCAGCGCACAACCCTGCGCCAGGAACCGGTCAACCGCGTGGCGTTTGTCCCCACCCCAGCGATGCTGGCCGGCAACTTCACCGCCGTCGCCTCAGCCGCCTGCAACGCGGGCCGGCCGATCAATTTGGCGGCGCCGTTTGCTAACAATCGGATCGATCCCACGCTCTACAGCAAAGCGGCGCTGAACATCGCGAGCAAACTTCCGCTGCCCGGCGATCCCTGCGGGGCAATCGTGTACGGCTCCAGGAATATAGCAAACGACGGGCAGGGCGTGGGCGCGATCGACTATCAATGGAGCGACAAACACTCCCTGTTTGGACGTTATATCGCTACCACTAGTGAGTCTCCAGACCCCTTCACCTTAACACCGGGCAACATATTAAGCGCCGCTCCCGGTTCCGACAGCCTGGCCCAGGCGTTTACTGTTGGCGATACCTATCGGATCGGCCCCGACATGGTCAACGCGTTTCATTTGGCGGTAAATCGAGTGGCCGTCTCCCGCACCGG
>WNGD01013038.1_pt1 | contig 11661 bp, 7 predicted proteins | sample 5400671 | NCBI WGS metagenome assembly WNGD01 (sample SAMN13153369, study PRJNA577476) | soil metagenome | isolation source: 40 cm soil or saprolite under grassland replicate 2 | place: USA:California | collected 2016-06-15
TGGAACCATATGTTATTGGGCAGCCGATGCGATTTTGGCGAGAGCAGATGCCGAGGGGAATGTTCCTCCGCTCTGGAATTGAAGCGTCCAATATCGCTGCCCCGCAACGCAGCCTATCCATAGCTGCCTATGAAAAAGCAATCCGGCGAAAGCTAACGGAACCCTTACCTGTTGCAGATTTCATAGCGTACGGGGAGTGGTTTCAGAAACAGGTTGTTCCCAATCTTGATACGCGTCACGTTAAGAATCTCGCGCGTGACGGCAGTGGTTTTGGCCTCACTCTGGATGACGGAGAGAGACTCTATTGTCAGGCGGTCGTATTGGCCCTTGGAATAGGACAATTTGCGCAGCGTCCCGAGCAGTTTGTTGCTTTACCAAAAGAACTTGTCTCCCACACATCCGATCTCGCTGACCTTTCTCCGTTCAGACGTAAACGCCTTGCCGTAATTGGCAAAGGCCAAAGCGCACTGGAATACGCAGCATTGCTTCACGAGCAGAAGGCTGACGGTCAGATTGTAACTCGCTCCGACTTCATCGACTACCTTCCGCCACGCTGGCGCCTGCGACTCTTTAGAAATCTGACTCCCGGACCGCTCAGGCCTTTGTCGTACATGATTCGCCCCCCTACGGAGCTGGGAAACATTCTAACTGCGCGACTCATCGCTGATCCGGACAAGTTCAGGAAGCAATCCCCTGAAGTCCAGAATGCCTTATTAGGATCGGTAAAGAGACCGATCGGATCTCAATGGTTACGTTCCAGACTAAAGGATGTAGCCGTTCGGACCGGCATGACCGTAGAAGCGGTTGATGTTGTCGATGATCGAATAAGACTCGTATTCACCAACGGCATTACGGATTGGGTGGACCGAGTCGTACTCGCGACCGGTTACCGGATTGACGCGTCAAGGAATCCACTTCTCGATTCGTTGAGAGGGGAACTCCAATTAAAAGATGGATATCCTGTTTTGACGACGGGTCTCGAAACGTCAATACAGGGTCTCTTTATGGCCGGAGTCATTGCGGAAAAAACTTTGGGGCCGACATTGCGATTTGTTACAGGCACTTCCAATGCCGGTCCGCGTTTAGCGGCCGCTATCGGCTCATTTCTTCGGGCTAGACGAAACCATTTGTAATGCGCGTAAGCCGACCTCGGCGATCATTGGGAAAGGGTCTCGCATATCAAAGGTGGAATAGGTACATTCGCCGCGCGAAGTCGACTTCAGTAGTCTCTTGATTTCCACTCCGCGTTGCCGAGACTTGGCGATTGCGAGAACATCATTGATCTCACGAACCCAGGCAACCCTGTGCCGCCGTTGAGTTGGATCGATCGGCAGACCGACTTTTTGCCGCCAGAGCAGGTAAGAGAAATCAATTCCGGCGTTTTTGCCCAGGGTATGCCAGCCCCATGCCCGGACATTCACATCGAGAATCTTGTATCTACCATCCCTTGGATCGAATTTGAACTCAACTTCGGCCATTCCGTCATAGTTGACGCTTTCCAACCACTTTCGGCCGTCTGTTTCGACAACCGGTTGCTCGATCGTTTCAACAAAGGTACTCGCGGTACCAAAGTCCAACGGGTATTGTCGCGTGCGACGGGCGACCATCGAAGCATAGGCTTTACCCTCTTTGCAAAGGGCGGCATACGAGAATTGGTTCTCACCCCCACCGGGGATGCGCTCCTGTATAAGGATTTCATCCGGCGGAATGTGCTTGCTCATACTCGCGTACTGGCTCTCGAAATCTGATGAACGATCCACCGGCAGAGCCTTGACGTTCGTGTATGGAAAGAAGTGATGATTGACGGCTGGTTTAAGAATGAGCGGATAGGGAAGGTCTCCGAGGCGAAGTTCTGCTGGATCGCTGACGACCAAAGTCCAGGGTGTTGCAATACCCAATTCCGCGGCTTTGCGGTAGGTTAAACGCTTATCCAGGGCAAATCTGGTGACGTCCAGGGGTGGTGTGGTGAGATGATATATCTCACTCAAAGATCGATGATGAACCGACAATAGTTCAACATACTGATCTTCGACGGGGAAAATCACCCAACCATTCAAACCGTGCTTTCTTCCCTCTTCCAGGAGTAAATCGTGTCTATCACGCTGGGAAATCACGGATCGTTTTGTATATTTTGAAAAATGAGCGATGGAGCGATCTGTGTCGAATACCCAGACCGGAATACCTTGGGCTCCCAAACTTCTCACTACTCCCAAAGCGATGGCATTGCCCCCCAGGACGATAGCGCCTGGTGTTTGTTTGGTGGGATTGGTTGGCTTGTCTTGAGTCATGGATCCTCGATGATGCGCTAATTTGTAGCGCGCAGGGGGTTGGACAACTCAGGAATCACAGGTTACGTGCTGAATTTTGATGCTTGGACACAAAGGTATCTTTTGGGTGACTTTGTCTCCAATGCCAAGAAAACTTCGAAAACTCCCCATTCCAGTGTATGCGCTCCCAAACGAAACCAAATAGCGCACTATTGAGGTTGATTAACGCGGGAACCAGAATGCTAAGGGCTCGCGCAGAAATAAATTCACATTTTGCTGCTGGCCCCCAGGCCCGCTGGCGAGGCGCGAGCGACGAGCTATACCCTGGGCGGTATGTGAGGAGCGAGCAACAAAGCCAGCGGGCCTGCGGGCCGCAGCCCGAAGGGGCGCGGCGGCGAAGGGCGCGTATCGGCTTTGTTGCCGCTCCTCGACGATGTCCGACATCGACTTCGTCGCGGCGCCTCGCATCTGCCCGCCCGGCGCTCGCGCCAAAATGTGAATTTATTTCTGCGCGAGCCCTTAGTGGGACATCCCTTCCTTTTATGAGGCGACGGTCTACAATTGGGAGAGATACCGGAGATCAGGCACATGCGCGCAAAAGGTGATGGCATGACGGGGCTTTCCATTTCGCGCAGGGCGGCCCGGTGGGGCCTGCTCCTGCTGCCGCTGACCGCATCGGCTGTCGGGTTCTGGATTCCCGCGCGTCCGGTGCGCGAGGCAACCTTCGAGCAGGAGAAGCTCGACAGCCTGTCGACATCGGAGTTCTCGCGACTGATCCAGGACCTGTCCGAGGAGGATGGGTACTTCCGTTCCGACAACTTCACTTCCAACGAGACATCGTATCTCCACGTGGTCGGCAAGCTGCGCGAGATGCGCGTCTCTGGCGGAGCCTACCTCGGCGTCGGGCCGGAACAAAATTTCACGTACATCGCCAAGGTTCGTCCGCACATCGCCTTCATCGTCGACATCCGGCGCCAGGCCATGCTCCAGCATCTCCTGTACAAGGCGCTCTTTCAGATTTCGGAGAGCCGCGCCGAATTCCTCTCGGCCCTGCTAAGCCAGCCGCTTGGGGGAGATGGCGCGCCGGGGAAGGGGGCCTCCGTCGAGCGCCTCCTGGACTACTTTGGCTCGGAGCCGGCGTCCGAACGGACCTTCGCCGCGAATCTCGCCAGAGTCCGGAAGATCATCCAGCAGCAATTTCATTTTCCGCTCTCCGCGCAGGACCAGGAACGGTTGGAGCATGTTTACTCAGCCTTCCACAAGGAGGGCCTTGGTATCTCATTCCGGATCGGTCCGGCGAACTGGCGAGGCTGGAATTTTCCGGATCTGAGAGAGCTCGTCCTCGAGCGAGATCTGGATGGGCAGCTGGGGAACTTCCTGGCAAGCGAAGAGGACTACCGTTTCGTCCGGAACCTCCACCTGCGAAACCGGGTCATTCCGGTGGTCGGGGACTTCGCGGGCCCGAAGGCCCTTGCGGGCGTCGGCGAGTACTTGCGCAAGAACGGCTACACCGTCCGCGCCTTTTACACGTCCAACGTCGAGCAGTTCTTGTTCCAGAACGGGGCTTTCGAAGCTTTCGCCGAGAACGTCCAAAAGCTGCCCATCGACGCCAACAGCTTCTTTATCCGGGCCGTTTCCGGGAGGGGGGAACCTCCTCATCCCGCGCACGTCCCCGGTCACCGCACGACGACCGTGCTCCAGAATATCTCCGTCTTCCTGAAGGATTACGGTGAAGGCGCCTACACCGATTACAAGAGCCTGGTGACGACGCACTTCATCGCCGGCCAACTTCCTTAGCCCGATTTAGCCACAGAGCCACCGAGACAGCGAGAAAATTTTACCCCTGTGTTCTCTGTGGCTAGAATAGTTTCTGGCGCGAAACCAAGGACCCCGAAGGGGTCCAGCAGGACAGCCCAGGGCGCAAGCCCTGGGTTCAAGGTCCAAATTGCCGAAAGCCCTGAAAGGGCGGCGCAGGGAGTTCGATCTCAACTCCAGATAAATGCTCGTCATAAGGCGCCTCTTTGGTACCGGGACCAACTGCATCGCCCCTTCGGGGCTTCCCTTGTTACTGTGCTTCTTCCCAGGGCTTGCGCCCTGGGCTTTCCTGAGGTTTCGCGCCAGAAACTAGACTAAACGAAGAGAGGAGGTTGCCCATGGAACGATTGATGATGATTATCGTCGCCGCCAGGCTGGCGCTCGTCGCTCGCGCCTCAGCAGCGGACCTGGAGGCCTGCAGCAAAATGCGAATTTATTTCTGCGCGAGCCCTAAGTAGTCTTTTTCACAAACACAGTAACGCATTTTTCCGAAAGAACACGGAACCTCACGGATCCGACGGATGAACACGGAACCGATCTATCCGTGAAGCCATGTCAGGTCCTTGTTGATCCGTGTCCCATGAAGCGCTGAGGATTTCATCATCGCCGCCTGCGAGAATACGTTACTGTAGTGACCGTACTTGCGAACAAGTGGACTAAGACACCGGGAATCACGACGCCGATGGCCATTGCATCCGGCTCCCGAATTGGCCCCTACGAGATCCTTGCTCCGCTCGGCGCAGGGGGAATGGGAGAGGTGTACCGGGCCGGAGACCCGAGGCTCGGGCGTGAGGTCGCAATCAAGGTTCTTCCCTCGTCTCTCGCTCGCGATGCAGACCGGCTGCGCCGTTTCGAACAGGAAGCCCGCGCCGCCGGGGTCCTCAATCATCCTAATATTCTCGCGATATTCGATATCGGCTCGCACGACGGCTCCCCTTACATCGTGTTCGAGCTTTTGGAAGGACAGACCCTGAGAGAGTGTGTGAACAGCGGGCCGGTCCCTCCGCGCAAGGGCGCCGACTGTGCCACTCAGATCGCCCGCGGTCTTGCCGCTGCACATGACAAGGGCATCATCCACCGCGACCTCAAGCCTGAAAATCTCTTCGTCACAAAAGACGGGCGGGTCAAGATCCTTGATTTCGGCCTGGCCAAGCTCACCCGCCCCGAAGTCTCTATAGAAGCCACCGGTGCGCCTACCGTGGCAAGCGGCACGGACCCGGGAACGATTCTGGGCACGGCGGGCTATATGTCTCCCGAACAGGTGCGCGGCCAGCCTGCAGACCACCGGTCCGACATTTTTACCCTCGGAGCAATCCTGTACGAGATGCTCTCTGGCAAGCGGGCCTTTCGGGGCGATTCCGCGCTCGAGACGATGCATGCGATCCTGAAGGAAGACCCGCCCGACCTGGTTGAAACGAATCGCCATCTGCCGCCAGGATTGGAACGCATCGTGCGCCATTGCCTGGAGAAAAACCCGGAGGAGCGATTTCAGTCGGCGCGCGATCTGGCGTTTGACCTGGAAGTTCTTTCCGGAATCAGCGGACCGGTCCCGATGCCAGTGGCGCCATCCGCATCGCGCGCGAAAAAATTCATCTCGGTCTTTATAGGAATCGTCGTCCTTGCCGCGGTCGCAATAGGCGGCTATTTTGCGGGGACGGAGCGGGGGAAGACGCCGTCCCTTGCGTTCCGCAGGCTCACGTTTCGCAACGGTTATGTCAACTGGGCGAGGTTTGCCCCTGACGGCCAGACGATCATTTACAGCGCCCGCTTGGACGGAGGTCCGCCTCTCCTTTATTCCACAAGGCCCGAAGGCGTAGAATCGCGTCCTCTCGGCTTTCCACAAGCCGACATTCTTTCAATCTCCTCCTCCGGAGAGATGGCTCTCCTGCTGAATCCATCAGGTTTCCCCAGCAGCAGGGGAACCTTGGCCCGGGCGCCGCTGGCCGGCGGCGCCGCCCGCGAGATCCTCGAGGATGTGACCCTAGCCGACTGGGCGCCCAAGACCGGCGAGATGGCCGTCGCCCATCACGTTGCCGGACGCGATCGCATCGAATTCCCGATCGGAAGTGTGCTTTACGAAACGACAGGAGAAATAAGCGCTCTGCGGGTGTCCCCGGACGGACGCCGAGTAGCTTTCGAGGAGTCTGACATTGGGTGGATGGGAACCGGTTCGGTTGCGGTCGTTGACCGAAACGGGAAGACAACGGCGCTCTATAGAGGATGGGTGCGGCATTGCGGTCTTGCCTGGCCTCCAGCGGGAGACGAGCTCTGGTTCGGGGTTCCCGATGAAACGGGAGCTGTGCGCGATATCCTCGCCGCCACGTTCAATGGAAAGACGCGCCAGATTGCACGCATGGCAGGACCCCTCGCCCTCCACGACATTTCATCGAAGGGCCAGGTACTCCTGAATAGAGGAACCTTTCGCCGCACCATCGTCGGGCGCCTTGAAGGGGAGACGGAAGAACACAACCTTTCGTGGCTCGACGAATCGGTTGCGGCGGATTTGTCGATCGATGGGAGGTCGCTCCTGTTCAGCGAAACGGGCGCAGGAGGCGGTATGAAGGGAGCCGTGTACTTCCGGAAAGCAAACGAGTCCCACGCAATACGTCTGGGGGACGGCAAGGCACTGGCGCTTTCGCCCGATGGCAAGCAGGCGCTTTCGCTCCTGCGAACGTTTCCCCCGCAACTCTCTGTGCTTCCTACCGGCGCGGGCGAGGCCAGGATCTTCAAGCTCGAGGGCTTCGACAATTGCACTTCTGCCAGATGGCTCGCGGATGGATCCGGGGTTCTCTTCAATGCGAGCGAGTCGGGTCACGGCCTTCGCTGTTACCTTATGAATCTTGAGGACGGGAAGCCGCGCCCTGTGACCCCGGAGTCGTTCTCGGGCTCGACCATTTCCCCTGACGGAAAGGTCATTGCCGTTACGGGCCCGGATCAGAAGACCTATTTGTATCCTCTGGAAGGAGGACAGCGCCGTCCTGCTCCCGGTCTCGATAAGGAAGAGTTACCAGTGCAATGGAGTGCGGACGGTCGTTACCTTTATGTGTGGCGCAGGAGAGATATGCCCCACCGGATCTATCGTGTGGAAATCTCCACGGGCAAGAAAGAAGTGTGGAAGGAGATCCGAGTGCCGGACCCAACCGGCGTCGTTGCCTTCGAAACGGCCCTCATCGCGCCTGACGGGAAATCCTACGCCTGCACTTACGCGCGGGTTCTTGCGGATCTCTACTTGGTCGAAGGATGGTAGTAACCCCAGCGAGGACTAATCCGAAATCCGCAATTTTTTCAGGCTTCGGGGGTAAATCCCAACACGATGTCAAATCGGGCGGCCAATTCGCCGATGCGCGACCCTTTGATTGGGGCGAAATCCACAATCACGGACTCACGCGCCTTGGGGTCTTTGATTCCTCTGAAGACGCCGTCGCGCTCGTTCTCCGGCTCGCCTTTGACGTAACACTGTGTGGTCCACTTCTCGCGGCCCTTCATCTTGAGGGCGAAATGAATGTGCCGCGTTCGGCCAGGGTACAGCACCGGCTTGACGGTGCGGAAATAGTATTCGCCGGCGGAGCCCGTCAGGAAGCGGCCGAACCCCTGGAAGTTCTTGTCGCGCCCCGCGTGATTGTTGCTGCGGGTATGCAGGTAAACTCCGTTGTTGTCAACCTGCCAGATCTCGACCAGCACGTTGCGGATCGGATCGCCCCTGGAGTCGAGGATGCGCCCGCTGAGGTGCGTGATCTCACCGACCGCGGGTGTAATGCCATCATTGACGATGATGAGGTCGTTGTCGGTATCGAGCGGCAAGTGGTCGGGATAAAACGGCCCTTCCGTCTGACGCGGCGTGAGCGTGAGCTCTTCGGCGAAGAGGCGGCTAAACAGGCCGGGCGCGCCGAGCGCCGCGGCTCCGAAAGTCATGCCGCGAAGAAAAAGGCGGCGGGTTTGGAACGGCGTGGATTTATTCATGGTCATGCTCCTGACGGTGCGCTGAGATTGTCGGATATTATCACGAAAGCGCCGGGTTATGCACAAGAGCGGCCGCCGATATGATTTCGGATTGCGGATTGAAAGGCATTATTCGGGAATTCGCAATCCGCAATCCACGAAAGTTTCCCACTCGTCGTTTTTCGTGAACCTTGTGTCCACGAAGTGGAGCCGGGCGGAGTTCGTTTTCCGGGTAGCAGGCTAAAGCCTGAACTCGGAACATCAGGATGATTTGCGCTTGCGCTGATTGGCCACCAGAACTCTCTTTCGCATCCGGACGGCGGAGGGAGTGATTTCGACGAGTTCGTCGTCGTTGATGAACTCGAGGGCCTGCTCCAGGGAGAGCTCACGGAACGGCACCAACCGAATGGCCTCGTCCGAGGTCGACGCTCGCATGTTCGTCAGCTTCTTTTCCTTGACGACATTGACGTCGAGGTCGGCCTCGCGCGCATTCTCCCCCACGACCATCCCTTCGTAGACCGCGGTCCCCGGGCGTATGAAAAGCTCGCCCCGTTCCTGCAGATTGTACAGCGCATAACTGGTCGCCACGCCGGACCGGTCGGCGGCGAGAGCGCCGGTGAGCCGGTTGGCGATTTCTCCCTGCCACTCCCCCCAGCGCAGGAACAGAGTGTTCAGGATGCCGGTACCTTTCGTGTCGGTGAGGAACTCGGAGCGGAAGCCGATCAGCCCGCGCGACGGGACCTCGAACTCGAGCCGCACCCGCCCCGCGCCGTGGTTGACCATCTTCGTCATCTTTCCTTTGCGCCTCCCGAGAGCTTCGGTCACCACTCCGATGAAGGTGTCCGGACAGTCGATCACGACTTGCTCGATCGGCTCGAGCTTCTGTCCGTCGATGTTCCGCGTGATCACCTCGGGTTTCGACACCTGCGTCTCGTACCCTTCGCGGCGCATCATCTCGATCAGGATAGCCAGCTGCAGCTCGCCCCGTCCGGAAACCTTGAAACTGTCGGTCACCTCGGTCTCTTCGACCCGGATCGCCACGTTGCCCAGGACTTCTTTTTCGAGCCGGCCCCGCAAGTGACGCGAAGTGACATACCTTCCCTCGCGCCCGGCGAACGGCGAAGTGTTGACCTGAAAGATCATCGAGATCGTAGGCTCGTCTACATGGATGGCGGGAAGCGGGACAGGATTCTCGGCGTCAGCCACGGTCTCGCCTATCGAGATTCCTTCTATGCCGGCCAGTGCGATGATATCTCCGGCCTCTGCCTGCTGGACTGGGACCTGCTTCAGCCCCTCGAAACTGTAGAGCTGCGTGATCTTTGTCTTTTCGACCGAACCGCTCAGCTTGCACACCGAGATCGTGTCGCCGACTGCGACTTTCCCGGAGAAAATGCGGCCGATCGCAATCCTACCGACATAGTCGCTGTAAGCGAGGTTGGTCACGAGGATCTGGAGGCTGTTCTCGATCTTGGGTTGTGGCGCCGGAATGGTCTCGAGGATCTGCTCGAACAGCGGCCGCAGATCCTTCGAATCGTCGTCTAAATGGCGTTTGGCGACGCCGTCGCGGCTCACCGAGTAGAGAATCGGGAACCCGATCTGCTCCTCGGTCGCATCGAGATCGATGAAGAGATCGTAGATCTCATTCACGACCTCCTGGGGGCGGGCGTCCGACCGGTCGATCTTGTTGACCACCACGATTGCGGGGAGCTTCTCCTCGAGCGCCTTGCGGAGCACGAAGCGCGTCTGGGGGAGAGGGCCTTCCGAGGCATCCACGAGCAGCATCACGCCGTCCACCATCTTGAGCACGCGCTCGACCTCGCCACCGAAATCGGAATGACCGGGCGTATCGACGATGTTGATCTTGACTTCGCCGTAACGAATCGCAGTGTTTTTGGCCATGATGGTGATGCCGCGCTCGCGTTCGAGGTCGAGGCTGTCCATCACGCGCTCGACGATTCGCTCGTTGTCGCGGAAGGTTCCGCTTTGCTTGAGCATGGCATCGACCAGAGTTGTCTTGCCGTGGTCGACGTGCGCGATGATCGCGATGTTGCGGATGTCGTTTCTGGCTGCAAATCGTACCATGGTTTTCCTGCGCGGGTCAGGCCCGCATTCGGCATTGCGTGCAATTAAAAGTGCTAGTCAAGCGGCGCGGCCGGAGAGACTGTGAAAAACAGGATTTCAAACCAATGACATCCGAATAGCAGTGATCGTTTTCGTGGAATTCGTGCCAATAAAACCGCCACGAATTTCACGAATTGACACGAATTTAATTCTCCACAGCTTCTGAGGAGTTCACGGCAGCGTGAATCGACTCCTGCTTCTAATTGCACCCTTCGGCATTGCGCCGCACAGAAAGAATAGCAATCCTTTCATTCCGGCGCGTTGACAGTATACAGGACCCTAAGGTTCATTGGCGGTTTCAAACAACCTGGCCACAGATTACAACAAAAGAATAAACGAAACCACAGATGAACACAGATCTGTCAAGTCCGTGTTCATCTGTGGTTTCATTTTGTTCCGGATTGATCGTGCAATTCGTGAAATCCGTGGCAAGTCTTTCTGGCGTCGATTCTTTTCCAGGTCGGACGATGTCAGTGGTTTTTTCTGATTGACTTCACGCTCCGTCGGGGAGCATCGTAGTTTTTAGGATCGTCCAGGTAGCAGGACTCGCGTTCCAGATCACGATGGTGTAAGAGCACTTCGAGAAATCCTTCAGGAAGATGACAACCTAATCCCTGCGGCGCTTGAATGAGGGCCAGAGCCATTCAGATTTCAGAGTACACACAGCGTACTCATCAAAGTGTATATGTAAAAGGAAGGAGAAGTTTATGTGCTGGTTTAGCAAGAACGAAAGGATTTCCACACGGAAGGCTGTCGAAGGGGAAGAGTTGGTCGTTCAAGACTTCCCTTACCGTCGCTGGGTAGCATCTCCGCAGAATTCCCAAAAGGCAGTATGTCTCAGCAATGGGTGCAAACTGCGACTCAACGAAATACCCGAGCGCCTGCAAAAGTTACTCGGCGTCGGGCCGGAGGCAGTGGCCGAATTCAGGGAACTTCACCGGCCGCCCCGAACTTCGCTCTTCGCATGGCTTTTGCCGCCGCTGTCTTTGTACGACGTCCTGGTGTTTCCCGATGGCAATTACCTCGAGATTTCGGAGCTTCCAGTCGGAATGCTGATTGATGTGCTCGCCGAGGCGGTGGCGACGCCCGTTAAAGAGGAGAAGAACCACAAGGAACCGCAAGTGATTCACGCCTCACGGCACCAATCAAGGCTGTCAACCGCAGCGGAAGTCGTCCGGGTTGACTAACGGGTCGCTCGTAGTATCGGCGCCTGTGCGCACATCCCGAAAGAAGTAGTCTGCCGCCGTGAAAGCTTAAGGATGCGTGTTCGTAATTACGTTGATGTATTTACGGCCACACATTCGGCTTGTTTGGAGTGCGTCCCGCTTCGCGGGGCGCCTTGACTCCGTGGTTCACCCCCCACACTGCGGGGAAGGAAGGCAGCAAGCTGCCGCACTCCAAAAAATACGTCGTCGTAATTGCGAACAAGTGTACCTAGGTCCACTTGGTGGACACAAAGTTCACAAAATGGTCAAATTTCGTCCGAGAGGCATGGTTGATAAAAGAGAAATGGAACAAG
>WNGD01018521.1_pt1 | contig 11661 bp, 10 predicted proteins | sample 5400671 | NCBI WGS metagenome assembly WNGD01 (sample SAMN13153369, study PRJNA577476) | soil metagenome | isolation source: 40 cm soil or saprolite under grassland replicate 2 | place: USA:California | collected 2016-06-15
CCGCGAGCGAGCTGGCCGCCGGGATCGCCGGCTCGCTGGAGGGTGACCAGCTGAGTTACAACGCGGGAGTCCTCGCGTTCGCGGTGGCGGGGCTGAAGGCGGCCGAGGGCGACCGGCAGGGCGCCTATGACCTGTTGCTGCGCTGCTGGCGGTTCGACGCCGCACAGGAGAACCGCTACTACCACCGCTGTCTCGCCCCTGATCTGGTGCGCCTGGCCCTGGCGCTGGGTCATCGTGACGTCGCCGCCGAGGTGGCCAGCGCCGTCGCGGCAGGAGTTGCCCTGGCGCCGCAGGTGCCCACGGTGCGCAGCCTGGCGCTGCGCTGCCAGGGACTGGTCGACGGCGAGGCCGGGCCGATGATCGAGGCGGTCGCGCTCGCCCGCCAGGCGCCGCTCCTGGTCGAGCACGCCGGCGCCTGCGAGGACGCGGCGAGGCTGCTGGCCCAAGGCGGGCGGCGGGGCCAGGCAGCGGCGCTGCTGGCTGAGGCACTGGAACGGTACGAGCAGGCGGGCGCCGATGCCTGGGCGGGCCGGGTCCGGGCGCAGTTGCGGGCCCTCGGCGTCCGTCCTGGCCCGCGCGGGTCGAGGCACCGGCCGGCGGGCGGCTGGGACAGCCTCACCGCGACCGAGCGGGCGGTGTCGCTGCTGGTAGCCGAGGGACTGACGAACGGTGCCGTGGCCAGGCGGCTGTACATCTCGCCACACACCGTGAACACCCACCTCCGGCATGTGTTCGCCAAGCTGGGCGTACCGAACCGGGTTGCGCTCGCCGCCGTGGTACATCACTCGATCGAGTGATGTCTTCGCCGCCAGCCGCCAGCACAATCGGATCTCATGCAGTAACGCATGCTGCAACCACAAACAAAGGGGGGCGACCATGGACCACGCTGCGACGATGCGGAATACCTACGAGCGGATCAACGCGGGAGACATCGCCGGGTTCGGCGACCTGGTAGCGGACGACTTCGTCGAGCACCAGGGCGGGCCAGGTTTTCCTGCCACGAAGGAGGGGACCCTGGAGTTTTTCCGGGCTCTGCGGGCCGCGTTTCCCGATATGCGCATGACCGTCGAGGACCTGATCGCGGGCGGGGACAAGACCGTGGCGCGGGTGAAGGTCACGGGAACGCACAAGGGCGAGTTCATGGGGATAGCGGCGGCCGGTGCGCGCGTGGACATGCAGCTCATTGACATCATGAGGTTCGACGGCGCTGGCCTGGTCTGCGAGCACTGGGGCGTCGCGGACATGCTGTCGCTTATGCAGCAGCTCGGTGTCGTGCCCGCCGGCCCTCCGGCTTAATCGTCATCAGCCCTCCTGGCCAACCCGGCAGGACGATTCGCAGGGTCGTCCGGCTGACAGGTGCGGGCGGACGAGCATGGCAGGCGTGCATGAGGGACAACCAGGGAGGACCAGATGGCCATCAAGGTGATTGTCGAACTGCAGGCCAAGCCCGGTCGGCGGGATGAGCTCAAGGGTGTGCTGGAGGGCCTGATCGCGACGTCGGGACCGGGCCAGGACGGCTTCCTTGGCAGCACACGCTACGGGGTGCTCGACGACCGCGACGTCCTGGTCGAGATCGCCGATTGGGAGTCGGCCGAGGCGCGGGAGGCCCACATGAAGGAAGCCGCGGCAACGGGCGCGTACGCACCGCTGCTCGAGCTGCTGGCCGCCCCATTCAGGGCCACGGTCATCAGCCAGCTTCCCTGACCGGACCCGGCGCCGCGGTAATGCCCTAGATCAACTGCCGGGGCCCGTGACAGCTTGCCCCATCCGATGTGTCCTATTCCGGTACAGGAGAACCAAATGCCAAGAATCGTCATCACCCATGCCGTCCAGGATGTTGAGCGCTGGCTGGGAGGTAAGGCCGAGCGTGCCGCGTCCTTGCCGGGTGCCACAAACGTCACTGACCTTGTGGCCATGGATGGGAGCAATCACGCCGGCGTGGTGTTCGACTTCGATGACCTGGATGCCCTCAAGGCGGTGCTGTCCTCTGTTCCCCCGGAGATGGCCGCCCAGGCGGAGTCACACGGGGTCATCATGCCGATGACCGCCTACGCCGAGGCGTAGGGCGGGCACGTGGCAAGAGCGCGGTCCCAGGGCGTCAACGGCCTCAGGCAGCCCGATGCGGCGATCACTGCGCCGTGCCCGGCCCTGGTGACTCAGCCGGCACAGGCGGACGTGGCCCGGGCGGATGGCACGGTCAAGGGGGGATTGGATATGCGGACATACTCGCCGTTCCTCCGGAGTTCACCGACCTGACCGTCGCCGACGAGTGGACGGGTTAGCCGGGCCCGGGATGCGACAGCAAAGGCGGCAGGTGCTTTGGGGTGAAGACCATCGCCGTGTAGTTGCCGGGGCCGCCTGGCAGGCGCCGAGATGGCCAGCCTGGAACGGGCCGTCCGCACCTACCTCGGTCTCTAACCCGCCGGTGAAGCCGAGTCCGCTGGAGGCTCCGGTGACGACTACGGTCCGGCCGGGCATGGCCGGCAGGTCCGCGGTGGTCCATTTCTGCTGTGCCATGGCTGACACTGGGCAACGAGCTGGCCTGGCCCATCCGTGCGAACGATGCATTGCCATTGAAATGGGTTCGATGATCTGATGCTCCAGATCGATCGTGACGAGAGCCCTGAAACCTGCAGTGCCCTCATTGCGGCCGTCTCGTCCGGTCACTGGCCAGGTTTGAGGCCTGTTCTGGCCTGCGTGCTGAGACCAGCGAGCAACTGCTCCGGCGGTTCGTCGCGGCCTTCGAGTCCGGCGACCTCGGCACCATCAAGGACCTCGTCCTCCCCGACATCATCGGCCACACCCTGCCGCCCGGTGCCCCTCCGGGAACCGAGGGCTGCTGTACGCCGTCGCTGCCTTCGGCGGGTCTGCTTGGCCGTGGCGGTGGTCCGCTGCGATCACCCGTAGATCGGCGGCACTGCGCCCCCCGCCAGGAGCGCACCGGCCACGGTCGGCGTCGAGTGTCTGATCAGGATGTGCGCCGCGTCGGGGGTTGCCTTATTCCTTGCCGGTATCTGCCTGGTTCCTGCTGCCTCTGGTCGCCTTGCTGCTACAGATCGTGATCGGCGGTGAAGCTGGGATCGTAAAGGCTCGGTAATGCCTGATGCCGCTAGGGTGACATGGCGATCTTGCGAGGAGCACGATGGGAACTCAGGCATGGCCGTACCCCAGATGAGCTGAGCGAGTAGACCGGAGCGGAGGCGTCATGAGGCGCACACCCGCCGAGTTCGCGCGAGTCAAGATCAGATTCCCCCAGTGGTACATCCAGCGCACTGTGCCTGGCGCGGCCGTCCCCGCCTATACCGCTGTCGAGCTCGCCACCGGCCGGCGCATCCGCTGCGTCAGCCTCGCGGAGCTGGAGAACACGCTGGACCAGGCACGCGGTGACCACTTACGTGCCGTGACCACCTATCAGCCATAGCGGCAGCCGGTGTGCTGCTGCCTGCGCCCCCACACGGCAAGAGCCCGGCAGCCTTAGCACACGGCAGGGCTAGCGTGAAGGTGCCCCGGGCCGGTGAGCGGGATGCATCAAACCCGGGCCGCCTGCGGGGTTTCTCCACATGTTCTCCACACGTTCTGCACCTGTTCTCCGCACCGGCGGAATGAACGGGCGGCCGGCGAACTCGCCGCCAAAGAGGCCTGCCAGCCCGTGCCCAACGGGAAGGCGAAGCCCGGGCCCGGGCGGCGTGAGCGGCTGGCCTGGCCGCCGCTGTGCCGCCCGCGCTAGTTGGGGGTGAGGATGATGCGCTCGTGGACGTTGCCGGTGTCCAGCTGGCGGTGGGCCTCGGCGGCCTGCTGCATGGGCATGGATTGGTGCGCGCGCAGGCGGAGCCGGCCGTCGGCCAGCAGGGCGATCGTCTCATCCAGGGCACCAGGGGCACGGTCGGGCGTGGGCTCGGAGAGCGTGACGCCGAAGTCAGCGGCGGCCGGGTCCGACAAGGTGATGACCCGCTTGGGCCCGCCAGCCAGGGCGATCGCGTCGGCCAGGACACCCTTGCCGGCCGCGTCGAACACGGCGTCCACCGCGCCCAGCGCGCGGACCCGGCTGGCCACGCCCGCGCCGTAGCGTACCGGCGTCGCTCCCAGCTCGCGGGCGAGCGTTTCGTCGTGCTCGCCGACCGCGCTGATCACCGTGACCCCCCGGGCGACCGCGAGCTGCGTCGCGATGATGCCGACCGATCCGCCGCCGCCGAACAGCAGCAGCGTCTCACCGCTCTGGACGTCCAGCTGCCGCAGCACACCGACGGCCGCCTCGGCCGAGCTGGGCAGCGCGGCGGCATCGATCCACGAAACGGCGTCTGGCTTGCCGGTCCAGATCGCCGCCACCGCGTACTCGGCGTAACCGCCCAGGCTGAACAGCAGGGCCGTGACGCCGTCGCCGATGGACGTGCCGGTGACACCGCGCCCGACCGCGTCGACGGTGCCTGCTGCCTCGAAGCCGAGCACGGCGTTAGGGGGCAGCGGGAAGGCCTTGAGATAGCCGGCCCGCAGGGCGAGATCGGTCGGGCTGATGCCGGCCGCCTTGACCTTGATCCTGATCTGTCCCTCACCCGGTTCGGCCAGCGGGACCCCGGCCCACTTCAGCACCTCGGGCGGTCCGTACCCGGTCATCACAACCGCGTTGGGCATGGCAGTTCCTTCCTGGTAGCGGCCTCGGTATGGCCGCGAACGGCAACTTCAGCGTGCTCGTTGCACGCTGCTTCCTGCTGTATCGATCGCGCCTTGCGACGGTGCCGGCACCTCCTGGCCCCGCTCGCGGGCCAGATCGGCGGAGCCGGCTGGCGGAGAGTTGATGGCCGCGCCGGCCCGGCCCAGCAGCGTGAGTGATCCGGCGGCCGCGACGGCCGCAGCCACCGCGAGCACGCCGCCCGGTCCTTTGGCGTCATAAATCACGCCGCCGGCCGCCGAGCCAGCGGCCAGCGAGCCTTGCAGCGCCGACACGAACAGGGCCAGGCCTCCCTCGACGTTGGCCGGCATCGCCCGGGCCATCCAGCTCTGCGCGGCCACCGGCACCGCCCCGAAGCCCAGGCCCCAGACGGTCACCAGCGCGATGGTCAGCGGGCGCGCGCCGGTGACCGCCGCGAGCAGCAGCGCGCTGACAGCGATCAGCAGGCCCGAGCCCATCAGGGTGGCCCGCAGGTACCTGCGCACGGTGACGCCGGCGGTGAAGTTGCCGGCCGCGCCGGCCAGGCCGAACCCGAGCAGCACCAGTGTGATCGCGCTGGCGCCGAGGCCGGCCCGGGTATGCAGCAGCGGGCCGATGTAGGTGTAGCCGGCGAAGTTGGCGAAGAAGATCGCGCCCGCGGCCACCAGGCCTACCCGCGAGACCGGCAGCGTGACCACCGTCAGCAGCGACCTCGGCCGGACCCGGCCGCCGGGGCCCAGCCGCGGCACCGCCACGAGCTGGGCTGCCACGGCGATCACCGCGAAGACGGCCGCGACCGCGAACGCGGCCCGCCACGTGGTGAGCGTGCCGATCAGCGACGCCACCGGCAAGCTGGCGACGGTCGCGATGAAGATCCCCGAGCTGACCACCGCCATCGCGGTGCCCCGGGCCTGCTCGCTCACCAGGCTGATCGCGGCCCCGGCCCCGAACACCCAGAACCCGCCCACGCCTATCCCCAGCACGGCGCGGGCCGCGAGCATCACCCCGATGCCCGGCGCGATGCCGGCGATCACGTCGGAGACCAGGACCAGCGCGCTCAGGCCGACCAGCACGCCGCGCCGCTCCAGCCGGGCCGAGCAAAGGGTCAGCACCGGCGCGGCGACCGCGGCGGCGACGGCCGGCACCACCACCATGAGCCCGCCGGTCCCGATCGAGACGCGCAGGTGCCCACTGATGTCCCCGAGCAGCCCCACCGGGATCACCTCCGAGAACACCAGCGCGAACGACCCCAGCGCGATGGAGACCACCGCGGGCCAGGCGTTGCGCTGCCCGGCCCGCGCCCGCGCGCCGATGCGGCAGGCCAGGTGCGCCGGCACCATCCGGTGAAACACGGTGCCCCTGCGCGCGAGGGCCACCGGGCCCGCCGGCCTGCCCCAGGCCGGTGGTCACGCGTCCCGGCCCCGGCGGGCCGGTCACCTTCTCCTCAGCAAGTTACGTGACATATCACGTAACTGTCAACGTGATATGTCACGTAATTATCGACTGGGAGGGCTGCCGGCGTGCCCGGTCGCCTGAGCCGGCTCCCCAGACTTCCGGGACCGGACCTGCGGGGCAGGTCCCGCCTGGCGCGCCGGGACCGTTTGCCTGCTGCCGCGGGCACCCGCGGGGCGGGCGCAGGTGCTTGGCGGCTGAGCGGGGCCGTGCTTCCATGAGGCCCCGCCGACAGTCTGGGCTATCTCGCCGAAGGGACTGTGCCGCTGGATTTCGGCTTGCCGGCGCCTGGCATCGGCGCGCTAGGCGGATCTCCGGTCACGGTGCCGGCGGCGGGAATGCCGGCCTCGGCGGGCTTGCCGGTGGCGCGGCGGAGCGCGGCGCCGGTCCAGGCCAGGCGGGCGGCAACTTCGCTTCGTTTTCGCTTTGCCCGGCGATGACGAGCGGGCTGCCGTGGGCGAGCGCCTCCAGGCTGGTGTCGCAGCCACCGTTTGACCGCCGGGGGAGGCGCGTGACCCCTCTATGCTCTGTCGCCGGGTGCGTACGCCATCACCCGGATTGCGAGGACCTCATTGCCCGTCGGCCGCAGGCGGGAACGCCGCAGGGGCGGCCGGGACAGCGAGCCCGGCTCGGCAGCGGCGGTATTAGCGGCCGGCGCGTCCCGTGCCCGGTCCCAGGCGCCGCAGTTGCCTGCCGGCGCGGGGCCGGCGACCGGGGCGGGGCCTCGTCAGCCCTCCGCCGGGTGCCAGTCGACCGGCGGCGGGAGCGAGCCCTGTTTGATGATGTTGGCGTACACGCTTTCCAGTGCCTCGCTGAGCGGCCCCACGAGACCCTCCGGCAGCCCCTCGAAGAACAGGCGCCGGACAAGATCCACGTGTCCGGGCGCCGCTTCCTCCAGAGCCTGCCACCCGCGGGTGGTCAGGGTCACCTCGGTGACCCGCCTGTCGGCGGCGGACAGGCCGCATGTCACCAGGCCCCGGGCGCTCATCCGCCGCACGTGGTGGGACACCCGGCTGCGCTCCCAGCCGATTTGGGCGGCGAGCACCGTGATCGGCATCCGCCCCCGGTCGGCGACGCTCAGCGCCGTCAGCACGTCGTAATCGGGCAGTGACATGCCGCTATCGGTGAGGAGCTGGCGGTTCATCTCGTACGCCAGGCGCAGCTGGACCCGGATATAGGCCAGCCACGCCCGCTGCTGGTCCCCGTCGAGCCACCCGCCGGCAGGCACCGGGGCGGTCTTGCCGTTACGTGACATATCACCTGAGCTTACCGCTCGCGGCCGCTGCTGCACGTGATCACTGAGACCGGCTGTCACGCCGGGCACCTCGACGCGGCCCGCGAGCTGCGGGGAGACAGGTTCACCAGCCAGGACCTCATCATCCGTCGTTTACGTACCATGGCTGGTTGTGGGACACGAGGCGCGGACCTCGAACGCCGCTAGCACGCTCAGTCCTGTCATGGTCGGACGCGACCGCGAGTTTGCCCAACTTCAGGGCGCGTGGCGGACGGGCGGCCAGATGCTCGTGGTGCACGGACGAGCCGGGATCGGCAAGAGCCGCCTGGTCAGGGAGTTCGCGAACTGGGTCCGGGACGCGGGCGGGACTGTCCTGGCTGGCCGATGCAGCCCGACCGCCGGGGACGTGCCGTTCCGTCCGCTGCGGGAGGCCCTGCTCGCTGCGGCCCGTGTCGGACTGGCGCCATCGTCGCGGCTTACGGCATTCCGGCCGGTCCTGGGGTCGCTGGTTCCTGAGTGGTCTGGCGAGCATGCCGGGGGGTTTGACGGCGGGCTGATGGTCCTGGCCGAGGGCGTGCTGCGGCTGATGGTGGAGTGGTCGTCATCTGAGGCTCCCGCGCTCTTGGCCATCGAGGACGTGCACTGGGCTGACCGGGAAACGCTTGAGGTGATCGAGTACATTGCCGACCACGTGTCCGGGCACGCTGTCCTGGTGGTCGTCACCTTGCGCGATGATGAGCCGGGACCGGGCAGCGAGCTGGTGTCCGCGTTGCGGGCTCGCCGGGTGGCCCACCACATCTCGTTGCCTCCGCTCGATCCGGCGCAGTCCCGGGTCATGCTGCGGGAGTGCCTAAGCGCCGCGACGTTGCTGCCGGAACTCGTCGATGCCGTGGTGACCAGGAGCGATGGCGTCCCGTTCTTCATCGAGGAGCTGCTGGCGGCCGCGCTGGGCGAGGCGAATTCAGGGCGGCTCGTTCCGGGGTCCGTCGCCGCGGCCGTCGATGCGCGCCTTGAGTTGCTGCCGGAGTCGACGGCGCGTTTCCTCGGCTTCGCGGCGATGCTTGGGCGCAACTTTGACTGGCATGTCGTGGCGGCGGCGACCGGGTGCCCGCCGCAGGAGGCGATCGGCCGGGCGGTCCGATCGTTGCTTCTTCCCGAAGAACGGCAGGCTATCTGCGCGAGCCTGCTTGAGACGATGCAGTTGCTGCATCCGCATCTTGAGGGCGAGACCTGTCAGCTCGCGGCCAGCCTCGCTGTCGAGGTCGGCGACCAGCTACGCGCCGCCGAGTTGTGGCTGGAGGCGGCCAGCCGGGCGTTGCGGGAGGGGTCGCTCGGCTCCGCTGAAGTGCTGGCCCTTCGGGCGCAAGGCGCGCGGCCCCTGGAGACGGACCGCGTCTTGCTGTCCATATGGACCATCGCCGGCCAGCCACTGCGCGCTCTCGAGGCCGGGCACCGCATCCTGTCCGCCGGCGACAGCGACCCGGCGGTGCGCACCGAGGTGCTCTTCGAGCTTGTGGACGCCATGATCACCGCCGGGCGCTGGGACGACGCTGAGAACTACCTGGAGACGTTGCGTTCCGCAGCCGCGCTTGGCCGGCCGGATGCTGCCCGCCGGGACGTCGCGGCGGCCGAGGTGGCATTGGCCAGGAACGACAAGGCGGCTGCCGTCGAGTTCGCCAGTGCCGCGCTCGCCGACGCGCGGGAGGACGGGCTCGCTGAGGTGACCTGCCGGGCATTGTGGGTGATCGGCCGGGTCGAGCGCGGGAGGACCATGGACGTGGCTCGCGCCGCGTTCGAGGAGGCGTACGAGTGCGCCTCGCGGAGCGCCCTGCCGGTCTTCCAGGTGAAGTCGCTGCAGGAGCTCGGCACGATCGACATGTTCGAGACGCTTGGCACGGCTCGGTTCGAGGAGGCCCGCCGAGAGGCGCTGGCCGCTGGGGCCATCTCGATGGTCGCCATGGTCGATCTCCAGCTGGCGGCTACCTACAGCGCCCGAGGCCAGGTCGGCCTGACGCTAGCGGCCGCCGGCCGTTGCGAGGAGGCCTCGCGCCAGTTCGGCCTGGCTTCCCTCTCTACGAGCCTCGCGCTCCAGGCGGTAGTGCACGGTCTCTCCGGCAACCGCACGGCGATGGAGACCCTTGCCGCGCAGGCGCGCGCGATCGACGGTGACCGCAACACCGTAGAAATGATCACGCTAGCGAACGGCCTCGCCCTGTACCACCTCGGCGAAGGACAGCTTCCCGAAGCGCTGGACGCGATGGACCGCGCCATGGACGTACTGCGGGCCGTGGGCGGCGCGCATGACTTCCCGGGCAGGTGGGCGCTGCTGCGAACCGTCACCGACGCGGGCGGGGCGCAGGCCCGGGACGAATGCCGACGACTCAGCTTCGACACCGCGATGAGCCGCGCCACCCTGACAGCGGCTGACGCCGTGGCCGTCGGCCGGGAGGGCGGGGACGCGGCATCGATCTTCGCCGCGGCGGATCGTGCCCTGGGCCGCATCGAGAGCGGATTCACCCGTAGCCTGGCCCGGCTGCTGGCCGCCCCCTGCGCCTACCGCGACGGATGGGGAGAGCCGGCCGTATGGCTGCGGGAGGCCCTGTCGAACTTCGAGCAGCTCGGCCTGCCCAACTTCGCCGGCCAATGCCGGGCAGCGTTGCGTGCCATGGGCGAGCCGGTGCCACGCCGGCCCCGGAGCGAGGCGCCGCGAGTAACCGGCCTGCTGGCTGCCCGGGGCGTCACGCCACGGGAGGCCGAGGTGCTGGCCCAGATCGCCGCCGGGCGCTCCAATCGGGAGATAGCCGGGGCGTTGCAGCTGTCAGTCCGCACCGTGGAAAAGCACGTGGAACGGCTTCTCATGAAGACCGGTCACAGCCGCTCTGAGCTGGCCCGGTTCGCCGAGGGCGCCGGAGTCCAGCCCGCCGTCTGACGCCGCTACGTACTCACAGGGCCAGAACCCGGCTAAGTACGTAGCCGGGGGCCGCAAATGCCGTAGCGCGCCACCGATGGCGGCGCGAACCCGGCACCGGACCATGTTGGCAGGCCCAAGAACCCAGCCCGCCAGGAGCCCGGACATGGCCGCCAGTACAGCCGGAAACGCGAGCTTCACCGCTGCTTTCGCAGTGGACCAGACACCCGAAGAAGTCTTCCAGGCCATCAACAACGTCCGTGGCTGGTGGTCCGAGGACATCGAGGGTGGCACCGACAAGGCCGGCAGCGAGTTCACCTACCGGTACCAGGACGGCCATCGCTGCCGGATCAAGGTCACCGAGCTGGTCGCCGGCGAAAGAGTCGCCTGGCGCGTCCTGGACAACTACTTCGACTTCACCCACGACAAGAGCGAGTGGAAAGACACCGAGATCCACTTCGAGATCACCGCGCGGGACAGCAGGACCGAGGTCCGCTTCACCCACGTCGGGCTGGTCCCCGAGTACGAGTGCTTCGACGTCTGCTCGAGTTCATGGGACTTCTACCTGTACACCAGCCTGCGCGCCCTGATCCGCACGGGTCGGGGGCTGCCCAACCGCAAAGAGCAAGCCGCATCCGCCTGATCCAGGCCAATCACCGCTTCAACTCAAGGAGGAAACACCGATGAGCACGACGATCGACGGCAGGGCCATCCTGGTGACCGGGGCCAACCGGGGCATCGGGCAGGCGCTGGTCACCGAGGCCCTGCGCCGGGGCGCGTCCCGGGTGTACGCCGGGACCCGGCGGCCGTACGCCCACCCGGACCCGCGGGTCACCTCACTGGCGCTGGACATCACCAGCGAGGGGCAGGTGCGGGCGGCCGCCGCCCAAGTGGAGTCCCTCGACATCCTCGTCAACAACGCCGGCGTCTTCCTGTTCGATGACCTCAGCGACCGCGAGGCGCTCGAACGGCACCTGGCGGTCAACCTGTTCGGCACCTACGGCGTGATCCACGCGTTCCTGCCGCCGCTGATCGCTTCCGGCGGCGCCATCGTCAACAACGTGTCGATCGCGGCCCTCGCCCCCATCCCGGTGACCCCCGCCTACTCCCTGTCCAAGGCGGCGGCGTTCAGCCTGACCCAGTCGCTGCGGATGCTCCTAGCCGGACAGGGGGTGCGGGTCCACGCCGTGCTGACCGGGCCGGTGGACACCGACATGGTCCGCGCCCTCGACATCCCGAAGGCTTCTCCCCAGTCCGTCGCGCAAGGCATCTTCGACGGGGTTGGCAGGGGCGAGGAGGACATCTTCCCCGATCCCCTGTCTGCCACTCTCGCCGACGGCTGGCACGCGGGGCCGGCCAAGGCGCTTGAGCGCCAGAACGCCGCACTCCTGCAGGCCCAGCCCGCAGCGTCCTAGCCTGTCC
>WNGD01006023.1_pt1 | contig 11655 bp, 6 predicted proteins | sample 5400671 | NCBI WGS metagenome assembly WNGD01 (sample SAMN13153369, study PRJNA577476) | soil metagenome | isolation source: 40 cm soil or saprolite under grassland replicate 2 | place: USA:California | collected 2016-06-15
ATTAAAGTAAAACATGCACCTATAGAATTGGATGCAGGATTTGGGCTTTGAGCCCCAGAAATGAGGATGATGCCTCCGATAAGGAGGAAAACAAGCCCAGTGATCAAAATGACCGAGCGTTGTGTAGACATATATCACACTCCCTGATTTCTAACTCACGGTTCGCTCATTTTCTAGGCAGTTCACAAGAATTGCTTGACCAAGAAGGTATTTCGAGCAAAAATTGGAACCATTGCTCTCTGACCCTGCTCAATGTTCGAATGAATGGTCCCACTGTGTGGAACGGGCGAGTTGTGAAGGAGTAACTTGGTAAATGCCCTGAAATGTGAGCAGTAAGAAGCCATCGTCTGGGAGCATCGCTCCCGAAGCGCTTTCCCGCATGCGATGGTTGGAAATTGACGGCAGGATGAGCGGGAAATGTGGGCCACATCTGGGCTGAAGAGATGCCCGGGATCTTGCCGCGTATGAAAGACGCTAGACCTCCCCACCGAACCGAGAGCCCCTTTCCCGTGTGAACTGGTACAAAAAGCGGGAAGCTTCCTCTCCGAATTTACAACCCTTGAGATCAACAAACCCCTCCAGAAGCGGTTTCTCTTGTCGCTAATGGTTGAGCTGTTCATACTTCAGGGCAAGTTGCCCTTTGCCAAAATGTTTTGCCGAATCGTGCCATAAAGTTTGCCGCGCCCATGATATCAACGAGAAGGAGTTTCCCATCCAAGGTCTCGACACAACGCCAGCCGGAACGCTCTTGCTTTCGGAGCACGTAGCAGTGTGGGGTGAGCGATCCGCTCAATGACCTTGCGATGAGACGGATAGACCCCTTGTGTATGGAGAGTTAGCACCGCCTGACGTATTTCTTCTTGGATTTGCGTTCCCCGCTGCTCTGCTCGTTGTCGCCGATGCTTCTTAATTTGCAGCGACAATAAGGCACATTCTTGCGGAAAGTGATAAAGGAGGATATTCCCAGTGTCTCCTAATTGCTGTGCAAGCTGAACATATCCAAGCGGCTCTTCCCTCCCATCCAGAATGGCCCGTATGCGCTCAAGACACTGCTCGCGATCCAGCGTTCGCAATGGACGACGAGCACGAGGTGATCGATAGGGCTTGCCCTCTTGAATAACCCGTTTGATCGAGCTGAGGTTACCCGTCAATACCTGGAGGGGAGTCACATGGCAGACGTAACAAAATTCAAGGATGCTTTGCAATGTCGGAGTATGGGATCGACGTAACCAGGTGGCGAGTTGCCCTCGCGCCAGCCCGGCCAATACAGCTAATCGTGATTGTTCTCCCCTCTCTTCACAACTCCTGCTCAGATTCGTGAAAAACTGCTCCCAGGGAGGAAGGGCAGACACAGACATGGCAGAACGCAATTCCTCTAAGGCATCGATGACCCATCTTTGCCACTCAATGGTTTCTAGATTCAGAGACACAAGGGGAGAAGTCGATGATCCTAACCACGTTTTGCAGCGCGCACACTCATCGAGAGCAGTTCGCGTTCTGATGAAGGATTGTCGCTTCTCACAAACAGGACAATATTCTTCCAACTTGCAGAGATGTTTCGGGCATATCGTTACTGTGGTGAATATCCACAGCAGCGGCTCGTAGATTGGCGCTCCCCGGTCTTTCCATTCGGCATAACAGTCAGGGCACCAGGCTGGCTTTTCGCGAAGGAGGTTGTGAGGTGGCAGATCGCCGACCCACCGTTGGAGTGTCAGGGAGTGAAGATCGGAGCGTTTGGTGAGCCGCTCAAGGACACCGACCCATTCTACCGCTTGTGGTCCATTCCCGTTGACGCTCATCGCAGTTGACCAATTAAAAACAGAGAAGTGTTGCCGCGAATAGCCCTGGCTCAAGTGAGGAACGATTTCCTGCGCCACCAGGTGTTGAGGAGGAACATGATGGTGCCGGGCGAGACGGTTGAGATAGCTGGTCAAACTTTCGGACCAGACGGTCCCGAATCCGCATGGTTCAAGCCCATAGAGCCTACTGCGTGCGGGAATATCGTTGCCTTTGATCTGTTTTTCCGTGGCATGACGCATGAGCATGACTTTCACAGTGGGGTTCTCTGCCATGCTCATCCTGCGGCCTGCTCTTCGTTCATGAGAGGGACTGATGTATCCTCATCAGGTTTTGATCCAATGGCATCACGAGCTGGCGCGCGTGTCCCGCGTCTCCCCTGCTTCTTCGATGATGATCCGGGTTCTTTTTCCTGTGTTTTGAGAGATTGCGACTCCCGACCACCTCGCAGTCCCAAAAGTGTCAGCAGCCGCTCGTCAGCGCCCTCGGACTCCGTTAATTCTGCTTCACTTTCTAGGGCGTTGCGTAAAGCCAATTCTACTCGTGTTTCTGAGGGAGCGGTTTTCCTCAAGTAGGCTAGCGTGACAGTTTTCGCTTTTTCTGCCAGGGCCAGGTTCAGCGCTCGATTGAGATGCATTTTCAACAATCCAATACAGCCAATACTTCGTGCATACAAAAATTCCCAGTGATCGAGAAGCTTCGGCTCCTTCTCGACTGGAAGCTGCCGCTGCAAGGCCCAGACCACACTTTGAAACACCTGGGCATCGGCTTCGAGAGCCGCATCATATCTGGGAAAGTGGACATCTACGCTCCGGCAGGCGAGTTGGGCATTGACTTTGCGAAATGGGCGCATCTCATACGTCCCGACCAGAATGTGGCTCACCCCGGTGGTATTCTCAAAATGTTTGAGATGATTTAATTGGCTTTGGAGACGACTCCCGCTGGCTGCCGCCGCCAGATGATGGGCTTCATCGACGATGATAGCAAGGGGTTTGCGCTCACAGAGCCCGGTTTCCATCGCTTCGCGCAGTTCTCTGGTGCGTATCCGCGCGATCTTGCCATCCACAAAGGGATCATGCAACGCGCGCAGGACCGCTCGGTAATACTCTACCCACTCGAAACGACTCGTATCTGACTCTGGGGCGCTGATGCTGGCAAACGGGATGAAGCTGGGATCGGAAGCCATCAATGCTCTGCTCTTGATCAGCAATTGTTCTTCAAGCATGCGAATCAGCGTGGTCTTTCCGACACGGCTCGGACCGATGACGAGTACCATCGTTCCTGGTCGCCTGGTGCTTGCCCCTTCCCCTGGTGGACAGATAGCCTGGATGATGGTTTCTAAGGCTTCTTGCAGACGAGGGTGGGAGATGAGACACCGCTGCTCAAAATATTCCAGGCGCGCTCCCACCGGTTGTGCGAGCAACTCAGGTGGAAAAGACTCCGGCGCTGGTGCTGAGCCTTCTGGCTGATTTGTTTCATTGGTCATAGCTCGATCCGCCTGAGCACGAGCAAATTTTTGTAGGGATCAATCCGCTTCGTCTTTTCAGGTAACGGTGATTCTCGTCCCTCCTCTTCCGTTTGCAGAGGCTCTACGGGAAGCGCTGCTGAGGCTTTCTTTCCGCCCTCCAACACAGTCAGTGCTGCTCTCGTTTCCCGATCATGGCGTTGCTGGCGAAGGACTGTTTCGATCTCGGCATTTTCCCGCCGAAAGGTTGCCAGTTGTTTTTGTGTGACTTCGATGTGCTCTCTGCCATATTGCAGACGGTTTCGTTTTCGCAGTTCTTCGGTGAGCAACTGGAGTTCGCGTTCAGAGCACCCGGCAAATTCCGTGTAGGGACAATCGCATTTGCGCCAGCGGCCATCAATGTAGGCGTAGCCCACGCTCACGTCAAAGGGGCTGTACCGCACTTTCACCTGGGTTCCTTCGACGGTTGGATCACGCATGGCTTCGCACCAGTAGTCCAGGTAATTCATTCTCACCCCGACTCCTGGCTCAACCTTCGCGGTTCCTTTTTTGGTCGAAGGATATGTGGCACGCAGGAACGCATCATCGTACTCAATGGCACGGTGTCGGCGCTCTCCATCGCGCTTCAGACTGAGGTCATATGCTTCCCGTGGCGTCATACCAAGCGCAGGATGCCGCATGGTCTCATATTCTTCGTCAGCCCATTGCTGGACACGCTCCGCCAATGCGGGAAGTGTCCAGACCGCCTGGCGTTTGGGATCAGTGGCCCGCGTATTCAGTCGAGGCTCTCTGGTAGCCTGAGTGTTGCCCAGAAGGTGGTACAGGAACTCTGTTTCCATCGTACCGAACAGTCTTTCCTGGGGCGAACCAAACCGTGGCTCAGCAGCCGGGCGCTGATGTTTGCGTACCTGGTAGAGAGCAAGCAACTGTTCAAAATACACACTTTGGAACTCTGGACCACCATCAACGGTGATCGCTGTGGGAAGCCGTCCGTAGCGTTTCACACAGAGTCGAAGCACCATGAGGCAGGAACGATAGCTGGGAGGATCAAAAGTCAGAGCGTAGGCGGCAATACGCCTGGGCTGGGAAAGAATGAGCAGCGTCAACCAACATTTTCCCAATGGTTGGCCGGTCCTGGAGTCACAAAGGATCAGATTTAATTCCGTGTGGTCCAGATGTCCCATCGCCCAAGCGTAGTTGCCATGTCGGCTGGTGGTCTGCTCTTGTTCGCGCCAGTAATCCTTGAATGGGTACGCAGCACGAGTTCCCTCGCGGGCGACGATCTGATCATATGCCGCTTTGTGAGACTCGACCTCGCGGTAAAACGTGCGAGGTGAAAGGGGAGCCAGTTGCTGTTCCTCCGCACGTTTGAGATACTCCCCGTAGGCTCCCCGTTTCGGCTTGCGCGTCACGGTGTCGTAGTGGGTCTCAAGAACCTCATGAATGAGTTTTCGAGAGGCGGCATTCGTCTCCCATTTCCTTCCACTGCGGGTGAAGTGTGGTAACAGGCCAATCCAGCCGCTCCCATACTGCTCTTCTGCTGCTCGATACAATTGCCGCCAGTAGCGTTTGGTCCGCACCGGAACGGTTGCAGCCCGCTCAGCGATCTGTGCTTGCTCGTCATCGTGATACTGTTCGGGGTTGATGACCCGGTTGCGAAACACAGCCGTCGCGAGATCCACATCGCGCGCCTGGTCGAGCAATTCTTGCCCGGCCTTCGTAAAATTGGAAGACGTTTCCGGGCGAGGCAGAATGATCTTTCCCTCTTGTATCAACACATCAAAAGCCGAGCGTGCCAGAGAAAATGGCTCAGATCTCTCGCAGGCGAGGGTAATGTTGGTGGGTGTGACATGGGAAATCTGCCACTGTTGCCCTGCCCAGGAGACACTGGTGCCAGCTATGACAGCGACGCGAGGGGTGGGCGTGGCCTGAACGGCAGTCTGGTCTGGGTGATGGACAACGGCGCGCGCGGTAGATCGGGCCGGAAAAACGGGCGTCCGCCAGGGTTCTGAAAGCCGGTAGGTCGCCAGATCAACATAGAGCGCATGTCTAGCGATAGCAATGTTAATGGCATCGCTATTCATGCCCTCCACCTGCAAGCGGAGATCAGAAAGCAAGATACCAGGCTGCTCACGCACGATTTGAGAGAGGACATCAAGGTCAGCTTCAGCGACCTGTGAGCGACTCAAATTTTGATAGTAATCTTCCAAAAAGAGCCAATTGTCTTGCGCAGCCCAGTTGATTTGATCGGAGGCGTAGACTTCGTAGAACAGACCATGCTTTGCAGCATATGCTTCTCCAGGAGGGCAGCGCCATCTTCCCTGCTCATCAAGTCGGTAGCGGTTGGGGCGAGTTCGGGCCTGACGAATGAGTTCCTGGGCTGGCTTACACTCCACCCACCCGGCTTCTTTGTATCGAAACAGAAAGTAATCTGCCGTATGGCGTGGCCGCTGAGTCCGACCACGCCGATTTTGATACTCAAGCTCAATGGACGGAGGCTGGTCCCATATCTCTAGTACGTCATCATCGTGTTCGGCTTGCAACAAAAAAGCGAATTCGACCTTATGGCTTTCTGCCTTAATGATGCATTGCATCTTTTTGGAAGGGTACCAGATGGGCATGTTTCCTCGGTGCGCTCCAGGCGTTCGACTCGGCGGGGAATCACGAATACCTTTGAGCAGTTCTTGCGTCTCTTTTGAGAGCTTTAACCGGCGACAGTACGTGAGGAGTCCAATGCCATCCAGAGGTCTTGCCATGGTCTGTTTCCCTCCCGATCAACGTTTGCTCAGATCTCTTTTCTTGAAGCGTAACATACTTTTTTGAGCAGAGCAACGTGGCTTCTGTGTCCTAGTACTTGCGGCAAAACTTATGGCACGATTCGGCAAAACATTCTGGCAAAGGGCACAATTTCTCATGTTTGAGGGCCAAACCTGCTCACATTTCAGGGCATTTACCAAAATGCTGATGGTCGCACCTGGTAAATTGGGTGAATATTCGGACAAATCAAGCCCAATGATCGGAAATTTGGCCCAATCTTCGGACAAAGTAGAAACCATGGAGCTCATAGCGCACCAGAAGCGAACTCTGCTCAGACAATGGATGAAAATCTGTATTGCATCTTTTCTCTGGAAAAGTGATCTATTCTTCTTTCATGAGTCAGATTGTGGAAATCGTGTCCGAACCTTCACCCGCGAAAAATTTGGGTGAATATTCGGACACACAGGCTATCCACGCTCACTTTTGTCCGAATATTCACCCAATTTACCAGCACCGGCTGGTAAATGACCTGAAGGTTCGACGGAATCAGCCTCAATGATCGAATTTGGCCTTCAAGGTTCGATCAAGGCAGAGCCTCTGTGGCTCGTACCGCTCTCGGAGCGGAATATGCCAGGGAACGAATGGAAATCTGTATGGCATCTTTTCTCTTGAAAAATCATCCGTTGTTATGAAATGAGTCAGCGCGTGGAAGTTGTGTCGAACCTTCGCGTGCGAAAGAATTTACCTGAAGGTTCGACACATGGGCTCCCCACGCTCACTTTTGTTCGAACCTTCAGGTCATTTACCAGTTTGATCTGGCATAGTATCTCTCCTTCATAGCTGCTTGCTTCTGGGAGTATGCACGGTAATTTATAATGTAGGCAGCGATGGAGTTTCCACATTTTCTGTATCCTCAGGATGGAAGAGTCTTCTTTCCCATGGGAAGATAACCCAACCCCTTATTTCTTCGCCAATATAGGTAATAGCTTCCATTGGCTCTCGATTGACAATATAGGCGACACTTCGTATTTGGGCTGGCGCATATCTGTGAAGCGTGTGCAGGACTCCTCTCAATGTGTCACCCGACCCAACAACATCATCGACCACAACAGTATCTTTGCCCGCTATCTGCGCAAAAAGGTCATTTGCGATAATCACTGGGGGACGCTTTGAGGCGTACACCACATCAGAACTGGTACTCTTCACAGGCAATGAGAGAAAGAGCTGAGTTCCTAATTGGTGGGAAAGCATCACCGCCGGAATCAATCCTCCCCGCTGTAGTCCAACGATGATATCAGGGCATCTGTCAGCCTGAATTCTTTGTGCCAGCAGGTCGGTGAGGCGTTCAAATTCTTCCCAGTCCATCTGAAAGATTCCTGGTTCTTTGCTGAACTTACAAAGAAGACGAATGGTTCCGTTATCCACAAGAGGAGTTTCCTTCCTTTGTGTGCGCTGAAGGCAATAACATCCGACAATTGCAGCGTGATGCAACATCTCTATAGTACTCCATCGATTGCTATGGTGACGCTTTCCCCAGTGTCTGTCAGGCTCATCCTGTTCCTCATGGGCGCTTTCCTTCTCTCCATCTTTTAGTGGTTGCATGCCCACTTGACGCTTTCTTTTTTCGTGTTGCCACCACCGATGTGCTCTAGAACTGAGACCAGACGGTGATGTAGAAGGGAGAGCATCATGTTATACTACAGGCAATGAACATCAGTAGAAAGTGTTTCTATGAGTAACACATACGACCAGGAAACCGCAGTGTACTGCCAGCCGACCAGAGATTCCTTTAGAAGAGACTCACAGGAGTAAGCAAAGGCAGAGGAATGGCTTAATGGAGCGATACCAGGGGCAAGAGAAGCCAGCAGAATCGACCATCAGAACAGAAAGTTTCTTACTACGTATCTCTGTTCTTGGTCCATTTCATATTAAGTGGGTGGGGCAGACCGCACCTTTTCCACCAGAACGGCTACAAGGACGAGGTGCTGCCCCAGCATTGGGCCTGCTTAAGGCTCTGCTCTGTCGGCCCGATCGCTTTGCTTCACGTGATTGGCTCATGGAGCAGTTCTGGCCGGAGAGTTCACGCAGTAAAGCTGAGGAGCGGCTCGACGATGTGGCCTCTGGCTTGCGCAGTCTCTTGCGCCCGCCGGGTAGCCAGGCCAAAATCCTCCATTTTGTCTATGGCAGCAACGGCAGGGGAAGCGGCTATCGGCTGGAAGGCTATCCACAGATCTGGGTCGATGCTGATGCTTTTTGCTGGTATGTGGAACATGCTGTTCTTATGGATCGCTTTGGGCAGGATTCGCTAACTATTTGGGAGCAAGCCTATCAGTTGGCCTCACGCGGCACCTTCTTACCGGAGGAAAGTTATAGTGACTGGGCACAATCTCGGCGGGAACTTCTGGAAGGATATTATCGCCAATGCATTCACCGATTAGCACATCTGTTACGGGAGGCAAGAGCAGATGAAGAGGCGATGCTGCGACTGCGAACCTATTGGCAACAGTATCCCACCGACGAAGATGCGTTACGCCCATTGCTGGAAGTACTTGGTACGTTGGAACGCTATCAGGAGGCCGAGCAGTATTACTTGCAAGCTCAAGAGGCACTTCAACAGGAAAACCGGGAACCGGATCGTCGGACTCAGGATGTGATCGAGTATATACGGACCAGGCCGATTCTACGCGAGCGTACTGGGCGTATGTTTGCTATCCCTTCTGGAGTACCGTCCCCTCTCATAGTCACTGACATGACCATTCTTCCCTCTAATGAAGCCAGGCAAGATGTAATAGCACCCAATACAGAAGTCCTTTCTAAACCACTCCTAGGAGAGACGCGCCACCTGATAGGGCGAGAGGAATGGCTTTCCACCGTGCTTCAAACACTTCAAGCACTTCCTCCAAAGAAAATTATCGTGCTGCAAGGTCCCATCGGTGTTGGAAAGACCAGCGAGTTGAACCGACTGGCAAGGCATTTTATGAGCCCTGGTCATAGCTCCTATCACGTGATATGGATTCCTATGCTCTCTGGAGAACGAGTCGGAGGCCCAGAGGCTGCCCTTGATGTATTCCTTGGAATGCTTCTCAACGAGAATAATTCCCCTGTCCCATCTGATGCATCTCGGCAAATGCTCACCTCATGCGCACTATCGTTCCTGGAACAGCAAAGAGTGCCAATGATCATTCTGCTCGACAATGCAGAATGTCTTCTCACAGAGCGAGGGATGCTTGCTCCATGCTGGGACACGTTCCTGGCACAATTCTTACGCTGCCACCATCAAGCAACGCTCATCCTTGCAACGAAAGAATGGCGAGGATGGTCTGGACGCGATGGCCTCTTCGTTGCCGAGATCACTGTTCCCCCGTTGACCCTCCAGGAGAGTGTCTTTCTGTTACAACGCCTGGGGTTGGAAGCAGTACCCGTCCAGTATCTCCGTGCGATGAGCGAACGGGTCGCCTGTATTCCCCTGTGCCTGGAATGGAGTGCAAAGCTCGCCTGTGACCCTCTCCTGCTTGACGATTGGAGAGGATTTGAAAGCGCTGGAGAAACAGGTGAGCAAGGCATACTGGGTGATATGACACAACGTATCGTGCGACTCCTGGAAGAACCATCGCTCTTAGGAGGGCATCTCGCAACCCAATTGGCTCCCCTCCTTCAGCAAATCATTGAGAGGCACCTCTCGAACGAAGCCCGTGGCATTCTGGAAAAGCTGGCAGTCTTCAGCATCCCTCTCGGAAAACCGGCTCTGCAAACGCTCTGTCCACGCCCTGGATTACTAAAGGAACTCCGAGATGCCTCGTTATTGGCATCATATGCGAACCGGGTACAATTATTACCGATGGTTGCATCAACTATACGACAATATCTTTCTCACAATCAGATCTATGAGATGGAAGAGCTTGCGATCAGTGCACTCATGTGCTGGCTCAATGCAGGAAGCTTCAATGATCGGGAAGCAGGAAGTGTAATCGCGGAACTAGCACTTCTTCAACTCATGCATCACCGCTTGCTAGATGCGGCACAACTGCTGATTCGGTACGGCTGGCTCAGCTTCCAGCAAGGATATACTTTGCACTTAGCTCGACTTGTTCAGAGGGTACTTGGCGAGTTTGATTGGAGGGCAACACCAGAAACTGAGAGCGGCGGGAGCCTGTTACAGTATTATATGCTGACCTATCTTGGGCTCAAGATAGAAGATTATCAGCGAATTGAGGCCTATCAACGGATTCTTGCTCATCTTTCAGCCGGGCGGGTGACGGTAGAACCGCTGATGGAAGTACATCTTCTTCACATTGTGATGCTTTCTTCTATGAATGAAGACCGCTTTGAGCAAGCACAAGAATATCTACGTGCCTGTTTCAGTCGCATGAAAACGCTCCTGGCTACGGATCTTGAACTTCATATCATGCTTCTCTCTAAGCAGGCCTGGCTCTTCTGGAAATGGAGTGATTCTGCCGCATCTCAGAGCCGTATAGATGAGGCACGGAGCCTGAGCGAGTGCGGTATAGAAATCTATCAGCAATGCATTCACCTTTTGCAGCAGGGTATGCAAAAAGAAGGGACGAAGCCCTTACTGAAGATTTCGCTCAAGAACAAGCTGGCTACATTTTCCAACAACCTCTCCATGCTTTTGAACAGAATGCGTCGATTTGAGGAAGCACTCCTGGCAGTAGAGCAGAGCATTGAATTGAAAGAACAGGGGTTCACCGACTTTGGAGCATTAGCGGCTTCCTATGGAGAGAAATCACAAACTCTGGCAGAATTGGGACAATTTCGTGAAGCACTGCACTTTGATGAAAAAGCGCGAGCTGAAGTCCAACGCTGCGCTGATATGGGGGATACAGCATCACAAGAAGAAGTATGGATCTATCAGGTCAACCAGGGACGCCTATATCTGCGACTGGGGCGAATAGAAGAGGCTCAGCCTCTTTTGCACGCAGCCGAGCCTCATATCGCAGCACGCAGAAAAGTCTACCGAACGTTTGCACAGGAGGCACTGATGGAAATAGAACAGATGCGACACTCATCACATCCACACCAATTAGATTGGCGTTGGGTAGAACGCTACCGTGAATTGGATGCCTTTGATGCTTACTGGTGGTGGGCACATGCTGGCCCCTTTACGGAAAAAGAGCAACAACAATGGGACCGATTATTCTCGACAAATCTCGACGAAGCCACCAAAAACCAGTTGGGAGGCTTGCTGGTACGTTCGCGAGATCGTGAAGTGGAAGCTGCATTGACCGAGCACCGGGAGCCACACCTGCGCTATCCAGCGCTTGATATTGAAGAGGTACAGCGTCGTATTGCAGATTTACAACAATTAGATGCAGAAATCCAACGAGACGAGCCGAACGCGATTGTACGTCGTCTCTATCATGGAGCGATAGAGGAAGAACTCTGCTTTATCCGGCTGTTCGAGGCAACATACGATGGCGAGAGCGAACGCTTCTGGACACTCTCGCGGCAACTTAATGAAGAACCGACACGCGAAGAAATGAACTACGCCTTGTCGCGCGTCAGGCAGGTACTCTCGCAGGGATTACAACACCCTGACGCAATAGAAGTGACCGAGCAGGTGATTCAGATATTACATGAGCAATTGCACCTTTCACTTGATCTATCTCCTGGAAATG
>WNGD01012004.1_pt1 | contig 11655 bp, 11 predicted proteins | sample 5400671 | NCBI WGS metagenome assembly WNGD01 (sample SAMN13153369, study PRJNA577476) | soil metagenome | isolation source: 40 cm soil or saprolite under grassland replicate 2 | place: USA:California | collected 2016-06-15
CTCCTCCGGCTGGACGAGACCGCCGTTCTCGTGCTTCGCCACCAGCTTGAGGCCGATCCGGCCGCGGGCCTTGTCGACCTCCTGCACCACCACGTCCACGACGTCGCCGCGGCTCATGACGTCCTCGATGTCGATCTGGACGTCGTAGTCGGACTCGAGGCCGCGGATCGTCTCGCCGCCCTTGCCGATGACCATGCCGATCTTCTCCTGGTCGATCTTGATCGTCGTGATCCGCGGCGCGTTCTCGGCGAGCTCCGAGCGCGACTCCGGAATGACCTCCAGCATCTTCTCGAGGATGAACTCGCGCGCCCGCTTCGCCTGCTCGAGCGCGTCCCGCATGATCTGCTGGGTGACGCCGGTGATCTTGATGTCCATCTGGAGCGCGGTGATCCCCGTGCGGGAGCCGGCGACCTTGAAGTCCATGTCGCCCAGATGGTCTTCCGCGCCCTGGATGTCGGTCAGGATGACGTAGTCGTCGCCCTCCTTCACGAGGCCCATCGCGATGCCAGAGACCGGCGCCTTGAGCGGCACGCCGGCGTCCATGAGCGAGAGCGTCGAGCCGCAGACCGAGCCCATCGACGACGAGCCGTTCGACTCGAGCGTCTCCGAGACGATCCGGATCGTGTACGGGAAGTCCTCGGGCGACGGGATGACCGCCTCGAGCGCCCGCTGAGCGAGCGCCCCGTGCCCGATGTCACGCCGCTTCGGGCCGCGCATGAAGCCCGTCTCCCCGACCGAGTAGGGCGGGAAGTTGTAGTGGTGCATGTAGCGGCGCTCCTCCTCGAGGGAGAGGTCGTCGATGCGCTGCCCCTCCTTCGCGGTGCCGAGCGTGAGCGACGACAGGATCTGCGTCTGTCCGCGCGTGAACAGGCCGGAGCCGTGGGCACGCGGGTTGACGCCGACCTCGACCTCGATCGGCCGGATCTCCTCGGCGCCGCGGCCGTCCGGGCGGCGCTTGTCGACGGCGATCTTCTGCCGCACGAGATCCTTGTAGATCGACTCGCAGGCCTTCTTGACCTGCGAGCGGGTCTGCGAGTCCTTCGAGGCGGGCAGCGGCTCGCCGGCGTCGGGATCGACCGAGGCGCCCCCGACCGGGAACGGCAGGTCGACCCCCTCGACGATCCGGTCGAACAGGAGCTGCCGCTTCGCCGACTTGAGCGCCTTCGAGTCCTGCTCGGCATCGGTGAGCGCCTTCAGCTCGTCGCCGAACTGCTCCCGCACCGGGCCTTCGGCCGCGACGGCCCGCTGCTTCTCGAGCAACAGCGCCAACGCGGACTTGACCTGCATCCGCCGCTGGATGTCGTCGTCGGTCGACTCCATCGTGATCGGCGGCGCGAGCTCGGCGAGGAGCTCCTCCACCACCGTGCCGGACTCCTTGATGCCGGCCTGCTGGATGCGCTCCCAGATCGCATGAGCCTGGTCGCGCTCGAGCTCCGCGACGAGATCGAGGTCGAGCCACTTCGGCTTCCCGGCCTGGCGCCGCAGGTCCTCCTGCGCCTCGCACAGCTTCACGATCTCGGCGTGCGCGAGCTCGAGCGCCTCGAGGATCTTCTCCTCGGGAATCTCGTTCGCGCCCGCCTCGACCATCGTCAGGCCCTCCTTCGTGCCGACGACGATCAGGTCGAGCTCGCCGTTGTCCTCACTCTCACGCAGGGTCGGATTGAGCACGAGCTGCCCCTCGATGAGGCCGACGCGGACGGCGCCGACCGGGCCGAGGAACGGCAGCGGCGAGAGCATCAGCGCCGCCGAGGCGCCGTTGATGCAAAGGATGTCGTGCGCCGTGACCATGTCCGCGCTGAGGACGGTGCAGATCACCTGCACCTCGTTGCGGAAGCCCTTCGGCCAGAGCGGCCGAATCGGCCGGTCGATCATGCGTGCCGTGAGGATGGCGCGCTCGGTCGGGCGCCCCTCACGCTTGAAGAAGCCGCCCGGGATCTTGCCGGCGGCGTACATCCGCTCCTCGACGTCGACGGTGAGCGGGAAGAAGTCTGCGCCCTCGCGCGCTTCCATGCGCCCCTGGGCGGTGGCGAGCACCATGGTCTCGCCTCCGCGGACGACGACGGCGCCGTCCGCCTGCTTCGCGAGATGGCCGGTTTCGAAGCTGATCTCCTGGTTTCCGATCTGGACGGAGACCTGCGCCCGGCGCTCGGTCGCGATACTCATCAATTGTCCTCCACTTTGCTTGTGGAGGGCGGGAGCTCGAGCCAGCCGATCGGCTGCTGCGGTGGGCTCGCTCGAACTTCCACCCTCCGTGTTCTTGGAGCTAGCGGCGTAGGCCGAGCTCCTTGATGAGGGCTCGGTAGCCCTCGAGGTCGTGCTTCTGCAGGTAGTTCAGGAAGCGGCGGCGCCGCCCGACGAGCTTGAGCAGCCCACGCCGCGAGTAATGGTCGTGCTTGTGGGTCCGCAGATGCTCGGTCAGCTCGTTGATGCGCTGCGTCAGCATCGCGATCTGCACCTGCGGCGAGCCGGTGTCGGCCGCGTCGCGGCCGTGCTTCGTGATGATCTCCTGCTTCGCTTCCTTGGTCAGGGCCAATGCCCTCTCCTTCCTGTTCGCCACCTCAGGCTCCGCCCACGGCGCTGCGTCTCTCAGAACCAAGGAACGTGGCGCGAGCCGGGCCTGGGTCGCGGGGTAGGGTAGCGGAAAGCGGCATGGCGAGCGCGATTCCGCAGGAGCAGTTGGCCGAGATCGTGCGCGACGCGCGGGCACGCACCGGCGTTCCCGCCGTCGCTGCGGGGCTGCTCGTCGGCGAGCGGATGGAGCTCGCTGCGGACGGACCGGTCGAGACCGACACACGGTTCCGGATCGCGTCGATCACGAAGTGGTTCACCGCCTCGCTCGCAGCGCTTCTGCTCGACCTCGACGCCCCGTCGGACTCCGGCGGTGCAAGCGTGGGCAGGTTCCTCTCCCACACGGCCGACCTCCGGCCGAACTCGAGGGAGCTCCTTCCCGAGCAGTGTCGCGGGCTCTGGTCATACTCGAACGCCGGCTTCGTGCTCGCGGGCAGGGAGTGCGCGGCGGAGGCGGGCACCTCGTTTTCGGAGGCCGTGCGGAAAGGCCTGCTCGAGCCCCTGGGCCTCGAGCGCACGAGCTTCGAGCAACCGGCGGACGCGGCGCCCGGGCACGTCCAGGACGGCGCGACGGGACACCGATCCGCTCCGGAGGTCGTGTATCCGGAGCCGCGGCGAGCGGCCGGTGGGCTCTGGTCGACCGTCGGCGACCTGCTCCAGTTCGCGGCGCACCAGCTCGGCGGCGCCGGGCCGCTCTCGGACGCTCAGCGAAACGCGGTGCAGGCGCCGCGGGCCGACGCACTCGGCGGCCGCTACTGCCTCGGTTGCTGGAGCCGGCAGCTCGCCGGCGGCCGTCGCGCGTTCGACCACGAAGGCTCGGTCGGCGGCTACCAGTCGCTCCTGCTGCTCGTACCCGAGGAGGCAGCGGCGCTCGCCGTGCTCACGAACAGCTGGCGGGGCAACGGGCTGATCCGGCGAGTCGTGCAGGAGCTCGGGCTCGTGCCGGCGCCCCGCGAAGAAGCCGGCGACGGCCGGATCGAGCCGGGTCGCTACGCACTCGATGACGCCGGCGCTGTGGTTGAGGACCGCGGCGGCCGCTGGCGCGTGACGGAGAGCGAGGTCGACCCGCTGACCGGGCTCCTGATCGAGCGCCCCGAATACGCGGTCGACGCGCTCGGCGGCGGGGTCTACGGCTTCGCCGGAGGGCTCCTCATGGGCCACCGGCTCGACTTCCCCCGGGAAGGCGTCGCCCGTGTCGGCTGGACCGCCCTACCGGCTGCGGGTCTCTGACTGCGGACGGTCTCGTCAGCCGGGGCGCACGCTGCTGCGCGTCCGCTCGACGTCGTCGCCGATCGCGGCCACCAGCCCTTCGAGTGAGTCGAAGCGGCGCTGCTCGCGGATCGCGCTCCAGACCTCGACCACGAGACGCCCTCGAAGTGCGGATTGGTGCCGATCGAGACGGCTGCGCGACAGTCGCGCACCCAGCCCGCGTACACGCCGTCCGGTGGGACGAGGAGGTCGCTCGAGACGTCGAGGTTCGCAGTCGGGAACCCGAGCTCCCGGCCACGGCCGTCCCCGCGGACGACGATCCCCTCGACCTCGGGGGGGCGGCCGAGCAGCGCCGCCGCCCGTTCTGTCTCGCCGGCCTGCAGGAGCTCCCGCACCCGGCTCGAGGAGATGTTCTCGACAACCGGCACCCGCCGCACGTCGAAGCCGAGCCGAGCAAGCAGGTCGAGATCGCCTTCGCGCCCGCGGCCGAACCTGAACGTCTCCCCCGCGGCGATGGCCTCCGCCCCGATTCCGCGCAGCATCCGCTCGGCGAAGCCCTCCGCCGAGAGCGCTGCGAGCTCCTCGTCGAACCGGAGCACGAGTACATCCTCGACTCCCGCGTCCGCAAGTAGCTCGAGCCGGCGCTCGAGTGTCGCCAGGAGCTCGACACGGCCGCCGAGGACGGCCCGGGGATGCGGATCGAACGTCACGACGCTCGTGCGCAGCCCGGCCCGCCGTGCCGCATCGATCACCCGGAGATGGCCCCGGTGGACGCCGTCGAACGTCCCGACCGCAGCGGAGCGTCGCGCATCCAGCAGCTCGGTCGGCTCGCGCGCGACGTTCACGCTCTCGGCTCCGCCCGCGCGGCTTCCACTCGTGCCAGCACCTCGGCTTCGGGCAGCAGCCGCTCGGCCGTGAACGCGGCCGGCGCGACGGCGTCATCCACCGAGAAGGGCCCGACCTGCGTTCGCCGCAGCGTCACGCAATGCCCGCCGAGCGCAAGCGCAAGCGATCGAACGTACGTCCCCGAGCTGACGTGGACGTCGAGCGTCACTCTCTCGCCCGTATACGCGATGACGTCGAGCGCGTGCACCGTCGACCGGCGTACCGGCATCTCCACCTCGACGCCGCGCCGTGCGAGCTTGTACGCGCGCTCACCGCCGATCTTGACCGCGGACGCGGCCGGGATCGGCAGCTCGACCTCGCCGCGGAGGCGCTCGAGCCGTTCGCTCAGCTCGTCCTCGCCCGGAGGAGCGTGGCGTTCCACGACCTCCCCCTCCGGGTCCCCGGTCGAGGTCGGGCCCGTGAGGTCGATCTCGGTGAGATATCGCTTGTCCAGGCCAACGAGGCATGTCGCCAGCTTAGTTGCCCTACCGGACAACAACAGCAGCAGTCCGGTTGCGAACGGATCGAGCGTTCCGGCGTGACCGGTCCGCGCGCCCGTGACCCTGCGGATCTGTGCGACGACCGCGAACGAAGACGGGCCGCCCGGCTTGTCTACGAGCGCGACGCCCGCGGGCTCAAGCGCGCGAGGTGGCACGTTGCTCGAGGAAGCCTTCGCGGATCTTCTCGACCGTCTCTGCCAACGCCAGATCGGTGGAGAAACCGGCGGCTTGGCGGTGTCCGCCCCCTCCGAAGCGACGTGCAATCACCGAGACGTCGAGCTCGTCGATACTCGAGCGGAGCGAGCCTTTGTATGTCGGCGCCCCCTGGCTCATCTGCTCCCGGATCAGCAGTGCCAGTTCGGCGCCTTCGACGGCGCGCAGGTAGTCGATGATCCCCTCGGAGTACGGCTCGGAAGCGCCGGCGTCCGCGAAATCTCCGCGGACGAGATGCGAGACGACGATTCGCCCGCCCTCGAGCACCTCGGCGCGGTCAAGCGCGCGCGCAAGCAGCTTCAGCTTCGCGAACTCGACGGACTCGTACACCTGCTGAAAGACGGCGTGGATGTCCGCGCCCGCTTCGACGAGCTCCGCCGCGAGCCGGAGCGCCTTCGGCGTGGTGTTCGCGTACTGGAACCGTCCCGTGTCGGTGACGAGCGCGATGTACAGCGGCTCCGCCAGCTCGGGCGTGAGCTCGACCCCCAACTCGGCGAACACGTCGCGCAGCACCTCCCCCGTGGAGGACGCGTCGGCGACGATGAGGTTGACGTCACCGAAGCGCGTGTTGTCGTGGTGGTGGTCGAGGTTGAGGACGAGCTGGGCGAGCGCGAGAACGGCCTCGTCGCCGATGCGGTCCTCTTTGGCGCAGTCGACGGCCAGTAGCACACGCTCCGACGCGTCGACGGGCCGCTCGCGCGCGAGCTCTGCGAGCGGCATGAACGCGTACTCGCGTGGCAGCGGCGTCTCCCCCGCGTGGTACATGACGACGTCCTTGCCGAGCTGTCGGAGCGCCAGCGTCGCCGCGAGGAGCGATCCGAGAGCGTCTCCGTCCGGGTTCTCGTGCGTCACGACGAGGAAGCGGTCGTGCTGCCGCAGCGCGTCTGCGATCGCCTTCAGGTCAGTCGTCTGAGTCATCGTCGTCCGGCGCGAGCTCGTCGATCAGGCGGGTCATGCGCACGCCGCGCTCGACCGTCGGATCGTACTCGAAGGTCAGTTGAGGGGTTCGTTTCAGCCTGAGCTCGCGCGCGAGCCGCGCTTGCAGGACGCCGTGCGCGGCCTCCAGCCCGAGCATGCTCGCGCGCTGCTTGCGGCCCGAGCCGAGCACGCTGATGTAGACCGTGGCGTGGCGGAGGTCGGCAGCCGTGTCGACGCCCGTCACCGTGATGAGACCGATTCGCGGATCCTTGAGCTCCGGGAGGGCCTCGGCCAGCACCTGCCTCACCGACTCGTTCACCCTGCGCATGCGCTCGCTCATGGCTTCTTATTCAAGCGCCTGAGCACAGGAAACGTCGCTCCCCGGCACTCTCCTGATCGCTCAGACGCAGGATCACCACTCCCCCACCCAGGGTGGGGAACGCTTTCCCTCCGCCCTCGGCGGCGACGCTACCGGCTGAGGCGTCACGCGCGTGTGCCGGTTCGTCGCGAACTGCCGGCAATTGCGGACGATCTCGCCCCGTAGCTCGGTCGAGGGCCGTCTCAGCGAATCACGTCGAGCACGAGCGGCCGCGGCTCCGGCTCGTCGCCGATCTCGTAGGCCGCGAGAAGTGCCACTTCCGCCGCCTCGGCGGCTCGCACGTCGCGCGCATGGACCTCGGCGAGCGGCTCGCCGGCGGTGACCTTCTCTCCGCGCTTGCGTACGCAGACGACACCCACAGCGTGGTCGATCGGCTCCCCGGCGATCTCGCGGCCGGCGCCCAGCTCCATCGCAGCAACGGCGACCTCCCTCGCCGCAAGCCTGTGGACAAATCCGCTCGCCGGGGCGGGGACGGGCCGTACGACCGGCGCCGCCGGCAGGCGAGTCGGATCGGGGTTGCCTCCCTGCGCCCGAACCCACCGCTCGTAGGCCGCCAGCGCCGAGCCGTCCGCCAGCGCTCTCTCCGCCCGCAGCCTCCCTTCCTCCTCGTCCACGCCGAGGTCCGAGAGCGCGAGGAGCTGGGCGGCCGCGTCGACGACGAGCTCGCGCAGGTCCGCCGGTCCGCCACCGCTCACCGTCTCCCACGCCTCTCGCACTTCCAGCGCATTGCCGACCGCACGACCGAGTGGCTGGTCCATGTCCGTCAGCACGCACACGACATCCATCCCGGCCTCGTTGCCGAGCGCACGCATCTCCTCCGCGAGCTCGCGTGCGTCGGCCACGGTCCGCATGAACGCGCCTTCGCCGACCTTCACGTCGAGGACCACCGCGCTCGCTCCGGAGGCGATCTTCTTCGACATGATGCTCGCCGCGATGAGCGAGACCTGATCGATCGTCGCCGTCACGTCCCGCAACGCGTAGAGCCTCTTGTCGGCCGGGACGAGCTCGGCGGTCTGCCCGGCGACCGCGATCCCGATCGCGCGCACTTGCTCGACGAGCTCGTCTGTGGTCAGCTCGACCCGGAAGCCCGGGATGGATTCGAGCTTGTCGAGCGTCCCCCCCGTGTGGCCAAGGCCTCGACCGCTCATCTTCCCGAACGGAACGCCGCACGCCGCGACAACCGGTCCGACCGCGAGCGTGATCTTGTCGCCGACACCGCCCGTCGAGTGCTTGTCGACCACGCGGCGGCCGAGCCGAGCCGCCAGGTCCACGGTCTCCCCGCTTGCCACCATTGCGCCGGTCAGGGCAAAGGTCTCCGCCGGGGTCAGGCCGCGGAACCACACCGCCATGAGGAAGGCCGCCGCCTGGTAGTCGGGCACCTCTCCGTGCACGTACCCGGCGATGAACTCGCGGACGTCGGCGGCGGAAAGCTCCTCGCCGTTCCGCTTACGCTCGATCAGCTCGACGGCATGCATCGGCGCGAGCCTATTCCTCGGGATCGACCACGAGGCGCTCCGTGAGCGCGACCTCCCACTCCTGGCCGCGCAACCAGCGCTCGGCCTCGTCGAGCAGCCGCTCGACCTCCCGGTGCTCGCGCGCGACACACGCAGCCGTGATGCGCGCGCGTTGCCAGACATCGTGGTGGTCGACCTCCGCGACGGACGCGCCGACGCGGTTCTGGAGCTGCGCCTTCGCGGAGCGAAGGTGCTGGCGCTTTTCCTTCAGCGAGTGCGCCTCCGGGAAGTGGAGCTCGCACGTGAGAATTCCGACCCAGCCGCTCGGCACGCGGCCATTCAACCCGATTCGAGCGCCCGCTCCAGCACCTCGGCCGCCGTGCGCACGGCATCGATCTCCGCGCCCGTCGCGTCTCCGAGGAGGCGCTCGAGCAGCTCGAGCCTCCGCGACCGGCCTCGCTCGAGGATCCGCCGCGCCTTCGCTGTGGCCTCGATCCGGATCGATCGTGCGTCGTTCACGTCCGGATACCGGCGCACGAGCCCCTCGGCCTCCATGGCCGTCACGAGCTTGCTCATGGTCGCGCTGGTCACCTGCTCGGCGGCGGCCAGCTCCGTCAGCGACCGCGCCCCACCGAAGACGAGCACCGAGAGCGCGGAGGCGCGCGCGGGCGAGATCCCCATCGCATTCGCGTCAGTCCCCCGGACACGACGTAGAAGATGAATCGCGGCCGAGTGCATTGTGTCGACGGCTTCGCGCCGCGGACTTGACATAGTTGGTTAGGCTAACTAATAATCTCTCACCTGTCGAGGGAGGAGCAAATGAAGACGATCTTCGAGCTCATCGACGACGGCGACGCAGACGGGATCCGCGCGCTGCTCGCCGCGAATCCGACGGCGCGAGACCTCCGCAACGACGCGGGGCACTCGCCGCTCATGCACGCCGCCTACAGAGGACGCGGTCCGGCGTTCGACGCGATTCTCGAGGTCGGCGAGCCGACCGATCCGTGGGACCGGCTGATCGGAGGATGCGCCGACGGCTTACCCGCGCCCGATGCGTGGACTCCCGACGGCTTTACTCCGCTCCACCTCGCAGCCTTCGTCGACAACGTCCCGGCGGCGGCCGCCCTGCTCGCCGCCGGAGCCGACCCAAACGTTCTCGCGACAGCGAGCTTCGCACGCGTCACGCCACTCGGGACGTGTGCGTTCTCGGGCGCGCTCGGCGTCGCACGGCTCCTGCTCGAGCACGGCGCCGATCCGCAGATCGGGGAGGACGGCGCGTACACGGTCGAGGCAGAGGCGATCGCGCGAGGAAACGAGGAGCTGATACGGCTGATCGAGGACGCCGCAGTCCGGAACGCGGCGCGATGAGCGACGCGCAGGAATTCGTCGGCAACGCGCACGGTGACCTCGAGGCGATTCGCGTGGCGCTGGAATCCGATGCCACGCTCGCGAACGCGGCCTCGGATTGGAGCGGCGGAGACTGGGAGACCGGACTCGGCGCAGCGGCCCACATGGGCCGCCGCGACATCGCCGACCTACTGCTCGGCTACGGCGCCCGCCTCGACATGTTCGCCGCCGCGATGCTGGGCGAGGTCGAGATCGTCCGCGCGATCCTTACCGCACATCCGGAGTTGCGGGACGCCAAGGGACCCCACGGGATCCCGCTCCGCGCGCACGCGGAGGCCGGCGGAGAGCACGCGCGAGCCGTGCTCGAGCTGCTCGACACGCTCTAGGAGGCGGCGGAAGGAGCCTCGTCGAGCGACGTCCGCTCGACCTCACGCGTCTCGAAGATCTCGAGCACGTCCCCTTCCTTCACATCGTTGAAGCCGTCGAGGAGGATGCCGCACTCGAAGCCCTCTGCAACCTCGCGGGCGTCGTCCTTGAACCGCTTCAGCTGTGCGATCGTCGTCGTGTAGATCACCGCGCCGTCGCGAATCACGCGGACGTTCGCGTTGCGGCGGACGACGCCGTCGGTGACCATGCAGCCGGCGATCGTGCCGAGCCGCGAGACACGGAAGAGCGCGCGTACCTCGGCCTCGCCGATCGTCTCCTCGGTCTTGACGGCGGCGAGCTTGCCGACCAGCGCCTGCTCGATGTCCTCGGTGAGCTTGTAGATGACGTCGTAGGTGCGGATCTCGACGCCCTCGCGGGCGGCGAGCTCGCGCGCCTCGGCGTTGGGGCGGACGTTGAAGCCCACGATGAGCGCGTCGGATGCGGACGCGAGCATGATGTCGTTCTGCGTGATCGCCCCCACTCCCTCGGCGATCACGTTCAGCCGAACCTCCGTGTGCTCGAACTTCGACAGCTCCGAGACCACCGCCTCGACCGAGCCGACGACGTCGCCGCGCACGACGAGGTTGAGGTCTGAGACCTCACCCTCCTGGAGCTGCTCGTACAGGCCTTCGAGCGAGACGCCGCCGCTGGGGCGGACGGCGGCGAGCTGCTCGCGGCGCAGCCTCTCGCCGCGCCGGTTCGCCAGTTCGCGCGCCTCCCGGTCGTTGGCGACAACACGAGCGAGCTCACCAGCAGCCGGCGGCTTGTCGAAGCCGAGAATCTCGATCGGGTCGCCCGGCCCCGCGCTCTCGCGCCGCTCGCCCTTGTAGTCGAAGAGCGCCTTGACGCGGCCGTATGCGTCGCCGGCGACGACCGCGTCGCCGACCTTCAGCGTGCCGCGCTGCACGAGCATCGTGGCCACCGGCCCGCGGCCGACGTCGAGTCGCGACTCGATGATCGGGCCCGAGGCCTCTGCGTTCGGATTCGCCTTCAGACCCTCGAGCTCGAGGTCGGCCACCAGCAGCACCTTCTCGAGCAGGTCGTCGAGGTTCTGCTGCGCCTTCGCCGAAACCTCGGCGAACTGCGTCGAGCCTCCCCACTCCTCCGGCTGCAGGTCCTCCTGTGCGAGCTCGCCCTTGACCCGGTCGATGTTCGCGTCGGCGAGGTCGATCTTGTTCACGGCGACGACGATCGGCACGTCGGCGGCGCGCGCGTGTGCGATCGACTCCTTGGTCTGCGGCATGACGCCGTCGTCGGCGGCGACGACGAGAACTGCGATGTCGGTCACCTTCGCGCCGCGGGCGCGCATCGCCGTGAACGCCTCGTGACCCGGCGTGTCGAGAAACGTGATCTTGCGCCCGTCGACATCGACCTGATAGGCGCCGATGTGCTGCGTGATGCCGCCGGCCTCGGTGGCGACGACGCGCGCGTTGCGGATCGCGTCGAGCAGCGTCGTCTTGCCGTGGTCGACGTGGCCCATGATCGTGACGACCGGCGGCCGCGCCTGGAGGACGTCATCCGGGTCGTCGAACTCTTCGGGCTCCTCCTCCTCGTCGGCGGCGTGCTTGATCGTGATCTCGCGGCCGACCTCCGTCGCGATCAGCTCCACCTCCTCGTCGCTCAGCGACTGCGTCGCCGTGCGCATCTGGCCGAGGCCCATGAGGATCTTGATGATGCTGGGCATCGGGACGCCGAGCGCCTGCGAGAGGTCGCGGACGCTGACGCCGGACTCGACCGACACGGGACCGGTCGGCGG
>WNGD01014812.1_pt1 | contig 11653 bp, 8 predicted proteins | sample 5400671 | NCBI WGS metagenome assembly WNGD01 (sample SAMN13153369, study PRJNA577476) | soil metagenome | isolation source: 40 cm soil or saprolite under grassland replicate 2 | place: USA:California | collected 2016-06-15
GGAACGAAACCGTGGCGCGGCGCGACCCGAGCGCGGTAGTCGCCCGGCGAGAGTGTCAGGTGCCCTTCGAAGTCGCCGTTGGCGTCGATCGACGCATGGGCGACGGTCGCCCACGTCGTTCCCTCGAGCCGCTGCAGGGCGACGCTCGCCCCCGGGAAGAGCGGCCTTGCATAGCCGCGCAGCGTTGTTGCGTCTCTCATTCCGTAAAAGCGTACGAGCGGAGCGACCGAGACGTGCGCCACCCGGCTCCGCGCGGATCCGCTCGCCAACCGATAGTCGGTTGGGCCGCGAGGCCTGGCTGCGACGTTGACCACTCCGTCCTGCCCCGGTGCGACGGTGCCGACCTGTCGCCAGGGCGATCGGGGCTGCCGCTGCTCGAGCCGCACCGTCGGCAGGCTTCTCGCCACGCCGCTCAGGGAGACCTGGGCACCGAAGGTGACAGGCGCAGGGGGCGGCGAGAGCGAGAGCACACCGATCTTGAACCAGGTGGAGCGAAGCTTGAGCCCGCGTCGCACGTTGGCCCCTGTCGCCGTCGTCTCGCGCTGCGCGGTTATGCCCGTCACGGTGCGAACGCGGCCGGACGGCCCGCTCGTCGTCCGTACGTCAAGCAGCCGGCCGTGGGCGCCGAGGACCCGCGCGAGCCGCCTCGGCGCCGCGACGAACGGCCCCCACTGGTGATGGGGCGAAATCGTGTCGTAGGGGTCGTCGACGGAAACGAGGTAGGGAATCGGAGGGGAGTTGGGCCAGACGTCGTTGGCCGCCGCCGTCCGACCGCCCGAGCTCGAGAAGAAGTACGTCGTCGCGACGCGGCCGGCGTAGAGGACGACCTGGCCGGCGGTCTCGTTCACGGCCGCTGTCGTCGACGGCCTCTCGCCGACGATGCCACGGTAGACCTGGCTCCGCGTGTCCGGGTACAGGTCGAACCACGAGCCGGTCTTCCGGACGGCGAGCGCGTAGGAGCGCGCCGCGACCGCCTGCGCTTTGAGGGCTTCGGGGAGCCACATGTACGGCATCTCGGACGGCACCACGCCGAAGAGATAACCCTCGAGCCCGACGTAGTTGACGACGCGCAGCGATCCGTTCGCCACGGACACCTGGAACTGTCCCCGGTAGGGCCGGGTGTCGAGACGGAGCGCAACCGCTCCGGGCAAGAACATCAGCGGACCGGTCAGCTGCTGCGGCTGCTGAGCCTCAATCGTCTTGAGCCGCAAGCCGCGGCCGAACGCGTGCGGACCGGCGGCAAGGTGCCAGATCTGGCCCAGCCCGTCACGAACCGTGAAGGGCGCGGCCGAAGCAACGGTCACCCGCGACCGCCCCTGGGCAAGCAGGACCCGAACGCGGGCGACCGGCGCCGGGCCGAGGGTGGTGCCCGTGTAGTAGTGGGCGAGGATCTGATCGTAGGTCGCTCCCTGCTGGGCGTACCCGTACGCGCCCCATTGCGCGAGGCCGACGCCGTGGCCCCAACCGCGCCCGGTGATGACGAAGGTCGGTGATCCGGCCGCAGGAGGCTGAGCGCGCCGCTTGGGACTACCCGACGAGTAGCCGCTTGCGGCGCCGCCGAGCAGGGCAGCCGTTGCAAGCGCGGCGAGGAGGATCCGTAGACGAGCCATGTCGGGGTGGGTTTCGGCGCCTGGTCTGGTCTCCCGAGCCGGACGCAGAGACATTTGAGGCTAGCGGATCGGCCTGCGGGCGGCATCCTTCTTTACAGGAACTTCAGAACCCGCCGAAAACCGCACGTTTGCTCCCGCGTACGATGACGCCGTGCGGATCCTCGTCACAGGCGCGCTCGGCTTCATCGGCTCCAACTTCGTCCATTACTGGCTTGAGCGCCACCCGGGCGACTACATGGTCGCCTTCGACCTTCTGACCTACGCCGGCAACCACGCGAACCTTGCCGGAGTTACCGAGCGGATCGCGTTCATCGAGGGCGACATCGCCGACCTGGCTCTCGTCGAGACCACCCTGGGCGAGCATGAGCTCGACGTCGTCGTCAACTTCGCCGCCGAATCGCACAACAGCCTCGCCGTGCTCGATCCCGGCCGGTTCTTCCACACGAACGTCCTAGGAACCCAGGCGCTGCTCGAGGCTGCTCGCCGAACAGGCGCGGCGCGGCTCCATCATGTGTCGACCTGCGAGGTGTACGGCGACCTGCCGCTCGACTCCGACGAATCGTTCACCGAGGAGTCTCCTTACCGGCCGCGCACTCCGTACAACGCGTCGAAGGCGGGAGGCGATCATGCCGTGCGGGCGTACTTCGAGACGTGGGCGCTACCTGTGACGATCACGAACTGCTCCAACAACTACGGGCCGTACCAGTTTCCGGAGAAGGTGATCCCGCTCTTCGTCACGAACGCGCTCGACGACAGGCCGCTCCCGATGTACGCCTCTACCCAGAACCGGCGTGAGTGGCTGCACGTGCGCGACCACTGCCGCGCCATCGAGCTCGTGCTCGAGAACGGAGCCGAGGGCGAGACCTACAACGTCGGCTCGGGCGTCGAGGCTTCGATCGAAGAGATCGCCGACCGCGTGCTCGAGCTCACCGGCAAGGCGACCTCCCTGAAGACGATCGTCCCCGACCGGCCCGGCCACGACCGCCGCTACCTGCTCGACTCGTCGAAGATCGAGCGTGAGCTGGGTTGGCGCCCCGAGATCGGCTTCGAGGACGGCCTGCGCGAAACGGTCGAGTGGTACGCGTCGAACCGTTCCTGGTGGGAGCCCCTGAAGGAACGCCTCCAGGTCGAAGAAACCGCCTGGCGCTAACAGCCCTGTCCGGTGCCAGGCACCGGACATGTCCGCGTTTCAGGGTCAGAAGCGGCCCAGTTGCAGCGTCTTTGCGCAAGAGATACCTGCCCCAACAGGACATGTTGGGTGCCTGGCACCAGACGTGTCCGCTAAAGACGTGCCAAGCATGCGCGGAGGCCTTCGCGCCAATGCGGTAGCCGAGGTGCCCCGGGCCGCTCACTTCTGAGGACGGAGTTGGCAGGACGCGGCGCAGGGCGACCGAGCTCGGCCGACGAGATCCGGCGCACGCGGCAGTCGATGCCCGCCTCTTCGAAGATCGCCTCGGCGAACACGGCCCACGTGCAGTCGCCCTCGGCGGCCACGTGCCAGATTCCCTGCGAGAGGTCCAGAAGCGCACGCGTCGCCTTGGCGAGATGCCCTACATACGTGGGGCTCCCGCGCTGATCGTCGACGACCGCCACTTCGTCGCGCTCGGCTCCGAGAGCGAGCATCGTGCGGACAAAGTTCTTGCCGGTCCAGCCGAAGAGCCAGGAGCTGCGGACGATCCAGCCAGCCCGCACTTCGTGCTCGCCCGCGAGCTTCGTGCGTCCGTAGACGGAGAGCGGATTCGGCTCGTCCGACTCGAGGTAGGGCTCGCCCTTTCGGCCATCGAAGACGTAATCCGTCGAGTAGTAGACGGTCGGCGCACCCAACGCCACGACGTTCCTCGTTCCTTTGACGTTCACGTGCTCGGCTCCAGCGGGATCGGCTTCGGCGGCGTCCACGTCCGTCCAGGCGGCCGCATGCAAGACGAGGTCGGGGCGGTAGTCGAGCGTCGAGCTCGTGACGTCGAGCTCCTCGCGCACTCGCGCGTCCGCCTCGGGGAAGACCTCCCGCAGTGCGGTCCCGAGCTGTCCGCCCGCACCCGTGATCAGGATGCGGCCTGATCCCGTTCCGACAGGATCGGCGATGTCGTGCTCCAGAGGTCTACGACTCGAGGGTCGTTCCAGGGGATCTCGTGCTCGTCGGGGTCGGCGGGGTCGTACTCCTCGGTGACGTGGTAGCAGAAGAGGAGATCGGTGAGCGCCTCGAAGCCGTGCGCGCAACGGCCCGGAACGTAGACCGCCACCGGGTTCATGTCGCCGATGTCCTCGGTGAACGTCTCGCCGCTCTCGAGGTCGAGGACGACGACCCTCGCAGTTCCTTCGAGACAGACGAAGAGGTCGTCCTGCCCGCGCTCGTGGTAGTGCAAGCCTCTGATCACGCCCGCGCGCGAGAAGGAGATGTTCGTCTGGCGCATCGGCTTCTCGAACCAGCCCGCGCGGTGAATCTCCACGAACCAGCCCCGCTCGTCCGCGCGGCGCTGCAGCGGGATCCGGTGCAGCCCCTCGATCACCGGTTCGCGCCGTTTTTGCGGACGAAGTCGTTGACGGCGTAGTACGCGTCGATCGACTCGCCCGCGTCGCCCCAGAAGCCCTCGACGACCTCGTACTCCATCGCGCCCTGCTCGACGAACCAGTTGTTCACGTCGGTGATCTCGAGCTCGCCCCGCGCGGAGGGCGACAGGGTGGGGAGGAACTCGAAGACCGTCGGGTCGTAGAAGTACAGGCCGGTGACGGCGTACTTGCTCGGCGGCCGCTCGGGCTTCTCGACGATCCGGACGACGCGGTCGCCGTCGAGCTCGGCCACGCCCAGGTGCTGCAGGTGCTCGGCGTCTCTCTGCGGCGAGAGGACGATCCGGGCGCCGCGCTCCTGCTTCGCGAAATTGTCGATCGCGGGCTTGATCGAGCGCTCGAAGACATTGTCCGCGAGCATCACGAGGACGCGGTCGCCGCCGGCAAAGCGCTCGGCGAGCCCAAGCGCTTCCGCGATCCCGCCCTCCCGCTCCTGGTAGGCATAGGAGAGCCGCTGGATGCCGTGCGCGTGCCCGTCGCCGAGCAGGCGGAAGAACTCACCCGCGTGTGTCCCTCCCGTGACGAGCATGATCTCCGTGATGCCTCCGGAGACGACAGCCTCGATGGCGTACGTCACCATCGGCCGGTCGTAGATCGGGAGCAGGTGCTTGTTCGTGATCCGCGTGAGCGGATGGAGCCGGCTGCCGGTGCCCCCCGCGAGGATGACGCCTTTCATATCCGCGTGATCGTACGGCAGGCGACACGGGGGAACCCGAAGGCTCCCCCGTGAGGCGATTCGTCAGCGACCCGCGGGACGCAATGCGGGCTGCGGCGAGCCCTTCGTCGCGAGCGGCGACGGCTGCACGCGGGCGAGCGCCCGGATGATCGAGACGTCGATGATGATCGCCGCCGCGAGGCCGAAGCCGAACTGCTGCAGGCCAACGATCGACCCGGCGACGAAGCCATTGAACGCCGCGAACATGATCAGCCCGGCGGCTGTCACGAGCCGGCCTGTCCTCGCGAGGCCGGCGGTGACCGCGGCAACGTTGTCGTGTCGCTTGTCCCACTCCTCGCGCATCCGCGACACGAGGAAGACCTCGTAGTCCATCGAGAGGCCGAAGAGCATCGCGAACAGGAAGACCGGGATCCAGCCCTCGATCTGGTCGAACTGCTGGATGCCGAACAGCTTGCCCGCCCCGTACCTGAACGCGACGACGAGCAGGCCGTAGGCCGCGCCGATCGAGAGCAGGTTCATGACGATCGCCTTGAGCGGCAGCAGGAGCGACCTGAACGCGCGCACGAGCAGCCCGTACGTCAGAAGCAGCACGGCGAGCACGAGCCAGGGAAAGGCACCGTAGGTCATGTCGAGGAAGTCCACGCCGCCCGCTGGGCCGCCTCCCGCGAGCACGTCCACGCCTTCGGGGAACCCGGCACCCGGAATCAGGTCGTTGCGCAGACGCTCGACGAAGCGCTTGGCAACCGGCAACCCGTATTCGTGCTTGCCCGCTACCTCCAGCTGGAGGTAGCGATGAGTCGCGTCGACGTACTGTGGGTCCCGCTGGTTGTAGTCGACTCGCGCAACCTCGGGATCGGTCGAGAGCGCGACCTTTAGCCGCGCAACGGCTCCGTGCACCGGAGCGGCGTCGACCCCACCGGGCCGACCCGTGTCGACGACGACCTTGGTCGGCGCCGTCGCTCCGGCGCCGACGGCTGAGGTCAACACGTTGAGGCCGCGAATCGACTCGAGATTCTGAGGAACCCCCTTGTTCGAGCCAGGCGTCAGTTGAAGATTGAGCGCGGGGGCGGCCGCAGCGAGGAGCACCGCCACGGTCGCCGCCGCGAAGACGACCGGCCGGCGCATGATCATCCCCGCGAGCGTCGGCCAGAAGCCGCGCTCGGGATCGGCGCGGCGCTCCGCGACGCGCTTCGGGACGAGGCGAACACGGTCGAGCTTGTCCTCGAGCAAGTAGAGGAGCACCGGCAGGAGCGTCATCGCCGCGAGCACCGATACCAGCGGGATAAACAGGCCCGCAAGCCCGAAGCCGCGCATGAACGGCAACGGCATGAAGAGCATGAGCGCGAGCCCGATCGCGACCGCCGTGCCGCTGAAGACGACGGCGCGACCGGCGGTCTGCATCGTCCGCTCGACGGCCTCCTCCCGGCTCCGGCCCGACCGGTGCTCCTCGCGGTAGCGGTAGACCATCAAGAGCGAGTAGTCGACCGCGATGCCGAGCCCGATCAGCATGACCAGGTTCTGCAGGTACGTCGAGAGCGTCATGTAGTTGGCGAAGATCCAGACGAACCCCAGCGTGACCGGAATGGCCGCGCCCGCGAGCATCAAGGGGAGCAGGAACGCCAGCGAGCCGAAGACGAAGATCAGGATCGCCATCGCGATCGGGATCGCGATGAAGAGCTCACCGACCTTGAGGTCGTTGGACATGACGGGATCGAGGTCGTGCTCGATCGCCGACTGGCCCGTGAGATAGACCTGCGCGCCGGGGATCGGGCCGGCCGCCTTCCGCATGGCGTCGGCGTGGCCCTTCGCGTCGGCCGTGTCGAGCTGCGAGACGATGCTCGCAGCCACGACGTCCTTCGAGACCGCGTTGACCGCCGCGAGCTTGCCCGTCGGCAGCTTCTTGGCCGCTCGCGCAGCGGCGATGCGGACCTCGGGCACGAGTGCGCCCGCGGTTCCGGGAGCGCCCTGCACGACGAGCGTGAACGAGCCCTCGGGCCGCTGACCGAAGTGCTGCTCGAGAATGTCGGAGGCCTTCTGGCTGTCCGAGCCCGGCAAGATGAAGCGGTTCGTCAGCAGGCTGGAGAGCCCGGACGACGCGGCTCCGGCGGCTAGGACGGCGACAAGCCAGACGGCGAGGACCGCCCAGCGGAAGCGGATCATCGTGCGGGCCCAACGTGCCATGCAGCATCCCTCCCGTGCGTTTCGGTGGCTCTTTCCGGTTAGTGTAGGCTAGGTTAGTGAACACTAGCCGCAACGTCAAACAGGTGCCCGCCGCTACGATCCGCGTCATGGCGCGCGATCCGATCGACCGCTTGCGGGGGGAGATGGAAGAGCTCTTCGCCGACCTCTGGCAGGTGCCGCGCTTCACGCGGCGCCGCGGAGGCTTCCGGCCCCAGATCGACTCCTACCGGACCGAGCGTCCGGCGGCGCTCACGGTCGTGGTCGAGCTGGCCGGAATCGACCCGTCGAAGATCCAGATCTTCGCCGATGAGCGCACGCTGATCGTCTCGGGCGAGCGCCGGCGGCCGCGCTGTACCGGCCGCTTCTACCAGCAGATGGAGATCGACTACGGGCGCTTCCAGCGCCAGGTTGCTCTCTCTGACGACATCGACGTCTCGGCCTCGAAGGCGACGTACCGCCGCGGCGTGCTGACGATCGTGCTGCCGCTTGCGAAGAAGCCGGTGCCGGCGGAGCGCGTGACGATCCCGGTCAGGACCGGCAAATGACCACGCTACGCGCCCGGTTTGGCCGGCCTTCCACCATCTCCGGCTTCACAGAGCTTCCGCATCCGCTCGATGAGAGGCGTGTGGCATGACAGAGATTCTCGACGAGCAGCTGGACATCGAAGAGGTCGAGCTTCCCTCGGCCCTGCCGGTCCTGCCGCTCAAGGACACGGTCGTCTTCCCCGATTCCGTGCTGCCGCTCGCGATCGGGCAGGAGCGGTCGGTCCGGCTCGTCGACGACGTGGTCTCCCGAGACCGTGTGCTCGTTCTCGTCGCCTCGAAGGACAAGGACATCGAGCAGCCGGTCTGGGACGACCTCTACGAGGTCGGCACCGCGGCAGTCGTCCAGAAGATGATCCGCGTCCCCGACGGCTCGCTGCGCATCCTCGTCCAGGGCATCCGGCGCGTCCGCCTCCTCGACCGCATCCAGGAAGAGCCCTACCTCGTCGGCCGCTTCGTCGAAGTTCCGGACGTCATCAGCGACACGCCCGAGACGCAGGCGCTGACCCAGAACGTTCAGGCGCTCTTCGGGCGTCTGATCGGCCTCGTCCCTTACCTGCCGGAAGAGCTGGCGCTCGCCGCCGCGAACGTCGAGGACCCGAGCGCGCTCTGCCATCTCGTCGCTTCGACGCTCAGGCTGAAGACGGAGGAGAAGCAGCGCCTGCTCGAGCTCGACGACGTCGAGAAGCGCTTGCGCGCGGTGCTGGTGATCCTGAACCGCGAGCTCGAGGTCGCCGAGCTCGGCTCGAAGATCCAGTCGCAGGTGCAGTCGGAGATGGAGGATTCGCAGCGCGAGTACTTCCTGCGCCAGCAGCTGAAGGCGATCCAGGAGGAGCTCGGCGAGGGCGACCCGGAACAGGCCGAGCTGAAGGAGCTGCGCGACCGCGCGAACGAGGTGGCGCTCCCCGAGGAGGCGCGCAAGGCCGTCGACCGCGAGCTGGGCCGCCTCGAGAAGTTGCCGACGGCGGCGGCCGAGTACGGCGTCATCCGCACCTATGTCGAATGGATCCTCAGCCTGCCGTGGGACAAGGTCACCGAGGACAACCTCGACCTCGGGCAGGCCCGCAAGGTCCTCGACGAGGACCATTACGACCTCGACAAGGTGAAGGAGCGCATCATCGAGTACCTCGCGGTCTCGAAGCTGAAGAACGATCTCAGCGGTCCGATCCTGTGCTTCGTCGGCCCGCCCGGGGTCGGCAAGACCTCACTCGGCCACTCGATCGCGCGCACTCTCGGCCGCAAGTTCATTCGCATCTCCGTCGGCGGCGTCCGCGACGAGGCAGAGATCCGCGGGCACCGGCGCACGTACATCGGTGCGATGCCCGGGACGATCATCCGGGCGCTGCGCGACGCCGAGTCCAAGAACCCCGTGTTCCTCATCGACGAGATCGACAAGATGGGCGCGGACTTCCGCGGCGACCCGGCGAGCGCGATGCTCGAGGTGCTCGATCCCGAGCAGCACTCGAGCTTCCGCGACCACTATCTCGACCTTCCTTTCGATCTCTCGAAGGTGCTCTTCATCTGCACCGCCAACCAGCTCGAGACGATCCCTCCGCCGCTGCTCGACCGCATGGACGTCATCAACCTCTCGGGCTACACGGAGGAAGAGAAGCTCGGGATCGCCCGCAAGTACCTCGTCCCGAAACAGCTGAAGGCGCACGGACTGAAGCGGTCCCAGCTGACCTTCACGGAGAAGGGCCTCCGGGTGATCGTCCGTGAGTACACGCGCGAGGCGGGAGTGCGGCAGCTCGAGCGGCAGATCGCCGCGGTCTGCAGAAAGGCGGCCCGCCGGATCGCCGAGGGCAAGACGGAGAAGATGAGCGCCGACGAGGAACGCGTGCGCGAGTGGCTCGGCCCGCGCCGCTTCGTCGCCGACATCCGGAAGCGCACCTCCGAGCCCGGCGTCGCGACCGGCCTCGCGGTGACGGCCGTGGGCGGCGACGTCCTCTTTATCGAGGCGACCGCCTATCCCGGCGACGGAAAGCTGAAGGTGACCGGGCAGCTGGGTGACGTGATGCAGGAGTCCGCGCAAGCCGCGCACTCTTGGGTGCGGACGCACGGGCTCGAGCTCGGCATCGATCCCCACTGGTTCGGCGAGAACGACGTCCACGTCCACATTCCGGCCGGCGCGGTGCCGAAGGACGGCCCGTCGGCGGGGATCACGATGGCGACCGCGATCGCCTCCGTCGCCACCGGCAAGCCGGTATCGGACCAGATTGCGATGACCGGCGAGCTCACCCTCTCCGGCCAGGTGCTGCCGATCGGCGGCCTCAGGGAGAAGGTGCTCGCCGCCCAGCGCGCCGGGATCCCGAAGGTGATCTTCCCGCGCGAGAACGAGTCCGATCTGGAGGAGTTGCCCGAAGAGACGCGCAAGGAGCTCGAGTTCGTCCCGGTCGACTGGATCCAGGAGGCACTCGAGATCGCGTTCGGCGGCTCGCTGCCCAAGCCGGCGCCAGCGCGCTCCCTCACCCGTGAGCGCAAGGCTGCGGCCGCCCGCCAGTAGGCCGTTTGCGGCCCAGTCGGGCCGGGTAGAGTCGCCCTACACACCGAGCCAAAAGGAGTTCCGAGCATGGCCAAGCTTCAGGACCGCGCAAGAGACAGGGCGAGCGACGTCAAGCCCTACATCGAGCGAGCGTTCAAGGACGAGCGCGTTCGCGAGGATGTGAAGAGCGCGATTGCGACCGCCCGCGAGATCTACGACCAGCTGATCGGCGCGCGGGCGATGTCGTCGGTCGCCGCCAAGGTCGCGACGGACAAGGAGATCCAGCAAAGCCTCCGCGATGCGGTCGACGACCTCCGCGACGCGGCCGACCGCATCCAGGGCAAGGACTCGCATTCAGGGCGGAATGCGACGCTCCTCCTCACCGGGATCGCACTCGGCATCCTCTTCAACCCGCTTACGGGGCCGGGGACTCGCCGCTGGCTTCAGGACAAGATCTTCGGCGAAGGCGAAGAGTTCGAGTACCGCCAGGGCAACTCACAGTAGTAGCTCTGCTTAGGGGTTGGCGCTTCCCGCCTGCTTGAGCGCGCGTTCGAGCGAGCCGGGGTCGAGGCCGTCGGCCGACGAGATGTCGCTCGAGGAGAGCAGGATCGCGCCCGGCTTCGGTGCGGTGCTCGTCGGCGCGACAGGTGGCGCCCAGCCGGCAACCTGTGCGAAGGGGAGATCCTGGAGGTGCTTCCAGGCGAGGAGGTAGCTCGTCGGGTTGACCGCCCCGTCGTAGCCGAGGTAGAGGAGGCCGACGGGATGGACCTCGAAGTGCAGGTGGTATGGAGTCGTCTCCGCGTCGCCGGTATTGCCCACGAAGCCGACCACCGTGCCGGCCTTGACCTCGTGCCCGTTGACGGCGAACGGCGAATAGGCCGAGAGATGCGCGTAGTAGAACTCGTTTCCCTGATGGTCTCTCAGCCAGAGGCGATAGCCGCCGACGTTGTTCCAGCCCACCGAGAACACCGTGCCGTCCGCGACCGCGAGAAGCGGCGCACCGAGCGGCGCGAAGATGTCGTCACCGTGATGCCAGCCTGAGGCGATGTCCCCCCGGAAGGCACCGAAGGTGTCGCTGAACGAGGATGCGCCGTAGACGGGGAAGACATAGCCGCCCGCGGTCAGCTGCGGCGTCACGACCGGTGGTGGCCGGCGGACGAGCCCGGGCACCTCCGGGCCGATGCCGGGCCCGCGGACGCCCTTCGGCGCCGCTGCCTTTTTCTTCTTGTTGGCTGCGGCCTTGTGACGCGGTGCCGGCTTCGTCGGAACCTCCGCCTTGGCCGAGGCCTCCGCGTACCCGATCATCACCTCGGTCCCCGCCGGGATGCCGTTGTGGTCAGCGGTGAGGTGCACGTCGAGGCCGGTCACGAAGGCGCGCGAGCCCTTCGAGGCGGCGGCGTCGAGAGACGACGTTCCCTGCTGCAGAGCGACAACGTAGCCCCAGTCGCCGAGTGGAAAGCGGGCACCGGGCGCCGGTGTAACTGCCTGGCCGAGGATGACGAGCCCGGTCACGGTCGAGCCGGACGAGTCTGATGCCGCCGCGTGTGCGTTGGCGGAGGCCTTAGCCTTCGCGGCCACGGTCGAGACCGTCACGTCC
>WNGD01017942.1_pt1 | contig 11651 bp, 12 predicted proteins | sample 5400671 | NCBI WGS metagenome assembly WNGD01 (sample SAMN13153369, study PRJNA577476) | soil metagenome | isolation source: 40 cm soil or saprolite under grassland replicate 2 | place: USA:California | collected 2016-06-15
CCTACCTCTACACCGGAGTCAGGAACCTCGGCGCGCGCCGGGTGAAGACGACCGTGGAGGTGGACGGCAAGCGCTTCTTCACGGGCAAGGTCTCGTGCGTGCTGGCCGCGAACGTCGGCAAGATACTCGGCGGAATCGAGGCGTTCCCCGGGGCGCGACCGGACGACGGCCGCCTCGAGCTCGGGGTGGTGACGGCCAGGAACCCGGTCCAGTGGGCCCGCACATTCGGCCGGCTCGCCCTCGGGCACCCGGACGAGTCCCCCTTCGTCAAGGTCACGCAGGGAAAGAGGTTCAGGATCCGGTTCGGCCAGAAGGTCCGCTACGAGCTCGACGGCGGCGCGCGCCCGGCCAGCAGGAAACTGCGCATCGAGGTCTGTCCCGGCTCGGTCACGGTCTGCGTCCCGCCCGAGCCGGGGGCGGATAGCCCAGGCCGTTCGGAATATTAAGGGCCATGATCCCGGACGGGTGACCTGGTCAGGTCACCTCCTGAGGCCCGGTGCCGGGGGATTTGCCGCGGCGGCCCGCCGGACCGGCACCGCGACCGGCTGCATCGCCCATGGCGGCCACCGTGGCCAGCCCTCGGGGCCGTGCCGGGATCCTTCGGACTCTGAGGATCAGCTTGCCGCTGGTGTCTTGTGCCCGCTCTTCCCGGTCAGTACCATTCCACTAATAGGTTAGTGGAGCCATTAGTTAGCGGAATGAGGGTGCGTGATCGAGTTCCAGCTCGACACCGCGTCGGGTGTCGCCACCTACTTGCAGCTGGTCCAGCAGGTTCACCAGGCCCTGCGGCTCGGCATCCTCGAGCCGGGCGACCGGTTGCCGACAGCCCAGCAGGTCGTCGCCAAGCTGGCGATCAACCCGAACACGGTGCTCAAGGCCTACCGGGACCTTGAACGCGAGGGGCTGGTGCGCCCGCGGCCCGGCCAGGGGACGTTCATCGTCGGGACGCTCCCCCGTAGCGACCCCGCCGCCCAGGAGCAGTTTCTCGTGTCGATGACCACCTGGCTGCGAAAGGCGCGTGCCGCGGGCCTTGGCCCCGACGACATCGAGGCGATCTACCGCACCGCCGTCCGCAACATCTTCGCGGAGGGTGCGGCATGACGGCCGTCATCGAGACGAACGGGCTCGGCAAGCAGTACGGGCGGACGTGGGCGCTCCGTCATTGCGACCTGACCATCCCCGAAGGCAAGGTGGTCGCGCTGGTCGGGCCGAACGGGGCGGGCAAGACGACCCTGTTGCACCTGGCTGTCGGGCTGCTCGCACCAACCTCGGGAACGATCACGGTGCTCGGCGGACGCCCTGGCGGCGGCCCGGCACAACTGGGCAGGGTCGGCTTCGTCGCCCAGGACACGCCGGCCTACGCCGGGCTGTCGGTGGGCAAGCACCTGCGCATGGGCGGGTATCTCAACGCGAAATGGGACCAGGAACTGGCCGAGAGCCGGATCGGCCAGCTCGGCCTGGACCCGCGGCAGAAAGCGGGGTCGCTGTCCGGAGGCCAGCGCGCCCAGCTCGCGCTCACGCTGGCCATTGCTAAGCAGCCCGAGCTTCTCCTCCTCGATGAGCCGCTGGCCAGCCTGGACCCGCTCGCCCGGCGCGAGTTCCTCCAGGGGCTCATGGAAATCGTCGCCAGGCACGGGGTCAGCGTGGTGCTGTCCTCACATCTGATCGCCGACCTCGAACGGGTCTGTGACTACATCGTCATCATCGTCGCTTCGCAGGTGCGGCTGGCCGGCGAGGTTTCCGGACTGCTGGCCTCCCACCACCGCCTGTCGGGTCCCCGCCGGGATCCGCGCACTCTCCCCGCGAGTCAGCATGTCATCGAGGAGAGCCACACGGACAAGCAGAGCACGCTGCTTGTCCGTGCTAACGAGCCCATCCTCGATCCGGCGTGGACCGTGAAACGCGTCACGCTGGACGATCTGGTGCTCGCCTACATGAGCCAGGCACGTGACCTGGGTCCCGCCCGCCGATCCGCTCTGGCGCGCTGGCGATCGTCGCCGTCGTCCTGGCGGTAACCGGCCCGAGCCTCGTCCACCTCTACGACACGACGGTTGCCGCCTGCGGCTCACAGCACGCCTGCTCGGATGCCACCACGACCTTCACTGACACCGACGGCCCGCTGCAGGTCTTCCTCGACTTTCTCGTTCTCCTCGGGCCGCTCCTGATCGGCATGTTCTGGGGCGCCCCGCTCGTTTCCCGCGAGTTCGAGACCGGCACCTTCCGCCTGGCCTGGACCCAGGGTGTCAGCCGCAGCCGCTGGCTGGCAGTCAAGCTCGGCCTCGGCGCATTGGCGAGCATGCTGGCAGCGGGGCTGCTCAGCCTCATGGTGACCTGGTGGTCGAGCGATCTTGACCTGGTAAGCGCAGACCCTTTCGACCCCCTGGGCTTCGGCGTTCGTGACCTCGTCCCGGTCGGCTACGCCGCATTCGCCTTCACGCTGGGGGCCGCCGCCGGGCTGTTCTTCCGGCGCATGCTGCCAGCCATGCTGACCGCGCTCGCCGGTTACGCCGCCGTCCGGGAGATCGTGACCCGCTGGATGCGCCCATACCTCTTTTCCCCGAGCCGCAAAAGCCTGCCCATCACTGCGGCCTCCCCCCTGAGCTTTAAATCCGGATCCACAGGCATCACGGTCTACGAGAACACCAAAGGCGTCAGTATCCCGGACGCATGGATCTATTCGGTCAAGATCGCCGACAACGCCGGCCATGCCCCTGCGGCCTCGTTCCTCAACCGGGCATGTCCGCTAGGGAACTATGGTCCGCTGAACCCGCGGGACTGCTCGGCCAGGCTCGCCGCCAGGTTCCACCAACTGGTGACCTTCCAGCCAGCCAGCCGCTACTGGCCCCTCCAGTGGTACGAACTGGCGATCTTCCTCGGGCTCGCCGTCGTCCTGGGCGGCCTCTGCTTCTGGTGGATACGCCGGCCTGTCTCCGGACCCGGTCATGTCACCTCACGGCATGAGCCGAGGCCGCCCGCGAGCCGGGCTCGCGCTGTTGAGCTGACAAGGTTAGCCCCCGCCATTCAATCATCGAGGTCAGGTTGCCATGCGGCATCGGTCCGCGAGACCATTGCGACGGCTGGCGGTGCGTGCCGCGTACAGCATGCGGGCGCGGGGCTTCCTGGCACATGGCCAGCTGGTCCCTATCCGGCCAGGCATCAAGGAACAGTCATGAACCTGTTCGAATGCGAGGCGACGTTCGAGGCCGACCCGGACGCGGTCTGGAAGCTGTGGACCGACGTGGCCCGCTGGCCCGAGTGGGATGTCAGCAAGGAGATCGCCCAGCTCGATGGCCCGTTTGAGGCGGGTGTGCGCGGCTGGGCCAGGCAGCGCGGCAATCTTGGCGGCTCTTTCACCATCACCGCGGTCGATGCCCTGCGGCGCTGGGTGAGCGAGTGCCCGGTGCCGCTGGGCAAGGTCGTCTTCGAACACACCCTCGAGCCAGTGGCCGGGGGCCGTGTCCGGGTGGTCAAGCGAGCCGAGGTACTGGGCGGGGCCGCCCCGCTGCTGCTGCTGTTCGCGCCCAGGATGCGCCGCGATACCGCCGAGTCGCTGGCTGCACTGGGGCGGCAGGCCTGCCATCAGTGAGGGGGCTTCCCGCGCACATGGCGGTGGTACGCCGGGGGCGGCATCCTCGACCCGGCGGGCGTGCTGGTCGCCGTGTGTCGTGTGGGTGACAATGGGGCACGGCTGAAAGTGGTGCATCAGCCGACCCGGTGGGGCTGCGGGACCGGAAGAAGGCCAGGACCCGCGCCCTGATCCGGGAGCAAGCGCTGCGGCTGTTCGCCGGGCAGGGGTTTGAGGCGACGACGGTGGAGCAGATCGCGGCGGCTGCTGTGGGCGCGGCTGTCGGTGTTCGCCGGCGGGTGTGAGCTGGATGCGGCCGAGGGGATCTGCGCTGATGAGCGGCTGGCCGCCGCCGAGGTGCTGGAGCTGCTGGCCGCGCTGGTCGACAAGTCGGTCCTGATCGCCGAGCACCTCGATTCCGGCGTCCGGTACCAGCTGCCGGAAACCCTGCGCGAGTTCGGGCAGGAACGCCTGCAGCGGGCCGGGGAGTACACGACGCTGCGGCGGCGGCACCGGGACTGGCATGAGCAGCTGGCCGCGCGGACCGACATCGGCTGGCTCAGCCCGCAGACAGCGGCCGAGGAGGCCCGGCTGTTCCGGGAGCATGCCAACGTGCGGGCGGCCCAGGACTTCTGCCAGGACGAGCCCGGCCAGGCCGAGACCGGGCTGCGCATCGCGCTGCACGTCTGGCCCTATTACTACTGGAGCGCCGGGCAGGTCAGCGAGGGCCGGTACCGGCTCGGCCAGGCGCTGGCCGGCGGCCTGGATAGACGCGGTCTTGCCGTAGCGGGTGACGGTGACCTGCCCGGACACGGCGGTGGCGGATAGCTTGGCAAGGGAGGGCAGCCGGTCACCTTTCTCCCGGGGCCGGCCGTGCCGGCCGGTGCGCTCTGGCGGAAGCTCGTACAGAGCTGCGTCCTTGCGCAGCCGGGTCGTCCAGGTGACGCGGCGCGGGAGCTTCTTCAGCTCCCGCCGGCATAGGCGGAGTCGGCGACCACATGGATGGCCCGGCCGGGCAGCGCTTCGGCCAGCATCTGCGCCATGCGGCGGGCCAGCCGCAGCCGGGACGCGGAGCGGGTGTCCTTGATGACCAGCTTGGCTGGCACCGGGATGGCCACGGGCCGGCTGATGGCCGGCAGCCTGACGGCCACGGCCGCGACTACCCAGTTGTTGCCATACCCCGTCTTCGCAGGCCCCGGTGCGGACCCGTCATGGAACCACGACGCCGCCCGCGCCTTCTTGCCGCGCCTTCTGAACAGGGTGTCGTCGATCGCGACGACCACCGGCTCCCCGGCGGGCACCAGCAGCGCCGCCACCAGCTTCGCCACGGCCAGGCCCAGCTCCTCCGGACTCCACCGGGCGCGGGAGAAGAACCGGTGCGCCCGGTCGTGGCTCCAGCAGCGGGCAAGGCCCGCCCCGGCCAGCATGTATCCCCAGATCGCACGGAGTGTCGCGGACCCGGGATCACGTCAGCCGGACTCTTGTCAGGGCTGCTGGCACCAGGGCAGTCTCACCGGACATGTCAGGCGGGCCGCGGCGCGGCGGGCATCATAATGGCGTGCGACGAGTGGTCATCCTCGGCCGGGGCGGCGCAGGCAAGTCGGCCCTGGCACGGCAGCTCAGCGACGTGACCGGCATTCCCGCCGTCGAGCTCGATGCGCTGTTCTGGCAGCCCGGCCCCACCCCGATGGACCCGTCCCGGTGGGCTGCCTGCCAGCACGAGCTGGTCCAGCGCAGCTGCTGGATCCTGGACGGCGACCTCGGACCTTATGACACGGCGCTGGCGGTCCGGCTGCGGGCAGCCGACACCATCGTCGTCCTGGACTTCACCTTCCTGCGATGCGCCTGGCGGACGCTGCGCCGAGGCCGCGAGCAGGCAGAATACTGGCGCTGGGTGCGGGCATACCGGCGCCGCAGCCTCCCGGATGTCATGCGGGCAATCAGCTCCGAAGCGCCCCACGCCAAGCTCTGCGTCCTGCGTAATCCCGCCATGGCGCAGCGCTTCGCAGACGAGATCCGGCAGGCAGCCGCGCGAGAACGCCACAGCGGGTGAGCGGATAACTCTGGCGCCGGCCTCCGGGGTCCTGGCGCAGCCACGAACCTGCCGTCAGTCATGATCGTCGGCTAACCACAAAAGTGCGAAAGTCGAGTGACTACTCGACTTTCGCGATTATGCCGCGAGTTCTTCCCAGGCCAGGCGGATGACGTTGATTTCTTCGAGGGTTGGCTGGTCAGGCTGAGGTGGCCGAAATCTTGCGGCGATGAGGACCCGGCGGAGCTTGGCGGCCATGTCGGCGGTCGATGGCTGGGCCTTGGTGGTGTACCAGGGAGCGCGGGCGCGGTGATCTTCGACGTCGGCGGGGTGATGCGCGGCGGTGGCGTACCAGGTGGTGGCGATGGCCTGGCAGGCGAGCTGGAACGGGACGGTGCGCCCGGCGGCGAGGGCGGTGCGGTTGCGGGCCTGGCCTGCGCCGAGGACCTGGCGGGCGTCCTCGATCGCGACCTCGATGCTCCACTGGCGGCATACCGCTCGATGACCTGCGTGAGGCCGGCGCCGGGGTCGGTGTTGACCAGGGCCACGTCGTACCCGGTCGCCGAGGTGCCGCGGATCAGCACGACCTGAACGGGCCGGGGGCCGAAGACGCCGTACCACAGGCAGGTGACAGCGGCGGCGTGCACGGTGGCGGTCTTGCCGTAGCGGGTGACGGTGACCGGGACGAACGCCGTGGTGGCGGCGAGGCTGGCCGGGGACGGCAGCTTGTCTCCCTTGGCGCGCGGGCGGCCCCGCCGGCCGGTCCGGGCTGGCGGGAGATCGTACAGCGCGGCGTCCTTGCGCAGCCGGGTGGTCCAGGTGATGGCGGCCGGGAGTCCCGTCAGTTCCTTCCCGGCGTAGGCGGCGTCGGCGACCACGTGGATGTCCCGCCCGGGCAGCACAGCGGCGATGGCCTCGGCCATGCGGCGCGCCAGCCACAGCCGCGACGCCGAGCTGGTGCCCTTGATGACCAGCTTGGCCAGCACCGGGATGGCCACGGGCCTGCTGAGGATGGGCAGCCGCACGACGACGGCGGCGATCACCCGGTTGTTGCCGTACCCGGCCTTGTCCGGCCCCGCCGCCGAGCCGTCGTGGAACCACGACGCGGCCCAGGCTTTCTTCCCGCGCCGCTTGAACAAGGTGCCGTCAATCGCGCCAGTGACCGGCTGCCCGGCCGGGACCAGCAGCGCCACCACCAGCCTGGCCACGGCCAGGCCCAGGTCATCAGCGCTCCACCGGGCGCGGGAGAAGAACCGGTGCGCCCGGTCATGCGGCCACAGCTGCGACGGGCTTGCCCCGGCCAGCATGCCGCATACCGTCCGCTTCCCGGTCTGCGCGAGGAAACCGCAGGCCAGGCCGCAGAACGTGCGGAACGACGGGGCGGTGAACAACGGGGCAAGACCGGCCAGCAGCGTCATCAGCGACGCGGGAACCGGTAGCGTGGCATCTGCGAGCATCGGCGGGAACCCGTTCCACCGGCGGTTTCACAAGCACCGCCGATGCTCTCTTCTCCCACGCCCGCACCTGCTGCACCTGGCTGAATCAGCAGGTCACGCGGCGTGTCGCAGGGGCGGCGTCCCGGATTTCCCGGGCCGGGTCCGGCACGCCTTGCTTTCCGCGGCGGGCCGGGCGCATGCTTGCCGGTAGCCAGTCGTCAGGAGTCATGCCGATGCGTATGGCCGGTTCGCCCTCGTGGTGCATCAGCGAAGACCGGTGGCCGGAGGCGTTTGATGTGGCCCTGTGGTTTCGCGCCGCCGAGCGCATCGAGGTGGCATCGCAGGGCGTGGTGCCAGGGCCGCCGGACGTCGAGCCGTTGCCAGACCCCCGCACGGACCCGGCGGACGCCGCCGGACTGGCCGCTGGCTGGCTGGCCTGGTGGCATTCGCTGATCGGGCTGCCCCCGCTATCACTGCCGTCCGGCCTGGCCCACCCGCCGGCCCTGCTGGCGTTCGCCGCGCCAGATTTCCCCGGCCTGGCTGCCTGGCCAGCGCTGCGGCGGGCTGTCACCGGCCGGTGGCAACAGGCTCAGGACTGGCACAACGCCCGCATGGAAGCGGGATTGGAGGCGGGCCTGCACCTCGATCGGCGAACCGGCCAGGTGGTAGCCGAGCTGGAACGTGAGCTGGGCCGCAAAGCCCGGCCATTCTCGCTGGACTTCGTGCTGCTGCCTGTCCGCGATGAGCAGGTCCGCCCGGCTGGCACCGACCGCTACCTGGTTCCCGAACGCGTCTACGACGGCCCGCGGTGGCCGGAAGTGCTGCGCGGCCTGCTGATCCCGCGCGCATAGGAGCCCTCACCGGTCAGCAGGCGGACGACCGCACAGCCAGATCCTGACCGATGCGACGTGCTCAGTGCCCGGCCGGAGGCTTCCCGCCTGCCGGATAGGCTAGCCACCGCGCTGAACCGCCTGAGCTAACTGAATCAGCGCTCCACAGCGCCGAAAACTGCGAAAGTCGAGAAAGTCGAGCCCTATAGCCAAGAGCTAGAATCAGGAGATGCATAAATAGTAGTGAACGCATCCTTGAATACTAGGCAGACTCCATGCTGCTACCGGCGTCCAGCGTTTCCAGTCTGAGTATAAGTAGCCCGTAGTGTTTCTCAGGAGGCCAGTTAGTGCGAGTACGGTAAACGAAATCTTCAAAGAAGTCGGCGTAGTCATTTGTCTCCGTGCAGCTTTCTTTCTCCTGCTATGAACGGTGCAAGTTCCGTCCACAGTCTGTTGGCCCGGTATCCCAGAGTCGAGACTGTCGAGGCTTCGCTTATGATGTCATCCATAACGAGGTGACCAAGTACGCCGAAGAAGGACTGAATAGTAGTCGAGGCGAAACGCGCCTCATCCTGAAGCCCGAGTACGCCTTTTTCAGGCGAGTTCTCTTTACGCAGCTTGCACAGGACATATTGCTCTGCGCGCTGAAAATCCTTAGATCTGAACTCTTGAATTAAATCTACAAACAGCGGCACTTGGTTGGACTGCCGCATGATACGAGTCTGCCGCATGGCAAAAATGAGCGAGACGGCTAGGGCGCCGAAGGCGACTATAACTGCAACTACATTCAGAACCAGAGAACTATCCATGCCGCCCGAGTATATAGCAAAGAGAGCTTGTTGGCCCGGATCGACCGTCGGCGGAATCGCAGAAGCTGATAGACGAAAGGCCGGAACTCGATGACCGCCCTGCTCACATTCACCTGGTCCCCAACGACACCACCTTTAACTCAAACGTAGCATTACCGTGCCTAAGTATCGGGTGCGGCATGAGGCTCCGTGGGCATCCGCTACGAGCGAGCGCAGTAGCCCGGGCCTGCTACAGATCAGCCATTACTGCATCGCCCTGGCGGCCGAAGTCGCCCAATAGGTCAGCGCACCGAACGAATGCCTCTTTGTGTCAAGAGGCTCCGTTGGTCTTTTTCCTGGGTCGTGAGGCGGTCGAGTGTGACCGTCGTCTTGCTGCATCCCCGGGTCGCTGGTCCGTGCCGCGCTGCGGGCTGTCCACCTGGACCTGCGGCTTCGCCGGCGGCAGCGGTCGTAGTGTGGTGACCGGGCCCGGGAGTGGCTTGTCCGAAGAGCCGGTGCCTGGGGTGCGAGTCGGCCGCGCTGGCGGCAGAGCCGTTCCCCTGCTGCCCTCCCGGGCCCCCGGCACGGGCCGCGGCCCGCCGGGCACCGGCCTGACGGCAGGCGAACATGGCATTGCTGACCTGCCGCTTCAGCGAGCGCAGGGCCTCCTTGGGAGTCTTGCCCTCGGCTAGCTTCTTGTCGTAATAGGCGCGGCCCTCGCTGTGCTTGTTGCGGATCTGGGTGATCGCGGCCATGTGGATGGCGTGGCCGTGCCGCCGGTTCCCGCGCCTGCTCAGCCGGTGAACCTTGCGCTGCCCAGAGGACACCTCGATCGGCGCGGTCCCGTTACAGGCGGCGAAGCGGTCCCGGCTGCCGAAGCGGGACACGTCACGGACGTCGCCGATGACGGCCGCGGCGATGACCGGGCCGACCCCGAACAGCCTGGTCAGGCTGGTGCCGGCCGCGGCGACGGCAACAGCGGGCTTCTTCCTGGTCTCGCGCAGCCGCGCGTCGATGCGGCGCAGGTCATCGAGCAAGGCCGCAGCCAGCTCGCAGCGGGCCGCATCCACCGCCCCTTCCGGCCTGAGCACCTTCAGGACCCGGCCGGCGCGAGCTGTGGTGATCGCCTTGGGGACACCGCCGGGGATCAGCTCGCCCAGCACCGCGTGCAGCCGGCAGGCCACCTGGGTACGGGTGCGGCCCAGGTCACGATAGCGCTTGGACCAGATCTTCAGCACCGCCGCGTGATCATCCGGCCGCACCTCCCGCACCCCGGCCGAGCGCAGCGCGGCGACAGCCACCGGCCGGGCATCGTCCGGGTCGTTCTTGTTCACGTCCCCGGCGGCCAGCAGCCGGACCCGCGCGCCGGGCTCGGGCTGAACATCCAGCACCCGCTCACCGGCCGCCACCAGCTGCCGGGCCAGCAGGTGACCCGTCCCGCCGGCGCCCCCGGCCCGCCCAGGTCCGCTGCGGCCACGCCGCAGCCCAGGCCAGCTGGCCGGCCGGCCTGGGCCACGGAGGCGCGGACCCGCAGCTCACCCAGCGGCTCCTCCGCCGCGCTGATCGCCACCGCCGTGTGCGAGGCCTTGTGCGGACCGGCCCCGATCATCACTGCCGCCATCGGAATACCCCTCTCGATCGATACGGGCAAAGACCGTGGCGGGCACGCCTGATTCCAAAGACCTCCATGGCGCTCGCGCCTCTTCCGGGCCACGCCACGGCGAGGCCCCGGCAAGCAGGCACGTCGTTCGGAAGCCAGACCCGTCAGGGGGCCGGCAGGCGGTTCAAGAGCCAGGCCAACCGGGACCTCTCAACGCTACGACCCTGACTCACTGCCATCCCGGCCAGGCCCGCACCGTCTACCCGAAGTCTCAATCAGGCGGATATCGCACGCGGCGCGAGCGCATATTAGTCACTGTCTGTAACCTAACACCGGTCTCCGGCTGACCTACCCTGGCCGACCGGAATCCGCCCCCACCCAAGACCCATGGCGGGTTCTGGGCTTACCTTGGCTGCACCCCACTCCGTCCAGTCGGCGAGCGTTTCTCAGCCGAGCTGGTGGACGACCAGGTCGGGCCGGCCGAGCCGGATCCGGGTCAGGTCCCAGCTGGACACATTGCCGGCCAGGCCTGCGGCCATGTCCGCCCGGTACCCGGCCTCGAGTTCGTCCGGGTCCTGCCACGGAACGGTGATCTTCGCGATGACGCGGTCAGTTCCGGCGTCCAGGATCTCGGTCACCCGCACGTCCCCCGCGGGGTGACGGTAGGTCGACGCCATCTCGGGCAGCACGGAGCGCCAGCCCACAGGAGGTGCGGGCAGCCCGGCCGCCTCGCGGGCGATGAGGGTCTCGGCCTCGGCCCGGGTGATTCGCCCGAGGGACGCCTGCCAGCGGATCTCCCGCTCCCGTTCCGGCGGCACGGCCGGCTTCTCAGCACCGACCCGGCGGGCGGCCTCGGCATACGGGACGCCGTCCGCCTCCATGCGGGCGCGGACCTGCTGCTTGCGGTCCTTGTTCTTCGTCATGACTGGCCTCCCGGCAGGAACCCCACGCATCCCCGCCATAAGGCAGAGCCAAGACGGGCGGACGCTAAAACAGCCCCCGGGACCTGGGGGACGGTCGCACTCGAGTCGCTCGGACCCTTGTCCTCGTCGCCGCCGCGGCGTGGGCGCTGCGGCTCGGAAGCGGGCAGGACGTGCGCTGCCAACTGCCTGCGAGCATACGGCCTGGCTATGACCTTCGAGGCTCGTCCGCGTGTGGCCTGCGGGAACGCCTTAGATGGCCCCTGGCGACAGAAGTCTTACCAACGCCAAGGCTGTGAGTTCAGCCTGGCTGAAGGCTCAGGCGGCCAGGCCGAGTGCGGTGAAGTCGACTTCCTTGAGGACCGGGTTGAAGGCCTCGGGCTGGCGGTTGAGGTCGTCGGTGGCGTAGGCGCCGAACCTGCTGATGTGGCCGCGCAGGTACGGCGACATCGCGCCGAGCTGGTCGGCGGTGATGAGCCA
>WNGD01006920.1_pt1 | contig 11649 bp, 21 predicted proteins | sample 5400671 | NCBI WGS metagenome assembly WNGD01 (sample SAMN13153369, study PRJNA577476) | soil metagenome | isolation source: 40 cm soil or saprolite under grassland replicate 2 | place: USA:California | collected 2016-06-15
GCCGCTGGACGGGCGGCAAAAGCCAATACCGGATCAGGCGGCGGGGTGCTGGCGGCGGTAACTCCCAGAATGGCAGCGGCGGCGGCGGCGCTGGCGAATATCTTGAGGCTCTAATCCCAGCACCGGCGGCAACCTACATTTACACGGTCGGCGGCGGCGGCAATGGTGGCGCTGCCGCCAGGTTCGCAGGGGGCAACGGTGCGGCGGGCCGCATCGAGGTCACGGCGTATTTCCAGTGAGCCTCCGCCTCTCGATTGCCAGCGCGATGCGTGGCCCATGCGCCCGAACCAGGCGCGCGAGTGGGCCTTTGAACGGATGCCTGGCGGAGCACTACCCCCTGTCAAAGCTGCGGCGAAATCTCTGCAGCTCGAGCGCAAGCGCAACTCGGAAACCGTAAAGCCGAACGAGTCTGTTCGGGATGCGTATGGAGCGTGCCAGCTTTTCGAGCCGGCGAGGGCGCGGTCCCCCGATCCAAGCATAATGCTGTTTCTCCCCATCCTGCATGACGGCGAAGGGTTCGAGCTCGAGGACCCGAAGCCACGATCGTCTGATCCAGGACGGGGAGGCTGCAGAACCGAGCTGCCGCCGGGCGTCGTGTTGCCAAGCGCGCGTCCCGGGGCCTGCGCTTAACGGCACTCGCTGCGCTCGCCATTGGATTTACGGGAGTTTCGGGGACAGCATTGATGCCTGTCCGCGAGCACTGCGGACCGGATGGACATCGGAACGCTTGGGGTCGATGCGCTCCCGATGGATTGCGACACTGCCCGCCCGAACGGCCCCGCAATCGGTGGGGGCTTTGCGTTCGGAGTCTTTATTGAGCAAGCGCCGGGCCGGCATTGGCTCGAATCGCGGCTGGTTCCGTTCGCCCCAGGCGGTTTCTACTGGCGTGTAGGGCCCCGCGTTTCGCGGTCATCGGCACCCGGCCCGGCACGTTGATCGCTCATGCACATGGCTCGATGAATCTTCTGGATGCTGACGATCGCCTTATGCGAGGAATCCATCCTTTCAGCGACTCCCGATAGTTGCGCCTGCAGGGCAGAGACACCGTTCATGTCTCCCCGCAGCGATTCGATCATCGACTTCAATATTTCCGGTCCGCGAGGCATATCCGGCAGAATTACGTTTCCCAACGATCGCTCGATTCTGCCCGTGCAGTTCGCGCGGGCGTCATATTCGGCTTTCATGGCCTTGAATCGATTGTTGAAATCGGTCGAGTTTTTCAGATCCGTAGCAAGGTTGTCCGGCTTGATTCTGCAAACACCATTTATGTCGCCTACCTCGGGGTAGTTCGAATCGACGATCTTTCTGTAATCGTCGAGAAGCGATTTCGCCTCTTTCAGGAGCGCGCCGAAGCAGCAAGCCAAGTGATCGCGTCCTCGATAGCAGCGGTCGAGCTTCACTTCGCCTCTCGCGCTGGGCAGAGAAAGCGGTTCGGGCTCCGCCCCTTTATCGCAGGACGCAAGTGCGCTTCCGAGACTCGAGCTGGGATCGATGACAGGCGAAGCGATGGGAGCCGGATCCGGCGGCGATGGCTGGGCAGCGGCAGGAGCTCCGGGTGGTTTTCCCGGTTCCGTTTGGCGCTGCATCCGCTGGGCCCACGCGGCGCCCGACCCCAACCCAGCCGAGACCGCTGCGTAAGCGACCAAACCCGTCGTTAACAGAGTTATGGATGCGACCAGCTTGAGAGAAAACTTGGCCATCGATATTCCCCCCTTGCGCAACGTCCGATTCTCTAACGTCGCAAGGTGGCAGCTTTGTGCCGGGCGAGCATCGCGGGTCGATTTTGACCCGGTTTACAGCCCTCCGATTGCTTGTCATAGATAAAACGAGCGTCTTGATCAGCGACGCGTCCTTTGTCCACTCCACTCGCTGCTAGGTTCTCTCGCCCGGCGCGGTCTTCGACGCCCATGTAGACGCGGAGTTCGTCCAGCGCGACGTCGATGCGACGATGGCAGCGATACGACGTGGAGATGCCCGCGATCCTGTTGCGCGAAAAAGGATTAGTGAACTTGCCGAAATAGCGTAACCCCGTTTCTAAGCGTATTCCCTTCCACACCATGAGCTCCTGAAGATGCCAAACGCTATCCGTCTAGCAATCTGTATGTGTCTCGGCCTGTCAACTCAGGTGTTCGCGCTGCCGTGCTCGCTGACTGAGTCGGACTATCAGGCGCTAGCGAAGACCACGGAGAAATTATATACGAAATTCGACATCGAGGCATTGGAGCCCAGAGATCAAGAGGCATTATGCAAGGCGCGCAAGTTCTACCATGAGGCGCGCGGCAAAGATCCGCGGGCGTTCGCCCGGACTCATACGTTGAATGATATCCCGGTGAGAATGTCGCGATTTTTGACTCCAGAAGAATATGGCCAAGTTCGGTCAGCGATGAACGAGGTGATCGTCGAGGACTCTGTTAGGAAAAGGAGTCCATCTCGGGATCGGAAATAGGGTGCTCTCCCTCGACACCGATCAGAACTGCCCCGCCACTCGCCTGAGCGCCCAAGGAGCGGGAGGGCGGGATCGAATCCGAACAAGTGGGGTTGTGGAACAGCGCTCCGGTTCGAATATTGGTACAACAGGAAAGCTCTGGCCTTTCGACCAGGGCCCCGTCAGAGCCGAAACAGTCACCCAGGAGGGCCGCTTGGCAAAGACGGGTGGAATCAAAGGACAAAGTCGGAAACCTGGCCTTGACGGTCGTCAAGGTGCGCCGTTGTCGGCGGGGCCGTTTCTAGTTTTTTTGCCTCCCAAATTGTGAGCGCGCGAGCGGGCGGAACAAGCGGACCAAAGAAACCAGGCATCCGCCGAGATGGCGTCCCATTGAAAAATCGGCTCGTAATTCCCGGCATGCGCCAGGATGGTAATTGGCGGCAGTATCCGACTTCGGCAAAAAGAGCCTTGGCCTCAAAATTCCATCAGATGCCTGTCTCGTTCCCTCCGACCCGGCTTCTGTTCATCGCGGTCGATCTCGGGGAGATCCGATTTCCGCAGCGGTTCCGTTCGATTGTTTGAGCGCTTTGGCAGCGGCCGTATGTCGTTCGGGTGCTTGGGCCGATCTAGGGGCATGGGACTATCTATGGGCACAAGCCGGTGAAGCCATCGGCGATCAATTTCCCTTTCCAGGTGCAGTGGATAAGCAGCGGACATTGGATTCTCCCACGAAAGGGGACTTCGGTAACGGTCGGCCTAAAATAAAGTACGTCATCAACCGAGGGTTCCCGCTGATCCGAATAATTCGTTTCCGCATTGCACTGCGATCCTGGCGGGTGATGGCGGGCTGCTCGCGCTGCCGATGCGGGGCTCATTCCGCCCTGGTAGAAGCGGGAGCCGTGCCGTTCATGGGTTCGCACCCCACTAGGACATCCACCACTGAGAGAAACCTCTTGACACCCCCGTCGGTCTTGCGCTAGTTGGGAAATACAGGCTCGGCGAAATCCCGCTGGGCCTTTTGCTTTTCCCCGAAAAATCGAAAGCCGCGCCTCGACCCCGGATCAAGTCCGGGGCAAGCCTGCCGGATGTACGGCGAGGGCAGATTCAATACTCCGCGCGCGCCCGGACCGCGGAGCGCGGCGATTGTTCCAACCTCGCGCTCTCCTGTCAGGATCATAAGCTCCCGCTGCTTCATTCGATCACCTCGTCGGCGAGCAGCAGGAATTCGCGAGGGATGGTCAGCCCCAGCTCTCTCGCCGTCTTCAAATTGACGAGCAGCTCGAACTTTGTCGGTTGCTCGACGGGCAGATCCGCCGGCTTAGCCCCCTTGAGGATCTTGTCCACGTATATGGCGGCGCGCCGGGCAAGGTTGGGCAGGTTCGATCCGTAGGCCATGAGGCCGCCTGCATCTACGAATTCTCTCGCCTGATACATTGCCGGCAAGCGGTTCTTCCCCGCCAGCTCCACGATGCGCCTGTGCTCGGCGTACAACATCGGGCTTGGCAACACGATCAGGGCATCGGCGTTGCCTCCGGCCATCGCGGAGAATCCGGCATCGAAGTCTTCGGGGCCGAGCGTCTGGACGAATTGAAGCTGTACTCCCAGGGTCCGGGCCGCAACCTTGGTCTCGTTTAGAAAGCCCTTCATCGTGCGGTCGCCATAGGCACCGGGATGCCAGAGGGCAGCAACGCGGGAAACTCCTGGAAGCGCCGCCTTGAGCAACCCGAAACGTTTGGCGACCAACTCCGGTCCCAGGAAAGTGGTACCCGTAATATTTCCGCCGGGAGATCCTAGGCTGGCGACGAGCTCATCATTAACCGGATCACCCATGCTGATCGCAACGATCGGGATGGTGCTGGTCGCTTGCTTCGCGGCGCGAGCTGCGGGTGTGGCCGCCGCGACGATCACGTCGACCTTGAGTGCGACGAGCTCGGCCGCCAGGTCGGGAAGTCGATCCAAGTTCCAGTCCGCAAACCGGACTTCTATGGTCAGGTTCTGTCCCTCGGTGTAGCCGAGCGCGTGGAGTCCCTGAAGCAATGGGCTCGAAACCGCGGCGGGGCCGTTATTGAGAATGCCGATTCGGGGCATCTTTCCCGGCTGCTGCGCGTCGGCGGCCAGCGGCCAGGTAATTGCACCGCCGAGAAGCCCGAAGAACTCCCGCCGTCGCATTCGATCACCTCCTCGGCGCGGGCCAGCAGCGGAGAACGCCCCTGGTCCGGCTTTGAGCCAAGCAGTGTATCACAGACGAAAGGGGTCCGCGGTTCCCGGGCGGATACGGTAATCCGCCCTTGCGGCGCGCCCTAGCTCCCCCTCGTTGACGCGAGTCACGCCGGCGCAAAGCGGCGCGTTACGGCTTGGCACGTGCTAGCCGCGCTGCGACGATCTTTTTAGCTGAAAGACCGCTGGACTCGCGACCTTTCGTTAATCACGTCGTGGCGGTAATTCATACCGGGCTGGGCCGCGCTCACTGTATGGAGTACGTCAAGGGCCGAAACCAAACTAGAGGCCCATATCGTCACGCTGCAGAAAACAAGCGCATCAGGAATCGCCGAGGCAGGTTCATGGAGCAAGCTGCGGGAAGAACTCGAGCGTATCGTTCCACGGCCCAGCAGCGAGACTTGGGCTCCCCATCAGCACTCACTGATAATCTCATCGAGCAGAAGTTTGTCGCGACGGCAAAATGGGTATCCGAGAAAGAGCTATGGGGCAAGCTGCAAGCCGAGATCGAGGCGCATCGCCTGAGGATACGGACCGAGATCGATGCGTACCGCTCCAGGAAACGGCTAGCAGGCAAGGGGCCGTATTCCCCTGAGAAATCGTCGCCAAAGCCCCCATGATTGTGGCGGCGGCTCTGCGCTGTGCGGCGAGGCCTAAACTAGTGGACCAACTCTAACGTTTGCTTCCCGCGATTGACAGCGGCGAGTACGTGTTTGGGGTCATTTGTCCAGATGAAGGGCTTGGGATCGGAGTTGATCTCTCCGAGGAAGCGCTTGATGGCGGCCTGCAGGTCGGCGAGGGACCCGAAGACGCCGCGCTTGAGGCGCCGCCTGGCGAGTTTAGCGAAGAAGGCTTCGACCGCATTGAGCCAGGATGCCGAGGTCGGGTGAAGTGGAACGTCCAAACTTGGATGCCGCATGAGCCATTTGCGCACCTTTGGATGCTTGTGGGTCGCATAGTTGTCTGCGATCGGGTGGATCGCCATTCGCGCCGGCACCTGCGCCTCGAGGTGTTGAGGAAGCGGATGAACTCCTGATGCCGATCGGCGCCGACGGGTCCCAAAACGACCGCTCCCGGCAGGGCACCTAATGCTGCATCTCCGACCCGTTCTTATTGGCGTCGACAAGGGCGGCGTTGGCAAAACGACGATCTCGCGGACACTGCTCGATTATCTGGCCGAGAGGAACACGGCCCAATCACACGATATCATACCCGTGATATTCTACATTCCCGACGGCAACGCCGACTCGCTTGAGGCAGCTGCGATCTTGCGCGATAGTTTTCCTGATTGTCAGCATTAAGGGGTATAGGGGAGGCTGCGGCGCGCGCGGCGGCGATTGCTGCGGACGGCAAGGCGGCGGCGGAGGCGATCGCGGCAGGAGGACACCGCTTGAGCACCTCTTGAGCGTGATGAATGATCCGCTGGCCGATCCGGTCAGGCGTGATGAGTGGGCCAGGGCGGCTGCGCCGTTCGTTCATCCGAAGCTCGGGACCGTGGAGGTGCGGCACCTGCCGAGTTCGATGGGGCGGCTGCCATCACCGACATCGAGATCATCCTTGTCGATCCGCAATTCGGCCCGTCGTCGCCCTACCTGCTCACAGACCAGGGGGGTTGCGGGAGATGGAGATCAAGACGGTCGACGGGACGGAGACCGGCGGCAAATCGAAGCCTGAATAGGCTGCCAGGCGCGTTCGGCCGCCGGTGGCGGGGTTCCTGGCAACAGTTACCGCGTTCAATCGGCGAGGCCAAAATGGCGTTTAGCCCGCTCCGCCATCCTTTCGTAAGCCAGCGCCGTCTCCAATCGCTCCTGCCGCCGCCCCGGTTCCCATGTCAGTTCGGCTTCGGCCCGACACACCTCAGCGCGGCGACGAAAGCGCTCGATATCGGGACCTATGACAGGAACTTGCGGCATGGGAACCTCCCCTGACATAGCAGTCTAGCAAATACCTCCCCGCAAACTGTGGTCTTTCTGCAACATTCGACAGGAAATCCCACTTTCTCCACACCTCCCGCGCTCCAGGTCCCGTAACAACGCCATCTGAAAGGGCGTCATTCCGACGAGCTTGGAGTTGGTGGTGGGGAATGGAGGCTTATCCGGCAATCCTGGGAGGTAACGGGGGGAGCCGCACTGAGGTGTGAGCGGCGTCACAGGTGTTGCGAAACGGACGGGCTATCATCCTTTTCGGACGTGGAGGGCACCATGCGCAAGATCGTTCTCCTGATCGCCGCAGCCGCTCTGATCCTGTGCAGCGTTGAAGTGTGGGCTGGTGGTTCATGGACTGCTGCCACCGACGAAGCAGCAGTGTTCGTCATCAGCAACGCACTCTGAGGTCGGCGTCTGCCACAGGTTTTCGTGTTGGTCTTTCTCGACAATCAGACCAGCCAGCCCCCAGGGTCGCGTCATGAAAGCCTCCCAAGCCATGGCGCCCCTGGGGATTTTTTGTTCGACGCGGCACCTACTCACCGCCACAACCTGAACCGAGCCATTTGCGCCGACCACCTTCGGATGGCTCGGGCTTTTCTCTCGGCCAACTTTTTGGGCTAAGGGGGAAGGTGCTGATCGCCGTCCTGGGCCGTTTCTGAGGGCCTGGGACAGCATTTGGCTCAGGTCACGGAAGCTTCGCGGTGGCACTTTCCTGCCGCACCCCGCCCCTGATGAAGACCAAGGGTTTCCGACCGACTTCGACTACCAGCCATTGACAGGGGGATGAAATTCTGACGGGTCATTGATTGGTCTTTTTACGCGGTGATGAAGGGTTGACTTTATATCCGCTCAGAAAACCGGCATGGCGTAGATGGACCCGTGCCGGTGACTGCCCCGCCCCGCCGCAACTTGAGACCCAGGGCAAGGGGGCGGGGCCTCTTTTCACAATCGGTGGGGCTTATCATCCGTCATCATCCGGACGCGCCCAAAAGGGGTGGGAAGATTATCCCCGCCTTAAGTCGAGAAGAAGCCAATGACGGTCCTGGTAACAGCGCCCAGGATGCCCTCGCTGTCAGAAAGCAAGAGCGAGACCTCACCAATTGCAACTTGATCCGTGCCGACCGTTATCCGAAGGGGAATAATCATCTCCTGCTTTCTTAAACTCCTGAGCCTGAGACTGCTGATGATAGCATCACCTTGTCGGGACCAATCTGTCAGCGACACACCTGCCGAACTCGCCAATCCGGGAGGCAGGCCTTTGACAAGAGTCTCGTTAAACTCTGCGATGAACTGAGTTATGTGCCCAAAACTCTGATTGGCTTTTCTAATCGCGACACGTCTTTCGACCGTGCCGGTGAAAGGCCCAAGAACAGGTCCCAATAGGCGTACCCAATTCATTCAGATCGCCCTCCCAGTGCCAGAAAAGAGATCCGTCTCCGGCTCTCACCCTCGCTGACTTCGAGCCTGCTATGAACTAAGAGGAGGGAGGACGACGACTTTTGTCCCTATTGCCGTGCGGTCGTAGAGGTCAACGACGTCCTCATTGGTCATGCGAATGCAGCCAGCGGAAACATTCTGGCCGATGGTCCAGGGCTCGTTGGTGCCGTGAATCCGGTACAGGGTGTCCTTATTGCCCTGCCAGAGGTACATTGCGCGGGCACCGAGTGGGTTTTCGGGGCCGCCCGCCACTCCGAGCCCGCTCTGCAATTCTCTCACGACCTGTTGGAGATCGGGCCGGCGCTCAAGCATCTCCTTGGGCGGATACCAGTCCGGCCACTCCTGCTTGGATTGGACCGTCGCGAGACCGGACCAGCCAAACCCTTCCCCGCCGACGCCCACTCCATACCGCAGGGCCTGTCCGCCCGTCTGCACGGCATAAAGGAAATGATTGGCTGGATCGACCACGATCGTGCCCGGAGCCTCCCGCGTGTCATAGGTGACGACTTTGCGCCGATAAGCCGGATCGACTTCCCGCGACTGCTGGGGTGCGCGGGTTGTAGCGCAGCCGGCAACGGCAAAGGCAGAAACCCCCGTCAGCAGGGCACGGCGGCTAAAAACCCAAGTACCAAGCGGGAAATCAGCCACAGACCCCCCGCATCTACTGGTCACGCTTCTGTACTGGCGCACGAAAATGTGGCAGCAGCTAGTCTATAAGCCGTTGGCCCGGTCTTCTTCGTGCCCGGACTGGTGAGACGGTGCTGCAAGGCAAGTGCTGATTTCGGATGGATGAGCGGATACGTGTGTGGTCGATTTACTCAGAAATTTACCTGGCAAGAGCTGGTCGAGCTTTATCGGCTCACTCAGCCACCGCAAAACCTCCGCCCCAACTACAATGTCTGCCCCACCGACCTTTAAGCCGATCTTCGCGTTCTCGATCTCACCATTCAAATGCGTGGCTGGCTGAAGTTGCTGGAACCTTTCGTACACTCGTTTCGTAAAGAGAATGTGCAACTGCTCCCGGCTCTGAAACGATACGTGGAAACGCAGCCATCACACTTTCCTTAATTTGAACTTGGAGCTGTAATTCGCCTGGGAATATTTGTGCCCTTCAAGTAGCTCGGATCATGAGGCTGCTCGGGCGTAGATTTTGGCTTGACCCTAACTTTTTTCAGGGCAATCTCGTGCATGATGTCGTCGGCAATAAAAGCGGCGTCAACAGTCGGCGTAGGGCTCGCCATGGTAGCCGTGGGCGCGGCCAAGGCGATGAAGACACTGCCGAGCAAAAGCTTGTTCATGGGGACCTCTCTGCGTCACAGACCGAGTTCCTCCAGTTTTCACCCGGCTTTACGCTTCCCCGATTGCCTACTGACCTTTTCCGCTGTCTTTCTCTTCTTCTCCATCGGTCGCTCACTTTGGACTGATCTCCGTAAAGCATCCATCAGACCGTATTTGCCGACGCGATCTCTGATTCTACGTCCGGCACTAGCGGTGGGTCCTTGGTAGTATTTTGCCAGCTTCTACCCGCAAGAATGTCGTAGGTGGTGCGGCTAAGTTTGTACATGCTTGCAATCTCAGCCCCAGAATGTCCGTTCTTGTGTAGGTCTAAAATCCGCATAACGTCCGATGTGTTCAGTTTGGCTTGACCATTTCCCTCGCCCTGATTTCGTCGGCTGATTTTCGCAAACTGTTCGCTGTGTTCATGGCGGTGACATTTTATGCGCCCGCAGCAGGGCTGTGTTTGGTGAGGCCCCAGCCGCGTAGTCTGATACACGATCAATGAAAAATAGAAGACACAGAAGATATAATGGAAGTTAACGATGGGAGAGTGCCACTACCCCAAGTGAAGGAGGCTTCCCGAAGTTTAGATTTCTTACTTGGGTCAGCAGCCAAGATCAAAGCCCAATATGTCTTCCCATTGCTAGATGTAGAGGCTATTCCCATTCGGTTGGCATCCCCTAAAAGCAGATTGGCATTATGGCCCCAGGATGCTTTCCATAGACCAAGTGTTTCCTCAAATGTCTTTGTCCCCATAGCAATGTTTTCACCGGCTGATGTTGTGCCATAGGACGCTATTCGGGTTGAAAATGGCGCGTACACGCTATGATCCATCACGCCACGAGCGGCCATTGCGTTCGCTTGTCTACTTGCCAAAGCTGTAAGTTTTGCATCTACAGTTACGGGAGATAATCCATGGCTCCTGCGGTATGCCGAGATTTCCGATTGTGGATCGGCAAAAGCAAGATTCGTTGCAAGCAAGATTAGAACAGCAGTTAGACCAACGGCAGCCTTCATATTGTCCCCCCCGGTCACAACCAAACGCAACTCGCTAATGCCCGCCCTTAATGACGGTTGTGCCTAGCGTGAGATGCTAATCCTTGATATCGACGCCCAACCCAGCGTAGGAATATCCGGCCTTTCTTCACCGAAAGGCACGGTCCCGGTTGTGTCCCCGAACCCCCCGTTCGCAACGACCGGGACCGTCCCCTTCTAGGCACCACGATTCTACCGATGGCATAAAGGCAAAGCCAAGGCACAGCGTCAGCTTTGGTGCCCTGAGTTCACTTGCACCCGCGCCCCCATCCCTCTGCCCTCCAGCCGCGCCAAGAGCCCCCGTACGGCTGGCCAGGGCGTGAGAGAGGGCAGAGGCAGGGGTCAGGATCGCGGGTCTCTCCCCGGTCGGCCCCTAAGCCCTGGGAGCCGTCGAGGGAGCGTGTGCAGGGCAGGGCGACCCACCGCACCATCGCCACAAAATTCCAGGGCAGGGCGACCCACCGCACCATCGCCACAAAATTCAGCCAGGGTACCGTTGCGCGAGAGTGATTCGTCAGAGCGCCCCCAAACGACTGCCACCAGGGGATTCTCGGGTTTATGGCCAAGAGAGTTGTCCGCAGCCCGAAAACGACCATCGGGAAGACGAAAAAAACAGCCCCTATAAACCTGAAGGGAAGACCTGCCGGTGTAGGCCGTCTCCCATCTCGCGAACGTAAGACGGTACTCGCAATTGCAAGAGTGCTCGCAGGAAAATGATGCACGACGTTCTTCGGAAAGAAACGGCATGTTAGAAATGACAAACGAAAATGTTGCAAGACTTCTCAGGGGTCTAACCATCGCCGTGGGAAACCGAAAGAACCGCATACTGATCTACCAGTTCCTTGCGGCGGAGATCAGGGCGTTGCACTACTCGTATGGAGTCGGAGATGGCGAGTCCTACAAAAGAGCCCTGACGTTTTTGGAAGAATGCGAGAGGTTTACGTTGCGCAGTTTGGTGCGAAAATCAGCCGAACGCCATGTCGAGGTGACAGTCGATCATGCCAAGAGGGTTTTCGTGCGTGCTTTAACAAAACTCGATGGCTCTCACGATCTTACGAGGCTATACTGATAATTGAATATCCTCAGTTTTTGTGATTTGACAGGGACCTACGATTCTGAGCGACCACGATTCCGCACATCTTTTTGGTGTGTTTTAGTGGAGACACTTATAGAAGTCACATCATCATCCTCGGCCTGGAGCCATCGCCCGGAACCTGACCTGATCGGCGTGTCAGTATTCCAGAGGCAGAACCAGTTTTCCTTGCGGTTTCATCTTCGCGCCACCCACTTAGAACGAATCAACAAGCCAAAAACGTTGGGTATTCGCGGTTC
>WNGD01006030.1_pt1 | contig 11645 bp, 7 predicted proteins | sample 5400671 | NCBI WGS metagenome assembly WNGD01 (sample SAMN13153369, study PRJNA577476) | soil metagenome | isolation source: 40 cm soil or saprolite under grassland replicate 2 | place: USA:California | collected 2016-06-15
CACGTGAGCCGCATCGCGGGGACCTTCGCGGCGCTCGGCGCGCGCGGCGAGGCGGCGCTGGTGCCGTACTTCACGGCGGGCGATCCGGACCTCCCCACCACGCACGACCTGGTGCGAGCCGCGCTCGCCGAGGGCGCCGACGCGATCGAGCTCGGTGTGCCGTTCTCCGACCCGATGGCCGACGGCCCCGTCCTCCAGCGCTCGGCGGCGCGCGCGCTCGCCGCCGGGACGACGCTGCCCCGCATCCTCGAGCTGGTGGCGAAGCTGCGCAGCGAGAGCGCGCAGCCGATCATCCTCTTCGGCTACTATAACCCGTTCTTCCGCTACGGCGTGGAGCGCATCGCGGCCGACGCGGCGGCCGCCGGCGCGGACGGCTTCCTGTGCGTCGATCTGCCGCCCGAGGAGGCCGGCGACCTGCGCGCGGCGGCGCGCGGCGCCGGCCTCGACCTGATCGCGCTGCTCGCGCCCACCACGCCCGTCGCGCGCGTGCGCACCATCGCGCGCGCGGCGAGCGGCTTCCTCTACTTCGTGTCGGTGCTCGGGGTGACGGGGGCGCGCGCGGAGCTGCCCGCGGAGCTGCCGGCGCTGGTGCGGCGCGCGCGCGCCGTCACCGGCCTCCCGCTGGGCGTCGGCTTCGGCGTCTCCCGCCCCGAGCAGGCCGCCTGGATCGCGGGCTTCGCCGACGCGGTCATCGTGGGGAGCGCGCTCGCGCGCCTGGTCGAGGAGGGTGAGCGGGAGGCGCCGGCGCGCGTCGCGGCCTTCCTCGGCGGGCTGAGAAGGGCGATCGGCGCCGCGGCGGCGGCCCGCACGGCATGAGCGAGGTCGAGCGCGCCGCGCCCGGGACGGGCGCCCCCGCGATCTGGGCGAAGTGCCCGAGCTGCGGGGAGATCAACTACAAGAAGCTCGTCGAGCGGCGGCTCTCCGTCTGCCCACGCTGCGGCCACCACCTGCGCCTGACCGTCGAGCAGCGCCTCCTGATCACGGTCGACCGCGGCTCCTTCCGCGAGCGCGATGCGGAGGTGGGCGCGGCCGACCCGCTCGGCTTCCGCGACCGACGCCCGTACGCGGAGCGCCTGGCGGCGGTCCGGCGCGAGACGGGACGGAAGGAGGCGGTCGTCACCGGCACGGCGCGCATCGGCGGGCATGCGGTCGCGCTCGGCGTGTTCGACTTCGCCTTCCTCGGCGGCAGCATGGGGAGCGGCGTCGGCGAGCGCCTGACGCGCCTCATCGAGCACGCCGCCGCGAAGCGGCTCCCGCTGGTCGTGGTCTCGGCGTCGGGGGGCGCGCGCATGCAGGAGGGCATCTTCTCGCTCCTCCAGATGGCGAAGGTCGGCGCGGCGCTGGCCCGGCTGCGCACGCGCGGCGTCCCGTTCATCTCGCTGATGACCGATCCCACCACCGGCGGCGTGGCGGCCTCGCTCGCCCTCCTGGGCGACGTGAACCTGGCCGAGCCGGGCGCGCTCATCGGCTTCGCCGGGCCGCGCGTCATCGAGCAGACCATCCACCAGAAGCTGCCGCGCGGCTTCCAGCGCGCCGAGTTCCTGCTCGAGCACGGCATGGTCGACGCGATCGTGCCGCGCGCCGAGCTGCGCACCACGCTCGCGCGGCTGCTCGACCTGCTCGCGGGCCCCGCCGTCGCGCCCAAGCGGCGGCGCGCGCGCTGAGGCTGCGGGTGACCTACGAGGAGACGGTCGCCTACCTGGCCGGTCTCGAGGTGTCGGCGGGCTGGGACCTGAAGCTCGAGCGCATGCGCGCCGCGCTCGCGCGCCGCGGGCACCCCGAAGCGCGCTGGCCGGCCCTCCACGTCGCCGGCACGAACGGCAAGGGCTCGACCGCGGCCATGCTGGATGCGGTTCTCACCGCCGCCGGGTACCGGAGCGGCCTCTACACCTCGCCCCACCTGGTCGACTTCACGGAGCGCATCCGCGTCGGCGGGCGCACCATTCCGCGCGCGACGGTGGTCGAGCTGGTCGCGGCGCTGCGCGCCGACCTCGCGGCGGCGGGCATCGCGCTCACGCACTTCGAGTTCGCGACCCTGATCGCGTTCGAGTGGTTCGCGCGGGTCGGCATCGACGTCGCGGTGATCGAGGTCGGGCTGGGCGGCCGCCTCGACGCGACCAACCTGGTCCGGCCGGCCGTCACGGCGATCACCTCGATCGCGCTCGATCACGAGGCCTGGCTCGGGCACGACCTGGCCGCGATCGCGATGGAGAAGGCCGGCATCGTGAAGCCCGGCGTGCCGCTCGCGCTCGGGCGGCTCCCGGACGAGGCGGCGCGCGTCGTCGTCGCGCGCGCGGCGGAGGTCGGCGCGCCGGTGGCGCAGGTGGGCATCGAGGCCGCGCTCGCGGAGGCGCCGGGCGGGCTCGCCTTCCGCGGCCCGGGCGTCACCTGGGACCGCCTGCGCCTGGCGCTCCTCGGGACCTTCCAGCAGGACAACGCGGCGGTGGCCTTGACGGCGCTCGCGCTCGCGCGCAGGCGCTTCCCGTGCGCGCCGGAGGCGGTGCGGGCCGGCCTCGCCGCGGTCCGCTGGCCCGGGCGGCTGGCCGTGCTTTGCGAGCGGCCGCTGGTCGTGGTCGACGGGGCCCACAACCCCGCGGGCGCCACGACGCTCGCCGCGGAGCTGCCGGACGTGGTCGGGGACCGGCCTGTCGTCCTGGTGTTCGCGGTGATGGCGGACAAGGACTGGCGCGCGATGCTCGGGCCGCTCCTCGCGCGCGCCGCGTGCGTGATCGTCACCCGTGTCGGCCGCCGCGCGGCGGACCCGCAGGCGCTCGCCGACGCGCTCCGGGGGCGCGTGCCCGTCGAGGCGGTCGTCGAGCCACGCGCAGCGCTCCGCGCCGCGCTGGCTCGCGCCGGACCCGACGGGGCGGTGCTCGTGACCGGCTCGCTCTTCCTCGCCGGCGAGGCGTACGCCGAGCTGGGCGGGGCGCGCGCCCTCTTCGACCCCTGGCAGGCCCCAGGGTCGGGTGCTACAGAGGCGGCCTCATGAGGGCCGGGCGGGCGGTGCGGCACGCGCGTCACGGAGCGCTCGGCGTGACCAGCGACTCTGGGGGCCCGTCCGCTGCTCGCGCGCTGCGCGCGCTCCGCTCCAACGTCCGCGCGGCTCCCGCCGCGCGCCCCAGACCCCGTCGGCCAGGCGTGAGCGCTTTCGCGCTCGGCCTCCCGCTCGTCCTCGTCGCCGCCGCGCCCGCGCCGGCGGCCGAGGTCCGCGTCCTCTCCGGGCCGGGGGCGGCCACGACGGTGACCGTCGCGGCGGAGCCCGGGGTCACGATCGAGGACCGCACGCCGGGCGCCAAGCCGGCCGGGGCGCCGAGCGGCCCGGCGAGCACGGGCGAGACCTTCACCGGCGACATCACGCTCCGCCTCTCCGGCTTCACCGTCCCGCGCCCCGCCGCCATCGAGGTCGCCGACCCGGTGGTGAGCACGGTGCGCCTCTTCCCGGAGCCCGGCGGCACGACCGTGACGGTGTTCGTGCGCCAGCCCGTCACCTACAGCGTGTCGCGCCCCTCGGCGCTCGGCGAAATCCGCATCGAGGTGCGCACCAGGACCCGCCCCCTCACCGTCGTCGGCGTCACCCCGCGCGGCCGCCCGCGAATCGCGAAGCCGAAGCCCACGGGCGAGCAGGAGGTCGCGGTCGACGCCGAGTCGCTCGCCTACGACCAGGCGAGCAACACGCTCACCGCGCGCGGCGGCGTGACGCTCACGCGCGGCGACACCACGCTCACTGCCGACGAGGTGGTCTTCGACCGCACCAACCAGGTCGCCGAGGCGCGCGGCCACGTCGTGCTGAGCGAGCCCCAGGCGACGGTGCAGGGCGACTTTGCGCACCTGAACCTCGACGACGAGTCGGGCTGGGTGGAGAACGCCGACGCGGACATGCACCCGAGCGACTACTACCTGCGCGCCGGCCGCCTCGACAAGAAGGGCGGCCCCCAGTACAGCGTCGCGAACGGCGTCTTCACCACCTGCCAGTGCGGCGGGCTCGAGGCGCCGTCGTGGAGCATCGCCGGGCGGCAGACGGACATCACGCTGCAGGGCAAGGGCATCGTGCGCCACATGACCTTCCGCGTGAAGGACGTCCCCGTCTTCTACTTCCCCTACTTCGTCTTCCCGGCCAACACGCAGCGCGAGAGCGGCTTCCTGATCCCGCGCATCGGCTACTCGAACCGGCGCGGCTACCAGTACGAGCAGCCCTTCTTCTGGGCGATCAGCAAGAGCACCGACGCCACCATCGCGACCGACCTGGAGAGCGCGGCGCGCGTGGGCATCATCGGCGAGTACCGCTACATGCTCTCGCGGGAGGCGCGCGGCTCCTTCACCGCCGCCTACTACAACGAGAACATCCGCGGCAACACGAAGGGCACGCTCGAGCCGGACGGCACCCCCGCCGACATCCCCGAGAACCGCTTCGCGCTCGCCGGGCACCACTTCTCGCCCTTCGTCGGCGGGAGCAAGTTCTACCTCGATCTGTTCGCGGTGAGCGACGACCTCTTCCTGCGCGAGATCAACACCTTCGCGTTCTCGAACCGGAGCGACCTCGCGCTCCGCAGCACGCGCTTCACCACCTCGCGCACGGGCGTCGTGAAGACGTGGGGCGAGGGTTACGCGTCGGTCGAGACCGCCTACTACCAGGACCTGATCGACCCGCAGGAGGTGGCCCTGGAGAAGCTCCCCCGCATCGAGGCCGAGCACTCCCTCCCGCTGCTCGGCGACCGCCTGGTCGCGCTCCTGGCCGGCCAGGCGATCGACTACCAGCGCGAGCAGGGCTACGACGGCCTGCGCGCCGACCTGGCCCCCGAGCTGCTGCTCCCCTTTCACCTGGGGCGGACGCTGCACGGCTCGCTCTCCGGCCAGGTGCGCGAGACGGCGTACCACCTGACCAACGACGAGCAGGTGGCGCTCGTGGTGCCGGCGGCGGGCGTGGCGGCGAGCCCCCACTTCCGGACCGCGCCCGAGCTGCCGCGCCTCGACACCGACCACACGCGCGAGCTGGCGGAGGTCCACGGCCAGGTGGGCACCGAGCTGGCGCGCGTGTACACCTTCCGGCACCTCGGCCTGGAGAAGCTCCGGCACACGATCGAGCCCGAGATGCAGTACCTCTTCGTGCCGCAGGTGGGGCGGCCGATCTTCGACGTCAAGCTGCCAAGATGTACGGGGGCGGCGGGCGAGAAGCCCGGCAACAACTGCGACGCCACGCTCTTCAGCGAGGGCTTCCTCTTCGACGATCGCGATGCGATCAACCGGCGGAACTTCCTCTCCTACGGGCTCACCACGCGGCTGCTCGGCCGGGGTCCGACGGCGGCCGAGAGCACCGCCGCGGCGACGCCCGCGCCGGCCCCGATCGATCCCGAGACGCTGCCGCAGGGCCTCTCCGCCGCCGCGCTGCCGGACTTCGTGGGCCCGCCGCCGCCGCCCGCGGCGCCCGGCGGGGCGCCGCCTGCCGCCACCGCGCCCCGCGAGCTGGTGCGCGCCTCGATCCTGCACGGCTACGACCTCTCGCGTCCTCTGGTCGGCGACAGTCACGCGAGCGACGTCGACGTCGGGATTCGCCTGACGCCGCTCGATTACGTCGGGCTCACCTACAACACGACGGTCGGCATCGAGCAGCGCGAGATCCGCGGTCTCTCGACCGGCCTGTTCCTGCGTGAACCCTGGTGGACGCCGCCCAGCATCGTGCGCAACTTCCAGAGCCCGACCACCATCGGCATCTCGTACCGCTTCATCCAGAGCGACGTGAACCGCGGCGCGCCGGCGCCCCCGATCGAGGCGCCGCTCCAGAACAGCGCCGGGGTGAACGAGCTCGACGGCTCCTTCTACCTGCGGCTCGGCGACTACCTGGGCTTCACCTTCCTCTCGCGCTACGACTTGAGCACGTCGACCGTGGGCACGTCGACGCTCGGCCCGCACTTCCTCGAGCGCGACTATCTCGTGCGCCTCATCTCGCGCTGCAACTGCTGGGTGCTCCAGGCCGGGGTCTCCGACAAGACGAACCCGGACGAGCGCCTCTTCCGCGTGCAGTTCACGCTCTTCGGGCTGGGCTCCGTCGGGCGGACTCCCGTCCCACCCGGCTTCGTGGGCTTCGCGCCGCTCGTGCAGATGCAGCGGCAGGGCGTCGGCCCGGCGGCGCTGGGCGGGCTCTACAACTGATGATCACCGACGTGAACAACGCGTACCTGCTGGCCTGCGAGATCCTCGAGCGATGAGCAGCCGGCGAGCCGCGGGCCCGATCCGGCCCGAGCACGTCTCCAAGCCCTGGGGGCACGAGATCATCTGGGCGCGCACCGACCGCTATGTCGGTAAGATCCTCCACGTGCGCGCGGGCGAGTCGTTGAGCCTCCAGTACCACCGGCGCAAGGAGGAGACGATGTGCGTCCTCTCCGGGGCCGTGACCCTCGAGGTGGGCGCCGAGCGGGGCGAGCCCCAGCGCCTGCGGCTCAGACCGGGCGAAGGCTTCCACCTGCCGCCCGGGACGCGCCACCGTGTGACCGCGCTCGAGGACGCCGACATCCTCGAGGTCTCGACCCCCGAGCTGGACGACGTGGTGCGGCTCGAGGACCGCTACGGGAGAGTCACGTGAGGACCGCGCTCATCACCGGCATCACGGGGCAGGACGGGTCCTACCTGGCCGAGCTGCTGCTCGAGAAGGGCTACCGAGTCGTCGGCATGGTGCGCCGGGCGAGCACGGAGAACTTCGAGCGGGTGGCGCACGTGCGCGAGCGCATCGAGCTCCGGCAGGCGGACCTGCTCGACCAGCTCTCGCTCATCGACCTGCTGCGCGCGGTCCAGCCGGACGAGATCTACAACCTCGCCGCGCAGTCCTTCGTCCCCACCTCGTGGCAGCAGCCCGTGCTGACGGCGGAGTTCGACGCAGTGGGCGTGACCCGGCTCCTCGAGGCCGTCCGCCTGGTCGCGCCCGGGGCGCGCGTCTACCAGGCCAGCTCGAGCGAGATGTTCGGCCAGGTGCGCGAGACGCCGCAGCGCGAGACCACACCTTTCTACCCGCGGAGCCCGTACGGCGTGGCCAAAGCGTACGGGCACTTCATCACGGTCAACTATCGGGAGAGTTACGGGCTCTACGCGTGCTCGGGGATACTGTTTAACCACGAATCCCCCCGCCGCGGCCGCGAGTTCGTCACGCGGAAGGTGAGCGACGGCGCCGCGCGCGTGAAGCTCGGGCTCGCCCGCGAACTCCGTCTGGGGAACCTGGAAGCGCGTCGCGACTGGGGCTTCGCCGGCGACTACGTCGACGCCATGTGGCGCATGCTGCAGCAGTCCAAGGCCGACGACTACGTGGTCGCGACCGGCGAGTCTCACACCGTGCGCGAGCTGGTGGAGATCGCCTTCGGCGCGGTCGGGCTCGACTGGCGCGAGTGGGTGCACGAGGATCCGGCGCTACTCCGCCCCGCCGAGGTCGAGCGGCTGGTGGGCGACGCCTCCAAGGCGCGCCGTGTGCTCGGCTGGGCGCCGCGCGTCTCTTTCCGCGAGCTGGTCGAGACGATGGTGCGCGCCGACCTGGAGCGCCTCCAGCCCCGCTGAGATGCGCGTCCTCGTGACCGGCATCGCGGGCTTCGCCGGGCCCGTGGTCGCGGCGGCGCTCCGCGAGGCCGGGCACGAGGTGCACGGGCTCGTGCGCGGCGCGGACCCCTGGCCGCGGCTCGCGGGGTTTCCGCTCGCGCCGGGCGCGCTGCACCGCGGCGACCTGGCCGAGGGCCGCTTCCCGGATCTCGTCCGCGACCTCGCCCCCGACGCGGTCGTTCACCTCGCCGCGCTCTCCTTCGCTCCCGCCGCCGAGCGCGACCCCGCGGGCGCCTACCGCACGAACCTGGGCGGCACGCTCGCGGTCCTCGCCGCCGCGCGTGCGCATGCGCCGCGCGCGCGTGTGCTGGCCGTCACCTCGAGCGACGTCTACGGCGATGTGCGCGCCGAGGAGCTGCCGGTCGTCGAGGAGACGCCGCTGCGGCCGGTGAGCGTCTACGGCGCCAGCAAGGCGGCGGCGGACATCGCGGCGGCGCAGTGGGCGCGCGCCTACGGCCTCGACGTGGTCCGGGCGCGGCCGTTCAACCACACGGGCCCGGGGCAGGAGGCGGCCTTCGTGTGCAGCGCGCTGGCGCGGCAGCTGGCGCTCATCGAGGCCGGGAAGCAGGACCCGGTCGTGCGTGTCGGGAACGCGGACCCGGTGCGAGATTTCTCCGACGTGCGCGACATCGCCGCCGGCTACGTGGCTCTCCTCGAGCGGGGCCGCACCGGCGAGGCCTACAACCTCTGCTCGGGCGACGGGGTCAGCATCGCGGAGGTGATCGCCCTCCTGCGCACGCACGCTCGGGTGCCCGTGCGGGTGCACTCCGACCCGGCGTTGCGCCGCGCCCACGACGTGCCCCGCATCGTCGGCAGCCACGCGCGCGCGACCGAGCACACGGGGTGGCGGCCGGCACGGCAGCTCACCGCGACGCTGCGCGACGTGCTCGAGGACTGGCGGGCGCGCATCGCGGCCGGTGGGTGACCGGCCGCCCGCTCTGCTGGCGAGCGCGGCGTCGGCGCGCGGGAGGCACGCGATGGCGCCGGGTGGGCATCTCCGCCCTTCACGGGTTTCGGAGATTGCCGCATCTGCTTGCTGCTCGGAAAACCCGCGAGTATGCTCGTCGAGTCCCATGGAGCTCCCCCACCGCACGCTCGAGCAGCTCTTGGTCGAGCAGGGCCGCATCACCCAGGACGACCTGCGCAAGGTGAAGCGGCTCCAGCAGGAGCGGGGCGAGCGGCTAGAGCGCCTCCTCCTCGACCTGGGCTTCATCTCCGAGGAGGACTTGCTCCCGCTCCTCTCCGCCTACCTGGGCGTGGAGACGATCCACCGGCGCGACTTCCCGACCGCGCCCGTGCCGCTCGGCAACCTCAACTTGAAGTTCCTGAAGCACGCCAAGGTGCTGCCCCTCGCGCAGACGAACGGCGGGCTCACCGTCGCGATGTCCGACCCCGCCGACTACTACACGATCCAGGGCCTCCAGCTCGCCACCGGGCTCCAGGTCGAGCCGCGTCTGGCGCGCGAGCGCGACGTGCTCGAAGCGCTCGAGACGATCTACGGCGGCGGGAACGCCGAGGGCGGGGCGGCGGCGGAGCCGGCCGACGCGGAGCTCGAGTACTTCGGCGACGACGAGGAGGACGTCGATCACCTGCGCGACCTCGCCTCCGAGGCGCCGGTCATTCGCTTCGTGAACCTGCTCATCAGCCGCGCCGTGGAGCAGCGCGCCTCGGACATCCACATCGAGCCCTTCGAGAACGAGCTCAAGGTCCGCTACCGCATCGACGGCGTGCTGCACGACGTGGAGGCGCCGCAGCGGCGGCTGCAGGCCGCGATCGTGTCGCGCGTCAAGATCATGTCGAAGCTCAACATCGCCGAGCGGCGCCTGCCGCAGGACGGGCGCATCAAGCTCCGGCTCATGGGCCGCGAGATCGACCTCCGCGTCTCGACTCTCCCCACGCTCTACGGCGAGAGCGTCGTGCTCCGCATCCTCGACCGCTCGTCGATCGTCGTGAACCTCGGCTCGCTCGGCTTCCCGGAGGACACGCTCGCGCAGTTCGACCGGCTGATCACGAAGCCGTACGGCATGATCCTGGTGACCGGCCCCACCGGCAGCGGCAAGACGACCACGCTCTACGGCGCACTCGACAAGATCAACTCGCCCGACAAGAAAATCATCACCATCGAGGATCCGGTCGAGTACCAGCTCTTCGGCGTGAACCAGATCCACGTGAAGCCGCAGATCGGACTCACGTTCGCCAACGGGCTGCGCTCGATCGTCCGCCAGGACCCCGACGTCATCATGGTGGGCGAGATCCGCGACGCCGAGACGGCCGAGATCGCGATCCAGGCGGCGCTCACCGGCCACCTCGTCTTCTCGACCCTGCACACCAACGACGCGGCGGGCGCCGTGTCGCGTCTCCTCGAGATGGGGGTGGAGGACTACCTGCTCGCCTCCTCGCTGCTCGGGGTGCTCGCCCAGCGCCTGGTGCGCAAGGTCTGCTCGAAGTGCCGTCGGCCGGCGGAGGTGACGGCCGCGGTGATGCGCGAGATCGGCGGCAATGGCGCTGCGGGGGAGGTCTACGAGGGTGAGGGGTGCGACGACTGCGCACGGACCGGGTATCGCGGGCGCTCGGGCATCTTCGAGCTCCTGCTGGTGAACGACGTGATCCGGCCGCTCATCCTGAAGCGCTCCTCGGCCGACGCCGTCAAGGACGCGGGCGTACAGCAGGGGATGAGGACGCTGCGAGAGGACGGCTGGCAGAAGGTCCGCACCGGCGTCACCACCGTGGCCGAGGTGGTGCGCGTCACGCAGGAGGAGGTCTAGGCTCAAGCCTCCTCGACCGGCTCCGGCGCGTCGGCCGGAGCGCGGCCCCGGCGGCACGCGTGGCGGTGATCGGCCTCGACGGGTGGGGCTGCCGCTCGTGCAGGATCTGAGTGCGCGCCACGTGATGCCGCGGCTCGCGGCGCTGCGCTCAGGATGTCGGCATCGAGCCGCCCCCCAGCATGGACGGCCGGGTGCGCCTCCCGGCTTGAAGCGCGGTGAGGAATCCGAGTCTAAGTGGGCGTCGAGGTAGGCTGCCAGGGCCTCTGCGAAGTTGAAAAGGTGCCGACCGTCGGTATATGAATGCAATGATTTTCCCGCACTTTAGCCTCCGTGTGGCGGGGCGGTTGACGGGTGGCGGCGGGAGGAGCCCTGGTGGCGCAATTCCAGTATCGCGCGGTTGATCCGCAGGGGAAGGTCGTCGAGGGGACGATCGAGGCCGGCGAGGTCCCGGTGGTGGTTGCGCGCCTGCACGATCGCGGCCTCATCCCGATCACGATCGCCTCGAGCGACGGCGCCCGCCCGCGCGCGGCCGGCACCAAGCTGCCCGCGCTGCCGGCGCTCGGGCGCCGCCGCGTCAAGGGCCGCGACCTGCTCATCGTGACCCAGGAGCTGTCGGCGCTCGTGTCCGCCGGCCTGCCCCTCGACCGCAGCCTCGCCACGCTCGCCGAGCTGGCCGACAACCTGGAGTTGAAGCGCATCCTGAGCGAGGTGCTGCACGCTGTGCAGGGTGGCAAGTCGCTCGCCGAGGCGCTCGGCCAGCACCGCATCTTCCCGCCCCTCTACGTGAACATGGTCCGCGCGGGCGAGATCGGCGGCTTCCTCGAGCTGGTGCTCCAGCGGCTCTCGGAGTACCTCGAGCGCGGGCAGCAGCTGCGCGACGAGGTGCGCGCGGCGCTCACCTACCCGGTGCTCCTCGTCTGCGCGATGGGCGTCTCGATTCTCGTGCTGCTCATCTACGTGCTGCCCAAGTTCACGGTCCTGTTCTCCGAGATGGGCCGCGCGGTCCCGCTGCAGGCGCGGGTGCTCCTCGCGGTGTCCGAGGCGGTGCGCGGCTACTGGTGGGCCGGGATCGGTGCCGTGGGCCTGGTCGTGGGCGGCGTGCGCTACTCGATCCGCACCCCGCGCGGGCGCTACGAGTGGGACCAGTGGAAGCTCCGCCTCGCGCTGGTGGGGCAGCTCTTGCGCAAGATGGAGGTCGCGAGCCTCGCGCGCACGCTCGGCACGCTGCTCAAGAGCGGCGTCCCCATGCTGCAGGCGCTCGGCATCGTGAAGGAGGTCGCGGGCAACCAGGTGATCGCGCGCTCG
>WNGD01016837.1_pt1 | contig 11643 bp, 14 predicted proteins | sample 5400671 | NCBI WGS metagenome assembly WNGD01 (sample SAMN13153369, study PRJNA577476) | soil metagenome | isolation source: 40 cm soil or saprolite under grassland replicate 2 | place: USA:California | collected 2016-06-15
ACGCGCTGTCGACGACGCGTTAAAGAAACGTCACTGACCTGTAGTTGGTGCTTGCGGTGGTGCTTGTTCCAAATCGTAGATCGCGCCCCAAGTTCCGGAAGCGGCGGGAGGCGTCGTCTTCTCCCAAGGACGGCTGCTTGAGCCGTAATTCGTTTTTTCTTCGCGTCCCCAAAAAATGTAGCGCACCTGCAGAGTACGGGCTAGATCGCGCCAGTTTGGTGCGCCTTGCATCAGTTTGGTGAGCAGTTCGTTGGTTTTTCCGTATTCATCGAATCCCTGCGTCCAAAGATGACCCGGATATCCCATCACTACTTTTCGACCGTCGAGGAGCAGTGGGTGATTATAGGTCGGCCAGGCCGCGAAACGCGCTTCGAGCGGCATTTTGCGAACGGCGAAGCCGACCGCATCCACTTCGCCGCGATTGGCGAAACCGAAACCGTCTTTACCGGCGGCCAGACCGCCAAACAAACTCACGAACCCGGAAGCAAAAAGCGCAAAGCAAACCGCCGCGCGAATCGGCAGCTCCCATTGCGTGATCAATTGCCTCCACAAAAACGGGAGCACAATGAAGTAAGCCCAGATTCCTATTTTTAAATTGTCCCAGATCCACGGCGCGGTTTTGATCGAGAAAAAGAAAACAAAGATCGCGCTTGCTGCAAAAATAAACGCGACTTCTTCCGGTAGCTTTTCTTTCCAACCGAATCCACTCTTTACGATGCGGGCTGCACACCACGCCAGCAAGATGAAGGCGAGGAAAATGACGATCGCCCAGCTCCAGGTGAATCCATGTTTCCCGATCCGCCAACAGGCCAACACAAATGCGCCAAAGCCAATCGCAATCGCCGCCGACAATTCGAATCGCCGCGTTTTACGCGATTGATATACCTGCCAGCCGATAAGCCCGATCAGAGTGAGGACAAGCGGAACCAGGATTCCGAAATTGAAGAACCAGAATCGAAAGAACGACATCTTAAATTCGCCATCGTTCTGGGCCCAACCAGGATGAAATTCGAGAACGGACCCGGCTTTGAAATGATCGCTGATGAGCCAGATGAAAAACGTGGCTGGAATGACCGCGCTGAGGATCAGACTGAGGATGTGTCCGCGAATTTGCGGATCGCCCGCGACCAAGAGACAAACTAGGACAATGCTGAGCGCCATGAAGGTGTGGAGATGAAAGAGGGGCATCGATGCATAAAGCGAGAGCTCAACCCAAAACGGAAGCGGGCCGCAGCGATGTCGATCTTCTTCACTTCGAAAATATTTTTCGCGCCAATGCCAAAGCAAAGTCAGGCCGGCCGGAATGGCGTAGAGCAAACCGCGCTGAGTCACGAACATGGTCAGCGGAATACTTTTCCAGGCGATGTTGTTGACGTCCTGATAATCGACGAATTTGAAATTGCGTAGAAACTGAAAACCCGCGAGCCCGCCATTGAAAAGAAAACCGGCGATCGCAAAACCGCCGCCCCAGCGATAGAAGGCGTAGCAGGTGGCGACGGACGCGAGCAATCCGACCCAGACCAGGCCGGGAATAAGATCGACATTCAGCTTTAGCAACAGCGCGTTGAAGAAATCGATCCCGGCCGGGTAACGAAGATGATCGCTCACGACGTAGATGGGATTGGATGGCCAAAGCCGGACGCCGTTGGCGAAAAATTTTATGTGAGTGAGGTGGAGGCCGAGATCACCCAGGTTCACCGGTGATTGAATCTTCAGCTCGGTGCCATCGACAAATAGGAGCCAGCAAAAGGATCGGACGGCGAAAATGGTGAAGAAGCCGGCCAAGATCCAGATCGGGAGGCTGCGATATTTCGATGTTTTGGACTCGGCGCCGGCGCTGGCGCCGCTCCCGTGAAATCGGGCCGTTGTCCAGGAAAGAAGCTCTTGAAGATCCGCGCGCTAAAATACGCCTTGGACGGATCCTGATAGGGCCGAATCGTTACCGGCACGGTGTAGTAAGAGTCGTGGAGCTTCGCTTCGACCGCGGCGATCTTCTCCTGTTGGACGAGGAGGAAATCGCCGTCCAACTTGCCCGGCATATTGTCTTTCTCGTAATAGCCGACGCGGCCGAAATCATCGAGCATCCACGGCAACGGATAAGGGCTCGGGCGAATAATGTGACCAACCAACTGGTAAGCGCGCGGATCGGAGTGGGCCAGTTGCAGAATGGGATCGGTGAATTTGTAAACGTCGTTGTAAGTTTGGACATAGACGTATGGCTCGGTGTCGGTGGTGCAGCGGAAATAATTCAGCCAGATACAATGTCCAAACGAAAAGAGGATCAGAATGCTTGTGAGAAGTTTTGTAACCTCCTGACTTCTCAACGTCACCAACAACAACGCAGCTCCCAAGATCAATGCGTAAGGCCAGACGTATTCGAATTTTTTGGTTTGCTCATAGTAAACCGCGTAGGCAAGCAAGCCGAAAAGTAGGAGCGCGAACCATCGATAGGCAACGGCCGCAAGTCGCAGAGGCGCAGTTGTAATGAGCGCGCCAAACGTAAAGAGGAACGGCCAGATGAAACTGATGATGCACCACGGCGTTTTGTATTTGACGATGCTGTAAGCGATCAGCGTTCCGACGCCATAAATGGCGAGATAGCGCAGACTCATGGCCTTGAACCGCAAGGCGAAAATGCACAGAAGTAAACCGGCTAAAACGGGCAGCTCATAATGGCTGATGAGCGAAAGCCAATAATACCACGGCTTTTCGTGTCCATGGCCTTCGCTGCCGGTTTTGAACCATGGCAAATACGCCTGGTAAAGACCTTTGATTCCGTTCCAGTGAAAAAACGTCCCCGAATAAAAAAAGACGATCAGCGCGACGCCGGTCCCAACCACGACCGCAAGATCGACATAATTCCACGATGGTTTTACCGGGCGCGCATCGTCGAGCCGATTGAAATAATTTGATATGTAACAAACTCCGGCCGCGATCGCGGCGCAGGCGACATGGAGTATGTAGGTTTCCTTCGACAGAATCATTCCGGTCACGCCCATGCCGGCGCACCAGAGATAATTTGCGGTCCCGGATTTCCACATTCCGAACAGGCCATAGAAAAACAGCAGCGTAAAAAGCAGTAGCCAGACTTCGTGAATGGAGTAGCGGCCGTAAAAGACAAAACCGGGCGAGACCGCCATCGCCAAGGCAGCGAGTCGGCTAACGGGTCGCCCGACGAACCGTTCGAATTTTAAAGTTAGCCAGACGCAACTGATGCTGACGAGCACGACCGGCAATCGCAGCGCCCAAAGATTGCGACCAAACAATGTCTGCGAAAGCAAGAGCGCGTAAAAATGAAGCGGGCCGTGATAATTGGTCGGATCGTATTTGTAGAAGCCGGTCTTAACCATTTGATCGACAAACCAGCCGTTGATGCCCTCATCGAAATGCGGCGGCTTCACTCCGAGCAAAAAGAATCGCAGAAAGGCAGCCAGACCGATGATGAGCCAGGGCATCCACTCGTTTTCGGCGAGCGCATTTTTCCAAGTCTCGATCTGAGCGCCCAGCAATGGAAAATCCGCTAGCGTGCCGGCTTGGGCGCTGCTAGCTCTTGCTGTGCGAATTCTCGTGACCGGCGGCTGCGGCTTCATCGGGAGCAATTTTATTCGCTACATTTTGCAACATTACAAGCCGGCCTCGGTCACAAATGTGGACGCGCTCACTTATGCCGGCAACCTCGCCAATCTCGACGGCGTGGTCGAGGAACATGGCGAGCGCTACGAGTTTTTCAAAGCCGACATCGCCAATGCCGATGCGATGGACGCGCTCATGCTCGAGCACCAGTTTTTTGCGGTGGCCAATTTCGCGGCCGAGTCGCATGTCGATCGCAGCATCAATTCACCTGAGAATTTCATTCACACCAATGTCATTGGCACGAGCGTTCTCCTCAATTCCGCGCGGAAACACGGCGTCCAGCGTTTCGTCCAAATTTCGACCGATGAAGTCTACGGTTCGTTAGGCAAAACCGGGAAGTTCGCCGAAAAATCACCGCTCGATCCGAGTTCGCCTTATTCTTCCAGCAAAGCCGGCGCTGATCTTCTCGCGCTTGCCCATCATAAGACTTACGGCCAGGAAGTTGTCGTGACGCGCTGTTCGAATAATTACGGGCCTTACCAATTTCCGGAAAAATTGATTCCGCTCATGATCATCAAAGCGTTGCGCGATGAACCGTTGCCGGTTTACGGCGACGGTATGAACGTCCGCGACTGGATCCACGTTCAGGACCATTGCGCCGCGGTTGTGGCCGCGCTGTTCGAGGGAAAACCGGGCGCGGTTTACAATTTCGGCAGCGGCAACGAAATGGCCAACCTCGATTTGGTGAAAATGATTTTGAAGCAGTTAGGCAAACCGGAGAGTTTGATTTCATTCGTGAAAGATCGCCTCGGGCACGATCGGCGTTACGCGATCGATTCGTCATTTGCGCAGCGGGAATTGAAATGGAAACCGCGCTACGATTTTAAAAGAGGGCTCGAGAGCACGATCCAGTGGTACATCGACAATCAGGCGTGGTGGCAACCGTTACTCGAGCGCGCCGGCCGTTACTGAGCAATGCGAATTCTAATCTTGGGCGCTGGCGGCCGTCTTGGCGCTGCGCTCACGGGCGAGTATCGAGGAAAATTCGACGTTATTGCTTTCAATCACGCGGAGCTCGACCTCGCAAATCCAAATCAGGTTCGAGGAAAACTGTCGCCACTTCAGTTCGATCTGCTGCTCAACTGCGCCGCAATGACGAATGTCGATCTTTGCGAGTCGCAGCGCGAGCAAGCGTTTGCGATCAACGCCGAGGCGCCGAAGCTACTCGCCGAAATTTGTCGCGACAAAAAAGCGAAGCTGATTCACTTCAGCACCGATTACGTTTTCGACGGCGAGAAGCGTGAGCCGTACTTCGAAACCGACCCGGCAAGACCGATCAGCGTTTACGGCGAATCAAAACTCCGCGGCGAAGAAAATGTTCTCGCGGTCGACAGTAAACATCTTGTTTTGCGCGTCTCGTGGGTTTTCGGTCCTGATCGACCGAGCTTCATCGACGCGATGATCAAGCGCGCGCGAGAAGAGGATCATATTGATGCGGTTGCCGACAAATTTTCCACGCCGACTTATACCGCCGATATCGCCGAAGCCCTTCCCCGATTATTCGATCAAAACGGCGTCTGGCATTTCGCCAACGCGGGCGAATGCAGCTGGCAGGAATACGCCCAGCACGCGCTCGATTGCTGCCGCGCATCAGGCATTTCGGTTAAAGCAAAAACGGTCCGACCAAAGAAGATCGCCGATATGACCCGCCTTCGCCAAGGCTCCGGCGGGCCGGCAAACTGGGTCGCGCGGAGGCCGGTTTATTCAGTGCTCTCAACAGCGAAATATGCCAAGCTTACGGGCGCCGCACCTCGCTCTTGGCGAGACGCGGTGGCTGATTATATTGAGCGCTCCTATTCGAAGAAATGAAAACCCGCATATTGACTTTCATATTGTCGATCGTTCTCGGCGTGGCCGCGCGCGCTGAATTAAAATGGGAACAAAACACCATCGATCTCCATCCCGCGATCGGCGACAAGACAGCAGTCGCGCATTTCAAATATCAAAATACCGGCACGACTTCGGTGCATTTTATATCGGTGAAGGCGTCGTGCGGTTGCACGACAACGCAGAGCCAAAAGGAACTCGTGAACCCCGGTGAGAAGGGCGAAATCGTTGCGACGTTTAACATTGGCGATCGCACCGGCCAACAAATAAAGACGGTCACGGTGCAGACGGACAATCCGAATCCCACCCAAGCCACAACCATTCTCACTCTCAAGGCCACAATCCCGCAGTCGCTTGATATCAAGCCGACATTTGTTTACTGGCAGAGCGGGGAAGAGCCGAAGCCGAAGAAAATCTCGATCAAAGCGGCGAAAGATTTTCCGGCGAAAAACATTACCGTTAAATCCAACAGCCAAAGTTTCGAGTCGAAGGTAGAGCAGGGCAGCTCATCGGGTGAGTGGACGATTGAAGTCATACCGAAGGACACAAGTCGTGCCGTGCAGACGTCGCTGCTGATTCAAAGCGATTACCCGAAAGAAGCGCCGAAATCGTTTTACGTGAATGTGCAGGTGACGAATCCGCCTGGAGCTCCACCAGCGCTAAAGCCAAATGTTCCCAACGCGCCGGCAGTTAAAGCTGCCACTCCCCCGGCAATTCCGAAGGCGTCGCCGTCTGCAGGCGTGGAACGCTGAGAGGTAAGATTGCGCGCAGTTCGACAAGGGCTGCTCCTCATCGCGCTCGCTTGTTTGCCAGCGATCGGCGAGGGAATTTATTTTCGGGACAAGATTTCCTGGCAATCATCGATTCCGGCTTCGGAATTAGTCACGGTCGATCAAACGCGCGCGTGGGGTGATGGTGCGATCTGGGTGGATGCGCGCCCGGACGAAGAATTTACGCGCGATCATGTTCCCGGCGCGTTTTCATTGAATGAAGACCGCTGGAGCGAATTACTGCCGCAATTTCTGCCAAACTGGTCGCCTGAGAAAAAAGTCGTCGTTTATTGCAGCGCGGAAAGTTGCAACGCCGCGCGCGATGTTGCGAAACGATTGCGCGACGAAGCGCAGCTCAAAGACGTTTTCGTTTTGCAAGGCGGCTGGGAAGAATGGCTAAAAAAGAATCGTTAAAATCGATAAATCGTTAAATGGTTAAATCGTTGCTGTGGCGCATTGTCGATCTTGTCGTCGGCGGGATTTTTATCTATGCGGGTGTAATCAAAGCGCTCGACCCCGTCCAATTCGCCAATGACATCGATAATTACAAGACGCTGCCGTGGTTCGTTAGCGTTCGTTTGGCATTTTACTTGCCGTGGCTGGAGATCTTTTGCGGCCTCGCTGTCATCTTCCGTTTTCTTTACCGCGGTGGATTGTCGACGTTAACCGCGTTAATCGCGGTTTTCATCGGCGCGACCATCGCCGCGAAAATGCGCGGCCTCGATATCACCTGCGGTTGTTTCGGTCACGCGACTCAGCATTGGAGTTTTCCGCAACACATGACAATCGATCTCGCAATTTTTGCAGCGCTCGTCACGTTGTTACTCGCGAACCGGGACCAACGACGTGCAGAATTATAGCCGATGAATGTGCGAATCCTCGTTGCGCTATTTTTTCTGGGCGCGCTTTTCGGACAAAGCTGGGCCGGCGAAAAGAAAGAATGGGTCAAGCTGACTGATTGCCACTACGTCGATGCTCCGTTTAACGATGGAGACAGTTTTCGCGTCCGCGGCGGCGATAAAGAATTTACCGCGCGGCTGTACTACGTTGACGCGCCCGAGACCAATCTTCAGCAACCCGAACGAACCCGCGAGCAAAGTATTTACTTCGGGATCACGCTGGATGAGACCATGAAAGCCGGCGAGAAAGCGAAACAACGGACGAAAGAACTTTTGCAGAAGCCGTTCGTAATCTGGACGCGCTGGTCGACCGCAGGTGGGCGCGGTCGCGAGAGCCGTTATTACGTTATTGTTGAAGTGGACGGGAAAAATCTGGGCGAGATTTTGGTTAGCGAAGGATTGGCGCGGGCGAAAGGGAGGGCGCCTAATTTGCCCAACGGAGAAAAAGGCAAGGCTTATATGGAGAGATTGGACGATCTGGAAAACGCGGCGCATGAAAAGCGACTCGGTGCGTGGACCACATCCACGAGCCAAAAGCCAGAGGTTAGCCCGACCGCACAGCAATCTCCGTAATCTGTAGACGGCAGCAGCATTGAGCGCCGTTGAGATTTGACGCGCGCATTTTAGTCGCGCTGCGAACATTTATCGGGGAACACAGTTCGTTCCGTACCGTGAAATGGTTGCTGAACATTCTGAAAGGGAAATGGCTAGGTCATCCGTTGCACCCAATTCTGGTGCATGTGCCGATGGCGATGTGGGCCGGTGCGCTCATCTTCGATTTGCTTTCGAAATGGCAAATTAGCGGCAACGCCATGGTGCGCCTTTCGTTTTACGCGATCGCGTTCGGCCTGATCGCGTCGTTGCTGGGTCTGCGCCTCCAGGATTTTCGTGATGCATCAATCGTGGCGACGGCGCCGCTGACATTGTCGATCTTGGGAACGGCAATATTGATTGCCTCCGCCTATTTGGGTGGACGAATGACTTACCACTACGGCATCAGCGTCGCACGGATGTCGAAAGATGAATGGCGCGAGATCGCGCAAGCCGGAGGCGCCAATCTCCCACCGGAGTAAGATCGAGAAGTTGAAAGATTTCCTCGAAGGCAAACCGCTCCGGCATCCGATCCATCCGATGCTGGTCCATTTCCCGATCGGACTTTTGCTTCTCAGCTTTTTGATCGACCTGGCCAGTCTTGCCTTCCCGTCGGTGCCGAATCTCGTGCGCGATTCGTTCTACGCGATGCTGCTCGGACTGATCATGGCTCTCGTCGCGGCCGTGCCGGGTTTGGTCGATTACACCGACATTCGCAGCGATCATCCGGGCAAACCGACTGCTACCGCGCACATGATTCTCAATTTCATGGTCGTCGTTGTTTATGGAATCAATTTGGGCGTGCGTTCGTCTTCACTTCTCGATCCAAGAATTTCCATGGGCCCGTTGATTTTGTCTCTCATTGGCGTCGGGCTTCTCTCAGCGTCCGGGTATCTCGGCGGCCGTCTCGTTTACAATCAAGGCATCGCGGTCGGCCGGCATAAACGACACATGCCGACGCCGCGGGACACGATCCACCTGACCACGCCCATTCCCGGTGCAGAAGGCGTCTTTGTTCCAATCATGGCCGCTCAACGGCTTCGCGAGCGCGAGACCTTACGCGTAGAAATCAGCGCTCAGATCATGACCATCGTCAAGATCGACAATCAACTTTTTGCCTTTCAGGAATTCTGCACCCACCGCTTCGGTCCGCTTTCCGAAGGCAGCTTCGACGGATTCAACGTCCGATGCCCGTGGCACAACTCCTGTTTTGACGTGCGCACGGGAAAAGTCACCCACGGCCCGGCAAAAGTGGACCTGAAAATCTTTGAAGTGGAAATGCGCGAAGGCAAAGTCGGCATCCGCCTGCCGCGCCAAACGAAATCGGCATGATCCGGAAACTGAAATCCGGTTACCGTTTGTATTCGCGAAAGAAAAATCCGAAGACCGGAAAACGCCGAAACCTCGGCACGTTCAAAACTAAAGCTGCTGCCAAGAAACACGAAAAAGCGGTGCAGTATTTCAAGCGACGATGACATTTGTAGGGCAGGTGCCTCGCCTGCCGAACCAATAAATTGGCAACCGATGCGGTTGCCCTACAATACATTGAATGCCATTTGACGACGTCGATACCAAAATCAAACTCGTAGTTTATCGTCTGACGGCAGAGAGCGGTAGCGTTCCAACTTCTGCCGAAATCGCGCAAGCGACCGACCTAAGCGACGCCGATGTTCGCGCGGCATTCGCGCGTCTTCACGCGAACCGGCTGCTTGTTCCCGAGCCTAACGACCCGTCGCGTATTCGGATGGCGCCGCCGTTTTCTGGGATTCCCACTGCATTTCCGGTGGAGGCGCGAGGAAAACGTTACTTCGCGAATTGTGTTTGGGACGCGTATGGGATCGCCGCGGCGTTGCACTCCGATGCAATTGTTCCGGCGAGCGATGGTCACACACGCGAGCCATTAATACTCGAAGTGAAAAGCGGTAAGCCCATTTCGCAGCCCTACGTCGCGCACTTCGCCGTACCCGCGGCGCATTGGTGGGACGACATCGTCTTTACCTGAGCGACGATGCTCCTCTTCCGGTCGGAAGAGACTGTCGATCTTTGGTGCGACGCGCACAAAATCCCACGACGGCCGCTCATCAATCTCGATCAACTCTGGCAACTCGCCGTCACTTGGTACGGGAATCGTCTTACCATCGAGTCGCGCCGCCCCGCTCCCGACGAGATGATGTCGATCTTCGCCTCCATCGGCCTAACAGGTCCGTTTTGGGACCCAAAATCGGACCAATGGAAGTGACGATTCGCTCGGCGGCGGAAACAGATCGCGATGCGATCTGGAAAATTTTTCATGAGGTCGTCGCGACGGGCGACACGTATCCATTCGATCCGAAAATCTCGCGTGAGAAAGCATTCGCCTATTGGTTTCAACCTGGCGGACATGCTTACGTCGCAGAACTCGACTGCTTAAAGCAGTCAAGTTTGCAAGAAGATCACTGCTTGGTTGGAACCTACATTTTAAGACCCAATCAATCTGGCGGCGGCGCGCATGTCGCGAATGCGGCGTTCATGGTGCCGACCGCCGCACGCGGGCAGGGGATCGGCCGGGCGATGGGCGAGCATTGCTTGAGCGAAGCGCGTAGGCTTGGATTTCGCGCGATGCAATTTAATTTCGTTGTCTCGACCAACGAATCCGCGGTTAAACTTTGGCAAAAGCTCGGCATGAAAATTGTCGGCACGTTACCGGGCGCGTTTCGACATCCCGAAAAAGGGTATGTCGATGTTTACGTCATGTTTCAGTCGTTCGAAGACAATTGAAGGGTGGATCGCGCAGTCCCTTGCGCGATGTTAATTGAAGCCCCGAAAGCTTTCGGAGCCAAATTTTAGCATCGAGCGGCGGAGCGCTTAATCCACCTTTGCATAACGTCGTTGCAAAACCCACGTAGCTGTCGAAACCTAACGACTGAATGCAAACCGTGATTCAAGTCATCGCGACCGGGCGCGGATCGTTGCGCAGTCAGATCACACGAGATCCGCAGTTGGAGAAAAAGTTCGGCTTTATAAAAGCCTGGTCTAAACAACCGGGCCGTCCGCATGGTTGGGCGAAAATCCACAGCGCGCGCGATCTTCATGGGGCGATCAACCTCGAATGGCACGGCCGGAGTAACACGCTGATTTGCCGCGTAGTCACGAAGCTCGGCAACAAACCGAACTCAATCATCGGCGATTTTATCGATTACCTCCTCGCGCGTCACCAAAGCCGTATTCTCGCCATTCACATCATGCGCCGACCGCGACAAAGCGAGTAAGCCGGGAGCCAGTAAGTCGTTGCCCTACTAGAGCGTTTGCGCTGTAATAGGCGGCTGTTTCAATGAACGCGGCTGCTTCTCAGCCAAGCGCCCATGGCGGCGTTGCGTTTGTCACGACGCATTGGAGCGTTGTTTTAACCGCGCAAGGCCGGTCGCCGGCGGCGGATGTGGCGCTCGAAAAACTTTGCCGCATTTACTGGCCGTCGGTTTATTCGTTTGTAAGACGAGAGGGACGCACGGTCGAAGACGCGCAGGACCTCACCCAAAGCTTCTTTGCCCGATTTTTGGAGCGACGAGATTTCGACACGGTTCGGCGGGAAAAGGGGCGACTGCGATCCTATTTGTTAGTTTCGTTGAAACACTTTCTGGTGAACGAGCATGTGCGCGCTCTGTCGATCAAGCGCGGCGAAGGCCGGACGCCTATCCCATTGGAAGAGCTCATCGCCCGTGAACGCAAAGATCTCGAGCCGGCAAACACATTGACGGCCGATCGGATTTACGAGCGCCGCTGGGCTTTGACCGTACTCGAACAAGTTCTTGCGCGATTGGAACAACAATATCGAACCGCCGGTGACGGTGGATTATTTGTGCGCTTCAAAGAGTTACTCGCGGACGAGACCAATGGAATTTCGCAGGCGAAGATCGCTTCGGAATTTGAAATGAGTGAGAACGCGG
>WNGD01006034.1_pt1 | contig 11639 bp, 10 predicted proteins | sample 5400671 | NCBI WGS metagenome assembly WNGD01 (sample SAMN13153369, study PRJNA577476) | soil metagenome | isolation source: 40 cm soil or saprolite under grassland replicate 2 | place: USA:California | collected 2016-06-15
TGTTCTACGGTCGCGATTTCCGCCAGCTCATGCTCAAGTACGGCAAGGTGGCATTGATCGACGAGCTGTCAGGAACGCCCGGTCAGGCCACCGGAGCGCTTCGCGAGGAGGCCGCGCTCCGCGACGAGGCCCCGGTCCAGGGCGCCTCCACGCTCGACGACACGGGCGCAGCGAGGGCTGCCCCTGTTGTGACGCGGGGGGCAGAGCTCAGTGCCGCTGCCGGTGAGCGACTTGATGTTCCTCCTCCGCCTCGAGACACGGTCCGACGGCGGGCTGCGATCGCCCACCCGTCGACCCTCGGAAGCCGAACGGCCACACGACGCGAGCCACCCGCGGGTCGTCGAACGATAAAGGGCCGCTGAGGTGGTCCGGGCCGACGTCGATCTGGTCGCCGACATCGGAGAGGTGCTCCTCGAGGAGGACGCCATCCAGGCGCGTGTCGCCGAGCTTGCCGCGCAGATCAGCGCGGACTACAGCGGCCGCCAGTTGACGCTCGTAAGCGTGCTCAAGGGGTCGCTGCCGTTCATGGCGGACCTCATGAGGCACATCACTATTCCCCTGCGGATCGACCTCATGGAGGTCAGTTCGTACGGCGGGACCGCCACCGAATCGTCGGGCCTGGTGCGCATCCTCAAGGATCTCAGCTCGTCGATCGACGGTTCGGACGTCCTGCTCGTCGAGGACATCATCGATACCGGGCTGACCCTCAACTACCTGCTCCGATATCTGCGCGGCAAGAACCCGGCCTCGCTCAGGGTCTGCACCCTGCTCGACAAGCCTGCCCGGCGCCTGGTCGAAATCCCGGTCGACTACATCGGCTTCACTATTCCGGACCAGTTCGTGGTGGGCTACGGGCTCGATTACGGCGAGCTATACCGAAACCTGCGCTTCGTGGGCGTCCTTCGCCCCGAGGTCTATTCGAGCTAGCGAGCGTGCAACACCGCCGCCCACTCGGACGCGGTCGGCGATTGGCCGCCATCAGCGCCGTCGCCATGCTGGTCGGGTGCCTGCTGCCGTGGTACACGGCATTCGGAGGCACGAGCGGGCTGCCGGCGCAGCCGTTCACGGCGTTCTCGGGCAGTGGTTTGCTGGTCTTCCTGGCCGGGATCGGGACGCTCGCGCTCGTGACCCTGCCCTACGCGGCCGGCGACAGGCCCATCGCCTGGGCGGAGCGCTGGACGCCGTACCTGCTCCTGACTGGGCTCGCCATCCTGGGCGTGCTGATGTGGCTGTTCCAGTTCGTCGGCCGCGACCTCGCGGGCTTGAGGCCGGACGCCGCTCCAGGCCTTTGGGTGGCCCTGGCCGGCGTGATCGGGCTTTCGCGCGGCACCTTCGAGATCTACCAGATGCCGGAGCAGCACTAGAGAGCCGCCGGGCCGCGTTTCCCGCGAGGAGTCCTGCGCGGACTCATCCGGTCCTATTTCGGGGGTCCGACCGAATCAGCAGGTGCCCGCTCCCGGCGAGGCATTGGGGGTGGCGGACGGTCGGAGCCCCGACCTCGGTGGATTCGACCCGGTGGGACAGGAGTGGATGATCTGAACGGCGAACCAGAGCTCGCCTGTCGGCGCGCCCTCGCCTCGCACGCTCAGCTCGAACACGTATCGGCCCGCCGCCCAGCTCAACGCTTCGCCTGAGCCCGTGGCGAAGGGCGGGGGCGGGCCAAAAATCATGCCCATCGCCGGGTCCTCAGGTGTGAGGTCGCCGGCGAGAACGGGTGCGAGTCGCCTTGGTCCAGGTGCTTCGAGCCGCCAGAATCCCGTCTGTGAGACCACGCGCCCCGGGTTGCTCGCGTAGTCCGTGCAGAAGCCCACCGCCATAACCTGCTGGTCGGCGATCGGAATGACGGGTATGGTCGGATCGCTCGGTCCCGTCGCATTCGCCGTTGGCTCAACCGCCATCCATTCGCGTGAGCGATATTGGAGGTCGCGGACCAGGGCGAACACGCTCCAGGCGAATCCCGCGTAGCAAGCCGGCAGTTGGCCGTCGGGGGCCAGCGTCGGACCCGCCGCCGCCGGAGTCGGGGCCTCGGCGCGACCGGGCGACGAGCTCCCCTGCCCGAGCATCCCGGTCGGTGATGCCCCCTCGGGCGGCGCCCCGCCTTGGGTGGGGCTACCCGCCCACGGCTTCCAAACGGCGACGATGAGGGAGGCAAGTATCAGGAGACACACGAGGCGAAATCCCCGACCTGGCGCGGCGCGGAGCCCGACCAGCGCGATCTCGGGCGGGCGCTCGCCACTCATCGGCCGTGCGACCGAGAGCGGTCAGATCTCGCCGAGATAGACCTTCCGCACCATCGCATTTTCGCGCAGCTCCGCGGCGGGGCCGCCAAGGACCACCTGACCGGTCTGGAGTACATATCCGCGGTGCGCCACGTTGAGCGCCTGCAACGCATTCTGCTCCACGAGGAGCATCGTCGTCGATTGTGCGTTGATCTCCTTGATGATGGAGAAGATCTGCTGGACCAGGATTGGCGCGAGGCCCAGTGACGGCTCATCGAGGAGCAGCAGCCGGGGCCCGGACATGAGCGCCCGACCGATCGCGAGCATCTGCTGCTCGCCGCCCGACAGCGTTCCGGCCGCCTGGGTCCGTCGCTCGGCGAGCCGCGGGAACAACTCGAAGACCCGCGCGAACTCCCCCTGCAGGTTTCTCCGATCGGATCGGCTGAAGGCACCCATCTGGAGGTTCTCGAGGACGGTCATGCGGCTGAAGATTCGCCGACCCTCGGGCGCCTGGCCGATGCCCCGGCGGACGAGTTCGTGCGTTGGCACGTGGGACACGTCGGCGCCCTCGAACTCGACCGTGCCCTCACGGGGATGTAGCAGCCCGTGGATGGTCTTGAGCGTCGTGGTCTTACCGGCCCCGTTGGAGCCGAGCAAAGTCACGATCTCCCCCTCGCGGACCTCGAGCGACACACCCTGCAGGGCATGGATGTGGCCGTAGTACGTGTGGACGTCGGTCAGGCGCAGCACCACCTTGCCGTTGCGAGAATCCGGGGACGATCCCGCGTTCGGCGCGGAGCCGATAGCCGGCGCCGCAGGCGGCGCTGTCCGCGAGTCGGCTGGCTGTGGGCCTGGGTCTGTCATCAGGCCGCGCCTTTGCCGAGGTAGGCCTCGATGACGCGTGGGTCGGCGCGCACGACGTCGGGCGCTCCCTCGGCGATCTTCTCGCCGTGGTCGAGCACCGTCACTCGATCGCTGACCCCCATCACGACACGCATGTCGTGCTCGATCAGCAGGACGGTGATCCCCAGCTCAGAGCGGATCTGCTCGAACAGGCCGGTCATTTGGGTGGTCTCGGAAGGGTTCATCCCGGCGGTGGGCTCGTCAAGCAGAAGCAGCTTCGGCTGGCTGGCGAGGGCGCGCGCGATCTCCAGGCGGCGCTGGTCGCCGTAGGGCAGGTTCCGCGCCAGCTCGTCGTCGCGGCCGCGCAGTCCCACGTACCTGAGCCAGCCGCGGGCTTTCTCACGCGACTCCTTCTCCTCGGCCATATGGCGAGAGAGACGCAGCGCGGCATCGAGCAGTCCCGAGCGCGTTCGAGTGTGCATCCCGACGATCACGTTCTCGAGCGCGGTCATGTTCTGAAAGAGGCGGATGTTCTGAAAGGTCCGGCCGATCCCTAGCCCAATGATCTCGTGGGGTCGGGCACTGCGGAAGATGCCGACCCGGCGGAGGAGGTGCACGTACCCCGGCGGCCGAACGACGGCGACCAGCAGCGAGCTCACGAGGAGGCCAATGGCGACCAGCCCCACAACCTCGCCCACCGTCGCCGCCCCGACGCCGAAGGCGATGGCAGCCAGGAACGCGACCGGTAGCGGGAGGACGAACCAGAAGATGGGTTCGGCCCAGGCCCGGACGGGCCGGGCGACCATCCGCTCGCCGAGAAAATCGATGGCCCCACCTGTCGGGTCCGTCAGGCCGGCGATGACGTTGAAGAAGGTGGTCTTGCCGGCGCCGTTCGGGCCGATGAGGCTGACGATGGCGCCCGCCGGGACTTCGAAATCGACCTCTCGGACGGCGACGAGCCCGCCGAATTGCTTCGTAATTCGGCGCGCCTGCAGGATCGCTTCGCCCGCGACGATGGGGCTGCCGGACGACACGCCTGCAGCCGGCGGGGATTGCGACGCAGGTGACGCGGTCACGCTTGGCTGATTACCTCGGCGGTCGCCTCGACGTCGGCTGCCGCCTCGTGCAGCTCCTCGCGGCGGCGGCGGCTCGGGAAGAGCCCTTCCGGACGCAGCAGCATCATCAGCACGAGCGCCAGGCCGAACAGGAGGTACTGGTAGTTGATGAAGTTGATCGTGCTCAGGTCAAGGGTGATGGGACCAAGGGAAATCGGCGGTGCGTGCAGCGATTTCGCGAAGGCGTCCAGCTGGTGGAGGCCCTGGCTCTGGATCTCGTAGACGATGAATGCCCCGAGGATCACGCCCCACGTGTTGCCCATGCCGCCGAGGACGACCATCGCGAGCGCAGTGAACGACACCTGAAACTCGAACTGCTGCGGGGTGATCGAGGCGAGCTTCGCCGAGTAGAACACGCCGGCCAGGCCGGCAGTGGACGCGCCAATGGCGAACGCCAGGAGCTTGGTGCTGACGGTGTTGATGCCCATGCTCGCGGCCGCGAGCTCATCTTCGCGCAGGGCGACCCAAGCTCGTCCGAGCCGGGAATCCTGGAGCCGGTACACCAGCATCGTCGCAATCGTGATGATCAGCAGCACCGTGATGTAGTACGGCCACGGGTTCGTGAATCCGAAACCGTTGATGCCAGCGAGTCCATACAGGCTGGGCTGAGCGATGCCGGTGATCCCGTTCGTGCCGTTCGTGTAGGTATCGGCGTTGAGAAAGACGAGCGGAACGATCTCACCGAAGCCGAGCGTAACGATCGCCAGGTAATCCCCCCGCAGGCGAAGGGTAGGGGCGCCAAGCAGGAGGCCGAAGACGGCGGCCACGAACGCGCCTACCACGATCATGATCCAGAAGGGTGTATCCAGCCCCGAATAGCCGGACGCTCCGTACGCCATCGTGTACGCGCCGATTGCGAAGAAAGCTGCATACCCGAGGTCGAGCAGCCCGGCCAGGCCGACCACGACGTTGAGGCCGATGGCGAGAAGGACAAAGACGCCCGCGTCGGCAAAGCCACCGACGAAGTCTTTCTGCGTCCCGAAACCGTTGAACGGCGGGATCAGCACGATCAGCGGCAGCACGACCGCGGCGATGGCCATCCCGAACGTGATCGATAGCGACTGGTGTCCTCGGAGGAACTCGCGGGCGGGACCGAGGCGCTGCCGGAGCCCTGTACGCGTCGTGGTCATGCGCGATCCGCCAACTGCTGCCCGAGGATGCCGGTCGGTCGGAAGATGAGGACGAGAATCAGCGTGCCGAACACCGCAGCCTCACTCCAGCGGCCATACCCGAACGAGGAAGCGAGCACCTCGATGAACCCGATCACGAACCCACCGATCGCTGCGCCCGTCGTATTGCCAATGCCACCCAGCACGGCCGCGGTGAACGCCTTCAGGCCCGCCTGGAAGCCGATCTGGAAGTGCGTGACCCCAAAGTAGAGGCCCTGCACCACACCCGCCGCACCCGCCAGAGCGGAGCCGATGAAGAAGGTCAACGCAATCGTGCTATTGATGTCCACGCCCATGAGCTGCGCGGCCTCGCGGTCCATGGCGGTCGAGCGCATCGCCCGCCCGAGGGTTGTTCTCCGGACGAATACCTGTAGCGCGACCATCAGCCCGAGCGCCAGGACAATCACGAACAGGTTGATCTGGCGGATCGCGATCGGGCCGAAGGTCAGGGCCGTGTTGGGCAGGATCTGGGGGATCGTGACGATCGAGTTGCTGATCGTGACGAAAACGATGTTCTGGAGAATGAAACTCATCCCGATCGCGGTGATCAGCGGCGCGAGACGGGGAGCGTTGCGGAGGGGCCTGTACGCAACGCGTTCGATGACGACGCCAACGATGCCCATCACGACCATCGCGGTGATGAAGGTGAGCACGAGGACGCCGCCGAGGACGAGCGGGTCGCCGATGGCGCCGGTGAAGCCCAGCGTCGTCAGCAACCACCACGAGACGAATGAGCCGCACATGAAGATTTCGCCGTGGGCGAAATTGATGAGTTCGATGATCCCGTAGACCATCGTATAACCGAGCGCGATAAGCGCGTAGACCGCGCCGATGGTCAGCGCGTTGATGAACTGATCCTGAGCCTGTGCGCCGGCCGACACGACCATGAGCGCATAGGCCGCCAGAAGAAAGCCGGCGACAACGATCGGACCACGCCAGCGACCGAAGTCGATCGCCATGCGGCGGCTCGGCGCGGCTGCGGCTGTTGTCATCCGAACGTCACGGCCATTGGTTGGGGTAGACCCCCATGACGTAGAGGATGAAGTCCGGGGCGTTCCATCGGTCGAACGCCCCAGCCTTCTTTTACGCTATTTGACTGGGTCCGCGGTGAAGTCGCGCTGCTTGAAGTACGCCCAGTCCTTCTTGGTCGGGTCGAACTTGTAGTACGAGATCACGTGCTGGGAGGTGTCGCCGTCCTTGTCGAAGTTGAAGCTACCGAGCACGGTGTCGTACTTGTTCCCCGAGTCTGCGACATACGCCCGGATCTTCTCGCGGAGTTGTCCGAGGTCGGTCACTCCGCTCCCCACGGCCTTGAGGGCCTGGAGGAAGATCTGCGTGCATGCGTAGCCCGGTGCACTGTACGAACCGGGGTCGGTATTGAACTTGGCCTTGTACTTCGTGGCAAAGGCCGCAGCATCGGGAATGTCGTGGATCGCGGCGACGGTGCCGTACGAGTTGGTGTCGCCGTCTCCGGCGATCTGAAGGAACGAACTGGCAGTCGCGAATGAGCCGTCGACGATGCCATCGCCGCCGACGAACGGAATGGTCTGCAGCCCCTGGGCAGCCATCTGCTTGCGGAACAGGCCGAGGCCCGAGGTGGTGACGCCGCCGTAGGCAACAACCGCTGGATTCAGGCCCTTGGCCGTGGTGACGTAACTCGTGAAGTCGGTCGTCTTGTCCGAGACACCATCGCGCTTCAGGAGCGTGCCGCCGAACTTCGTGAAGGTGTTGGTGAACGCGTCGGCGAGGCCCTTGCCATACGTCTGCGTGTCGTCGAGGACGTACACGGATTTGGCGCCGATCGTGTTGTAGGCGATGTCCGCCATCCCCGAGCCCTGGTTGTCATCGGTCGTTGCGACGCGGACGTAGGCGATCTTGTCGGGGTTCGTCTTCCGCAGGTCGGTCGGCTTGGCGCTACCCCAGGGCTTGGTCAGCTGAACCGCCGTATTCGCAGGACTGCATTGCATCAGGCCCGCGGCGTTGCTCACCGGGATCTCCGCCTGGGCGACGCTCGAGTTGTAGGGTCCGACGACGAACAGGACCTGGCTGTCATTGACGAGGGTCGACATGTTCTTGGCGCCCTGGGTCGCGTCGTGCTTGCCGTTGACCGCGTCGTCCTGCTGGCTGATGGTGACGGTGAAGCCGGGCACCTGGATGTCCTGGACCGCGAGCTGCACGCCATTCGCCGTCGGAACGCCATTCGGCGCCTCGCCGCCCGTCATGGGCAGCTCGATACCGATCTTGACCGCGATGCCCCCGCCGCCACTCGCACCGGGGCTTGCTGCGCCGCTGCACGCCCCGAACGCGATGACCGCGCCCATGCCGAACACGGCGAGCTTGGTGAACCTCATTTGCTCCTCCTCAAATCCGATCGTCCGATCGACGGACGCTTCCGGTCCGGCCACTTCGCCTCGTCGGGCTCATCTCCCGGCCGGTCTCGGTGCCCGGTGCCTGGTCCTTCCGAGAGAGTCATCCGACGGGTGACCGTTCGGGGATTCACGCGGGACATGGTGCGAACCGAAAACGGCGCAGACTCCCGAGCCTCGACGGCGCGCAGGTGGCCGCCGAAACGATGCCGTATCATAGGCATCGGCAAGCCGATTGCAATACTGATCGCCGAGCGACCCGGGCGTGGCCCGCGAGCTTCCAGCTCCCGACCCCCGTGCGGCGCGCCGGCATCAGCGGACCCGACCAGGCCAGGTTGGGATCAATTCCGGCTCCGGCTCTGTCAATCTTCTGAGGTTCGATTCGTCGGCGTGGAATACCTGGTCCGGGAGGCACGCATCATGGACATCGAGCGGATCGTCGCGCTGAGCGACGGGACGCTCCGAGCGGGAACCCGCGAGAGTCCGCTTGATGCGGCAGACCTGCTCCGGCAGCTCGTGTATCTGCCATCAGCCAGCATCTTCGTTGCCGAGGCGCGGCGGGAGGTCGTCGGGGGCGCCATGCTCGCGCTTCGGCCATCCGTCCGAGCCGGCGGCTTCGTGGGAACGGTGGACTTCCTGGTGGTGGATCCGGGTCACGACGAAGACCGGGTGACCGACGCTCTTCTCGAAGACATCCTCAGATCGGCCCGGAACAAGGCCTGCACCGTCGTCGAGGCGGGCGGGCTGACGGACCCCGCGGAGCGGACCCGCTGGGAGCGCCGCGGGTTCCAGGAAGCGGGTCCGCTCATGTATCGCACCGTCGCCGTGGAGAGGGCCGCCGCGCGCCGAAGCTAGAACCAAGGAGCGCCTGCCGTGCTGCGAGCACGCGCCGGCCGGCCTCCGGCCAACCGACCAAGGAGTCATCGTGAGCAAGAACGTGGCCGTGTTCGTGGATGTCGCGAACATCTTCTATGCGGCCAAAGCCGCCGGCGTCGACATCGATTACGTCACCCTGCTGAAGTCCGCCATCGCCGGCCGAGACTTCGTGCGGGCTTATGCGTACACCGGTCTGGATCCGGACAACGAAAACCAGCGCAACTTCCATTCCTTCCTTGCCCGTCACGGCTACAAGGTGGTCAGCAAGGACATCCGCAAGTACGGGGACGGCAAGGTCAAGGCCAACCTCGATATCGAGCTCGTTGTCGACATGCTGAAGACGGCCCGCAATCTCGATGTCGCGATCGTCGTGTCGGGCGACGGCGACTTCGCGCCAGCGATCCGGGCCGTCCAGGAGATGGGCGTCCGCGTGGAAGTCATCAGCTTCCGGGGCAACACCTCGTCGGACCTGATGGACGTCGCTGACAGCTTCACCGACATCGTGAACCTGGCGCGTGTCGAGAAAGGCTCGTCCCGGTCGGGTCGGCGGGTCGCCGGAGACGAAGAGGACCTGTCCATGACGGAGGTGCCGGACAAGCAGACCGAGGGCACCGGCAGGGGCCGTGGGCGCGGCCGCGGACGGGACCGCGGGATCCCGGCCGAGGCCGAGACCGTGATGGCAGCCTCCGCCTCCGGCCGGCGGGGCGCTCGCCGCGGAACCGAGAGCGCGGCGGTCGCCGCCGGAGCGGCGGGCATGCTCGTCTTGCCCGGCGAGAGGCTCGCACGGGCGAGCGCGGCCCCGGGCGACGTGGAACTGCCGGGTCAGCCCGATGCCGCCGAGGCGGTCGGCGACATCCTCGCCCCGGTTGCGGGTGAGGCGGTCGAGGTGGACGAAAGCAGGCCGGAGTTCGCGGAAGGTGAGGCCGGACGCAGGCGCCGACGGCGCGGCGGTCGTGGCCGCGGCCGCGGACGAGGTCGCATCGACGAGGGTTTCGAGGGCGCCGAGCCGCGGCTTGATCGGCCGGAACGGATTGAGCGCCCAGACCGCATCGAACGCCCCGACCGCATCGATCGCGTAGCGGCCTCGCGTCCTCTCGACGACCAGCCGCTCCCGGCCGCTCCTGGTCCCCGGACCACCCCCTTCGGTTCGGTTTGGGACTCGCAGCTCGGAGTGGATCGCGCGCCGGCCACAGGCCGGACACCTATGCGCGCCGAGGAGGACTTCGAGGACGAGCCGGAGATCCCCGAGTACCTCCTTGCCGAGCGGCGGAACCGAGGCGGTGGCGGCCAGGCCGGCCGGGGTGGCCGAGCCGGCCGCGGCCAGCGCAGCGCCTACAGTGCGGCGGTCGACCGCGAGCGGTACGGCCGCAGCGGGCTGACCGGCGGGCTGAACCGTTATCCGGACGTGAGCCGGACGACGGGCCGGCCTCCTCAGGGCGGCCGCGGCCAGGGATACCGGGAAGAACGCCAGCCGGGGTATCAGCGGCCGGAGCGTGTCGAGCGCCCGCCGAGGAGCTCGGCCGAGTGGAGTGAAGTGCCGCCAGAGGTCGAGGAGATGCTGCGCGCGCAACTCGCGGCCAAGGGCGGCAGCCAGCCCGCACGGAGCGATGCCGTCCGAGGCGAGACGCTCCGCAACGAGGCCCCAGTTCGTGCGATCGGTCCGTCCTCAGAAGCCTCGACGCAGCGGCCGGGCCGGGGTGGCCGCCGCGCCGGTGCTTCGGCCGCCCCGAGCCGGGCGCCGCAGGCGGTGGACGACGAGGCGGCGCGGACCGAAGGCGCTGAACCGGTGGCCGGCACTGCGCCGACCCGTCGACGGACCGCCAGGACTCGGGCGGCCGGTGCGGGCGACGTGGCGGTCGGATCCGCGGACTCGGCCGAGACTCCGGCCTCGACCGACGGCGCAACGACAACCGGGGCGACCTCGAAGCGGGCTCCGCGGGCCCGAGCCGCGGCGACCGCATCCCGCTCAACGAGCACTGCACGCCGGGGTAGCCGGAGCGCGGCCAGGGAGGGCGACGCCTCCTCCGGCACGACTCCGGCCGGGTCGTCGGACGCATCCTCGAACGGGGCCGAGGCGGCGCCAAAGCGACGGGCGACACGGCGCACGAAGTCCGAGTCGTCCTGATCGATCGGCCGTGACGGCCGATGGCCTCCTGACCAGAGGCCACCCTCGAGCCATCGCGGCCGTCCGCCGGATGGTCGTCGGCGGTGCGCCACATGCCCTGCTGCTCAGCGGGCCGGCCTCCGTCGGCAAGACCACGCTTGCCCTCGACCTCGCGGCGGGGCTGCTGTGCCTCGCCGAAGACCCTTCGGACCGGCCGTGCCGGGCCTGCCGTGCCTGCCGGCAGCTGGCGAGTGGAAATCATCCTGACCTGCATCGACTCGCGCCGGAAGGCCCCGGGGGCCAGGTCGGCATCGGCCAGGTCCGCTCGCTCAGCGCCGACCTCGCGCTGCTGCCGGTTGAGGGCCTGCGGCGCGTGGCAATCGTCGAAGCTGCCCACCGACTCAACGAGGACTCTCAGAACGCATTGCTCAAGACCCTCGAGGAGCCGCCGCCGGAGGTCACGATCATCCTGTGCGCCGACCAGGACGACCGACTCCTTCCGACCGTCCGCTCCCGCTGTGCCCGCCTGGTCCTCGGTCCGCTCAGCTCCCGGGAGATCGTACGTTTCCTCGACGAGCGGGGCATCGCCGATCCTCCGACCGCTGCCAGGCTGGCCCGTCTCTCGTCGGGCCGTCCGGGGGTTGCCATTGCGTTGGCCCGGGCGCCGGAAGCCGTCGCCGCGCACGCGGAATTGAGCCGCCAGTTGATCGATCTGCTGGGGGCTCGCCCGGCCGCGCGACTCGCGGCGATGCGGGATCTTCTTGCTCGCGCCGCCGACCTCGCGAGGAGCATGGCCGCGGCCATATCGGGCGCCACGGGATCGCCTCCCGCGACGCTCCCCCCGGAGGATGAACCGGACGGCGAGCGACCCCCGGAGGCGGAGGTGCGAACGCCTGCGGCAGAGCGCCGCTATGCGCTGGCCCTCCTGCTCGACGCCTGGCGTGATG
>WNGD01007690.1_pt1 | contig 11635 bp, 9 predicted proteins | sample 5400671 | NCBI WGS metagenome assembly WNGD01 (sample SAMN13153369, study PRJNA577476) | soil metagenome | isolation source: 40 cm soil or saprolite under grassland replicate 2 | place: USA:California | collected 2016-06-15
CGAAAGATTTTCTCGAGCTCACAAAAATCAAAATTGGATCGAAGCAGAGCGGATTGCTCATGATTGGCGGCGGCGTGCCGAAAAATTTCGCGCAAGATACCGTCGTCGCGGCCGACTACCTTGGCTTCGACATCGGCATGCACAAATACGCGGTGCAAATTACCGTGGCCGATGTGCGCGACGGTGCGCTCAGTGGATCGACATTAAAAGAAGCGAACTCGTGGGGCAAAGTCGATCAAGGCGCGGAGCAGATGGTTTACGCGGAAGCAACGCTGGCCCTCCCGCTTATCGCCGGTTACGCGTATCACAAGGGAAATTGGAAGAATCGTCGGGCGCGCAATTACACAAAACTGCTTGATGAACCAGCGACGGCTAAGGCGGAGGAACCCGCTGCGGTTGCTTAGCTGGCCGCGCTAGGATCCGACAAGATCCCGAAGCGCCTTTCCCGACATCTGGAACTCGTGCCAATTCGGATCGATCGTCGCTCCGAGCCGCTCGTAAAACCGGATGCCCCGTTCATTCCATTTTGCGACATACCACTTGATCATACCGCAACCGGCCTGCTCAGCCTCCTTCGCGATGGCCTTCATCAGGAGGTTGCCAACACCCTTGCTGCGGCATCCACCGGCAACATATAGCTCTTTGATGATTAAATTCGGCTTCGCTCGATAAGTGAAGGCGACAAAATAATAAACGAGGAACCCAACCAATTCGCCGCCTGATTCGGCGATGAGACAGTGAAAATCAGGCGGTGAACGCCGGAATCCCTGTTCGCGCAGCACTTCCTCGGTTATAGCGAAGTCGCTGGCGTATTTTTCAAACTCCGCCAGCTCGCGCATTAACGGAAGCAAATTGCAGACATCCGCTTCGACTGCCTTTCTGATTCGCGGCTTTGTCATTTCTGAACGAACACGAAGAATTTCACAAGATCTCTCCGGGAAAGTTCCTGCCAACGAGACGTTGGCAGCAGCACGCGAGACGCGTGCGCTACCCTTCCCAGAAGAATTTCGTCGGTCGATCAATTTCGGGCGGAAGACTCTTATGCACCGGGCAATTGAGGGCGGTTTGTTCCAGTACTTCGCGTTGCGGACAATCCTTCGGCAACGGAATATGAACTTCTGACGGTAATCCGACGATCCGACGGGGCGCGTCCTTCGACATTTCCTTTTGCACTGATACGGTCATTCCGCACAAATCAATACCAAGCTCCTGCGCCTTAATTCCCATAGTCGTGCTCATGCAGGTGCCCAGGGCCGTGGCTACGAGGTCGGTTGGCGAAAATTCCTCACCTTTGCCTTTATTATCGGTCGGAGCGTCGGTCGCGATTTTCGATTGCGAAGGCCTGTGGACAGCGTCGCAATGGAGTTCGCCGGTATAGGTGACGTCAACTTTAACCATGTTGAATTATGCGACGCCTTGCGCCCTTTGTCATGTCGAGCGGAGTCGAGACATCTCTTAATGACGAAATCCGACGAAGCTCGAATCGGTCAGAGTGTCAACCGTGCTCTTGTCATTTGAGCTTCGTCATCCTTCGTGCTTCGTCATTCGTGGTTCGTCATTTCCCGATAATCGCCGTTCCCTGAATCTGGTCGGCGTGCCGCTCCAGCTCATCTCGGAAAACGCGGGTAAGATCGACATCGTGCAAGATGATCATGTCGGTATCGTGCTTTTTGCGTTCGTCATTTTGCCAGCCTTCGTTCCACCAGCAGAAGCCGATGATTGCCGGCCAATGATGATTGGCTTGCCGGCCGCAATTTTCATGAGGCGGGGATAAGCCTCCCGCATTTTAAACGCGAAACTCTCGGTTCCATCGCGTGTCGTCGGCGTGGTTGGTCCGTAAGCGCTGAGCGCGACCCAATCGCAATAATTCTCACCGGGAAAATAGTTCTCGAAGCGATTCCATTTTTTCTCCGGCTCATCGAGCCAGTTCACGTGCCAGACCCATTGCAAATTATTGGCGCCTTCCGCGCGCATTAGATCAACAATGTGGCGGTACGCCGCGATGTAGCGCCGTGGACCCTCTCCCGCGCCGCCGTTCCATTCGCCATTCCAGCTAAACCAGTTTCCATTCGGCTCCGTTCCCCACTCTATCAAAATGGGCGATCCGAAGCTTTTCGCGTCGCGTGCCCACGCGCGAAGATCCGCATCGAATTCGCCAGCGATGATTTTCTCAAGTGTGAAAAATTTCTCTGCATGCTTTTGATCGACATCGGAACGGAGCATCAATCGGACGTATGGAATTTTCTTGAGATCCCGGATCCAGCTACACATCGCGACTGGGAATTTCCGAGACTCAAACCAGTTGTTGGAGAAATAAATCCAGGCCGTTTGTTTATCGACCGCTTGCTCGTAACGCGCGACATCTTCCGGCGTGACATCGTGCTCAGTCGGATCGTGTTCGTCGGTTCCAACGCCGCCCCAATAAAAGCCGTGATAAAGCTTCCCAGCTGGCGGCACCGCAACGCGCGCTGATTCAGCTTGAATATGCGCAATGCAGACCAGTCCGAGGAACGATCGACATAGGATGTGCTTCACGGTTCTGCAGGAAATAATGCGACGGTCATAGACCGCCGCTACAGAAAATCGCTGGAAGCTGAGGTTGCGACAGGTTCACTTCGCATTAGCCTTAAGTATGAACAAGAAAGTTACAGGAAAAGATTTAACAAAAGAGGCGCCGCGCAGTCCACGCATTCGGGTCGGCGGCTACGCGATTCTTGGACGCACCATCGACAAATGCCGCGCGCATGTGGCTGGCAATATTGGCGAATATCATTTCGATTGTCCGCTGGATAACATGCTTTTTGGCTTCAAAGGCGTGAAGGGCGACGATTTCAAGGCGCAGATCGAGCAGGGCGCGAGCGATCAGGAAATGGTCGAATGGCTTCACCGAAACGGCGAAGAGAAAACGCCGGACGAAATCAGACGATGGGCCGAAGAAGTAGAGGCAAGCACTCTCTACAACGATCCGGAAAAGCGCGATTTCTTTAGTGAGGAGGCCAAGAAGCTTGGGCTCGAACCGGCCACGACAACGACGTTCGAATGGCTGGAATTGGACGACAAAGTCTCCTACGCGCAGGCAACGGCGTAGCGAACGGAAGTTATTGTCGATCTTACGTCTTGATGATCGGCGGTGGAATGTCTTCGGTCGGCCCCACGTCGATTCCGCGTCGTAGTTTGCTGTGGCGAACGCTGTAGCCGAAATAAATCAACATTCCAATAGCCAACCAGATGAAGAAACGACCCCACGTTTCGAGTGGCAAACTGAACATGAGCGCGCCGCAAAAAAATACGCCAAGAAGCGGAAAGACTGGCACCATTGGAACACGAAACGGACGCAAACGGTCCGGATCCTTTCGACGCAGCATCAACACTCCGAGGCAAACCAGAACGAAGGCAAAAAGCGTTCCAATATTCGTGAGATCGGCGAGCGAGCCGATATCGGTCAACATCGCCACGCCACCGACGGCCACGCCGGTCCAGATGGTGGTAACGTATGGCGTGCGAAAGCGGGAGTGGATTCGAGCAAAGTATTGCGGCAACAATCCATCCCGCGCCATTGCCATAAAAATACGCGGTTGGCCGAGCTGAAACACAAGCAGAACAGAAGTCAGCCCGGCGAGCGCGCCCGCACTAACCAGTGCCTGCGCCCATGGTTTGCTGGCAAACGCCGTCGCGACGGCTGCCGAATCACCGAGGTAAACCGTGTATTTCAGTATGCCGGTGAGGACCCCTGACATCAAGACGTAAAGCAACGTGCAGATGATCAGGCTCGCTATCATTCCTATGGGCAAATCGCGCTGCGGATTCTTCGTTTCCTCCGCCGTCGTCGAAACGGCATCGAATCCGATGAATGCGAAGAAAACGATGGCGGCGCCGCTCATCACGCCACCGAATCCGTTCGGAACAAATGGGTGCCAGTTGGTAGGGTGAACCATAAAAGCGCCGAACGAAATCACGAAAACGACGACGGCGACTTTGATTAAAACGATGGTCGTGTTCGTCCGCGCGCTCTCGCGAATGCCATAGACCAACAGCGCGGTCACGGCCGCGACGATGAGGAAGGCCGGAAGATTAACCGCGATTGGGTGCCCACCAATGACCGGCAATGCCGTCGAAGAAAAATCCCGCAGCGTGTCGCCTCCCTTCGCCACGATGTCGGTCGCGGTTTTATAATCGGTCACCGCCCAGAGCGGAAATTTTATTCCAAAAAGGCTGCCGCAAAGTTTGACAAAATAACCAGACCAGCCGACCGCCACTGCCATATTGCCGACTGCGTATTCAAGAATAAGATCCCATCCGATAATCCAAGCCACGATCTCGCCAAGCGTTGCGTACGAATAGGTGTAAGCCGAACCGGAGACCGGGATCATCGCGGCAAGTTCCGCATAGCAAAGCGCGGCAAAGCCGCAGGCAATCCCTGCCACGATGAAAGAAAATACCACCGCAGGCCCCGCACCTGGGCGGCCAAATACCAAATCGGCGTGCGTAAGATAGGATATAGCAAAATTCAGCACTGGCGTTTTCCACAGCGAACCTACTGCCTGCGCGTGCTCGCCGGCGGCGGCAGTTCCCGCGAGCGCGAAAATTCCCGCGCCGATAATCGCGCCAATACCAAGGCAGGTAAGATCGAACGCGGAAAGCGCGCGCTTCATCTGGCGCTCAGGCGCGGCCGCCTCCGCCATCAAATGCTCCGGACTTTTGGTCTTGAAAAGGTACGAGGCCACGTCGCTTTTACTGGTTAGGCCGAGTCAATCACGATCGGACGTACATCGTGGCATCACGCTGGGTGCGGGGTCAATCTCAAGTTTCGCGACCCTGTCGAGCCGACAGAAAACATTCCAAATAGACGTTCGTGCCCAATTTCCCTAAGCTTGGGAGATGGCCGATGAAGTAACAAAACTCATTTTGGGCGACACGGCGATATCGGCAATCGAACAGCCTCCACCTTCCCGAAGGCGATTCTTTGGTAGGCGAAAAACCCAGCCGCCTCCGTTGACACATTGCGAGAATTGCGGCGCACTCTTGAGCGGACGCTTCTGCGCAAAATGCGGACAGGCGGCGATCAATTACCGCCGTTCTTTCAGGCATATCTTTGTCGATCTTCTCGATGAGTTCCTTAACTGGGACTCAAAGTTTTTCGCGACGATCGGCCTGCTTCTTGTCCGACCCTGGAAGCTGACGAATGAATTTCTCGCCGGACACCGCGTGCGCTATGTGCACCCGCTGCGGCTTTATTTGCTCGCGAGCATTGTCTTTTTCTTCGCCGTCAATTACTGGGCGAAATCGATTCATCTCCAGCCAGGCAACCTGCCGCCTGCAACTCGGGCTGAGATTAAATCGGAATTGGATAAGGAGAACTTGACGCCGGAGCAGCGCGCGAAAGTGGAACGAGCTCTAAACATGGCGAACATGTCGCCAGAAGCGGCCGCCATAATGGCCGCGAAAAGAAAAGATACGACTCAGGAGGAGACTGCTACCCCGCAAGCCACGCCAACGGCAAAAGAAACCGCAACGCCCGTTGTCGACTTCAGTCCGGCCTTCTTCCAGTCCGGCAATCCATCAACACCATTCGAGAAATGGATAGAAACACGCGCGAAAGAAAAGATCGGCGAACATGGGACTAACTTACAGCTGTTTGCTAAAACGCTGATCAGCAATCTTCCTTATATGGTGCTTTGCTGCATCCCGCTCTTCGCCTTCGTGCTAAAAATTCTCTACGTCCGGCGCAAAGTCTTTTATATCGATCATCTCATCTACGCGCTTCATATTCACAGCTTCACTTATCTCGGAATCATGTTGATTGTTGCGGCGACTATTGGGTTGGGCCACATCGTTCCCAATGCGTTAGCCGGCTGGATTATTGGACTTCTCTGGCTGACTTTCGCGGTCCTGATTTTCCTGTCGATCCGCCGCGTTTATCGGCAAAACTGGTTCTTTACGATTTTCAAATTCTTCCTCGGCGGATTTGTTTATCTCATGGTCCTTTTCGTTGCATTTTTGGCAACGTTCTTCATCACACTGGCGTTGCCGTGACCAAAAGCGCAGAGTAACTGCGATGAAGCTTTGCGCACCCTTGTTCGCTCTGCTGGTCTCCGGGGCGGCAATCGCGAGGGCCGCGGACCGTCGCATCGCTTTTGAGCGCAATGACGCGATCTGGATCGCCAACCGCGATGGCACGGCCGAGAAAAAGGTTGCCGATGGAGTTTTCCCCGCCATTTCGCCCGACGGGACAGCTGTCGCGTTTAACACAGTAGAAAAGAACGGCACGACTTATGTGCGTCACATCGCCGTGCTCGAAATCTCAACCGGCAAGACCACGGTGTTCAAGGACGTCCCGAGCGACAACAGCTATTATCCGACGTGGTCGCCAGACGGGAAGCGCATTCTCTTTACGCTGCGTCAAAATGAGGTTTGGGACCTTGGGCTCATCAACGCAGATGGAACCGCCTTTCGTGTCTTGAAAAAAGGCGCTCCAAACGAGGTCACCCGTTATTCGCCGATTTGGGCGCGCGATGGTCAATCGGTTTTTTGCCAGGATATGACGAACATTTACCGACTTGGACTCGATGGCGCTGTCCTAGCGCAATGGAAGATCGGCAAAATTATTCCAAGTGGCGACATGAGCGGCGATGGTCGAATCGATGTCTCACCAAATGGGAAACGTCTGCTTCTTGGCATCGATATGAGCGAGGCATCCAACCGCAAGGATTGGGACGGCCCTCTTCCCGCTTTGTGGTCGTTCGACCTCGATTCGCAATACTCCGTCAGACTCACTCCAGGAAAACTTTTCGGCTGGGACGGTTGTTGGATCGATAACGACAACATCCTTTTTCTTAGTCGGGCGGCGGGCGAGAAAGAAGACTCAATTTATCGCATGTCGACCAGCGGCAAGGATTTGAAACTCCTCATCAAAAACGCGCGCTTTCCCACGGTGAGCGCACCGTGACGAGCACTAATTGCCAGCATATGAAACGACTCGCAATTTGCATTTCTTTGCTGCTGACCCTTGCTGTGCCCGCGTTTGGAGCACAGCGAAAAATCGCTTTCGAGCGCGGCGACAATGTCTGGATCGCTAATCTCGACGGCAGCGATGCAAAAAAGATCGCGGCCGGATCGTTGCCTAACATTTCGCCTGACGCCACTCGACTGGCGTTCAACACAAACGAAGACTCGAAGACAAGGCCCGGTCCCGAACGTCACATTGCCATCGCCGATCTCGCGAGCGGCAAAATCACAGTCCTCAAAGACATTCCAAGCGACAATTGCTTTGGCCCGGTCTGGTCGCCGGACGGAAACAAGATCGCGTTCTCTATTATGGCCGAGAAAGAATGGCATCTCGGCATTGTCAACGCCGACCGATCAGGTTTTCGGTTCGTAAAAAATGCGGCACTAAAGAGCGAGGCATTCGGTGCGCCAACTTGGGCGCGCGATGGCAAATCAATCTTCTGCCACGACCTCGACAATCTTTATCACATCGATCTTGACGGAAATGTCCTCAAGAAGTGGGCGCTATCCAAAGTGCTGACCGAGGCGGGCATGAACGGCAACGATCGATTGAGCGTCTCACCCGACGGAAAGACGCTGCTCATGGATGTCGATCTTGGCTCCGAGCATGAGCGCAAGAATTGGGACGGACCGCAGCCGGCCGTTTATGTGTTCGACTTCGACACGGAGAAAACCAGTCGTGTGACCGCGAAGGATGATTTTGTTTGGGATCCATATTGGGAGACTAATGACGAATTTCTTTGCGTAATCCAGAAGGAGCACGAGAACGAACCGTCACTCTATCGTATGTCGATAACAGGGAAGAATGCCAAGCTGCTCGCGACGCATGCTCGCACGCCGAGCGTGAGCGCGCCATGAGCAACACGGCCTGGACCTAAGCAAGCAATTTTCGCGCTTCCGCAAGCGCCTTGTCGATCTCGCCCACGTCGGGCCCGCCGCCTTGAGCGCTTTCTGGACGGCCACCGCCTTTGCCGCCGACGATTGGCGCAATTTTCTGAATGATGTCGTTCGCCTGAAATTTCGAGGTCAGTCTTTTTGGAACTGCGGCAATCAAAGCGACGCGGCTATCCGTTGCTCCCGCAAGGACGATCGGGCCACTGAATTTTGTCTTGAGGGCGTCCACCACCGCGCCCAGTAATTTGCTGTCGGCATTTGGAACCTCGGACACGCACGAATCTTTTCCTGCATGCGACGCCGCAAGTTCATTCGCGATTGTAGCGGCGCGACTTTGCAATTGCGCCTCACTCGCTTTCGCTCGTTTCTTTTCCCACTCATGAACGTCGGCATCTATTTTTTCGAGGTACACGGCGCGCGCGTCGATCTGTTCCAGCATTTCGGCGGTCTCAGCCTCCTTGGAAAACGCAGTCAACGCGGCAACATCCGATTTCTTTCGCGCGAGCGCTTCAAATTTCTCCTGTTGCCGGGCGGCTTCATGTATTGCCCACTCGCGCGCGGCTTCACCCGCGACCGCTTCAATTCGGCGAATGCCCGCTGCGATGGCGTACTCGCTCACAATGCGAAATGGTCCGATCTCACCTGTCGATCTTACGTGCGTGCCGCCGCAGAGCTCCATCGAATAACCATTGAGCGCTTTCGGTTCGCCACCGATTTGCAAAACGCGGACAGTATCGCCGTATTTCTCGCCAAAAAACTGCTGAATGTCGTAGCGTTTTTTTGCCTCAGCGTAAGAAACTTCTGCCCAGGAAACTGGCGCGTCCTCAGCGATCTTTTCATTCACCAATTTTTCTACATCGCGCACTTGCTGCTTCGTAAGTGCCACGCTGGAAAAATCAAACGTCAGTTTGTCCGGTCCGACATAGCTCCCTTTTTGCGCCGCATCGCGCGAAACAATTTCGTGCAACGCCCAGTGCAACAAATGCGTCACGGTATGGTGCCCTTGAATCGCGCGGCGTCGATCGATATCCACTGAAATGCGCACTGCCTCGCCCGGTTTCGGGGCGCGACCTTCGACAAGCGCAGCTCGATGAACGAAAACGTCGCCACGCTTTTGCGTATCGGTTATGCGCAATTGCCCGAGCTCGGTCCAATCGTGCCCCGGCACATGAACTAATCCTTGATCGCCGACTTGTCCGCCCATTTCGGCAAAACAAGGTGTGCGATCAAGTACGATGTTCAGTTCTTCCTGCTTTTTGCCGGGCAACACCGCTTCGACGACTGATTCCGTCTCCAGAAAATCGTAGCCGAGAAATTTGGTCGGCGCGGCTTTCAGTTCCTCGTGCTCAACACTGATTTTCTCCTTCTTCTGAGCTTTGCGCGCGCGCTCGCGCTGCTCCTCCATTAGTTCCTCGAATCCGGCAACATCGACAGTCAACACGCGCTCGCGTGCCAGCAGCTCGGTCAGATCGAGGGGAAATCCTTGCTCATCATAAAGTCGAAAAGCGAAATCCCCTGAAATTTCCTTAATCACCGTGCCATTTTCGAGCCGTCGCACAACGCCGATGACACGACGATGGCGCCAGCTTTCGCTCGCGGCGAACTCTGAAACTTCGAATTCACCTGGCGCAGGATCCATCTGCCCAGCAGCGGCTTCGATTGTGTGGACAGCCCTTTCAAACATCCCAATGCCATTATCGAGCGTTTTGTTAAACGATTCTTCTTCGCGCCGAATTGTTTCTTTGATTGCTTTTTGCTTTGCTCGGACTTCGGGAAAGACGTCGCCCATGGTTTTTGCGACAACATCGACCAATTTGTAAAAAAAAGGGTCGTGGAATCCGAGTGTGCGGCCATAGCGAACAGCACGACGAAGAATTCGCCGCAGAACGTAACCACGGGCTTCGTTTGAGGGAATGATTCCATCGGCGATTGCGAAGGAAAGCGTCCGGATGTGATCGGCGATGACACGGAAGGCCACATCTGCGGACTGTTGAGAGTTGAGAGTTGAGGGTTGGGAGCGATCAGGCAGCGCGCTGGCGTATTTTTTGCCGCTCAGTTTTTCCAGCTGGTCGAAGATTGGGCGAAAGACGTCGGCTTCGTAATTGGAAATCGTGCTGGAGAAGTCGCGCAGGTTTTTTGTGCCTTGAATAATCGCGGTAACTCGCTCGAACCCCATCCCAGTATCAACGTGACGCTGAGGCAGCGGCGTGAACGAATTGTCAGGGTTCGCGTTGAACTGAATGAAAACCAAATTCCAAATCTCGATGCAGCGCGGATCTTCCTTGTTGACGAGCGCGCCGCGCGTGTCGCCATCCGGTGTGAGATCGACGTGGACCTCTGAGCACGGGCCACAGGGGCCGGTGTCGCCCATCATCCAAAAATTGTCTTTCTTGCCGCCGGTGACAACATGACGCGCCGGATCGAGATCGGCTTCGCGAAACAAATGCGCCCAGTGATCATGCGCCTCCTGATCGAATTCACTCGGCTCGTTAGGCCCAGGTTTGTAAACGGTCGCGTAAAGCCGTTGCGCCGGAAATTTCCAGCGTTCGACCAGTAATTCCCATGCCCATTCGATCGCTTCCTTCTTGAAATAATCGCCGAAACTCCAATTGCCGAGCATTTCGAAAAAGGTGTGATGATAGGTGTCGAGCCCGACATCTTCGAGGTCGTTATGTTTGCCGCCGGCACGAATGCATTTCTGCGTGTCGGCCACGCGCGGCGGATTCCATGCCGGCTTTTGTTGTCCGAGAAAGATCGGAACGAACTGGTTCATGCCGGCATTCGTGAAGAGCAGATTCGGCGCGTCGGGCAGCAGCGAGGACGAGGGCACAATGGTGTGCTGTTTCTCGCGAAAGAAATCAAGAAAGGATTGCCTGATCTGGGTAGAGGTCATCGTGTCAATCTTAGCTTGGTTGCAGCCAAGTTTCCTGAGAGAGCGAGGATTTCCAAATGGAAATGTTTCCGGGCAAGGTCATGTTGATGCGTTCGGCGGAGGAAAAAAAAGCCGGACAAAAAAGTGCGTTTTAGCCGAGATGACGTGATTCACATTGTGTGATTTCAGCGCCTCGGCGGAGACGTGCTCACAAGCGCGGGAGATTTCCGAGGAGCGCGAAACTGCTGATCAATTCTCAGCTGGCCGTTTTCCCTCGATGTCCGTCACATCAAACGCGGAGCCGAATCCCGATGAATCTCGACATGTCGATCTTTGCGGTCGCGGCGTTATCTTATTTTTTATCCTCGTCCAGCTTGGTCTTCACCGCAGACTCAATTTCTTCGTAGAGTGCCCGATCATTCTTTAGCGTTTCCTTCGCGGCATCGCGACCTTGGGCTAGTTGCGTGCCTTTGTAATTCAGCCACGAGCCACGCTTCTCGATGATTTGTTTTTCCAGCGCAAGATCGAGAAGCGCGCCGGTCGATGAAATTCCCTCGTTGTACATGATGTCGAACTCGGCTTCGGTAAACGGTGGAGCGACCTTGTTTTTCACGATCTTAACCCGGGTGCGATTCCCCGTGACGACGCCATCTGTCTGTTTGATCGCGCCGATACGGCGAATATCGACACGCACACTGGCGTAAAATTTCAACGCCTTGCCACCAGGCGTCGTTTCCGGATTACCGAACATGACGCCGATCTTTTCCCGAATTTGGTTCGTGAAAATGCAACATGTTCGCGCCTTTGAAATAAGCGAAGTGAGTTTGCGTAAGGCGGCGCTCATGAGCCGCGCCTGCGCGCCGA
>WNGD01007360.1_pt1 | contig 11634 bp, 12 predicted proteins | sample 5400671 | NCBI WGS metagenome assembly WNGD01 (sample SAMN13153369, study PRJNA577476) | soil metagenome | isolation source: 40 cm soil or saprolite under grassland replicate 2 | place: USA:California | collected 2016-06-15
ATCATATATGATACCCTGCTGCCAGCGCGAAGTCGGGGTATCGCTGCTATTGGCTTAACCCATCATATATGATACCCTGCTGCCAGCGCGAAGTCGGGGTATCGCTGCTATTGGCTTAACCCGACCCTCCTTGTCATGGCGAGGCAGGACCAGTGGCCGGCATGGCTGCACCAGGCGCAGCGCCGGCGCTCCCCTCTAACATTGGTAAGTTGCTTGTTTCCAACGGTCCCACTGTGGGACTCGACAACAGATACTCGCGATTGATCCTCTGCAACTCGTGGCGCTCCTCCTCGCTCAAAATGAATACGTCCCGGACGAATCACCTGGGCTTCCACGGACTAACAATCCGTCGCCGCACGACGAGTTTCCTGTACGGTTGCCGTGTAGTTGCCAGTTGAGCGCGTAACTCGCGCTCTAGCCTTGCGTTTGCTTGGCCTTCTTGATGAGGGCGCGCAAGTGGTTTCAAAAAATTGAAGGTAAGCCAACATCAAACCTCAAACCCCTCTCAATATAAACCTCACTAAATTCCCCTCCTGCTTCTGGCCATCATCTTCTCTTTTAAATCCATTTCTCTCCAACAATCTTATAGACGCAACATTGTCGGCGGAGGGAAAAGCGGTGATGGATTTCAATTGCAACACCTGGAATCCATAATGAAGAACCGTGGTGAGGGCTTCCTGCATAATGCCCTTATGTTGATAGAATGGATGAAGTTCGAAACCAATTTCAGCAGTAGGTTGATCGTTTGAAAAATCGAAATAGCAAATCGTTCCAACGGGCCTGGGATTTTCTTTTAAGCAGATGGCCCAATAACAGCCCTCATTTTTATTTATGATGGCGAGGATCTTTTCAATGAATGTAACTGCGTCTTCAATGGAAGTGGCGACCTGCCGGTCGAGGTATTGATTCACCTGTTCGTTGGATCGAAGATTGAAAATCTCTCTTGCATCATCCAGCACTGGTTTTCTCAGGATCAGTCTTTTCGAACCCAATGATTGAAATTTCACTTCTTCCATAGGAATTGCTTACGCTGCAATTTCTTCTTTTTCTATTGTGAGAATTAACCCCGAATAAGGGGAGGGCAAATTGACTTCGATGAGGCAAAACACGTATTCGAGAATGTCAGGAAGCCAACCGAAGAAGAGCGAAAAATCGAAACAAAGCGGTACATGTGGGTCGTTGCGGGCGACGAGGACTCGTTAGGTTCTGAAAAATCACACAGTGTGACCGTTGGGGCTGAGAGACTTACGGGGCGCATCGCCCGCAGGGGGCGGCGTGGATTCCAGCCATTCTCGATTGATATGCTGCAACTCATGGCGCTGTTCCTCGGTAAGCACGAAGATGTCGCCTTTGGTCCCGATGTTAACCTGCACTCCCGCTGTCTTGAATCGGTCAGGCCGGTAGGCCCTTAGCATTTCGATCTGCAACTTGGAATCGAATTTGCGAATGTAGGCCACAGGGACGCCCATGTAGAACACTGGTTCAATGTCACCTTCGAGCGTGCGCTGGAATACTCGTGCGTGCAGCATGTCAATCGCGTGCTCCTGCGCTTCATCCCATTGCTCGGCAAACTCTGGATCTGCCTTGCGGTGTTCGTAAACCGCTTGACGGCTGATGCGAGAGTGCCGAGATGCGAGCGTAACCGAATTGGTCATCGAGAGGACCGAAAGGAAGCGTGGGCGCCACACCAGAGCAAACCGCGCACGTGCGCGATTGTCGGTGTCACCATTGTCAAGCCAAGCTCGAAGGTATTTAGTGACTTTCCTGAAATGTTCGGCGGTTTCTTCGTGGTATCTCTTAGCGAATTTAACGGCGAGCCTCTGAGCCTTGCGGATTCCGGCGGGGCCGGCTTCAATCGCTTGTTTAATAACAGTCGAGGCAAAGGTGGATTTCGGGGGGCGAACAGGAATAATCTCGGAGCGATAATCAGCCTTTGTCTTGGGCTTGTGTGACCTTGGCTGCTCTTGTTCTAAGTCCTTGATTGCAGCGTCTTGGTTTTGCTGACGTAGGGAGTCGATACGACGGACGCGAATGGGATAGATTTGGTCGCAGTCGAGGCACGTAGCTTTGACCGAACCCTTGATGCGGACGATTTCGGCGCGATGCGAACAGCACAAAGGGCACTCTAAAACGGTCTGTCTAGACGAGCATGATGCTCCATCTTCGGCGTTTTTCACGGGGCCAGAATACCAAAAGTGTCCAAGAAGTGTCCAAGCAAAACTTCGACTAACTCGAATTTCAAAAATTCTAGCAGAATAACTGGTTGTCAGTATTGAACTTATATCAGATGCACCGTGCAGGAATCGAACCTGCAACCCAGTGATTAAGAGTCACTTGCTCTGCCAATTGAGCTAACGGTGCAAATGCCTTTTTCGCAGGTAAATGCTGTACGAGCTAAAAATCTATTGCAACCGCTAATGCGGCACAGTTCGCAAAATAGACGCGCATCCTGGCGCCGTGGCTGAGCTGCCTCTTGTTTGAGGAAAAATAGAAATGCTCAATATAGTCGCCTATCGGCCGGCAACTACACGGCGATACAGCGCTTCATACTGAGGGACGATGCGATCTGCTGAGAATCTTTCGAGCGCCCGATTGCGACCCCGTTCACCCAATTCTCGCGCCAAATCCGGAGATTCAATTAACGCGTCCAAAGCAGCAGCAGCGGCGGTTAGATCGCCGAATGGATATAAAGGACAAGAGTCTCCCATAACTTCGGGAATGCCGCCGACGCGGAAAGCGACGACAGGTTTAGCGTAAAATACCGTCTCAAGAATGCCCAGACCGAAGCTCTCGTATTCGGATGTGTAGAGCCCCGCATCGGCAGCCGCCAGATACTCGTCCACGACAGCTGTGTTTTGACGCACAATGACACGCTTCCGAAGGCTCAATTCGTCGAGCAGCGGCTCGTAAGGGTCGAATGGACCGCCTGCTAAAATAAATAATCGAAGGCGTGCCCGGTTCTTCGACTTAGCAACCGTGCGCAATAGAAGATCGATGCGTTTGACCGGTCGCAAATTCGACAGGTGTAGCACGAGAAATTCGTCGGTCAGGCCGAGATCGCGTCGAACTTCCTCCCGGCTTCTCTTCGGTTTACTCGGAGTGAAGAAATTCGGAATCACTTCGATCGGTCGTCTCAAATGAAAGATTTGCTGCGTTTGATTCCGGAGATTTTCCGAAACTGCCGTCACCGCATCGGAATGCACGAGGGCATGCTCGATGGCGGTGCGGTAATCGGGATCCTGCCCAAGCAGAGTTGTATCGCTTCCATGCAAGGTTGTAACGATGCGCGGAGCTGACGGTCCCACGATCTGCGAGGCTAAACACGCGGCTAGCGCATGCGGCACCGCGTAATGAACGTGAAAAAGATCAAGCTGCTTGGAACGCGCTACTTCCGCCATTTTCACCGCGAGCGGCAGAGTGTAGTCGGGGCACGGAAACAAAGGGTTGTGCGCAACTTCGACCCGATGGAAATGAAGGCCCTCCTGCGGCAAGTCCAGCCGAACCGGTTGAGCATAACTGAAGAAGTAGACTTCATGGCCGCGGCGCGCCAGTTCCGATCCGAGGGCAGTTGCAAGAATTCCGCTGCCGCCAATCAACGGAAAACATGAAATCCCAATTTTGAGCGGCCCCAATTCCATCACAGCTCGTCGTAAGCTTTGCCCGAGTCGGAAATTTTGTCGCGATTAATAAATTTCACCCTGGGAGCATCCGCTTTGTTGATGTAATGCTGCTCGCTCGCCCCGGCAATGTAATGTGTGCATCGAATCACGGATTGCATCCAACGGAAACGCGTATCGCGTGTCGGGCTGATTTGTTCCGGACCAAAGTCTCCTGCGGGAATCTCCAGAAACCGATCACCGCCTTTGTGGAGCAACAATTTGCCGTCGCGATAACGTGCACGAACGACCTCTCCTTCATAGCGCTGGTCGACGAAATAGTCTGAGACCGCCACAGCGCGCGCTCTGAAGTCGGGCGTACTGGATCGCTCCACTCGCACACTTTCGAGCAAGCCCATGCGTCTGTACATATCGAGACAGAAGTCGGCGACGTTGGAGCATTTGATCCCTTTGAAGTGTGCGACCAGCGGCCGGCTAACATATTTGGGAAGTTGGCGCGCGGTTTTCTCCTGCCACTCAGGAAGCACACGTTTGGCGTGGAGGGGTGAAAACTGTTTTTGAATTCGATTCTGGAACTGAAAGTTTAGCGCCACGTCACGGTGGCTGTGTTTATCTCGCACGATCGTAATCGTCTCGCGCGGGTCATGATCGCTGTCGTGGAAAAAAAAGACGATTTCTCCGCCGATCTCTTTTTGGAGACGCCGGGCTGTCAGAATCTTAGCGACCAAATAACGCTTCGGAAAAAATCCGCACGGTTGCTGGCCAAAACAAATAATCGGGTGCTCCATCGCTTAGAACGAGTTTTATACCCCAGCAGGAGCTTGCGTACCGCGGAAGATCGTTTGTTGCAGGACCGTCGCGAGGACCAACACGGCCGCGCATCCAATCAAATTATACCAGAGGTAACCGATATTGGTTGTTGCGAACAAGATGAAGACGAGTGCTTGTGCAAGGAGCGCCGCGAAGAACACGGCCGATCCGGTAGCCCGACGAATGAAGAAAGCTGCCAGAAAAAGACCGAGAATGCTGCCATAGAACACCGAGCCCAAAATGTTGCCTGCTTCGAGCAGATTTTCGACCAAACTGGCAAACGAAGCGACCCCAATGGCAATCAAACCCCACGCAGCTGTTAGCGCTTTCGCCGCGACCACATAATGATGATCGCTCGCGTTAGGAATCAATGGCCGATAAAAATCGATCGCTGTCGTCGAACCGAGAGCATTCAGGGTTGCTGCCGTCGCCGACATGGTCGCGCACAAGATCACTGCGATCAGTAATCCGACAAGTCCATGCGGCATCTGTTGAAGAATAAAACTAATGAATACGTAATCCGATTCCTTGCTTTTTGGATCCACGCCCGCTTGCTCGAGAACTGCCTTGGTTCGATCGCGTAACTCTCGGGCTTGTGCGTCGAGATCGCGCAGCCTGGTCATAGCCACATCACGCTCGTTCGACGATGTACTGGAAACAGCGCGAATGGCAGCGCGTTTTCGCACAAACACGTCATCAAATTGCGTCTGCAACGCCTTTAACTGCGACGCGTAGCTACTTTCCATCGCACGTTGGTACGCCGGCTGATTGAAATAAACGGGCGGCTTCTCGAATTGGTAGAACATGAAAACAATCGCGCCAAGCAGCAGAATCAAAAACTGCAACGGCACCTTCACTACGGCGTTGAAGAGCAGTCCGAGACGACTCTCTTTGAGCGAGCCCCCCGCGAGGTATCGTTGCACTTGCGATTGGTCCGCTCCGAAATAGGAAAGCGCGAGAAAAAAACCGCCAATCAGGCCCGACCAAAACGTGTAGCGCTTGTGCGGATCGACCGAGAAATCGACCGCCTCCAGTTTACCCATTTTGCCGGCGACCGATAACATGCCTTCAAATGACATATCGGGTGACAGTCGGTAAACCGCGACCGCAAATGCAATCGCCATGCCGACTAAGATCACAATCATCTGGTACCGTTGGGTGATGCTTACAATCTTTGTCCCGCCCACTACCGTGTAGATAATAACCAGTCCGCCGGCGAACCAGATGGTCAGATTCAAGCGCCATCCGAGTAAGGCTGAGAGAACAATGGCCGGCGCGTAGATCGTGATTCCAGCAGCGATCCCTCGTTGTACGAGGAACAGGAATGCGCCGAGGAGCTGCGTCTTTCGATCGAATCGCTGCCCCAGGTACTGATAGGCCGTATAAACTTTCAGTCGCTGATAGATCGGAACGAAGACTGCGCACACAACGACAAGCGCGAGCGGCTGCCCAAAATAATTCTGGATAAAACCTATGCCGCTCTCATACGCCTGGCCCGGCATGGAAAGAAATGTGATCGGCCCTGCCTGCGTCGCGAGCACGGAGAGTCCGATCGTTGCCCACCGAATACTCGCATCGCCTTTGAGATATTGACCTAAAGAGGCGCTTCCGCGGGTTCGCCAGAGGCCATACAGCGGGATCGCCAGAATAGTGGCGATGAGAACAAGGTAATCTAACCGGTTCACGAGAACCGGATGGTGAAGAGGTAGAGAAGCACTACCTCAACTGCAAAAAGCGAAAGCGCGAGCCCATACGCTTTGCGCCAGGAACGCGCATCTGGCTTATCATCACCCACGTTCATTTTCCCAATGACAACATGTTCGCGAATAACCGATAAGCTCCCGGGACGCCGGCCGGCAACTGTCGAAACCAGGAATAACTCGTGTAGATAAAGAAACCTTTGCCTAATTTCGCAACCAGCAGGCCGCCATCGAGTGGCTTTTCCTTTGGGTCGTTGCACGAAAGGATCTGCGTCCAGGCGGGATCCCACTTTTTAGGAAAGTAAAGTCCGCGTTCCTGAACCCATCCTTCGAAATCTTTCGACGTGATCTTGTTTGGGGCAGTCATCAGCGGATGATTGGGCGCGAGGATACGCACCTCTGCGTTTTCGTCAGTGACGCGGTCGCGCGAGATTTCCAGTGGATACGGCGCCAGTTGCTCAGTCTTGAGATCCGTCAGCGTGTTGTACTGCGCGATCACAACTCCGCCAGCCTTTACATATGCAAATAGTTCCGGCAACCAGTTGGAAATTCGCTCCTGCGTGTTGTAGGCACGGATCCCTAGCACGACGGCAGAGAACTGCGCGAGGTTACTTGCTGTGATATCGGATTCGCTCAAGATCTTCACCGAGTAACCGATCTGTTGGAGGCTTTCTTGAACATCATCGCCAGCACCGGGAATGTAACCGATGCGATCGCCTTTCTTGCGGATATCAGCGCGAACAAGTTTAACTTCCGCCTGCGGCATCAGCGTGTGCACGCCGATGTGCGGATAGGAAATGCGCACGCGCTCGAACGAATAGTCGCGGCCGTTGATCGAAACGATCGCTCGCAACGTCCCTTCGCCATTCTGGTCTGGTGGTTTGACGGTAAACGTGGCTTCCGTTTCGGCATTGGCTCCGTTCAAATCTATCGGTAGAGAGCCCGGATAGACTTCCCACCCCTCCGGGACAGCTAGTTTGAGTTCTCCTTTCACAGGACCGGTGGCCGCAGTGACATGTACTGAAACGGGTTTTGGCTGCTTCGTTGCGAATACCAAGACGTTGTCCGCGACTTTCGCGAAAACAGGTGGCGCAACGACCAACGGTCGCCGGAGTTCTCCCGCCACGGGGTCAACCGTGCGGTACTTCGTGTCCAGGATGTAGCGAACTTCCTGTCCGTTGACTTGCAGCACTATTTCCACGGGAAGGTCGGGTGGATTTTCGGGGAGGCCGACCAGCGTTTGATCATCTACAGCGAAGGCGCCGAGCGTTCCAGGTTTACGAAGCCAGTAGGGTTGGGAATAGGAAGCATTCTCCGGGATCTTGCACGACAGATCCTTTGTAACAAGTTCGTTGGACGGAAGCGCCGCATCAATTTTCATCGAGTCGCCCGAGAGCGGAAAACGTACTTCTTGCAGTGTGACTGGAATATTGCAGCGGTTAATTGCCTCCAGCTTTATTGTTTCTGTTTGCCCTGGCGTGACAGCCTCGTTGGTTGTTGACGCTTCTACATGCAAGCCAAGACATGCGGCGATGATTTCGTCCAACTCAGCTTTCTTCTCCGGAACCCAAGTATCATCGTTAAGTCCACTCATCGCTTGCCGTAGCTTCAACAAATCAGGCACCGACGCTGCCGGATCGGCTGGACGGAACTGCGAAATGATCTGACGAATTTCTGTAGCAATCGATTCCGAATTAGCGACGCGCGCCCAGCTCGTATCGATGCCTTCGAAAAGCGAGGTCGTCATGGGCTGACCTTCCAACGGTTTGAAATATTCTTTGCGCGCTCCGCGTCGCGGCGGGCTGCCCACGCCCTGGCTTTTGTGCATGCTTAAACTGGCGGCCGCGATTTCCGTGTACGCTTTCCCAAGAAGCGGATTGTAACCGCCCGCTTCCAAGACAGTCAGACCCGTCGGATCGAAAGGAAGGTTGCGGTTCGAAAAGAAAAATGGAGGCGTGTTCCAAACCAGCCGCGTGGCGCCATGGTTTTACGAAAGCCAGTTGCCTTGGAAAACGATTTGGGTCACCGGAGGCCGAGAATGCCTCCCGTGCCAGAATGGCTGACGCCGTGTGATGGCCATGCGTCAATTGATCCTCCGGACTGAAGCGCGTCACGATTACATCCGGTCGAAATTTCCGGATCACCCAAACCACATCGGACAGAATTTTGTCGTGATCCCAGATGCGCATTGTCTCTTCAGCTGTCTTGGAAAACCCGAAATCGATCGCTCGTGAGAAGAACTGTTTGCCGTGATCGATGCGCCGCGCTGCCAGCAATTCCTCTGTTCGAATAACGCCGAGGCGTTCGCGCAGTTCCGGTCCGATCAAATTCTGACCGCCATCGCCGCGTGTAATCGAAAGATAAGCGCTCTCATAAAGTGAGCCGTTCGACCACAACGCCATGAGATTCGTGTTTTCATCATCGGGATGAGCCGCGACGTAAAGAACTCGACCAAGCACGTTGAGCTTCTGTAGTGCGAGCTGAATCTCGCCACCATTCATCTGCTCAGGAGATAACAACGGCGGCGCGTCCGCCGAATTGGCCGTGCACCGGAGGGCGATCATCGCAACTCCAACGACGGCTCGCCAATAGCGCGAAATGCTTTGGTGCGTCACATGCAACGTCGGACTCCCGGTTGTGAACGTCCCATCGAGCGCTATCGTCCCACGTCCGAGGATACCATGCGCCAACGCGCTATTTATTGATATCCTGCTTCGCCTCCAGGCGATCGATCAGTGCTTTGATACTCTGTTTCTGCGCATCCGTAGGAGCGGCAGCCTGTGCTTTCTTGGCATCGCTGGCCGCGCCGGCGAAATCACCCGCTGCAGACTTGATGCGGGCCCGAGCTAGGTCTCCGTAGACGCCTTGCGAAAACCGTTTCGCCACCTGCTGGAAGATTTCGATCGCTTCAGCACCCTGCTTCTGACTCTGTAGGCGTCGACCATACGAATAGAGCTGCGGTGCAGTGGCAATTTCGACCGCATGATTCCAGGTGGCTTTCGCCTCATCCGGACGGTTCAGAGCTTTGAGGATATCCGCTTTGGTGCTGAGATTATCGAACCTTTCCTCATTCTGAATTGAGGCATCGGCCCAGCGCAACGCTTCATCGAGATTAATCTTCCTGGTCAAACAAAATTGCGCCGCTTCATCCAAGGCCTGCCAGGTAAACTGACCGCGACCCTTTAGTTGCGCCCGGATGTTCTGCAGCGTCTGCTCCGCGTCCTTAATCGAGACCGTGAAGGGAACACCCAACTTTTCCCACTTCAGCGTCACCGCTGTCGAATCTGGTTTCAAATCTTCGAACTCGAATTCAAGCGCCTCTTTTTGCTCAGCGAGTGGCTTCGGTTTCACATTTACACGCAAAGCATCTTCGTCCTGGTTATAGCTGTAGCTTCCCCACGCCGTGTTGGTTTTTGAAAAAATGACCGTCCACGAATCCGGGTTGGGGATCATGTGCAGACCATAGATTCCTTTGGCTAGTGGTTGCCCCTCTACCGAAACCGGGTCACTGAATTCAATCGTTGTGTTTTCATTAGCACCCGCGCGCCAAACTTTGGCGTACGGAACAAGGCCTCCCCAAATTCTTCGCCCGTTCACCAACGGGCGATGGTACTTGACCGTAATATCGGTCAGGGCAATGCGCTGTTTGACCTCGGCAGCCTGGCTGACATCAGGCAAGTTCAAATCGTTTTGTGCGGAAACGGTCCCGCCAAGTCCAAGAATGGCGAGACAAATAGCAAATGAGTTACGGGTGCATGTTTTCATAATTTTAAGCGATTACCGTTCTCAGATTTTCGGCACTCCGCTACCAGATAATTACAAGTTTTCAACGTCCGCTGCTGAAATTCGCAGTTTCAAAAGTTGCGCTAGCAAAAGGCGGGGACCCGCGCCGCGCGTTGTAAGGGGGCGCCTGGTTTTTCGACTAATGGGCAAGGAAGGCCTCTATGAAGACAAAAAGCTCACGTTTCGATCGCTTGATTGCTCGATATTATCCGACGGTTTACAGCTGTTTCGGCAATCGAGATTGCCTCTTTGCTATTGGCGCGGCGAACTGGGCGAACGGTCATGCCCCTTGCTCGCTCGGGACTCTCTGGCGGAATTGGCGACAATATTCGGCTGCTGCGCTATCCTATCCGTTGGCGGATTAATGTGCACCGTTTCGTTTCTCCCAAAGGCGCAGGGGTTTTATCTCGCGATGAATCGCGATGAAAAACTGGAGCGGTCTACTGCCTTGCCGTCTAAGATTGTCGATCTGGATTTCGGCAAATGACGCCGGTGTTTGTCTCGCGTTGATCAACTGGCACCGCGTCGCGCGTGAGCCGAAGCATGATGTCATCAGCCGTGGAGAAGTCGTTAGGGAATTAGCCGGAAAGTCTTCAGTCAGTGAGATTGCAAATGGGCTAAAGAAGCTGCCACTGTGCAAACTGTGTCCCTTTCGGTTGATTGGAGTTGTGCCATCGGAGAAAATTGTTACCGAATGGCGCTGGAATTCCGAATGGTTGACCATGCGTAATCACCAGTGGCAATTGCAGCATTGGTTTTCGTCTGGTCAGGATGAGCGCCGTGCCGAGCGTGAGCGCAAGCGCGTTTGCGACGCCGCGCACAATCAGGGATCAGCCCGAAACCTCAGATGGCTGCGGCAGTTGCACCGTTCTCATGCGCCTGAACGCGGGCCATTCTCGATCTGTATGCATCGGGCGGATGCAACCACAGTCAGCTACACGGAAGTCGCTGTTTCCGGAAGGCGCGCGACCATGCGCTATAAACCCGGGCCGTGCTGTTCTAATGGAGCGATCGTGACCAGGACGATTTCGCTCGCCCGTTGACTGTAAGATTCCCCACGCTATTGCGACAAATTGAAGCATGGCTACGCAAGACGTGACTCGACCCGTTTTTCTCCCAGTCATTATCGGCACGCCGCGACAGGGCCGCTTAACGGAGCCAGCTGCCAATTTCGTTTTCGGCGAAGTATCAAAACGCAATGATATCGAAACGGAATTGATCGACATCCGGAAAATTCCCATCCGCATGGACGACGCTGGTGAAGCGCTCAAAAATAGTCAGTTCTCAGCGACGGTGGCGCGGTCCGACGGCCTCATTCTCGTGGTGCCCGAATACAATCATAGTTTCCCGGGTTTGCTGAAACATGTGCTCGATACAAACCTGAAGGAATACATCCACAAAGCGGTTGGCATTTGCGGGGTATCAGCCGGTCCATTCGGTGGCGCGCGCATGATCGAGAGTTTGATCCCGGTGCTGCGGGAGCTTGGCTTGGTAGCAATTTTCTGGGACGTCTATTTCGGCACGGCGGGAAAGCTTTTCGATCCGGCCACCGGCAAAATCACTGACTCAGCTTACGTCCGCCGCCTGGAGAAATTCTTGAACGAGCTAGTCTGGATGGCGCGCACTCTTCGTCACGCGCGCGAAAATATTCCCGCCGCGTAAAGCTTTAGATGCGTGTGTCCGACGGGCAGCGCGGCATTCAATGAGTTTTGCGGCGGCTGGTT
>WNGD01011079.1_pt1 | contig 11634 bp, 8 predicted proteins | sample 5400671 | NCBI WGS metagenome assembly WNGD01 (sample SAMN13153369, study PRJNA577476) | soil metagenome | isolation source: 40 cm soil or saprolite under grassland replicate 2 | place: USA:California | collected 2016-06-15
GTGCTGGTCTACCGGGCGGTGTACGGGACGTTCGCGCTCTGGCTGCTGGCGGTGCCGCTGGGGTTCGTGCTCGCCACCGCGGCCGGCTGGTACCTGCTCGGCTGGCTGCCCCGGCGCGCCCGCCTCGCCACCAGCGCCGCCGGCGAGCGCTACCGGGAAGCGGTCCAGGACCCCGACGCCGGCCCCGGCGCCCCGGCCGACGCCGACCTCACCGGGATCCCGCCGGTGCTGCTGCGCTCCGCCCTCGCCGGGACGGTCCGGGACGGCTGGCTACGCCGCACCGCCCGCTGGCGGTCGTGGTCGACCCTGGTCGACCGGGTCGACGAGATCCTGGCGGCGATGCTTGGCGCAGGCGTCGCCCTGACCGCGTTCTACCTGATCTGGTTCCTGGTCACCGGCGCGGAGCCGACCCTGCTCCTGCACCGGTTGCAGTGGCTGGTCACCTTCTGCACGGTCGCGCTCGGCTGGCTGCCGCTCGCCGGGCTGGTCCTGTTCGCCTACGCCTTCCGCGATCCGCTGTGGCGGCGCCGCGTTGGGGTGCTGTGGGACGTCGCCACCTTCTGGCCACGCGGCTTCCACCCGCTGGCGCCTCCCTGCTACGCCGAGCGTGCCGTGCCAGAGCTGCAGCAGCGCATCACCTGGCTGGCGGCCGGGCCCGGCCGCCGCGTGATCCTCTCCGCCCACAGCCAGGGCACCGCCCTCGCCCTGGCGGCCCTGGTCCAGCTCGACCCGAGCGTGCGCCAGCGGGTCGCGTTCGTCTCCTACGGCTGCCCGCTGGCCCGCCTCTACCGCCGCGCGTTCCCGGCCTTCATGGGCGACGGCTGCCTCGCGGCCCTGTGGCGCGACCTCAACACCCCACCCCTTGACGGGATCACCCGCTGGAAGAACTTCTGGCGCCGGACCGACATGATCGGCGGCCCGGTCTTCCGCGGCGACGACCAGCTCCCCGACCAAGCGGCCACCGCCGACCCGCTGGAGCGGCCCGACCAGCTCCTCCCCGACCCGTGGACCGACCGCTACGTCCTCCCCGACCCCCCGCCCCCCGTCCGCGGCCACCTCCACTACCTGGAGGACCCCGCTGTGGAGGGCTTCCTGCGGGCGCTCACCACCCGCCTGTAGGCGCCCGCCGCCGCCCGCGGCGGCGGGGGGAGGCACGAGATATCGCCCAGCGGCGCCGCCGTGCCCCGGCATCCCACGGGCCGGCGACCGCGGCGGCTATGCTCCGCAACCATGCTCCTGACCGTCTTCCTGGCCTGCGTGGTCGACCTGGTGGGCAGCACCCTGCTGCTGCGCAGCTTCGGCCACCGCTCCACCCTCGCGTCCCGACCCCTCGGGCTGCTGCTCGGCACGGCGCTGGCCATCGGCTCCGGCGAGACCGCCAGGTACCTGTGGAACCTCCAGCAGAGCCCGATCCTCGGCGCCGAGGCGCTGCTGGTCGTCTCCACCATCGTCGCGGTGGCCCTGCAACCGCTGTGGAACCCGTTCGGGCAGGCGTTCGCGGCGGCGTCCAGCGCCGCGGTGTTCGCCTACCTCGCCTTCGCCGCCGAGTTCACCTTCGCCGGCGGGCTCTCCCGCCTCGGCACCGCCGCCTCCGCGGTCCTGCTCGGCATGGAGTTCGCCGCGGCGTGGCCCGCCGCGCTGTTCGCCTTCGAGACCTGCGACGTGCTCTGCCGCACCCGCTGGCTGCGGCCCGAGCCCCGCTTCGACGCCGCCTTCACCCCCAGGGTCTCGCTGCAGGTCCCCGCCTACAACGAGCCCCCCGACATGCTGATCGAGACCATCGGGACGCTGGAGAAGCTCGACTACCCCGACTTCGAGATCGTGGTGATCGACAACAACACCACCGACCCCGCCATCTGGGAGCCGGTGGCGCGCTGGTGCCAGGGCCGCGAGCGGGTCCGCTTCGTCCACGTCGAGGGCCTGCGCGGCTTCAAGGCCGGGGCGCTGAACCTCGCCCTGCGGCAGCACACCGACCCCAGCGCCGCGGTGATCGGCGTGGTCGACGCCGACTACCTGGTCGACCCCGACTGGCTGCGGCGCACCGTCGGCTACTTCGCCGACCCCGCGGTCGGCTTCGTGCAGACCCCGCAGGACTACCGCGACCACGACGGCAACGCCTACCTGACCGCCTGCTACGACGCCTACCGCTACTTCTTCGCGCTCAGCATGCCCTCCCGCAACGAGCGCGACGCGATCATCTTCGCGGGCACCATGGGCCTGATCCGGCGCCAGCCCCTGGAGGAGCTGGGCGGCTGGGACGAATGGAACGTCACCGAGGACTCCGAGGCGAGCCTGCGCCTGCAGGCGGCCGGCTGGTCGGGCTGGTACGTGCCGACGCCGTTCGGCCAGGGGCTGATGCCGCTGAGCTTCGGGGCGCTGAAACGGCAGCGGTTCCGCTGGTGCTTCGGGGGCATGCAGCTGCTGCGCCAGCACTGGAAGCAGCTGCTGCCCTGGTCCCGCAACCACCTCAGCGCCGCGCAGCGCATGGAGTACCTGAACAGCGGGATCCAGTGGCTCAACGACCTGATCTACCTCGCGTTCACCGGCGTGCTGCTGACCACCGCCGCCTCCATGCTCATCACCGGGCGCAGCGGCCTGCGGCCGCTGATCGGGCCCACGATGCTGCTTCCCCTGGCTCTGGTCGCCACCGGCATCGTCCGGGCGCTGTGGTCGGTGCGGGTCGCCAGCGGGATCACCTACCGGCGGGCGCTGCTGGCGTTCGCCAGCCTGCTGGCGCTGTCATGGACGGTGGGGGCGGCCTGCGTCCAGGGACTGGTCCGCTCCAAAGGGATGTTCCTGCGCACCCCCAAGGAAGCCGGCCGGCGGGGGCTGCTGCACGCGCTCCGGGCAGCCCGGACCGAGACGATCCTGACGCTGGCGCTGTGGACGGTCGCCGGGGTGGTGGCGTGGAGCGGCTGGCTCGGGCCGCTCCTGGTCGTGCTGCTCGCCTGGCAGGGGATGATCTACGGCAGCGCGATCCTGCTGGCGTGGCTGAGCCAGCGCGGCAGGCTGTCGCCCCAGCTGGAGCGGCGCCGGGGCACCGAATGGCTGCGCGACCGGGCCGGCCAGCTCCGCCCCTGGGCGGGCGTGGCGGCCGGCCTGGCCGGCCTGGCGGTGCTGGCCGCGCTGCTCGTCGGTGCGCAGCAGTCACCCGGCTCGTCGCAGAACCCCTACCGGCTCCAGCACGCCAGCACCACCCCGGGCACAGGCGCGGGCGCGGGCGCGGGCGGAGCCCCGCCCCCAGGCGCGGCGCCGTAGGCGCGGCGGGTCGGCCGCGGGCGAGTCAGGCGCGGTGGGCGCCCCCGCGCAGGGCCGCCTCCAGATGGGCCCGGACCTGCCAAAGGACGCGGTCGCGCTGCCCGGTCACCGACTCCCAGCCGCACTCGCACGCCGCCCGGCGCAGCTCTCCGCCCCCCGGCACGGACTCGGCCCGCCACGTATGCCCGAGAATGCCCTCCCCGGTCGGCCATCCGATCGTCACCGTCTCGTCCCCCCATGTCCCCCCGAAAGTTCTTCCCAAATCCGTCGCCTTCTCTCAGCTCACCAAGGCGAGCGGAACGACCAAGGCGAGCGGAACGGCGGCGGCCTCCATTGCATGGTTCTGCGCAAGTGTTCCGACCAGGGCAGGTATCCCGGGAATCCTGAAGGAGTCCCTGAACCCGCTTGTCCTGGTACCCGGGCACAATGGCGCCATGCCCACGCTGCTCGCCGAGATCGCCGCCACCTCCGACGCGGTCGCGTCCGCCTCCGCGCGCCTGGCCAAGATCGACCGCCTCGCCGGCTGCCTCCGCCGCCTTGAACCCCACGAGGTCGACATCGCCGTCGCCTTCCTGTCCGGCGAACTGCGCCAACGCCAGATCGGCGTCGGCTACGCCGCCCTCCGCGACCTCCAGATCGACCCATCAGGCAGCCCCGGCCCCGGCGCCCGAGGCGGTGACCCCGGCCACGCCGCCACGCTCACCCTCGCCGCCGTCGACGCCGCCTTCGAGCAGATCGGCCGGCAGACCGGCCCCGGCTCCCAGGCCGCACGGCGCCAGCTGCTCGCCGCGTTGTTCGGCGCCGCGACCCCTCCCGAGACCCGCTTCCTGGTCGGCCTGCTCAGCGGCGAGCTCCGCCAGGGCGCCCTCGAAGGCGTCATGGTCGAGGCGACCGCCCGCGCCGCCGCCGTCCCCACCCGCGAGGTCCGCCGCGCCCTGATGCTGCGCGGCGCCCTCGGCCCGGTCGCCGAGGCCGCCCTCACCCAGGGCGTCCCCGGCCTCCGCGCCTTCCACCTGCGGGTCGGCCGCCCCCTCCAGCCAATGCTGGCCCAGACCGCCACCAGCGTCGACCAGGCGCTGGAACGCATCAGCCCCGCCGCCGTCGAATGGAAGCTCGACGGCGTCCGCGTGCAAATTCACCGCGACGGCAACGAGGTCGCGGTGTTCACCCGCACCCTGGACGACATCACCGCCCGGGTGCCCGAGGTGGTCGAGGTCGCCCTGGCCCTGCCGGTGCGGGCCGCCGTGCTCGACGGCGAGGCGATCGCCCTGCACCTCGACGGCCGCCCCCACCCATTCCAGGTGACCGCCGGCCGGATCGGCTCCAAGCTGGAGGTCGAGCGGGTCCGGGCCTCGGTGCCGCTGGCGACCTTCCTGTTCGACGTCCTGCACCTCGACGGCGAGGACCTGGTCGACCGCGGTGGCGCCGCGCGCGGCGAGGCGCTCGTGGCGGCCGCGCCGGAGCCGCTGCGCATCCCCCGCCTGGTGACCGGCGAGGCGGAGGCCGCCGCCGCGTTCCTCGACGACACCCTCGCCCGCGGCCATGAGGGCGTGGTGGTGAAGTCGCTGGAGGCCCCCTACGAGGCGGGCCGCCGGGGTGCCGGCTGGCTCAAGGTGAAACCTCGCCACACCCTCGACCTGGTCGTCCTGGCCGCCGAATGGGGCCACGGCCGCCGCCGCGGCTGGCTCAGCAACCTTCACCTCGGCGCCCGCGACCCCCGAAGCGGCGAGTTCGTGATGCTCGGCAAGACCTTCAAGGGCCTCACCGACGAGCTGCTCACCTGGCAGACCGAACGCCTCCAGCAGCTCGCCGTCGACCAAGAGCAGGACCAGGGCGGCTGGGTCGTCCGCGTCCGCCCCGAACTGGTCGTCGAGGTCGCCTTCGACGGCGTCCAGTCAAGCCCCCGCTACCCCGGCGGCCTGGCCCTCCGCTTCGCCCGGGTGCTGCGCTACCGCCCCGACAAGGCCGCCGCCGAGGCCGACACCATCGACCTGGTCCGCGCCATCCACGAAGGAACCCCACCCCGCGCCAAGGGGGGAGATGACGCGGGGTAGGGCCGGTCGGGCGTGGCGGCTCGCGCCGCGACGCGGCTACGCGGTGACGACGCGGGGCTGCTCGGCGGCCGCCTCGGCGGTCTGTGGGAGGGCGCGCAGCTCGCGGTAGGCGACCAGGGAGAGCCAGATCCAGCCGGTGACGATGCTGATGCGCTGGAGGATGCCGGTCGGGGCATTGTGGATGACGCCGTTCTCGTCCATCGCGCCGACGATGGTGGAGCCGATGAAGAAGCTCACCTCGAAGATCCCGGTGGCGAGCGAGTAGCGGGCCCAGTTCCTCGCGCCCGGCTCGGCGAAGTAGCGGCGCGCGAACACGAAGCTGGCGGCCATCAGGGAGAAGAAGCAGGGGATCGCGTTGACGCCGTGGATGGTCCCGTGCCAGGTCTGCGCCCCGTTGGCGCCGCTGGGCGTGCCCGGCGGGTAGCCGAGCGCAGGGTCGGTCACGAACACCCCGGCGATGATCAGTGTCAGCCCGAAGATCCCGACCAGGATCGGCCCCCAGATCCGGCCCCGGCCGCCCTGGTCCCGGAGCACCTGCCGGAACCCGAAGGCGCTGAGGAGGATCAGCAGCCCGCCGACGACGAAGTTGGTGATCTGCGTCCATCCCCACGGCCCGGTGCTGAGCTGGCTCCCCATGTTCCGCCAGGTGCTGTACCCGGCCCGGGTGAACCCCTCGACCAGCAGCGCGACGACGAACAGGGGCGGCCCGACGACCCCGCAGGCCAGCAGCGCCAGTGCCCGCCTGGTCCGCCGCCCGTCAGCGACCTGTGCCATGCTCATGGTCGTCTCCCTCTCCCGTGTCGCGGTGGTTTGTCGCGCCGATGATCGAGGGTGAAGGGCGTGGCGTCGTCGGCCGCGCGATCTGGATCGGCCCTCCACCTCAGGATTGAGACGGGCCGCGCTTCCTCCTTGCGATGGAGCGGAGGCGTCGCGGCTACGGGAGGAGCGTCTGTCCGCTATGAGATGCCGCCGCGGCGCGCGGGGGTGCGGGCCAGCTCCATGGCGGCCTTCTCGACGGTGTCCTCGTCGAGGAGGACGTGGAGGGCGGCGTCGCCGAGGGGGATGAAGCTGTCCTCGCTGGTGACGCGGGCGATCCGGCCGGGGAAGCCGGCGTCGACGAGGGCGGTGACGACGGCTTCGGAGACGCCGCCGCTGCGGCGGGTCTCGTCGACCACCAGGACCCGGCCGGTGGCCTCGGCCTCGCGGAGCAGGTCGGCGACCGGCAGGGGAGCGAGCCAGCGCAGATCCAGGACCCGGCAGGCGACCCCGGCGGCGGCCAGGCGCCTGGCGACCCGCAGGCTCATCGGGACGCCGTTGCCGAAGGTGACCAGGGTGAGGTCGCCTGGGCCCGCGCCGCCGCCGACGCGGCCGAGGTGGTCGGTGTAGATGCGGGCGCTGCCGAGCGGGACGTGGGTGGCGGCCCAGTCCGCCGGTGGGAGGTAGGGGGCGAGCCAGGCGCCGTCGCCGTCGGTGTACAGGTCGCGGGTGTGGTAGAGGGCGATCGGCTCCAGGAACACGCAGACGCTGCCGTCGGCCTTGGCGGCGGCGACGCAGCTGCGCAGCATCGCGGCGGCGTCGTCGGGGCGGGCGGGGGAGGCGATCACCAGGCCGGGGATGTCGCGCAGCACGCCGACGGCGTTGTCGTTGTGGAAGTGCCCGCCGAAGCCCTTCTGGTAGCCGTAGGCGGCGATCCGGGCGACCAGCGGGTTGCGGAAGCGGCCCTGGGAGAAGAACTGCATGCTGGCGGCCTCGCCGCGCAGCTGGTCCTCGGCGTTGTGGAGGTAGGCCAGGTACTGGATCTCAGGGATCGGCAACAGGCCGGTCAGCCCGGCGCCGAGCGCCAGGCCGAGGATCGACTGCTCGTCCAGCAGCGTGTCGAACACCCGCGCCGCGCCGAAGCGGCGCTGCAGGCCCCGGGTGAGGCCGTAGACGCCTCCCTTGCGGCCGACGTCCTCGCCGAACACCAGCAGCTCCGGGTGCAGCGCCAGCAGGTCCGCGAGGGTGCGGGTGATCGCCAGGGCGAGCGTCAGCGGACCCTCGCCCTCCGGGAGCTGCCGGCCGAACGCGCGGGCGCGGGCCTCGGGAGCCGCGGCGCGGGCCGCCTCGGCGGCGACCCGGTCGGGATGGTGGGGCGCCAGCGGCTCGATCACCGCCTCGGCGCTGGGGAGCTGCGGGTGGGTGACGGCTTCCTCGGCCAGCTCGCGGACCCGGGCGCGGGTTGCCTCGTAGCGCTCGATCAGCTCCGCCGGGGTCGCGACGCCGGCCTCGGCGAGCAGCCGGGCGGTGGCGACCAGCGGGTCGTGGGCGTAGTCGGCGGCGATCTCGGCGGGGGTGCGGTAGGCGACCTCCGCGTCGGAGCCCGCGTGGCCGAGGAAGCGGACCATCCGCAGGTGCAGGAACGCTGGCGCGCGGTGCTCCCGCACCCACCCCGCCGCCCGCGTGGCGGTGTCGTAGGTGCCGGCCAGGTCGAGGCCGTCGGCGGCGAAGTACTCGAGGCCGTCCCGGTGGCCGTAGGCGCGCTCGACCCACCCGGCGGGGCTGCGGACGCTGATGCCGAGGCCGTTGTCCTCGCAGACCAGCAGCAGCGGCAGCGGCAGCCGCTGGTAGGCGCAGTGGCAGGCGGTGTTGATCGCCCCGGCCGCGGTCGAGTGGTTGACCGAGGCGTCGCCGAAGCTGCACACCACCAGCGCGTCCGCCGGCCACGACCCTGGCACGCCCAGCCGCTTGGCCCGCTCGATGGCGAAGGCGGTCCCGACCGCGCGGGGCAGGTGCGAGGCGATCGTGGAGGTCAGCGGGATCACCGCCAGGTCGGGATGGCCATAGACCTTGTGCCGCCCGCCCGCGATCGGCTCGTCGGTCGCGGCGACCATGCCGAGCAGCACGTCCCGCAGCGGCTCCGGGGCCAGGTCGGATCTCTGACGGGCGCGTTCCAGGTAGAAGGCGCCGGAGCGATAGTGCGGGAACGCCGGATCGCTGGGGCGCAGCGCCGCCGCCAGCGCCGCGTTGCCCTCGTGCCCGGCGGAGCCGATGGTGTAGAAGCCCTTGCCCTGGCCGCGCAGCCAGCGGGCCGCCAGGTCGAGGTGGCGGCTGCCGAGCTGCGCGTCGAACAGCGCCAGCGCCCCCTCCCCGGTCAATCCAGACCCGGGGAGCACAGGCGCCCGGGGGTCACCGGGCGGCCGCGCCTCCAGCCCGGAAACCGCCTCCGTGAAGTGCGCATCCAGCGGCTCAACCATGCAGGTACCGTAGCACCCGCATGGCCAGCACCGAGCAGGGGACCGATCTGGCCATCGTGTCCCGGTGCGGATACAGCCAGTCGCCCACGGTCGTCGAGGCGGTACTGTTCGTTCCTGTCTCCGTGCGTCGGCGAGGGTAACGAAACGTGGACATCACCATCACTGGAACGCGGGACATCAGCAGGGATGCCGCCTACTACGAAGAACTCTTCGAGTGGTTCCTAGCGCCGTTCGCTGAGGATGGGCATGCGTTCTGGGTAGGTGGTGCTGTCGGCATCGACACGGTCGCGTTGGGGTGGCTGACGGTCAGGCAAGCGCCGGTCACGGTTGTTGTACCGGCAACCGTAGAGGACCAGCCAGCGACAGCAAGCAGCCTCATCCGCCGAGTCCATGATGCCAAGCTCGCCGAGCTTGTTGAGCTGAAGCATCCGAGTCCGCCGCAGGCAGACGCCTACCACGCGAGGAACCGCTACATGGTGGACCGCTCCGAGTTCGTCATCGGGTTCCCGAAGCGGGGAGAGCAAAGTGGGGGAACCTGGTACACGCTGGGCTACGCGGCGGCCAAGGAGCTACCACGCCTCATTATCCCGGTGAGCTAGCACCATCAGTCAGGTGAGTAGCCTCGCCGCTTGCAGTCGGTCATCAATCTCGCGGAGACGGCCATCGCCTGGCCATCGATACCCGAGTTCCCGCCGTACCTCCCGGATGCGAAGTGTTGGGACGCTCCCGCCGAGGCGTGCCGCAATCGCAATCGCTTGACCGAGCAGGCTGGCTGACTGCTCAGGGTTGCCCAGCTTGACGGCAACGAGTGCTTGGTCGGACAGGATGATCGACTTCTGCTTGTCAGCATCGTTGCGGGGTAGGCCCGCAACCGCCTGCGCGAGGACCCGTTCGGCGTCATCCCAGCGGCCAAGGTGCATCAGGCAGACACCATCGAAGGCGTTGACGTGCGCGCGCATCCCCTCGACGCCGCCGTGGCGTGTCTCCGCGTAGAAGTCGCTTGCCGGGTCATCGATGCAGTCGCCATCGACGTGGAACTTGGCCAGCGTCAACTCATGCTGTGAGCGGCGCTCGTGGCCTGGGCCTTGCGCGGCTTCCATTTCGGCCAGGATCGCGCGCGTTCTGGCACGGGTAAGCAGACTCGACCCGGCGTCAGCCCGCTTGCATGCTTGCTGTGCCAACGCCAGGGCATCCCTCTTGGCGGCAAAGCCGTGCAGCAGAATCATGCTCCGCGATGACAGCGAGAATCCGCCGAGCCACCCGTCACGCAGTTCTCTGGCGGCAAGGTCGGCGTCGTCATAGAACGCCTGCATGCTGTCGGAGTCTCGAAGGTCGAATGAGAGGCTGCCCGCGCAGGTGAACGCCTGCACCGAGCACACGCAAAGCGCCTGCCGGATAGGGTCTGCCTGGCTGCCGTCAAGCAGGCGCTTCAGCACTTCGACAAACGGTGCGACCGCAAGCAGCATCCGCACCATCGGCATGCCGCCACTGCCCCGGCGGCGAATCGTCGTCACCGCCGCCTGAAGCTGCTGCATCGTCACCAGATCCACCCGGTCAGGGTCAGCAAGCGCGTGCATGATTCGCTGCTGAAGCTCCCCAGACAGGAACGAGAGGAATGACCTGCTGCCGCCTGTGTTGATCCGGGCCACGAGCCGCCGGAGGTCATCGCAGTCCTTTTGCGGCACCCCCATCAATTCGAACGCCACAAACAGCCGATCGAAGTCAGAGCCAGGGCCAAGGTCGGACCTGTCGTCCCGCACCGCGTACAGGTGCGCGAGCAGCAGGCAATAGCGCTGGTCAGGGCGAATACCCTTGGTCTCCCATCGTTTGATGGTTTGGCGGATGCTGTCGGGAAGCGCTGCGGCGATGCGTTGGACGCCGAGGGTGCTCGCCAGGGCCCGGAGCGCCCTGGCCAGGTCCATACGGGACCAGCGGCGACTCTCGCGTAGCTCCAAGAGCATCTGGGACCAGACCGGTAAGTCCCCCACTGCCCCCGCCTCCCCTGATAGGGATCTGTACCCCAGATGTCCCCTACCTGTCAGGGCAGCCTAGAGGTTGACTGACAGGGACTCAAGCTGAAGCAGGGGCAGGCATTCCAACTGGGAGCAGCTTCACTATCCGGTCAGGAGGGGCAAGGCGTTGACTCTGAGCGACAACCATGCCAACGGAAATCGGCAGAACGGCACCGCCACCAGCAAGGCGCCAGCGCTCCAGCTCTACGCCGCACTCCTTGACGACATCAGAGGGAAGGCACTGGACGTCGTGCAGTGGGCGGAAGACTCCATGCGGGAGTTCGAAGCCATCACCGCGCGGTGGGAAGGCGGCAGGGATGCTGACTGACCCGATGCTGGTTGGCGTCATCGTCTACATCGTGGCGATGGTGGTGCTGTTTACCGTGCTGTTTCTGCTGAACCGGCTGGCCGGTCGGATGCACGAGCAGCTCACCCCGCCGCGCCGGGAGCCGCTTGCCATTGAGGCCCGCAAGCCAGCGAAGCGGGAGGTGCCTCGTGGCCGACGCTGAGTAGCCGAGGCGGCGGTCTCGAAAGCCTCGGAGGGAACCCCCGAGCGCGAGCGGCAGATCCCCCGCGCGCTTGGGCGGACTCCGAGCCTCCCTGTCCGGCGGCGGGTACGCCACCGCTACCGGTCACGCCGGGCGGGGAGCTAGCCGGTACCCCCGGTGCAACCGATGTGGATGCCCATCGGCGCACGGCCTGCGAGCACCGGGGTGCCGCGCTATCGGGGTTGGGGCGGCGGCGGACTGAAGACCTCCCGTTCGAAGAGGGTGGCCTTGAGTGGGAGGGTTGGCATCAGCAGCAGGTCGTAGTCGTCCAGGACCGCGTCGTAGGCAGCGCGGGACCGCAGGTCATGGCACCAGCCCGAAGATGGTCGCCGGGGAGCCGGAGCCGTTCCGGTTGCGGGGGCCGCCGACGATGATGAAGCCGCCGGTGGGGGGCATCTGCTCCAGGCCGGTGAGGTTCTCCAGGTCGATGCGGTGGGCGTGGAAGATCAGCGAGCTTTCGCGGAAGTTGGTGTCGAGGCCTGGGTCCGGGCCGAAGGTGTCGGTGCCGAGGGCGCCGATGTGGCGGTTG
>WNGD01016460.1_pt1 | contig 11634 bp, 11 predicted proteins | sample 5400671 | NCBI WGS metagenome assembly WNGD01 (sample SAMN13153369, study PRJNA577476) | soil metagenome | isolation source: 40 cm soil or saprolite under grassland replicate 2 | place: USA:California | collected 2016-06-15
AGGGCGAACCGTTTCGCCCCCTCGCCCACCAGGAAGACGTTGTTCGTGTACTTGAGGACGAGCTTCGCGACCTCGGACGGCGTCTTGATGTTCTCGAGGCACCCGACCGCGCCGGCCCGCTTCGTGGGGCCGTGCATGCACGACGCGTCGAGCTGCACGACACCATCGGCGTTGGGGAGGCCGCCGTAGCCCACCGAGTCGTCGTTCGGGTCGAGCTCCTGGATCTTGACGGCTTCGATCGCCGCGTCGAGCGTGTCCGCGCCCTGCATCAGCAGGTCGAACGTCTTCTGCACCCCGCGAATGCCGTTCGCGCTCGCTATCGCGACGGGTTTCGCCGCCCAGCGGCTCTCCGCGGGCAACGGCCGCGGGGGCCGCATGGGGTGCGGGATGCCGAGCGCCGCGCCGGCGGCCAGGCTGCCGGCGGACAGGACGAACTCGCGGCGTGATAGCGCCTCGGACACGGACGGCTCCGATGTGAGGAAGTTCTAGGGTTTTACCCAGTCACCTCGCGCCTGTCAACTTGCTTGGCACAGGGCGCGCGTCGTAAGCTTCTGCTCCCGTGGGCACGTCCGATCGTCGCGTCTGAGACGGTGGCCTTCACGTCGATGGCGATCGCCTTGACGGCGTTCGCGGAGGACGTCCTCGTCAAGTACCCCACTTCTCGGGAGCTGCAGGTTGCCCGCCGCATCACCTGACTTGTCGCTCGTCATCCCCGTGTACAACGAGCGGGAGAACCTGGCGCCCTTGCTCGCCGAGATTGCGGGGCCGCTGGACGGGGCCGGCCGCAGCTACGAAGTCGTGGCCGTGGACGACGGGTCGACCGACGGCTCGCTCGAGACACTGAAGGTCCTGAAACGCGACCACCCGCAGCTGCACATCGTCGCGTTCGAGCGGAACGCCGGGCAGACGGCGGCGTTCGCGGCCGGCTTCCGCGCCGCGCGCGGAAAGGTCGTGGTCACGCTCGACGCCGACCTCCAGAACGACCCTGCCGACGTCCCCCGCGTGGTGGACGCGCTGGAGACATCGGGGGCCACCGCCGTGGCGGGGTATCGGACGGCGCGCCACGATTCGGCGTGGAAGCTGCTCCAGAGCCGGATCGCGAATGGCGTCCGGAATTGGCTCAACGGTGAGTCGATCCGCGACACCGGCTGCTCGCTCAAGGCGTTCCGCGCCGATGCGGTCCGGGCGCTGCCGTTGTTCGGCGGTATGCACCGTTTCCTCCCGACGCTCATCAAGATGCACGGCGGCACGGTGGCGGAGGTCCCGGTGGGGCACCGGCCGCGGCGTTTCGGCGTCACGAAGTACGGGATGTGGAACCGGGTGTTCCGCTCGCTGGCGGACGCGTTCGCAGTACGATGGATGCAGCGGCGGGCGCTCAAATATCGAGTACGGGAGGAGCTACCATGAGCGACGGTCACGAGACGTGGCTCAAGCAAATCGACGCGGAGCTGGACGGCGAGCTGTCGCTGGTCGAGCGAGCGGCGCTGGCCAAGCACCTCGCCACCTGCTCGCACTGCGCCGGCGCGCGCGCGAGCCAGCTCGAGGTACGCGTCGCTCTGGCGCGCTCCGCCGGCGATCCCCACGCGCGGATCGTTCCCCGGCCGGCGATCCGCGGCCGCGCCCTGGCCTTCTGGGCCGTCGTGGCGCTCGCCCTGGGCGTCGCCGGGGGGTGGCTGGCGCACGGCCGCTGGGGCGGGCCGGGAGGATCGCTGGAGGAGTCGCGTGCCGCGATTGTCGTCCATTAGCGGCGTCGGTGCGCTCGGCGCGGCGGCGCTGCTCGCGGTGCTGCAGGGACCCGGCACCCGCGTCACCTATCAGGTGCGCGTGGTGCAGGACGAAATCCAGCTCGCCCGGGGTGCGGTGAGCGGTCCCGCGGGGACCGACCTGCGCTTCTCGCTGCGTGGCGATTCCTCCGAAATCGAAGCGCTCTTCCAGATCGTGCCGGAGGGCGACACGGTGCTGGTCTCCGCCGAGTTCTTCACCAAACGGCGCCTGGGCCGTTCGCGCCGCGGCTTGGGCGTGTGGGAGCAGGATAGCTACCTCCGTGCCGTCCGGCTCCCCTGGGGCGACACGGTCCGCGTCCATCTGTTTGGGCGCCCGCGGCGAACGGCGGCGCGCGGCGCGGGCCTCTGGGTCGAGGTCGCGCTCGAGCGCGGCTTCTCGGGCGGGGAGGGGCGGCCCGCCGAAGAGCTGGAGATCGCGGATTCGAGTTTGGACATCGGTCTCGAGGCAGTCGTGCGCCCGCGCCGCGCCCGCGTGATCATGAACCTCGTCCGCGGCGACACGGTGAGCGGTCCGCGCGGCTACGATCTCGTTCCCGAGGCGCCCGCCCGGCGCGTAGATCTGAGGATGGCGGGACGCACCACCACCTTGGACGTCGGTCTCGCCCGGCCCGAGCCGGCTCGCTCGGCGCGCGACCGCGTGCTCGCGCTCGATGCGGACGTCGTCTGCCTGCGGGTCGTGGCGCCGGCCGCTGCCGAGCCGGTCGGCGTCGTGTGCGGGCGGCTGAACGCTGCCCATCGAGAAGATGCGGGAGGGCTACTACTCCGACAAATACTTCGTGCGCGCCCGCGAGCTGCTCCGCCAGGATCGCCATCGGCCGCGCGTCACGATGCAGGTGTTCGGCAAAGCGCACGCATCGCTCGGCGGGATCGACGAGGCGATCGCGATCCTGAAGCTCTGCGCCGAGCGCTGGGACGAGCTCGTGGTGCACGCGTTGTACGACGGCGAGGAGATCGACCCGTGGGAGACGGTGCTGCTGATCGAGGGTCCCTACGACGCGTTCGCGAACCTCGAAACCACGTACTTAGGCGTGCTGGCGCGGCGCACCCGGGTCGGGACCAACACGCGGCGCGTCGTCGAGGCGGCGAAGCCCAAAGAAGTGATGTTCTTTCCGGCGCGGCACGATCACTGGCTCGTCCAGACCGGCGACGGCTACGCCGCCCACATCGCCGGAGCGATCGGCGTCTCGACCGACGCGCAGGCGTCGTGGTGGGGCTCCGAGGGCATCGGCACTGTCCCCCATGCGTTGATCGCGGCGTACGGCGGTGACACGGTGCTCGCGTCGCGCAAGTTTGCGGATCAAATGGATAGATCGATCCGGCTCATCACGCTGGTGGACTTCGAAAACGACTGCGTCGGGACCTCGCTCGAGGTCGCCCGCGCCCTGGGCGACCGCTTGTACGGCGTCCGCCTCGACACGTCCGAAACGCTGGTGGACAAGTCCGTCATCCCGCAGATGGGGACCTTCAAGCCCACCGGCGTCAATCCTCAGCTCGTGTGGAACGTGCGCCGGGCCCTCGACGGCGACGGGTTCAAGGACGTGAAGATCGTCGTGTCGGGCGGCTTCACCGTGGAGAAGATCCGGCAATTCGAGGAGCAGGGCGTACCCGTGGACGCCTATGGCGTCGGGTCGAGCCTGTTCCAGGGCCGGTTCGACTTCACCGCCGATGTGGTGATGCTGGAAGGGAAACCGTGCGCCAAGGTGGGCCGGGCGTACCGGGCCAACCCGCGGCTGGAAAGGGTCACGTGATGTAGGGGTCCCTTGCATCCCACCAGCACCTGTATATTATTCCGTCAGAATGAATAATCATGCATCGGTCCCCGTTGGGGTGCTGGGGGCCTCCGGCTATGTCGGGCAGGAGTTGTTGCGCCTCCTGACGCGGCATCCGGGGGCCTCTGTCGCGTTCGCGACCGCCGAGTCGGCGGCCGGCGAGTGGGTGGACGGGCTCCAACTCATTCGAGCCGACGACGCCCCGTTCGGGGCGGCGGAGATCGTGTTCTCGGCGCTGCCGCACGGGGTGTCGGCCCGCTACGTACACGAGGCGCGCGCCGCCGGCAAGCGCGCCGTGGACCTGTCCGCCGACTTCCGGCTGTCGCCGGACGCGGTGTACGGGCTGACCGAATTCACGCGGCCGCAGCTCGCGGGCGCCGACCTGGTGGCGAACCCCGGGTGCTATCCGACCGCGGCGCTGCTCGCCCTGATCCCGCTGGCGCAGCGCGGTCTCATCGACCCGTCGCGCGAAGTGATCATCGACGCCGCGTCGGGTGTGACCGGCGCCGGCCGGAACCCCAAGCGCGAGCTCTTGTTCGGCGAAGTCTCAGAGGACTTCCGCGCGTACGCGATCGGCAACACGCACCGCCACCTCGCCGAGTTGAAGCAGTCGCTGGCGCGCGAGGGCGGCTTCACCGGCGATCTCGTCTTCACACCGCACCTGCTGCCGGTGAAGCGAGGCATCCTCGAGACGATTCACGTCCCGCTCACCCGCGTGGTCGACCAGGCGACGGCCGAGGGCCTCTATCAGGCGGCCTACGACGGCGAGGCATGCGTCCACGTGATGCGGGGCGCCCTGCCGTCGCTCAAGGACGTCGTCTACCGCAACCGCGTCGCCCTGGGCGTCGTCCCGGTCGCCGACGTGCGCCGGCCACGCCTCACCGTAATCGCGGCGATCGACAATCTGGTCAAAGGCGCCGCGGGGCAGGCGGTGCAGAACATGAACGTGATGCTCGGCCTCGCCGAGACCGCAGGGCTCGCGTGCTAGGCGTGCGCGTCGTCAAGGTCGGGGGCAACGAGCTCGATCGCCCGACGTGGGTGGCGGAGTGCGCCCGCGCCCTCGTGGCCTCGGCGCCGGTCGTGATCGTGCACGGCGGCGGCCAGGCCGTGAGCGCCTGGTCGCGCCGCCTGAGCCTGCCCGTCGAGAAACGCGACGGGCTGCGCGTCACGACGCCGGAGATCGCCGAAGTGGTGGAGATGGTGCTCGGCGGGCCGGTGAATCGCCTCCTCGTCGCCGCGCTGCGCGCGGCTGGGCTCGACGCCATCGGACTGTCCGGTGTGGACGGCGGTCTCCTCGCGGCACGGCCCGCGGCCGGGGGGGGCCTCGGGCATGTGGGGGAGATCGCCGCGGTGCGGGCGTCGCTGCTCGAGAGCTTGCTGCTCGCCGGCCTTACTCCCGTCGTGGCGCCGGTCGCGCCCGCCGCCGGTGAGGGCGGGGGCGGTGTGCCTCTCAACGTCAATGCCGACCACGCCGCCGCGGCGGTCGCGGCAGCGCTGCATGCCGATGATCTGCTGTTTGTGTCCGACGTTCGCGGTGTCGAGATCGACGGCGTCGCGCAGCCGACGCTCGCCGCGGCGGAGGTCGAGGCGTTGATCGAGTCGGGCGTCGCGGCCGACGGCATGGCCGCCAAGCTGCGCGCGGCCGCTCAGGCGCTGGAGGCGGGTGTGAGGGCCGTCCGGATCGGCGATCTCGACATGTTCGAGAGCGCGACCGCCGGCACCCGCCTCCTCGCTGCCCCGCGCGCGACCCAACCGGCGTGACCGCGGTCCAGTCGGACGCTGCGGCGCTGTTGGGCGTGTATTCCCGGGTCGGCCCCCTGTTTGTGGCGGGGGAAGGCGCGGAGCTGATCGCCGAAGACGGAACCCGCTACCTCGACTTCGTGGCGGGAATCGCGGTCAACGCCCTCGGCTACAACCATCCCGTGATCCGCCAAGCGATCCTGCGCGCGCTCGATACCGGGCTGGTCCACACCTCGAACCTCTATCGCACGGAGCCCGGCGAGCACCTCGCCGCCGAGCTCGTGGCTCGTGCGTTCAACAGTCATGGCCAGGCCTTCTTTTGCAACTCGGGCGCCGAGGCAAACGAGGGCGCGTTCAAGTTCGCGCGGAAGTGGTCCGGGAAGACGGAAATCGTGGCCTTCTCGGGCTCGTTCCACGGGCGGCTGTTCGCGTCGCTCGCCGCCACCGACCGCCCCGACTACCGCCGGCCGTTCGAGCCGCTGCTCGCCGGGGTACAGATCGTGCCCCTGGGCGATCGCGCCGCGGCGGCCCGCGCCGTCACCGGTGCCACCGCCGCCGTGATCATCGAACCGCTGCAGGGAGAGGGCGGCGTGCGGCTCGTGGAGCCGGAGTTCCTCGCGTTCTTGCGTGAGTTGTGCGATGAGCGGGGAGCGGCGCTGATCTTCGACGAAGTGCAGTGCGGCCTCGGCCGCACGGGCACACTGTTCGCCTGCGAGCAGGCGGGCGTGACGCCGGACGTGCTCACGCTGGCGAAACCGCTCGCCGGCGGGCTGCCAATGGGGGCCGTGCTGGTCAGCGACCGCGTCGCCGCCGCGCTCGCTCCCGGAGATCATGCCACGACGTTCGGCGGCGGGCCGCTCGTCGCGACCGTGGCGCTCGAGGTCCTGCGCACGATCGCCGACCCCGACTTCCTGGCGGAGGTGCGGGCGAAGGGTGCGTGGTTGGGCGAACGCCTGGCGCGGCTCGCCGCGCAGGCGCCGCGCGTGCGAGTGGTGCGTGGGCGCGGCCTGATGTGGGGCATCGAGCTCGCCGAGCCCGCGGCGCCGGTCATCGCTGCCGCGCGCGAACGCCGGCTGCTCGTCCTCACCGCCGGGCCGAACGTGATCCGCATCGTGCCGCCGCTCACCATCGGCCGGGACGACCTGGAGCGCGGAGTCGCGGTGCTCGCCGAGGCTCTCGCGTGACCGTTTCCACTCTCGCTGACGTGCGGGCTGCCGTCCTCGCTGATGTGACGGGCATGGAGAAGCTGATGGCGCCGTTCGTGGCCACCGGCGACCTGCTGCCGCGCAGCAATTACGACCTGTGCCGTCACATCAAGGAGTACGTGGTGGCGGAGGACGCGGACGGCGAGATCGTGGGCACCGCGTCGCTCAAGGTGTACAGCACGCAGCTCGCGGAAATCGCGGGCCTCGCCGTGCGCGACGATCAGCAGGGCCGCGGTGTGGGCCGCGCGCTGGTGGAGTCGGTGGTCGACGACGCACGGGCCCTCGGCCTTAGGGAGGTCTTTGGCCTCACGCGCAAGCCGATGTTCTTCTTGCGGCTCGGGTTCCGGGCCACTGAGAAGGAGCAGTTCCCCCTCAAAGTGTGGGCCGATTGCGCCCGCTGTCCCCGGCAGGACGCGTGCGACGAAGTGGCGGTAGCCCTCACCCTGTAGCGTCGCGCTGGATCGCGTTCAGCGCTCTTGCGGTGTTCTTCGCTCACGAGCCCGCTGCAGCGCAGCGCCGTCTCCCGTGGACCGCTCCGGCCCCAGCCCTCTCGCTGGGCCAGCGAGTTCGCGTCTGGACGTGGGAGCCGGGTTTGTCCGTGTTCCGATCGTCGCCCTTCGCCCGCACTCGTGACGTGCGTCTCACCGGGACGTTGGTGGCCTACCGTCCCCTCGACAGCCTCCGCGTCGCGCGCACCGGCCCCGCCGCCTTGTTCTCGATGACTCCCGAGCGCACCGTTTATTGGTCGAGTGTCGGGCAGATCGACGTGCCGAATGGCCGCAACACACTCGGGGGTGCGGCCGGCGGTCTCGGTGGGGCCTTCGGCTTGGCGCTGTTCTGGGCTGTGCTCGCGAAAGGCTTCGGGTGCGAGGTCGGGAACAGCTGCCCAAACGTGTGGCGCTCGACGGCGCGGATCTCGCTCCTGACGGTGCCTGCCGGCGCCGTGTATGGGCTCTTTTCGACACGATGGAAGCGGGTCTATTGACCACCGGTTGACCCTCCCGGCCTCCGCGGAGAGATTCCCCCTCCTATGGCGCGAGTGATCTTCTGGGACGTCGACACCCAATACGACTTCATGAAGGCGGACGGCAAGCTGTACGTGCCCGACGCCGAGCACATCATTCCAAACCTCAAGAAGCTCACCGATTTCGCCCACGGGCACGGCCTGCGGATCGTGGCGAGCGCGGACGATCACGTGCCCCAGCACCCGGAGATCTCGGATAAGCCGGACTGGAAGACCACGTTTCCGCCCCACTGCTTACGCGGAACGCCGGGCCAAAAGAAGATCTCCGAGACCGCGTTGCGCGATCCGCTCGTCATCGAGCCCGATCCGGAAGACCCTAAAGCCCTGGCCGGCCGCGTGCGGGCGCATGGGGGCGACATTCTGTTCCACAAGCACCACTTCGACGTCTTCAGCAACCCGAACCTCCTTCCCGTCCTCGACGCTCTCGATCCGCAGGACGTCGTGCTGTACGGCGTGGCCCTCGACGTGTGCGACAAGTACGCCATCGAGGGCCTGCTCGAGCACCGGCCGCACGTCCGCCTGTTCGCGGTCGTCGACGCGATGAAACCGATCGACCGCGACGTGGCGGAGCACCTGCTCCGTGAATGGGGCGACGAGGGCGTGCGCCTCGTCAAAACCAGCGAAGTGGTGGTCGGCGGATTGGTCGAGGAGTTAGCGCGGGCCACCGCATGACGGTGCCGTTCGGGAAGTTCTTTCTCCCAGGTCCCACCGACGTTCATCCCGAGATCTTGGCCGCCATGGCGCGGCCGATGATCGGCCACCGCTCGTCCGGGATGGAGAAGCTGCTCCAGGGCGTTGCGCCCCGCCTGGGCGCGCTCGCCCGGACCAAGCGTCCCGTGCTCATCGGCACGACCTCCGCTACCGGCTTCATGGAGATGGCGGTGCGCAACGGCGTCCGCCGGCGCGCGCTGTCGCTCGTCAACGGAGCCTTCAGCGATCGCTTCGCGGCCCTCGTGGGTGCCTGTGGCAAGGAGGGGATCCGTCTCGAGGTCCCGCTCGGCAGCGCGATCGAGCCCGAGATGCTGCGCGACGCGCTGCGCCGCACGCCGGTCGATGCCGTCACCTGCGTGCACTCGGAGACGTCTACGGGCGTGCTCCAGGACGTCGCCGGCTACGCCGAGGTCGTGAAGGAGTTCGACGACGTACTCCTCCTCGTCGACGCGGTGACGTCGATGGCGGGATCGCCGGTCGAGACCGACCAGTGGAACCTGGACTTCGTGTTCACGGGCTCGCAGAAGGCGCTCGCGTTGCCGCCCGGCCTCGCGCTCGGCGTCGCGTCCGATCGCATGCTCGCGCGCGCCAAGACACTCGAGGGACGCGGCGCCTATTTCGACCTCGTCACGTTCGCGGCGGCGATGGTGAAGTTCCAGCCCACCATGCAGGGACGACGCAGCTGGACGGTTTCCTGCCTCAAGCTGCCCGACGGCAAGCATGCCAAGGACGTCGTCGGCGCCCTCAAGCAACAGGGGTGGACGATCGGCGCTGGCTATGGCGCGCTGAAGGACTCGACTATCCGGATCGGCCACATGGGCGATCACACCGTACCGGACCTGGACGAGTTGCTCGCGCTGATCCGCGGAGCCCTGGATTGACCTGGCGCGTCGTGGTCGCCGATCGGGTCGCGGACAGCGGCCTGAAGCTTCTCGCCGCAACCGCTGACATCGAAGTCGTGCCCGTCGCGGGCAAGCCCAAGGAGGAGCTCGACCGGGCGCTCGCCGGCGCCCACGCCCTGATCGTGCGGAGTGAGACGCGAGTGACCTCCGACTTGCTGGCGCGGGCCCCGCACCTGCGCGTCGTGGCCCGGGCGGGGACCGGGGTCGACACGATCGACGTCCACGCCGCGACGCGCCGGGGCATCGCCGTGATGAACGCCCCGGGTGCGAACACGGTCAGCGCCGGCGAGCATGCGCTCGGCCTGCTGCTCGCGCTGGTGCGGCGTATTCCCGACGCTGCCGCGGCGATGCGGAGCGGGGGTTGGGACCGCAAGAAGTTCGAGGGCACAGAGCTGCGCGGCAAGACGATGGGCGTCGTGGGGCTGGGCCGGATCGGCGCGCACGTCGCGCAGCTGGCGCGCGCCTTCGGCATGAGCGTCGTGGCGCACGACCCGTACCTCCTCCCTGAGCGGGCCGCCGAGATCGGCGTGCCGCTGCTGTCGCTCGAGGAGCTGCTCCGCTCGGCGGACGTCGTCACGCTGCACGTCGCACTCACCGACCAAACGCACCACTTGATCAACGCAGATCGTCTGCGGCTCATGAAGCCGACGGCCGTGCTGATCAACACGGCGCGCGGCGAGCTGGTGGACGAGGTGGCGCTCGCCGAGGCGGTCCGCGAGAAGCGCATCGGCGGCGCGGCGATCGACGTGTTCTCGGTCGAACCGCTCCCGGCCGACTCGCCGCTGCGCGCACTCGATCGCGTGCTCCTGACGCCGCACCTCGCCGCGTCCACCGCCGAAGCGCAGGAGCGCGTGGCGGTCGAGATCTGCACCGCCGTGCGGGACTCGCTCGTCAGCGGGGACTTGTCGTTCGCGATCAACGTCCCCGGGATCGCCGGAGGCGCCGCGCTGCAACGACTCGCACCCCTGCTCGATCTGGCGCGGCGCCTCGGCCGGCTCGCGCTGGCGCTCGCCGACGGCCCCGTGAAAGCCCTCGAGGTGGCGTACGGCGGCAAGGATGAGGCGGCACCCAAGCCCGCGTTGATGTCAGCGCTGGAAGGCCTGTTGGCGGCGATGAACGCCGGTCCCGTCAGCTTGGTCAACGCGCAGGTGCTCGCCGAGGAGCATGGCATCCAGCTTGCCCGCAAGACCGGGGCGCCGGAGCCCGGCTTCGAGACGTCGATCGGCGTGAAGGTCGACACGGTCCGGGGTCGCGTGCGAGTGGCAGGGGCGCTCGTCGGCAACAGCCACGGCCGCGTGGTGCGCATCGACGACTACCACGTGGACGTGGCGCCCGAGGGCTGGATGCTCGTGATGCGGAACCGCGATGTGCCGGGCGTGATCGGCCGGGTGGGCACGGTGCTCGGTAGCGCCGGGATCAACATCGCGAGCTATCACCAGGCCCGGCGCGCGACTCCGGGCGAGGAAGCGCTGGCCGCGATCAACGTGGACCAGGCTTTGAAGAACGGCGTGCTCGAGGAGTTGCAACGGCTGCCGGACGTGTTGGACGTGCGGTTGGCCCATTTCGGCGACTAGCGCCTCCGCTCGGCAGATCGTGCATGGCCTTCCAGCCCTTCCGCTCTGGCAAACCACGCTGAATCGTCGGCGAGTTCGCACGCCGCGGCCGCATCGTCGATACGCAGCCACGTCCGGAGCCTGAGGAACGTCAGGACCGACAGCCCTCCCATCCCGCGCGCGGCGCCCCCGGTGTGACGATGGCCGCGGCGGGGTCAGCAAGCTGCAATGCCAAGTGCTCCGGGGCGATCGCGTCACACGCGGCCACGCCTTCGTCGAGCGTGCCGACGCATATGACGCCGCCATTGGTCAACGCCACACCGGCGATTTGCGATGTCGGGAGATCCGCCATCTGTCGGCTCAACTCGTCGTTCACGCGGCGGGGCAGGGTGGTGTCCGTGGTGACGAGAAGCGGGACGGCATCGGTATCGTGCTCGGCTTGCGCGAGGAGATCCGCGGCGACGAGGCCCGGATCGGCGCTCGCGTCTGCGAACACGATCAGTTCCGAGGGACCGGCCAGCGTGTCGATTCCCACGGTCGTCGCCACAAGGTGCTTGGCGGCAGTGACGTAGCGATTGCCCGGACCGACAACGACGTCACACGCGGGCACAGGTCCGGCACCATAGGCAAGCGCCGCGATCGCCTGAGCGCCGCCAACGGGGACCACGGCATCGGCGCCCGCCACTGCCGCGGCCGCAAGCACTAGGCGCGACGGTTTCGGGCTCGCGACAATCACTTGCGCGACACCTGCGACCCGCGCCGTGATCGCGGTCATCAGCACCGACGAGGGCAACGGATAGCGGCCGCCTGGGGCGTAGCACCCCGCGCGCATCACAGGCACGATGCGGTGACCGGCGGCTCCGCCGGGGACGGACACCGTCACATCCTGTATGGCGGCGCGCTGAGCCTCCGCGAATAGGCGGATCCGATCGGCAACCCGCTCCAG
>WNGD01006220.1_pt1 | contig 11631 bp, 9 predicted proteins | sample 5400671 | NCBI WGS metagenome assembly WNGD01 (sample SAMN13153369, study PRJNA577476) | soil metagenome | isolation source: 40 cm soil or saprolite under grassland replicate 2 | place: USA:California | collected 2016-06-15
CAGCACGAACTTCCCCACCAGCGACGTCAGGTCCACCGGCGGGATGCTCGGGTCTTCCTTGAGCTGCTGCACCCGGGCGAGGCTCGCCGCCGCCTTGCCGTAGGTGCTGTCGGCCACGATCGCCGCCTGGAACGCCTGCGCGGCGGCCGTCACGTGCCCCGTCCGCTCCAGCGCGATGCCGAGGTTGTTCTGGAAGGTGGCCACCTCGGGCGCGAGCTGGGTGGCGCGGGCCAGCGGGCCCAGCGCGTCCTCGAACTGCCCCTCACCGATGTAGACCATGGCGAGGTTGTTCATCGCCCAGACGTCGCCGTCGTCGCGGACCAGCGCTTCCTTGAAGGCCGTCACCGCGCTGTCGGTCTTGCCGAGGGCGTCATACGCCCGCCCCAGCAGCCGATAGCCTTCGCTGGACGTGGAGTCGAGCGCGATGGCCCGCTCGATGTGCGGCACCGCGTCGGACGGCCGACCGTCCTCGAGCAGCACGCGGCTCAGGTTCAGGTGCGCTTTCACGTGCGTGGAGTCGAGGTCCAGCGCGCGTCCGAACGCGGCTGCGGCGCCGGTGCGATCGCCCGACTTCCACGACGCCATGCCGACCATGTAGAAGCCCCACGGATTCTCCGGCTTGGTCTCCGTGTAGGCGCGGAACAGCGCGACGGCGTCGTCGAAGCGACGCTCGTGATAGACCGACTCGGCGCGCTCGAACGTGACCGGGCCGACGACGGTCGAGCCGGCACTGGGTGTCGTCGCCGTGGCCGTGTGACCGACAGCGCTCTCGCTCGCGTCCGCCCGCGGGGGCGTCTTGTCGCCGCACGCCGCCGCGATGACCATCGCGACGATCACAGCGAGCAGGGGAATGAGCCCCAGCCATTCGTAGTGGCGGCGGGGCTCGCTGAGAGTGAACTGATAACGCATAACTCCTCCGGGGTGTTGGGGTCACCTGGAGGAGAGGCAGGAGTGGTGCCGGGTGTCGGGTGTCGGGGAACTGCCTGAATCAGAGGGAGATGCGATTCGGCGGGGTTGAGCTCGTGTCGGGAAGGACACGAATCTGGAGAGGGGGTTGTGTTCGCGGTTACACCGTCGGCTGAAGCCGCGGCTCGGCGCTATCGCGCGTCCTGTAAGGACGCCCGCTGTGGCCGAGCCGGCTCTTTAGAGCACGGGAAACGGTCGACGACAGTTCGGCGTTACGCCGCGCTTGGCTCCGACGAGTCTCCGAAGATTCCGCGCATCGCTTCTTCCAACGCGCGGCGCAGCTCCTCCGCGGTCGCGCCGAGATGGTAGGCCGCGACGACGACCGGCCGCAGCAACCCGACCAGGTTCTCGGGACGGTTACTCGCCGCGACGGGCGTTCGCGGACGGTCGGCGACGCGCGTGCCGCGCGCGCCGTCGGTCACCACCATTCCGCGTCGCTCGAGCTCGCTGTACGCGCGCGCGACCGTGCCGGGCGCAATCTCGAGCTGATCGGCCAGCTGTCGAACCGGCGGGAGCCGGTTACCGGAGCGCAGCGTGCCCGTCGCGACCGCTTCCTGGATCTGCGCCACGATCTGCTCGTGAATCGGACGATCGGACGAATCGTCGATGCGCACCTTGAAGCCCGGCGCCGGATGCTCGGCGGTCGAGGCACGATCGCCCAAGAGCCGCAGCGTCTCGGCGCGCGCGCGCTCGAGGGTGACGCCGGCCTCCGTGAGCACTTGAGCGGCGACTCCCTTTTCCTCAAGCAACAGGCCGAGGAGCAAGTGCTCCGTGCCCACGTAGCGGTGGTTGAGCTCCCTTGCTTCGCTCATCGCGAGCTCGAGCACCTTCTTGGCCGACGAGGTGTAGGGAAGATCTTGGCGCTCCGCGATCGCTGACTCACCCGGCTTGAGCTTCGACTCGACAGCACGACGGATCCCTTCAAGGTCAGCCTGAAAGCTCAGAAGAACGCGCTGCGCCACTCCGCCGCGATCCCTGACCAAGGCGAGCAGGAGGTGCTCGGTGCCCACAAAGCCGTTGCGAAGACGGGCGGCCTCTTCTCGTGCAGCTTGTAGCACCCAGCGGACACGGTCGGTGAAGTTGAAGCCCGACATGCGGACCTCCCTCAGGCAAAATCAGCCCAATCTTGTACCAGTTGGAGTGGACAATAATCGGCTACTTCTAATGTGTCAATAGGAGTGGTACAAGTGGGCGAGCTTACTCCACCCTCGAAATCCCATGCCTTTTCATCACCTTCAACAAGCTCGAGTGGTCGGCGAGTCCCAGCGCTTCCGCGGTGCGGGTGATGTGCCAGGCGTTGCGCTCCAGCGCGGCGATAATGATCTGCCGCTCAGCTTCGACCTTCTGTTCTTGAAACGTACGCTTCCCCTTAACGTCTCTCCCCTCCACGTCTTTGCCTCTACGCACTTCGTTAGGTACGTCTTCTGCTGTCAGTTCGTCCCGATCCGTCGCAATCACCATCCGCTCGATCACGTTGCGCAGCTCGCGCACGTTGTTGCGGGACCAGTCGTAGTCCATCAGCGTTTCGACCGCACCCGCCGCCAGGCGCTTGGCGCGGCACCCGAATCGCGCGCAGGTGGCGGCGAGGAGGTGGGCGGCGAGCTCCGGCACGTCGGAGCGCCGCTCGCGCAGCGGCGGCACGCGCAGCACGTGCGCGTTGAGCCGGTAGAACAGGTCCTCGCGGAAGCGCTGGGCTTTCACCTCGTCCTCGAGCTCGCGGTGCGTCGCGGCGACAACGCGCGCGTCCACGGCGATGGTGCGGGTGCCGCCCAGGCGGGTTACTTCACGCTGCTCCAGGACGCGGAGCAGCTTCGCCTGCGCCGCGGGCGGAAGGTCGCCGATCTCGTCGAGGAACAGCGTACCGCCGCTCGCCGCCTCGAACGCCCCTTTGCGCACCGCCACCGCGCCTGTGAAGGCACCGCGCTCGTGGCCGAACAGCTCGCTCTCGACCAGCTCGTGGGGGAGGGCCGCGCTGTTCAGAGCGATGAACGGCCCGGTGGCACGGCCGCCCAACCGGTGCAGCTCACGCGCCACCAGCTCCTTCCCGGCGCCGCTCTCCCCCACGATGAGGACCGGACTGGGAATCGGCGCGACGCGGGCGATCACGTCGCGCAACTTCTGCATCGCGGGACTCTGGCCCACGAGCGCGCCGTCCCGGCCGAGGTCCTGCCGCAGCGCCGCGACCTGCTGCTCGAGCTGTCGCCGGGCGAGGGCCTGCGCGATTTCCTGCGCGACCCGCTCCATCGGCTCCGCCTTGTCGATGAAGCTGTGGGCGCCGAGTCGCACCGCCTGCGTGCAGCGGTCGTAGTTGCCGGTGCCGGTGTAGACGATGACCGGCACCTGGACCGCGCGGCGCTCCATGGCGCGCAGCACCTCGAAGCCGTCCATGCCCGGCATCTCGAGGTCCAGGATCACGCAATCCACGGGCTCGCGGCTCAGGACGTCGAGCGCCTCCTCCCCCGAGCGGGCGACGAGCGTCTCGTGGCCGGCCAGCCGCTTCAGGTCGTAGACGTATTGCTGCGCCATCGCGGGGACGTCGTCGACGATGAGGATCAGGGTCATGGTTCCGCGGGTAGCTCCACGAAGAACTTCGTCCCCTGCCCCGGCTGCGTCTCCACCTTGACGCTGCCGCCCAAGTCCAGCACCAGGCGCCGCACGATCGACAGGCCGAGTCCGGTGCCGCCGGACTTGGTCGTGTAGAAGTCGTCGAAGGCGCGCTCCAGCTCCTGCCGCGTCATGCCCTTGCCGCTGTCGGCGACGGTGACGCGGATCGCGCCGTCGCGGCGCTCCGTGGTGACCGTCACCGCGCCCGCGGTCCCGTCGAGCGCTTCCACCGCGTTGCGCACCAGGTTCTCAAGGATGCGCCGCAGCACGAGGGCGTCGGCGCGGACGCGTGGCAGCCCTTCGGCGAGCGTCGCGTCCACGCGGATCCCATCCGGCGGCGCGACGAGTCGCAGCGTCTCCCGCACGACGTCGTTCACGTCACACGGCACGGCCCGGGTCTCAGGATACAGGCGGGCGTAGTTCGCGGCGAGCGTCTCGAGGTAGGCGAGGCTCGACTCCAGCGTCGTCTGCCGCTCGGCGAATACCTGGGGCATGCGGCCCGGCTCCTCGCGGGCGACCTGGGCCAGATGCCGCAGCACGTTGCGCAGCGGGGCGAGCCCGTTCTTGACGTCGTGGTTCACCTGGCGGGCGAGGTCGCCCATCGCCGCGCGCCGCTCGGTCTCGCGCAGCCGCGCCGCGCCGACGCGCAGCCGCTCGGTCATCTCGCCCAGGAGGCCCGCGAGCGCGCCGATCTCGTCGGCGCGATCGCTCTCGAACGCGACGTCGAGCCGCTCCAGGTCCACCCGCTTCGCGGTCTCCGCCAGGTCTGCAAGCGGCCGCGTCACCCGCGACGCGAGCCAGCCGCCCAGCAGCACTGCGACCGCGGCGGTCGCGAGCACCGCGATCAGGAACCCCAGGTCCATGCTGCGCCGCACGTCCGCGAGGGCGGTAAGCGGCGCCGTCACGACGATACGCGCAGGTCCGAGTCCTGCCGAGTCGTCCACGAACGCGAGCGGCACCTCGCCCACGATTTCGTCGGCCGCGGTGGTGTCGGCGGAGCGCGATGCCCACACGCCGCCGGGGGTCTCGAGCCGCACGCGCAGGGTCGTGTCCCTCGCCAGCCGCGCCAGCACGGTGGAATCCACCGCCATCCCCCCGACCACCGTGAAGCGGCTGCGGCCCAGTCGCAGCGAGTCCACGCGCGCGAGCGCGAGGAATGCTCCCTCGGGCGTCCGGGCCCGCACCAGTGCGACGCCGCCCGGAGCGGTCGCCAAGAGGCGCGGCAACGCCGGCTCCAAGCGATCGAACTCCTGGCGGAAGTGGCCGGAGGAGACGATGCGGCCGGAGGCGTCCTGGATCTGCAGCATGTCGAGCCCGGCGAGCCGCATCGCCGACCCGGCGTAGTCGAGCAGGTATGGACGATCGACGGATTGGACCGCCGCCAACCAGAAGCGGTTGTCCTCGAGCGCCGCCGCGGTGAGCGAGCTGAGGCGGTCACCGATGGAGCGGCCGCGCTGGGCGAGGTCCTCCTCGATCACCGCGACCAGCGCATCCACGCGCCGCCCATACTGGGCCGCGAGCCGGTCGCGCACGGCGCGGCGCACGCCGATGCCGAACACCAGCAGCGGCACGAGCACCACCGGGGCGAAGGCGAGCAGGACGCGGGTGCGGAACGTCATGAGCGGCTCACCGGATCCGTGGGACGGCGTCCCAGTCGATGCTGAGTCGCGCCCTGCCGCCTCGCAGCAGCATCCGGCGCCGCACATCCAGCAGCGGCGTGATCCCACCCACCCACAGCCCAGGCGTCAACGGCGCGACATCCCCCACCACCCAGGCCGCGCAGGGGTCGAGCGCGGTACGAGGCACGACGAGGACGAACCAGTCGTCGCCGCGGACCGCGAGCCGGCCGGCCAGGGCGCCCGGGAGGACGCCCACCGCACGGCGAGGCCGCTCGTCGAGGGACAGCGCCACCAGGCGGTCGGCGAGGTCGCGGGCGACCGGGTCGCCCTGGACGAAGACGATCGCTGCTCCCGACTGGGGAATCGAGGTGGTTCCCGGCGGCGGGCCGGCCCCGCAGGTCGAGTCCTGCCACCAGAACGGCGGCACCGCGGGCCGCGCCTCGACGCGCACCGCATGCCGGGCGAAGTCCTCGAGGACTGGGACCGGGATCCGCGCCGGTACCGGCGCCAGCAGCACGTACGTCCGGTCCCAGGGGAGCGGCACCGAGGTGAAATCCGCGCGCGTCGCGGCGTATGCCAGCGCCCCGGGGTCGTCGGTCACGAGCAGATCCACGCCGGCATCGAGCAAATCGCGCGCGTCGCCTCCGGCGGGTCGCCACCGCAGTACCGGCCGGTGCTCACCGGCCGTCGGCGCGGCCGTAAGGTCGGAGCTCGCGCCACTCACCCAGTAGGGTCCCGTACCGATCGGCCACGCGATGCCGGCGACGTGCTTGGCGACCGCGAGCGCGGGATCCGCCAGGGCGAACGGCCCCTGCGGCGTCGGCCGCCGCAGGCGCACCGTCACCGCCCGCACACCGCTCGCCACCGCCGAGTCGGCGATGCTGGTGATCGCCGCACCCCATGCCGCGATCACGTCGCGTGCGCCCACCGGCACGCCGTCCCAGAAGCGCGCGCTGTCGGCGATGGTCAGCGTCCACGTCCGGCCGCCGTCCAGAGAAATCCACCTCTCGGCGAGGGCGGGCTGGAGCCGGCCCTCGCAGTCCAAGCGCGCCAGTGTCTCGTACAGCTGGCGGAAGAGCACGCGCTCCACCGTGGTGACGGGGACCGGGGCATGCGCCGGATCGATGACTCCCGGAACGGCGACGGTGAGTGTCTCGGGAGCGGCAGTCGCGTCGCCCGGCAGATCGCAGGCACTGGGTGATGCGACTGACAGCGGCGGGGGCACGGGAGCCGCGGGTCCCGCCGCCGCCCGCGGCGCGCAGGCGGCGGCGGTGACGAGCGCGACGAGAAGGACGCAGCGAAGAGCGGTCATGGGAGGCGCGGGGAACTCTATACTTATACCCCGAAACCCGACACCTGTCTTTGAGTTGCAACGCGGCTAGTTTACAGACAATGGCCACCTCCACCCCGCCCCGCCCCAGCCGCCCCCGCGAGTCCGTCGAATCGGTCGTGATCCGCTTCGCCGGCGACTCTGGGGACGGAATGCAGGTGACGGGCTCGCAATTCACGGTGGAGACCGCCCTCGCCGGCAACGACCTGGCGACCTTCCCCGACTTCCCCGCCGAGATCCGCGCGCCCGCCGGCACCACGTTCGGCGTCTCCGCGTTCCAGATCCGCTTCGGCACCGCGGACGTGCTCACCGCGGGCGACGCGATGGACGTGCTGGTGGCGATGAACCCCGCCGCGCTCCAGGTGGAGCTGCGGGACTTGAAACCCAGCGGCACGATCGTGGTGGACACGGGCGCGTTCACCGAGCGCAACCTCGCCAAGGCCGGGTTCTCGACGAACCCGCTGCAAGACGGCTCGCTCGCGAAGTACCGCGTCCTCCCCTTCGACATCACCAAGCTCACGGCCGAGGCCGTCAAGGCGTTCGGGCTCGGCACCAAGGAAGCGCACCGCTGTCGCAATATGTGGGCGCTGGGGCTGATGCTGTGGATGTACGGCCGCGAGCGCGCGGCCACGGTCGAGTGGCTGCAGAAGAAGTTCGCCAAGCGCCCCGACGTCGCCGCGGCGAACGTCGCCGCGCTCAACGCCGGCCACGCCTTCGGCGAAACGGCGGAGATGGCCGAGCACGTGGTGGGCTACACGGTCGCGCCCGCGCACTTCACGCCGGGCGTCTACCGCACGGTGAGCGGCACCGAAGCGCTGGCCTGGGGGCTGATCGCCGGCATGCGGGCGGCGGGACTCTCGCGTATGATCTTCTCGGGTTATCCGATCACGCCGGCGTCGGCGCTGCTGCACACCCTCGCGAGCCTCAAGGCGTACGGCGTCCTCACCTTCCAGGCCGAGGACGAGATCGCGGCGATCGGCGCGGCGATCGGCGCCGCCTACGCGGGCGCGCTCGGCGTGACGTCGAGCTCGGGCCCCGGCATCGCCCTCAAGACCGAGATGCTGGGGCTGGCCATCGCCACCGAGCTGCCGATTGTCCTCGTGGACAGCCAGCGCGCCGGCCCGTCCACGGGCATGCCGACGAAGACCGAGCAATCGGACCTGTTCCAGGCCGTGCTGGGGCGCAACGCCGACTCGCCGCTGGTGGTGATCGCGCCGTCCACGGCCGGCGATTGTTTCCCGATGGGAGTCGAGGCGGTGCGACTGGCCACCAAATACATGACGCCGGTCATCGTGCTGAGCGACACCTACCTGGCCCACGCCGCCGAGCCGTGGCGCATCCCCGAGGAGCGGGAGCTGCCGACGTTCCCCGTGCGCTTCCGCACCGACCCGGTGGGGTTCCAGCCGTTCCAGCGCGACCCCGAGACACTCTCCCGGCCGTGGGCGCTCCCCGGCACGCCGGGGCTGGAGCACCGCATCGGCGGCATCGAGAAGGATTTCGACACCGGGCACATCTCCTACGACCCGGGGAACCACCACCGCATGACGCAGACGCGGGCGGCGAAGATCGCCGGCATCGCCCGCGACATCCCGCCGCAGGACGTGGCGCTGGGAGAGGATCGCGGCGCGCTAGCGGTGGTGGGCTGGGGCTCGACGTTCGGCGCGATTCACGAGGCGGTGCGCCGCGCCCGCGACGAAGGCCTCGCGGTCGCGCACATCCACGTCCGCTACCTGAGCCCGTTCCCCCGCAACCTCGGCGAGCTGCTGCGCCGCTTCGAGCATGCGCTCGTCCCCGAGCTGAACAATGGCCAGCTGGTGCAGCTGCTGCGCGCGGCGTACCTCGTGGACGCGCGCGGGTTCAACAAGATCGCCGGCAAGCCGTTCCACGTGGCCGAGCTGCTGGCAGCGATCCGGGAGAGTGCGAAATGACCGTCGTCACCGTCACCGACCGCGAGCTGCAGCCCAAGGACTTCGCGTCCGACCAGGAAGTCCGCTGGTGTCCAGGGTGCGGCGACTACGCCATTCTCAAGGCCGTGCAGAAGGCCCTCGCCGACATCGGGGCGCCGCGCGAGCGCACCGTGTTCGTGTCGGGGATCGGCTGCGCGGCGCGGTTCCCGTATTACATCTCGACGTACGGCTTCCACACGATTCACGGCCGGGCCCCGACCATCGCGACCGGCATCAAGCTCGCCAACCCCGAGCTCGACGTCTGGGTCGTGACCGGGGACGGCGACGCGCTCTCGATCGGCGGCAACCACCTGCTGCACGTGCTGCGCCGCAACGTGGATCTGCAGCTCGTGCTGTTCAACAACGAGATCTACGGCCTCACCAAGGGCCAGTACTCGCCGACCTCGCGCAAGGGGACGCGCTCGCCGTCGACGCCCCTGGGCTCGGTCGAGAACCCCGTCTCCGCCTGCCAGGTGGCGCTGGGCGCCGGCGCCCGCTTCGTGGCGCGCTCGGTGGACACGCTGATGCCGCACCTCGTCGGCGTGCTGGAGCGCGCGCACGCGCACCGCGGGGCGTCGTTCGTCGAAGTGTTCCAGAACTGCGTCGTATTCAACGACGGCGTGTTCGACAACTTCACGGCCAAGGAGATCGCCCCGGAGGCGCAGCTGCACCTCGAGCACGGCAAGCCCCTGGTGTTCGGCAAGAATCGGGAAAAGGGGCTTCGCCTCAAGCGGGACAAGCTCGAGCTCGAAGTCGTAGACGTAGGGGCGAACGGGGTAGGGCAGGAAGGCGTACTCGTCCACGACGAGCGCAACCGCGCCCTCGCCCAGCTGCTCACCGGGCTCGAGCCGCCGGCGTTTCCCGTCGCCCTCGGCGTCCTGTACTGCGATCCCGCCCCGGCCTTCGAAGCCGAGGTGCACGCCCAGGCGCGGGCCGCCGGCCTCGGCACTGCACCCGCCAGTCTCGACGACCTGCTCCGCAGCGGCCAGACGTGGACGGTGGCCTAGCTTGCCGGCACCTGACACCCGACACCTGACACCTGCAGTATGATCATCTTCTTCAACGGTGCGTTCATCGAGAAGGCGCAGGCCACGGTTTCGGTGGACGACCGCGGCTTTCTCTTCGGCGACGGAGTTTACGAAGTGTTTCGAGCGACCGACGGCGCGCTGTTCGCCGCCGACCGCCACTTGCGACGACTCGCCAACGGTCTCGCCGAGGTCGAGATCTCCACACCCGCGGCGCTCGACGACGCCGCGCTGCTCGCCGCGGCACGCCGGGTGCTCCACGACAACGGGCTGAGCCGGGGCGACGCCCTCGTGTATCTGCAGATCACCCGGGGCGCCCCGGGGCCGCGGACCCACCAGTTCCCCCCGGCGAACACCCCGCCCACGGTGTACGCGACGGCGAACGCGTTCACCCCGCCGGACGACGTGCGCACCCGGGGTGCCAGCGTGGTCACCACGCCGGACGAGCGCTGGGGCCGCTGCAACGTGAAATCGATCCAGCTGCTCCCCAATGTGCTCGCCAAAGAGCGGGCCGTCCGGGCGGGAGCGTTCGAGGCGGTGTTCGTGCGCGACGGACGCGTCACCGAAGGCGCGAGCACCAATCTGTTCGCCGTGCTGGGCGGCACCCTGCGCACGCATCCGGCGGACCACCACATCCTCCCCGGCATCACGCGCGAGATCCTGCTCGAGGAAGCGGAGCAGCTCGGCGTGGCGGTCGTCGAGAGCGCGGTGACGCCGAAAGATCTGGCCAACGCCGAGGAGGTGTTCGTGACGAGCACCTCCGCGGACGTGATGCCGGTTGTGCGCGTCGATGGGCGTCCCATCGGCGGCGGCGAGCCCGGCCCGGTCGCGCAGCGGCTCCACGCCGCCCTGCGCGCCAGCGCGACCCCGGTCCGCGCGGTACCTTAGGGGCCGCTCCGTCGAGCACATCCAGGGCCAGGAGGATCTCATGCGATCGATCAGCTGCATCGCCGCGGTGCTGTTTGCCGCGCCGCTCGTCACTGCCGCCGCCCAGCAGCCGTTCGAGGGCGTCGTGGAATACGACATGACCGGCAGCGGCCAGACGATCCACACGATCTACTATCAGAAGGGCTCGCACGTCCGCACCGAGATGAACGCGGGCGGCCAGACGGCGGCGATGATCATGGACGGCGCCGCCGGGACGATGACCACCCTCGTGCCGGCGCAGAAGATGTACATGACGATGAATTTCCGGGCCATGGCCGCCAGCATGCAGCGCCAGTCGCGCGACAGCGTGCATCTCCCGAAGATCACGGCGACCGGCCGGCACGAAACGATCGCCGGGCACGACTGCGAGCACGTCCTGATGACGAACGAGGCCGATCACTCACAGATCGACATGTGCGTCGCACGGGGGATGGGCTATTACATGTCGGGCGGGGCCGGCGGGCGCGGAGCCTCCCGGGACTTCTGGTCCAACATCCCCAACGCCGACGATCCCCGCTACGCCGAGTTCCGCCGCCAGTTTGCCGGCGGCTTCTTCCCGCTGAAGATGGAGATGAAGGACGAGCACGGGCAGGTGCAGACGACGATGGTGGCGACGAAGATCGACCGCCGCAGTCTATCCGACGATCTGTTCAAGCCGCCCGCCGACTACACCGAGATGAGGATGCCGGGGCGCTGAAGCGCCTCGTTGCACGCTGCAGGACGGCACGTTGAACGTGCCGTCGTGCAAACGTGTCACTCCGGCCCAAGCACGATGTCGTAGTGGGCGGCGCGCTCGTCGAAGCGCTTGAGCAACGCCCGGGCGTCCGGCGGCACCACCGCCTGCTCGTAGTCGGATCCCGCGAACGCGCGCACCGCGTTGAGCGACTCGAAGAAGGTGATCGTGACGAACTCCACGCCCTCCGGCACGGCCCGCTTCAGGAGGTAGGCGCCGCCGTATCCGGACACCCGGTGGATTCCGGGGAGCACCTTGTTGCGGAGCAAGGTCTCGTAGGCGCCCGCGTTCTCCCGGCTCGTCAGTCGCTGATGCTGCCCTCGCTGCTACTGCTGACCGCCGCGCTCGCCCAGCAACCCATGCAGGACTCGGCCTACACGCGCACCGAAGCGATGATTCCGATGCGCGACGGCGTGAAGCTCCACACCGTAATCGAGGCGCCACGGAACGCCGCTGGGCCCCTCGGCCTCCTGATGGACCG
>WNGD01006039.1_pt1 | contig 11629 bp, 12 predicted proteins | sample 5400671 | NCBI WGS metagenome assembly WNGD01 (sample SAMN13153369, study PRJNA577476) | soil metagenome | isolation source: 40 cm soil or saprolite under grassland replicate 2 | place: USA:California | collected 2016-06-15
GCAACTGAAGAGCGAACGGAGTGAGAGGAGACGTAGTGAGCACGTGGACGACGGTGGCGATTTCTTTCTCGCTCCCTTTGAGCGCCACCGCAAAAGTTCGATCGACCTTCGGCAGAGCGTAGAGGCGCAACGTAACCTCGGTGATGACCCCGAGCGTTCCCCAGGAACCGGTCAGCAGCCGCGACAAGTCGAAACCCGCGACGTTCTTTACGACTATTCCTCCGCCTCTCACCACATCGCCGCGGCCGTTCACGAATTCCAGACCGAGCAACAGATCGCGTGGCAACCCGAAGCTCGATGCGAGCGGTCCCGCTGATGCGGTCGCCAGCGTTGCGCCAATGGTTCCGTCGGCTACTCCGTACGGATCGAGCGGAAGCCACTGATCGTGCTCACGCGTCACCCGCTCGATTTCGGATAGTGGCGTTCCGGCGCGCACCGTCAGTGTGAGGTCGCCCGGTACATAGCTGACGACGCCGCTGTCGTCGTGCAAAGAAAGTGTTTTGTGCGCGCGTACCGGACGCCCAGCGTCGAGCCATGTCGCCCGTCCTGCAATCCGCAGCGGCGCGCCCGACGCGGCGCTTTCCTTGATCGCGGAGACTACTGCTTCGGTACTCACTGCGCGGAGGGGCGAGGCGGCTCCGCCTCCAACGGCCGCGGCTCCTCGATTTCCGCCCGTGAGCGCGCATCCATCCGCAGTCGGCCGCCTGGTACGCCGTGCCATTCCTTGCAGGCGTGAATCGGAACGACTTTCCCCGGATTGGAGCGGCGCTCCGGATCGAACACGGAGCGCAATTCGCACATCGCGTTGAGGGAATTCTCGGAGAAGATCGCTTCCATGTATCCCATCTTATCCAGCCCGACGCCGTGCTCGCCGGTGATGCTGCCCCCCGCTTCGATGCACGTCTGCATAATCTCCGTCATCGCCTTGTGCACCCGCTCGCTCTCGGCTGGATCGTCCGCGCTGTACGCGATGTTTGGGTGGAGATTGCCGTCACCGGCGTGGAACACATTGCACACGACGACGCCGTATTTCTCGCTGATGGTGTGAATCGTGGCGAGCACTTCGGGTAGCCGCGTGCGCGGAATCACGGCGTCCTGAACGATCAGGTGCGGCGCCAGACGCCCCATCGCGCCAAACGCTTTCTTTCGCCCCTGCCACAGCTTCATGCGCTCCACATCGTCGCGCGCCACTTTTACGTTCCGCGCACCACCCTCGATACAGACGCGACGAACAGTTTCGAGGTCCGCCGCGACACCGGCTTCGAGACCATCGAGCTCGATGAGGAGAATTGCCTCCGCATCGCGCGGATAACCCGCGGCGTAAATGGAATCCTCCACGACGCGTATGGTCGGTCCATCCATGAACTCGAGCGCCGCCGGAACGATTCCCGATGCAATGATCGCGGATGTGACGTGTGCTGCCTGATCCACCGACATGAAATCGGCGAGCAAGGTCCGCACTGTCTGCGGCTTCGGCGTGAGCTTGACGGTGATTTCGAGGGCCAGGCCGAAACACCCCTCCGACCCGATGAACGCTCCCCGCAGATCGTAGCCCTCATGCTCACCAATCTTACTGCCAAGCTCGACGATTTCCCCGCTTGGCAAAATCACCGTCATCGCCAGGACGTGGTTGAGCGTGACACCGTACTTCAGGCAATGCGGTCCGCCGGCGTTTTCCGCGACGTTCCCACCGATGGTGCACGCTGCTTCGCTCGAGGGATCCGGGGCGTAGAGCAAGCCATGCGGCGCGACGTGTTTGTTGAGCCGGAGATTGACGACGCCGGGTTCCACCGTCGCGCGGCGGTTAGCGATATCAAGCGCGATGATCTTCTTGAGCCGGTGCAGCCCGACGACCACGATATTGTCGGCGAGAGCTCCGCCGGATAGTCCAGTTCCAGCGCCACGCGGAACGAATGGAAGCCCTTCGGCCGCCAGCAGTCGCACCACGGCGATCGTCTCTTCCCGTGTTCCCGGAAACACGGCCAATCGTGGCTGGCGGCGATAGCCGGGCAATCCGTCCGAGTTGTAGACCAGAAGCTCGCTCTGCCGACTCAGCACGTGACGCTCGCCAACGATTTCCGCCAGACGCGCGGCCACTGCTGACTCGGTCGATGCGGCGGTCTGAGTCGGAGCCGGACTCGGCTGGGTCATCCGTTGAATCTAGCTATTGATCTCCATCGGGCGGGGCGACGACAAGTCGAATCGCATCACGCTCGATCCGGTAGTCGAGCGGAGTCTCCAATCGCTTAAGCTCGCCGTCGAGTCCGATCGTCGTGCTCCGCCGAACGAGGTCGATCCGGCAACTGTCGACGATAAAGTCGTCGAACTCCGGAAGCTTCTCGGCTTGCTTTGTTCCCTTGGCGATTCCGGCGAGTCCGACAGCAAACAGTCGCGCTCGCTTGCGACCGCGAACGACCATGACATGGAGTCCGCGCTTTCCACTCGCTACTCGGCTGCCCAGCTGCGGAAGCTGAAGCTCGCGCTCGCCGACGCCGATGAATACGAGGGACGATCTGTACGTTTTCTTTACTCCTTCGACTTCGAGCGTCACCGTGAACGCGCGGAGATCCGACAGGGTCCTGACGAACGCGAGCGCGCTCGCAATCGTATATCCGACGCGCTTCTCGTACTGCTCTCGATCGCGCACGAACGTAACGTACGCGCCGATCGAGCTCGTGTTCAGAAATACACAGTCGTTGACGTAACCGATGTCTGCTCCGACGACCACGCCATCACTGGCGACCAGCGCCGCCTTGCCGAGGTCTGTCGGGATGTTGTGGTCCCTGGCAAAGTGGTTGAGCGTTCCGCCGGGAAGGATCGCCAGCTCGACGTCGGTTTTCGCGACGAGCGCCGCGGCCGTTGCGATGGTGCCATCACCACCCGCAACCAGGATTCGCTTCGTGCCATCATCGATTGCCCGCTTGAGACTCCTTTCAATCTCGTGCGGCTGAACCGCCTCGAGATCGAAACCAGCTGTCTTGAGCGCCTCCCGTGCCTTTTCAGCGTTTCCGCACGCCGCGTTGAGAAAGGCCTTGGTGCGGGAAGCGGTGGGGCGGGAAGGGGGAAGCGGGAGGCGGGAAGCGGGAGTCGTAGGGAAGCGGGAAGAGGGAAGCGGGAAGAGGAACGATCCTCTATACAAGAAAGACGCCGACTCGATTTGGCCGGCGTCTTCTCGAACTGCTTACAGTTGGTCCCGCTTCCCGCCTCCCGCTTCCCGCTTCCCGCTTCCCGCTTAGCTCCAGAATCCAGCCAGAGCCGAACCGTCCGGCGATTCGCGCAGTTTCTCGAAAGCCCGTTCGCGGATCTGTCTGATGCGCTCGCGAGTAACGCCCATCAGCGCGCCGATCTTTTCGAGTGTCATCGCGTCCGAGCCCTGCTCCAGACCGTAGTACAGGTGAAGAATCTTGCGCTCGCGCGGTGTCAGGTACTTGCGGAAAACGCGATCGATGAACTCGCGCATGAGATGGAAGTCTGTGACGTCCTCGATCTCGGCTCCGTCCACGCCGGCGAAGCGCTCACCGAGTGTGCAGGCTTCGCGATCCGAACGATCGATGGGAGCATCGAGTGAGATCTCGGTTGCCGACATCTGCTTGGCGGAGCGGACTGCGTCGGGGGTCTCTTCGAGCAGTCGGCCGATCTCGTTATCGGTGGGATCGCGCTTGAGCACCTGCGAGAGAACGGTTTGAGCGCGAGCGAGCTTGATCAACTGCGAATTCTGATTGAGCGGAATTCGAACGCTTCGTGTTTGCTCTGCCAGCGCCTTCAGTACTGCCTGGCGAACCCACCATACGGCGTAGGAGATGAACTTGACGCCCTGGTCCGGGTCGAACTTTCTGACTGCCTTGAGGAGACCTTCGTTCCCGATTGCGACGAGCTCGCCAAGGTCGAGCCCATGCCCCTGATACTTTTTGACGTACGAGATTACGAATCGAAGATTGGCGGTGACCAGCCGCTCAGCTGCTCTCTCGTCGCCCGCCTGAGCACGACGCGCAAGTCGTCGCTCTTCTTCGGCGTCGGTGATGAGTGGAAGCTTTTGAATGTCCTGGAGGTACTGGTCGAACGCGGTGGAAGGGGAGGAACGGAAGAAGCCTTTGGATCTACTCTCGCCCGTCGTCTGCATAAGCCCCTTGGTAGCGACATTACCGACCGGCGTGCCTGGGTGGCGCGCCCGGTGTTCTGTTGGACGCGCACGTTAACTAAACGCGCACTCAACCGTCAACAGCCACGTTTCATGCCACAGGCGGAACCGGCGGATCTTTGGGCTTCGTTCGGGTTGTAGCCATCACGATCGCTATTCCGATGAGGATTATGCAGCCAACGATGACCCAGGTCTGCGAAACCCCGACGAGAATTGCCGCGATAGCCAGCCCGATGATAAGAACGATGAATCCGATCAGATAAGTGCTGAACGAGGACATAGGTGCTCTCGGGTTGGATTTTTGTGCGTGGAAGCGCGCAATTGTGGGGCCGGACTAACGCTTGGCCAGTCCGTCCCAGCGCGTAGGCACCAGCGAATCGTTGGGGACCTGCTCGACTTCGCGGGCGACGAGCATCGCGCTTCCCCAGTGACGACCGAAGCGCGCAGCTTCACGGCAGTCAGGATTCCAAATATCGAGCGTCGCACCGAGCACGTTGCCACCGGTGTCGTCGACCAGATAACGCCCGAGGTACTCCTTGCCGAGGAAGACATCCACGTAGCGCGACAGCGGAAAGATGCGAGGGTCAGCGGCGACAATCCCATGCCTGGTCTGACGTCCGCGACGCGTCTCACCCTGAACGCAATACTGAGTAAGCGATATCGGTATGGTCACGCCATTCTCGGCACGCGCGAACTTGGACGGAATGAGGGGGAGAATCCCCTTTTTCATCTTGATGGCTTCGTGGGCGGTGGCGCGGACGATCCTCGCGGCGGTCGGAATCACATCGACGCCATTTGCAATCGGCCTGGTCACCGTCGTCGTCGCCTCGGCGATTTTCGCGGCAGCAGAAGGAAGGGCCTTCGCAACGTCGGTGACGGTTTCTTTGAGCGGACTGCCGAGCATGCCAGCGGCCTCGTGGATGCTCTCGATGTCCGTCAGCTGCTGGGGCTCGAGCTGAGGACCTTTCGGAGGGGGAATCTCAATTCCCGCCTCGAACGGAGATAGCGATGGTAGCGCAATCGCGCCCGTTCCGATCAATGCCACAGCCAGAGTAACGGCGACTAAGGTCCGAATGACCTCGACACGCGGCCGTGGGCTGCTGGTGTTCGTCCCGGGTGCGAAGGTACGCCGAGAGATTCTGCTGATTTTCATGCAAGCACCTCCCGAAGCTGATCGTCACTGACCGAAACCGTCCATCCCGACTCTGCACCCGCCATCGCTCCAATACGGAGCGGGAGAGCAACCCTGATTTTCCCCTGCCGTCCTTTCTTATCAGACTGCATCGCCTCTATCACGGCGTCACAATCGAAGCCCTCGGGAAGCTCGGTAGGGAGTCCGGCGGCCCGCAGGGCGCTGGAAATCGCGGCTGCGGTTCCGGCTTGGGCCACGCCGATCCGTTCGGCTAGCCTCCCCTCCAGCGCCATCCCGATTGCTACGGCCTCACCATGGAGCAGCGAATAGCCGCTTACCAGCTCGACGGCGTGGCCAATCGTATGGCCAAAATTCAGGGTCTTCCGAAGGCCCTCCTCGCGTTCATCACGTGAGACAACATCGGCCTTGATCTCTACGCTACGGACGATGAGCGAAACCATCCTGTCACTCGTCGAACCACGCGTTGTCGATAGCAGTCCTGGAGCAGCGCTGACGACCTCGCGAAGATAAGCCTCGTCAGCGATTACGCCATGCTTGACAATCTCTGCAAGTCCCGCACGCAGTTCCCTAAGTGCAAGTGTGGCAAGAACTTGCGGGTCTACAACGACAGCAGCCGGGGGGTGGAAAACACCCACTAGATTCTTGCCGGCGAAGGTGTCGACCCCTGTCTTCCCACCGATCGAAGCGTCGACCATGGCGACCAGGCTGGTGGGTATCTGGACGACAGGAATACCGCGCATAAAAGTGGCGGCGACGAAGCCCGCCAGGTCGCCGACCACTCCGCCCCCAAGCGCTACCACCGTGGAGTCGCGGCCATAGCCTTTCGCCAGCATTTGGTCGGTCAGGCGCGTCCATGTTTCCCTGGTCTTGTTCGACTCTCCGTGCGGGATCGTCAGGACCTCCAGCCGCCCCTTCTCGAACTGCGCCCTGACCCTTTCCCCGTAAAGGACGCCGACATTGGAGTCGGTGATCAGAGCGTACCGATGAGCAGGAGCCACTTCCTGGGTAATTGCGGCGACGTCGGACAGGATTCCGGGGGCGATCCGGATCGACGAGATACCCAGCCGGATGCGGCGGGGGTCTACCAGGTTACCTCACCCGCACCCGTGCGAACATTGGCCACTCGGGCGAACATGAAGAGAAGGTCGGACAAGCGGTTCAGGTAAATCACAACGAGAGCGGGAATCTCTACCTCGCGCTGAAGGCGGACGACCCTGCGCTCTGCCCGCCGGCAAACGGTCCGGGCGACATGGAGGACGGCACCCTTTCTACTGCCTCCGGGGATGATGAAAGCTTTGAGCGGTTCGAGCTCCTTTTCGCAGTCATCGATGGCGCGCTCCAGATCCCTGATCCTCCGCTCGTCGATGTTTGCCTTGGAGAGGTGGCTGTGCATCTTGTCGAGGTCTGGGGTGGCGAGAAGTGCGCCGATGCTGAAGAGGTCTCGCTGCATCGGGACCAGCACTTCGTCGATGCGTGGCAGGGGCTCGATTGCCCGCGCCATCCCCAGCACGGCGTTGAGCTCGTCGATGTCGCCGTAGGCTTCGACGCGAGGGTCATCCTTCGGAACCCTGCCGCCACCGAATAGACCTGTGTCCCCAGCGTCGCCCGTCTTTGTGTAGATCTTCATCGGCTGGAAATCTACGATGGCGGGAAGCGGGAAGCGGGAGGCGGGAGGCGGGACGCGGGAGGGGAAGCGGGAGGCGGGAGGGGGAAGCGGGAGGCGGGAAGCGGGAAGCGGGAGGTGGGAGGCGCGTTGACTCGGCCTAAGCACTAGCTTCCTCTTCCCACTTCCCTCTTCCCGCTTCCCGCTTGCGCCTCCCCGACGACGAAGACTTTTTGGAGCTCGAGTTCCCGCTCGGCGACGGAAGGGCCGAGACGCAGGCAATGGTCTACTGTCCCTACTGCAATGAGACGGTCGAGATCGCCATCGACCCCGCCGGCGGACCAGCACAGGAGTACGTCGAGGACTGCGAGGTTTGCTGTCAGCCCTGGACCGTCACCGTTCAGTACCGCGGGGATGGGACGGCTGCCGTCAGCGTGGTGCCTCTCGATCAGTAGCCGGTGTCGCAGTTGATTGCGGGGTCCATTTGACGCGATAGAATTCCCTTAACTCGCTAAGGGGTTTCTATGCTGACGCATCGGGCAGTGGCCGTCCTTGCAATCGTAGGGCTGAGCGTTTCCGGCTGTCAGAAGGTGTCCACACGGATAGCCGACGCCGATCGCGAGGCGATCCATCTCATGGTCGATAACTTTTCCAAGGCCGTGGTTGCGGGCGACTTCGCGACAGCGGCGTCGTACTACGCGGAAGACGGGATGGTCCTCCCACCCAATGCGCCGATAGTCCAGGGTCGCGCCGCAATCCAGAGCTTCCTGGCCGGCTTCCCGAAGATCGTGGCCTTCAAGCAGGACATCGCCGAGCTGGAGGCCAACGGCGATCTCGGCTACGCTCGCCTGACGTTCAATTTGACCACGACGCCACCGGGCGCAAAAGCACCGCTAAACGACACCGGCAAGGCCATCATCATCCTGCGCAAACAGATCAACGGCACCTGGCTCACCACACGGGCGATTTTCAATTCGGATCTTACAGGCCAGACCACGATCTCCTAATCGATTACTGTCGATTACGCGAACGAGCTGCCCTCCACTCGGGCTCGAGGATGGAATAAACGGCGAGCGACTCGAAGCGATCCCATTTGATGACCCAATCGCGCTCGACTCCTTCCTGTTGCATGCCGAGCTTCTGCATCACGCGTCCGGACGCGGGATTGCGGAGAAAGTGGCGCGCTTCGATCCGATGCAGGCCGAGAACCTCGAAGCCAAAGTCGAGGAGTCGCCGACTCGCCTCGGTCGCATAGCCGCAATTCCAGCAATCGAGTGCGATCCAGTACCCGAGCTCGGCACGCCGGTGCTCGCGCTTGATCATGAGCGTGATGGCGCCGACGAGCGCCCCCGTTTTCTTGCCGACAATCGCGAAGGTAGCACTGGTGCCGTTGTCCCAGGCGGGACCATGAAGGCGAATCCACTCGGCTGCGGCACCGTGCGGATACGGGTGGGGGATGTTGAGCGTAGTGTCAGCGATCTCTCGCATCCCGGCGAGTCGCTCGACGTCGAAAGCGGCGAGCGCGGCAAACGGGCGGAGCGTCAGACGCTCGGTGTCGAGCGTTGGCTGCTGGTTCGCTACGCGACTGTCTACGACGGTCCGCATAAGCGAGGAGTCTAGAAGGCGCGCGCTGAAGTCGCCAGAAGCCGCGCCAGCCGGGGGCGGGGGCGGCACTTCACGCTACTATATATTTCGCGGTAGAGATGACTCAAGACATAACCGACATCACCATCATCGGCGGCGGTCCCACCGGACTATTCGCCGCGTTTTATACCGGGATGCGCGGGGCAACGGCCCGCATCGTCGACGCGCTGCCGCAGCTCGGTGGGCAGCTCACTGCGCTCTACCCCGAGAAGTACATCTTCGACGTCGGCGGCTTCACCAAGATTCTGGCCAAGGACATGGTGAACGCGCTCGTCGAACAAGCGGCGCAGTTTCACTTCAAGTCGCACCTCAACCAGAGCGTGACCGCGCTCGAGCGGAACGACGACCACTTCATTCTGGTTACCGAGACCGACCAATTTCCGACGCGCGCGATCGTCATCGCGGCAGGGATCGGTGCGTTCTCGCCGCGACGGTTGCCGCAACCCTGTGCCGAGCCGTGGTATGGTCGCGGAATCTTTGACCGCGTATCGGATCCCGAGGAGTTTCGCGGCCAGAGCATCGTCATCATCGGCGGTGGTGACTCGGCTTTCGATTGGGCGCAGCAGCTGCGCGAGCGCGCGAGAGCGGTGACGCTAGTCCATCGGAGTGACAGATACCGCGCGCACGGTGCGACCGTCGCCGACGTTCAGGCGGCCGCAACAGCGGGACGCACTACGCTGCTACCATTCCACGAGCTCCACGACGTACTGTCGCGCGACGACAAACTCACCGGCGTAACGGTGCGCGATGTGAAATCAAAAACAACTCGCGACATCGACGCGGATGCCGTTCTGCCAATGCTGGGTTTTCACAGCGACATCGGCGCTCTGGCCGAGTGGGGATTGAACTGCGAGAACGACGAGATCGTCGTCAATAGCCTAATGGAGACGGGGCGGCCCGGCATTTATGCGGCGGGAGATATCACGACCTATCCCGGCAAACTCAAGCTGATCGCGACCGGCTTCGGCGAAGCAGCGACCGCAGTGAATCAGGCGGTGCACTGGATGTACCCCCAGAAGAAAGTGGACCCGGGCCACAGCTCCAACATGGCGATCTTCGGTCAGAAGGACGATTAGCTCGGCTCGTCCAGCGCTCGGGTGGGTGCGAGCGCGCGAGTGCGACGCTCTTCTTTCCCCGCTCGCACGCACAGAATCCAGGTCAACATCGCGGTGCCCAATGTCACCGCCAGATCGGCGAGGTTGAACGTCCAGAATCGATGTGTCCCGATTCCGATGTCGATGAAATCGACCACTCCGCGCGCGGAGCGGAGCCGGTCTAGCAGATTTCCGACCGCGCCCCCGCAAATGAGAGCGATCGATGCAATCTGGACTCGATCCTCCCGCGGGGTCTGCCGGTACAAAAAAGCGAGAACGAACAACGTACCGAGCGACAGCAGCACGAACCACCAGCGTGACGATGGACCGAGGGAAAAACTCATCGCTCCTTCGGGGTTGTACGCCAGCGTGAAGCGAAGGACATCGTCGATGATGTCGTGCGGCAGGTAGGGCGGAGACAGCTGGCTTACGGCGAACCGTTTGCTCGCGACATCAGCGAGGACGGTGGCGAGAAAGATCGTCCAGAATTTATTGGCTCGTTGTGGCATGAATTGCGTCAGGGTGTTTCATCCCTACGGTGTGGGGCGTGTATGCGTTTCGCCGCGGGCGATGTGACTGGGACCGGGGACTAAGGCGTCAAAGGAGCATTATAGATTCCACTACACCGAACCCAATCGAAGGACGACGAGGCGAATGGCGCGAAACCCCGGCAAGCGGAGCAAGAATTCTGTTCATTATCACCTGATTGGAATTGGTGGTACGGCGATGGCTTCGCTGGCGGGACTGCTGAAGGCTGCAGGTCATACCGTCACCGGGTCTGACGAGAACGTATACCCGCCAATGTCGACCGGGCTCCAGCAGATGGGAATCCCGTATGCCGAAGGGTATCGCCCAGAGAACCTAGATGTGCGGCCGGACGTCGTCATCGTCGGCAACGCGATCTCGCGGGGGAACCCGGAGCTCGAAGAGATGTTGATCCGGAAGCTTCGCTACACTTCGGCCGCCGCTACCATAAAGGAGGAGTTCATCTGGGGCCACCACTCGATGGCGGTGGCCGGCACGCACGGGAAGACGACGACGACCTCGCTGCTGGCATGGCTGCTGGAATCAGCGGGACTGAATCCCAGCTTCCTTATCGGAGGAGTTGCCGAGAATTTCGGCACGTCCTTCAGATTGACTGACTCGCAGTACTTCGTGATCGAGGCCGACGAGTACGACACGGCCTACTTCGACAAGGGTCCGAAGATGTGGCACTACCTGCCGGACACCGCGATCGTCAACAACATCGAATTCGATCACGCCGACATTTATCGTGACGAGGAGGCCTACAAGTTCGCCTTCGCGCGCTTCATCAACCTGGTGCCGAAAAATGGCGTGGTGATCGCCGGATGGGATTCGCCGATCGTGCGCGAGCTGGCACCGAAGTCGTTTGCACCGATCGAATCGTTCGCGTACGGGGACGACACGACGCCGCCGGGGGGCCAGTTGCACTGGCACGCTCGCGATGTGGAATTCAGCGAAGACGGAACCCGATTCCGCGCATTCAGATCAAACGAGGAATGGGGTGTGGTCGACACTCCCTTGGCCGGCGCATTCAACGTTCGGAACGTGCTGGCGGTGATCGCGGCGGCGGAAGCCGTGAAGGCGGATCGCGATGGCGTCCGTAAGGGGCTGCGCACGTTTACCAGCGTCAAGAGACGGATGGAAGTGCGCGGCGAGATTCGCGGCGTCGCCGTGATCGATGATTTCGCGCACCATCCGACGGCGATTCGCGAGACGATCGACGCTATCAGGCAGAAATACAAAGGCCGCCGCATCGTCGCGGTATTCGAGCCGCGGAGCTACACCGCGCAGCTTCGGGAATTCCAGCAGGATTATGTGAGAGCGTTCCGTGACGCCGACGAGATAGTTTTCGCGGCCCTTTACCGTCCCGACCGGTACACGAAGGAGACTGCGCTGGATCTGGAGAAGCTGGTCCGCGATCTCACTTCCAACGGGAAAGGTGCAAAACAGCTCAAGGATGCGGACGCCATCGT
>WNGD01006042.1_pt1 | contig 11625 bp, 12 predicted proteins | sample 5400671 | NCBI WGS metagenome assembly WNGD01 (sample SAMN13153369, study PRJNA577476) | soil metagenome | isolation source: 40 cm soil or saprolite under grassland replicate 2 | place: USA:California | collected 2016-06-15
CAGGAAACTATAAAGCAACGTAAACGTAGCCAGTGAAACCATCAGCGTGAGCACGACCGGGGGCGGCAAGGCGCCCTCTACGCCGACCTGGGCGGGCGGATGCAGTGTGCGCCACCAGTTAACGGACTCGTAAATGATCGGGACATCGATGAGGCCGATGATTGCCAGCACTGCCCCAGCTCGCGCGCTGGCATGCGTTCGACCCATGTAGCTCCGAAGCATCAGGTAGCCAATGTAAATAAACCAGAGGATCAGGGTGGTCGTCAGGCGCGCATCCCAGGTCCACCATGTCCCCCAGGTAGTCTTACCCCAGATAGAGCCTGTAATCAGTGCGAGCGTGATAAATACAGCCCCTAACTCTGCAGAAGCACGCGCTACCCAGTCCCAGCGTTCATCCTTCTTCACGAGGTAGCCAATCCCGGCGGCGGTTACTACTACAAAACCCAGCATGCCAAGCCACGCCATGGGCACATGGAAATAGAAGATACGCTGCGGCTGTCCCTGAATAGCATCGGTTGGCGCATACAGGAAAATCATCCAGATGGAAGCCATCATGCCTGTGAATGAGAGTGTGCCCAATATCCAGGAGATGGTGGGGAAACAGGCCACAGCCTGTTTCGTTTTGACGCCCGAATCTCTCTGCTCAGCAGGCCTTTCTCTTTTTGCTAATGCCATAAATTTATCCCCTATGGGCACGATAAATCCGGCCCCTACAGATTATTCCTCAATCACATATTCAAACATGAGCACGGAGACGCTCAGAAAAATTACATCAAAGGCAGCTATCAAACCTAACCAGGGTGGTTCGTTTACCGATGGTACCACTAACGTCCCCGTGGCGCGAACCGCGCCAATGACTACAGGCACGATCAAAGGAAAGACCAGTATTGGTAACAATAACTCTCGCGCTCGTGTTGCAGCAGCCATAGCCGAAAACAAGGTACCGATTGTGGCAATGCCCAGCGTACCAAGCAAGACAATAGGCAGCAGCGCTCCACTGAATAACGGTATATTGAACAGGGCTGCAAAAACCGGCAGCGCCACAACTTCTACCACCCCGATAAATAGCATATTACCCAGGAGTTTCGCAAGGTAGATAGCTTTGCGATCTACCGGGCAGAGCAATAAGCGATCCATTGACCCTTTTTCGCGTTCGGCTGCTATCGTACGTCCCAACCCCAGCAAGCTGGCGAAGACAAACGCTACCCAGAGCACGCCAGGTGCGATCGCTGCTTTATTGTCCACGCGGAGGTCAAAGGCAAAGTTGAAGACCACCAGGACCAACAGAGCAAATAGTCCCATGCCCGTCCAGGTCTGCTTGCTTCGCAATTCGCAGCGTATATCCTTCCAGAGGATTGCCAGGACCTGTTCAAGAAACCTCATCCCATCACCTCCTGGTACACCTGTCGAACTCCGCCTAATTCCAACTTCTTTGTTGCCTGCTGGTATACCACGCGTCCGCCGCCCAGTATAGCGATGCGGTCGCTGAACTTCAATGCTCGCTCAAGGTTATGAGTTGTGAAGATCATCGTACCGCCACGCTCAGTATGTTCACGTAGCAGCGCTTCGAGTAACTCGGTCCCATCCTCATCGAGTCCGGCGTCCGGCTCGTCAAGCAAGAGCAGTTGCGGCGAATGTAACAAAGCCCTTGCCAGTGCCAGGCGTTGTAGCTGTCCACGAGAGAGAGCGCCTGAACGCTCTCCCGCACGTTTTGCCAGCCCGACTCGTTCTAGCAGTTCGGTGGCTCGTTCATGTGTTTTCTTCACTGCATACATGCGGCCAAAGAAAAGCAGGTTCTCCATCGTCGTCAGTTCATCATAGAGGTAGGGCTGGTGCGCAACAAATCCTACAAGATGGCGTACCTGTTGGGCTTCTCGCTCGATGTCCAGGCCGGCAACACGAACGGTTCCTGCGTCAGGTCTGGTGAGGCAAGCCAGGATGCGCAGCAGGGTGGTCTTCCCTGCGCCATTTGCTCCCAGCAGCGCCATACGCTCGCCTCGATCGAGAAAAAGATCAACACCACGTAAGATAGTCTTGGGACTAAAACTTTTCTTGAGTCCTTTTATCTCCACATATGGAGCGCTCACCTTATTTTACTCCTATAGGGCCTGTATGCGTCGATTTATCGAGAACTCGTCCTGTAGGGGCCCGATTTATCGCGCCCGCCGTCCTGGGGATGCCGATGATCTGGCAGGTGGGCGCGATAAATCGGGCCCCTACAGTGACCGTTTGTCGCTGCTCCTGGCTGTCTTTTTAACGAGATCAGTACTCATTACACTTCGTAACCGTGCCTTCGTTTTGGCACGGCGTTCCTGGTACTCTGCATCCTTTATTTTACCAGCTTCATAGGCAGCATCCAGATCCAGTAATTCCTGGAGTAGCGTCTCTTGCTGGTCCTTTGAGGGAGAGCGGCCCAATGGCCCCCTCACCATATCCGCTTCACTCCCGCCCCTACGCGGTAGCTGTTGTTGCCTTGCTCGCCTTTGACGACGAGAGAGGCGATAGACGAACCATGTCACGCTCACGATTGCCAGCATTAGCAAAAACGCCACGATGAACCATAGTGTATTTCGATTAAGCGGTGATATACTGGCAGCGGTAGCGCTTTGGGGTACTGGCAAACTTTCGAGTTGCACATGAATCTGATCACCGGCAAGCAGTTTTTGGGCCTTGAATTGTTGATACGTATGCTGGTTGGCATTAACGGGCCCAAGGGAATCCATTCCACTGGAACTGGCGTGAATATTGAGAGGCGCTAGCAAAGAGAGATCCACAGTAGGATAGACAACAGTGTAACTGAAATCATAGCTTGATGTCGTGTAGGGCACCTGGAACGAAAAAGCAAACTGCGACGTGCCGGGCGAGAGAGCGGCGTCAGTGGCGAAACCAGAGTCTACCTGGATTACCTGGTACCCATTAAAGCCTGAGCTAAGTGACAATTTACGCGCATTGTTTGGCAGCGAGAAGCGCAATGCGTTCGGCTTGCTGCCGTTTGCCTTGAGTGATCCCACATAGGTAGTTAGACCGAGGTTCTCGAAAAAGAAGTTTTCAGCAAAAGTGATGAAGCCATTTTGGGCATCCACCTTATCGATCAGCACATTGGCCTGTACAATAGCGATGTTGGTTATACTCGTAGTGGCATCATAGACTGTCAGGTTGATTTGCTGAATGGACTTCGTACTCAGGTCAATCAAATCAGTGTAGTACTGTGCTCCCCGGTACCGTGTAAACACGGCATAGTTGATGGTTTTGTCTGTGTCGAGGCTGCTAAAAGAGAACATACCATAAGCATCGGTAGTGACGCTTGTCAGGTCACGCGCGTTGTCTCCCTGTGCCATTTGTAAGGTGACACCCTGTCCCGCAACCGGCGCGTTACGTTTCGTACCATCGAACAGCTGCCCATAAATGCGTCCTGTACTCGTTTTCGTAATGGCATTTGCAGAAGCGGGAAACGGGAATAAGCAAAGAACAAGGGCAAAGAGGAGAGCGAGTGCAAACGTACAACGCTCAACGCTAGGGCAACTACCAGGCATCATCTGAAGCCCCAGCGTAGGCTTCCGTAGGGGCGAGGGTGGCTGGGAGGATGCAGGGCGGGCCTTTATAGTCGCCCATGAGGGGCATGCTGACCTTTCATCGACGAGCCAGCTCCAGGCGAACGAGGGCGGGCGACCATAAAGGCCCACCCTTCCCCGCTCCACCACCCTCGCCCCTACGGATGTTGATGTGCTTTTCTTTACATTGATGCCTGATGGGCGACCGCAAGGGTCCCCTCCCCTCGTCCACTCCTCCCCCGCCCCTACATAGGCAATTGCGCCCATACAATGCTCACCCTGTCGCATGTTTATTCTTTTCTTTCATCGTGCGTAACTGCTCTTCAATCAGCTCATCCAGTTTCTGCTCTCGCTCAGTGTGAGATTTCATTGCCAGGACTGCCCGCCGCATATAGCGTGTTCGAAGAGAACGATAATCAGTCTCAGCCAGGTTGCCAAGCTGGTAATCAAGCTCAACTTCTTGCAAGGCAGCACGTGCTGTCTGCTCATGCTCGACCTCTATCTGGGAGGATACTACTGCAGGCAGAGGCGCCGCCTGTGGTGCCTTTAATGGCATGCGACGATAGAGCGGGTAAAGAACAAAGGCCAGCACAAATGTGCCCAGTAGCGTTGCAACAATGATTGGTAACATTTGCGTTAGTCAGCCTCCGTTACTCGACGTGCAAAAATAGAGTCCTCAGCAGCAAGTTCTTGTTCGAGTTGCTGCCGGTAGTATTCCATGTCCTTCTCCTCTATGTCTTCAAGCTCGGCGCCCTCGTTTTCTTCAGTCAAGCCTTTAGCTGATCGAGTCTGCCAGTCGCGCAGCACAATGAAGAGCAAGAGTATACCGCCGAGCAGCAAAGCAATCGGTACAAGCCAGGCCAGTAGTGTGAATCCTTGCCAGGGAGGGGACCACAGGATACGATCACCGTAGCGAGACTCAAAATACTGGATCACCTCCTGCTCGGATTTACCGGATTGTAGTTGCTGGCGAATAATCCCGCGCATTTGTTGTGACAGTGTTGCAGGAGAATCAGCAACCGATTCTCCCTGGCAGACGAGGCACTTTAACTGCGAAGCCACATCATATACGCGCTGATTCAGGTTTTGCTGGCGAGGTGTGACGAGAAACACATAGGACCAGATAGAGCCGACTATTGCTGCTACCGCAAGGAACATAAGAAGTGAGCGGCGCTTTCTCATGGGGCCACCTCCCTCTTATCATCGGAATGGCCTGGGATGGGCGACGCTTGCGTCGCCTCTCCTCCCAGCGCCACACTCGCCCCTATACGTTCCAATACCGGTTCCTTTCCGATGCCGGGTTCGGTGACAAGAGCGCGGCGTTTCCTTCTTTCCGGCCACCAGCAGATAATGCCGCCGAGCAACATCACAAGGCCTCCTAACCAGACGAGAGGCACGAGTGGGTTCACGAAGACGCGAATGGTTGCCTCGGACGGCCCATTCCAGCTGGCAAGAAATACGTACAGGTCGGTCAGGCCATAGGTTGTGATTGAGATCAGGCTTGCAGGCTGGTTAGCAAAGCTTGCATAGAGCTGGCGGCCAGGATAAATATACTGTTGTAGCTCTCCGTCGTGCCATACTTGCAACTGCGCTGTCAATATCTCCACATCAGGATATTTTCTATCGATGTTGCCAAAATACACCAGTTTATAGTCCGCAATAGTCATCTCTTGCCCTGGCTTGAGCACAGCATCTTGCTGAACCTGGAAGAAGTGCGAGCCAATGACTCCAACCGCAAGCATCACCAAGCCCAGGTGCACAAGGTAGCCGCCGTAACGCTGCCGGTAGCGTTCGAAGAGCATATACAGCGCGATTGCGTAAGGCTCTCCATGACGATGTCGCACACGCACACCCCGCCATATTTCGTAGAGAATCGCGCCAGCGGTAAATGAGCAAACAGCAAATGCAATATTTGCCCAGATATCGCGAATACCTGCCAGGGGCAACACAGCGGCACAAGTCGCGGCGGCTAGCCCTGGAATACCGAGGTTGCGCCGCAATGCGTGAATGGAGGTGCGCCTCCATGCCAGCAAGGGGCCAATGCCCATGGCAAGAATAAGTACAATGAAGATAGGCCCATTGACCTGGTCATAGAACGGCGGTCCCACAGTCAGGGTTTGATGTCGCACAGCATTTGAGATGAGTGGAAAGAGCGTGCCCCACAGAGTTGCGAACATCACACCCAGCAGCAGGAGGTTGTTGAGCAAGAAGCTACCCTCACGCGAAATTACGGAGTCAAACTCTTGCTCAGGACGCAGCTTTGGCAAACGGTAAATGAATAGTGCGCTGCTAAACACGATGATAATGCCAAGGAATGCCAGAAAATACCCACCAATTGCCGAATAGGCAAACGAGTGAACCGAGCTGATGATGCCGCTGCGTACCTCAAATGTACCGAAGATCGAGAGGGCAAACGAGGCGATTACCAGGCCCAGGTTCCATACCTTGAGCATACCACGCCGTTCCTGCACCATGGTCGAGTGCAGGAATGCGGTCGCCGTCAACCAGGGTAATAGTGCTGCATTCTCTACCGGATCCCAGCCCCAATAACCTCCCCAACCCAGGACATGATAGGCCCACCACGCTCCCAACACCAGGCCCATAGTCTGAATTGACCACGACGCTAGCATCCAGCGACGAATGGAGCGTAACCACTCGCTATCGAGTTTTCCACTCATCATGGCAGCAACGGCAAAGGCAAAAGGCACTGAAAAGCTCATATAACCCATCAACAACATGGGCGGATGGACCAGCATACCAGGATCCATCAAGAGAGGATTTAGCCCTACTCCATCTGGCAAAGGCACGGGCAGGCGTACAAAGGGATTGGAGACGGTTGCCAGCACAATCAAAAAGAAGGTTTCGATGCCCATCAAGGTTGCCAACACATAGGGCACCAGCGCAGCAGGAGTGCGTTTCGCACTAAAGACAAACACGGCAGAGAAAATCGAGAGCATCAACGCCCAGTATAGCAGGGAGCCTTCTTGCCCACCATAAAAAGCCGAGGCAGTGAAATACCAGGGCATGGCAAGGTTCGAATGTTGTGCGACGTAACTTACACCAAAGTCATGTGTGAGAAATGAGACAATCAGGGCTGCTGAGGCCAGTATCAGAAAAAAGGTCACCGCCAGAATGCTGCGTTTTGCGCTGGCTACAAGCTGCGGTATATCACGTATCGCGCCCAATACGGCTACAACCATCGTATAGAAGGCAAACCCTAAAGCAAGTATAAGCGAGATAATGCCTAGATCTGAAAAATACACAATGATTCCTTATGGCCCTGGTGTCGCACCCTGAAACTTCGATGGACATTTGGCAAGCAGCGTTTGAGCCTGGAATGGTCCCTGGCCTGTATAATGACCCTCTACAACAACGGTGATACCAGGGCGAAAGATGTCAGGTACTATGCCGCTATAGACCACAGGTAGCCGGTTTCCGCTGTCCGCAATCACAAAGCTGATCTGTTGCTTCTGGTCATTGTGTACAATCGATCCCGCTTGAACGACGCCAGCCACGCGCACTGACTGCGAGGTGCAGGTGGTGCAGCTTTTGAGTTCAGAAACGGTTAAATAGTAAACGGCATCAGCCCGCGTATTCGCATATACGAGGTAGATCACGGCTCCCAGGATCGCAAGTCCACCCAGGATGAAACTAATTGGCAGCCGCCTGCGCCGTCGCGACAAGGGCTTTTCTTCCTGTGGCACACTCACAGCAGTTTGCATCATCCTACCTTCCAATGGTCTGATAAAGCGGACACGTGCTAGATAAATCTGCACTCTATGTCGGTGCGATAGTCGCCTCGAATAATCCGTTGAGGAGCGCACCTAGCAAAAATACCAGTATTCCCAGAGTTAACATCAGTTGCGGCGCAGCCTTGGAGAGACGCGTTGTACGCTTTGCCAGCCGGCGGATATTACTCTGTCCGAGATAGATTGCCAGCACGAACATGCATAGCGCAGCTATAATCTTCAGGCTCAGTACTACCAGGTATGGCCAGCCCAGAGCCGTTGATGTAAGACGATCAAACGCCAGGTATGCACCGCTCAGAAGCAGTAGCCCTACGCAAATATTCACCATGCGCCGGAAAAGCGTCGCGATCTGCCCTGACACTCCTACATCAAGCCCTCCACTACGTAATGCACGCAAGACTACTAGCAGATACAGTATACTGCCACCTACCCACGTTGCAGCAGCCAGTATATGCGCCGTCCTAACAATCAAACGAATCTCAAACATCAAATTGCCTGGAGACGAATTTCCTGGCGACCCCTGGCACCTATCCATCTCGCCAACGCCGCTACGCAGCTACTGCTGCGCAGCCAGGCGAGATGAAAGGAGAAGGGTCGCCACTACATTTCCTCTTAGCGGGAAATTAATTGCAGGTTGCTCTGCAGCGTTTGCACGGTAAGTTCCCCGATCACTCTGCTTATAACTATCCCCTGGCGGTTAATAAAAATCGTTTCGGGAGCGCCCGTTACGCCATAACTAATTGCGGTTGAGCCAGTCGCGTCTAAAACGTTTGGGTAGGTGACGCCATATTTCTGTAAAAAGCTCAATCCATCGCTCTTAGCGTCTTGAAAATCGATACCGATAAAGACTATTCCCTGGGGCTTTACGCGCTGCCACTGCGACTGCAAAAGAGGCGCTTCCTGCACGCACGGTACGCACGCTGAGTTCCAGACGTTGAGCACAACTGGCTTTCCCTTGAAGCTCGCCAGGGAAATTGGTGGTGCGTGCAAACTGAGAGCATCCAGCGTAAAATTCGGCGCAGCATGCCCTATCAGCGGATCAGCGGAATTAGTCTGGTTCTGATTCTGAGCAGGTGTCAGTAGTTGTGACCAGAGAAATATAAGCAGCCCGGCATTTAGCAGGCTTACAACGGTAAATATTGTAATCCTGCGCTTGCGTGAGCCTTTCCTCCCAGGTGCCGGTATTTGCTTTTCCACTTGTGAGCTTTCGGGTGCTGTGCCTTTGGCTTCCATGCTTCCCATTCGTTTCCTGCACGCTAGCTGATACCAGACTGATTATTGTGCCTGGGCCTGATATCTGGCTTGCAGGTTCAGGAGCATACCTTACAGGCACCTGAATGTTCAGGGTTTAGCTTATTTAAACGGACAGTGGCTCATGCTTTGCCTTAGTGCCGAGGGTCCACCACAACAAGGCAATGATCACAATCAGCAGGCCTAGCGCACTGATTGTGATCTGAGCCATCAAGCCGGTGAACAATAGAAGCAGACCAGCAGCAGTGATAAGAGGCCAGATGCTTGGCGTGGGGGTTGTAGGGGCCCGATTTATCGCGCCCGCTGTGAGCAATACTTCCTCTTTGGAGGTAGAGCTTATTGCTTGATTTGCATCCAGCACCTGCTCGATTGTAGCGTATAAGGCGCGTGCATCAAATGGCTTGGTCAGGCAAGTTACCTGTGTTTGAGGAGTATCTTGCTGCACGCCTGCTGGTACCAGAGAGTCCCAGGCCAATATGACTATAGGTAAGCTGGAGAGATAGAGATGCGCCTGCGTTTTGGCTAAAAGAGAATGATCGCTCCTCGCCTCACCATCGATATCGAGCACTACAAGGCTTGGCCGTTGTGCTTCCAGGTCAGGAAGTTTCATAGGAGAGCTGGCCTCAATCACATGCATGCCGCGATCCTGTAAACCAAGAGCAATCAATCGCCGCAATGACCTATTAGCCTCAATCAGAAGTACAGTATGCCTGGTTCCGTTCAGCATATCAACCTCTTCTCACACGTGGCGCAAAGTTGGTCGTTATCAAATTAAGTAGGGCCCGATACTTCGCTGCTCCTTCGCTGACTCTTCGACTGTGTCTCAAAGTGTTGGCTCAGGACAAGGCTCAGCACAAGTTTATCGTGTCCCACACTCTTTTACATATCCATTGCCGAGAGCATACCTGCCACACATTACGATTGCTTTGATGAAAGAGGCCTATCCCTTACAATGGCCTGAATAGAAGCAACGTGGTATAGTTACTTTAGGCTTTCAGAGGCTATGATAATAGGTAAATATTGATTTGCGAATAAAACACTCAGGGAGTATCACCAGAGGCCCTTAGCATGATAGACAGAGAACCACAGGGTAACAAAACACAACTCGCTAAATTTTTTATGGCAATCGGCTTACCAGGAATTGCCCGCAATGTTGATCGGAATATATCAGCAATTCAAGCCGGTAAAAAAGCTACTGATCATCGCTTCCTTTTGCAAGTGGTGCAGCCCGGCCTGGCGGGTCTTATGGATGGATCGGTTTCAACGCTTGCACCCATCTTCGCCACAGCATTTGCCACGCGTCAACCAATGACGACTTTCCTGGTGGGAATGGCTGCAGCCACAGGGGCAGGTATTAGCATGGCTTTCTCAGAAGCCTTGTCCGACAATGGTATGCTTACCGGTCGCGGCAATCCAGTAATGCGTGGATCGATTACAGGATTTATGACCTTCCTGGGCGGCGCCGGGCACACATTGCCTTTTCTCGTCCCAAACTTTCATATTGCTTTGGCTATCGCATTTATAGTCGTCGGGATTGAACTTATTGTAATTGCCGCCATCCGTCACAGGTTCTTCGGTACGCGCTGGTTGATTTCGATCTTGCAGGTCGTAGGCGGCGGTATACTGGTCATTATTGCCGGCCTCATTTTTGGTAACGCTTGAACTGAGGGCAGTATCATTCTACTAGTTGTGCTTATTGTACTCGATTTAGTATCCTTGTTCTGGGGTGTTAATAGTACTGAGACCTCGACAGTTGCGAATGGGAGCGGCGGCGACACTGGGGAGAAAATTTAGGCGATCAGTTGGAGACCTGTCAGGTTTTTGCAAGAAATCCTTTCTAGAGGAGACTGGTTCGCGTAGGAGCGGTGATGTGGATGTAGGGTAGGGACGCTTGCGTCGCCTACCCCACACTCTAGAGGAGCCTGGTTAGTGTAGCGTGGAAACCTTCGTCGCCCACCCCGCGCTACACCTCCCTGGCCCTCACAAGTCATTTTCCCGGTTTCGGCCGGTAAAATTCGTCAGATGCAACAAATTCGCCAACAAGTGTTAATGACCGCTGCGCCCCTGCTGGTAGCGGCGGGCAATCTCATCCCAGTTGACCACGTTCCACCAGGCGTTAAGATAGTCTCCACGGCGGTTCTGGTACTTAAGGTAGTAAGCATGCTCCCAGACATCATTGCCCATTACCGGGTACAGGCCGTCCATCAAAGGACTATCCTGGTTGGCAGTTGAGGCGACCTGAAGTCTGCCATTCCGGTCAAGCACAAGCCATGCCCAACCTGAACCAAAACGCTTGAGGCCCGCGTCGTTAAAAGTAGTCTTGAACTGATCAAAGGAACCAAATGCCTGCTGGATTGCGCTGGCAAGGTCGCCAGTAGGTTCACCACCACCATTGGGCTTCATAATCTGCCAGAACATGGTGTGGTTGACATGACCGCCGCCGTTGTTGCGCACGACTGTGCGGATGCTTTCCGGCACCTCGTTGATGCGTCGCAATAAATCCTCGGCCGAGAACGAAGCTAACTGGCTCTGGCCTTGCAACGCGTTATTCAGATTGGTGACATACGTTCCATGATGTTTGTCATGGTGCAGTTGCATCGTCTGGGTATCAATGTACGGCTCTAATGCACTGTAGTCATACGGAAGAGGTGGAAGCTCGAATGCCATAGTGTAAACTCTCCTTACTAGAAATAAAAGTAGGTTATCACTTGTACCGTCTTAAAAGTTATGGCCTGTCTATAAGCAATTTGCAGTCTTGCAGTCAAGTAAGACAGGCGAGACGATACCTAAACGTTCTCCCTATCTAGTTGTAGTAGATGGAAAGCCAAATGTCAAGCTGAAGCGCATATCAGCCCAGGCCATAGAGCAAATACCCTGCGAGTCCTGCCAGGCCTAAAATAATCAGAATGTTTACCTTACGACTCAAAGCGAGCCCGAAGGCACCTGTGGCTATCAGCAGCCCTTTCCAGTCTACTCCAGGTTGGTGCAGAATAGTCCAGACGACAGTAAGCAGGAGACCGACGACAGCGAGTGAGATGCCATGCATGGCACCCTGTACCCATGCTCGATGTTCG
>WNGD01006043.1_pt1 | contig 11625 bp, 8 predicted proteins | sample 5400671 | NCBI WGS metagenome assembly WNGD01 (sample SAMN13153369, study PRJNA577476) | soil metagenome | isolation source: 40 cm soil or saprolite under grassland replicate 2 | place: USA:California | collected 2016-06-15
CTCCCATGGACGGCATCGCTCCGCCCGCTTGCATGCTCGGCCGGCGACCACAGATTGGCGAACAGGCTCGGGCTCGGCAGGGTCACTTTGGCGACCCGGTGCGGGTCGTCGCCCACGACGCCACGGACGAACGTGAACTCCTCGGCCGCGAGGCGGCGCCGCGCCCGCAACGGCGCGACCACCCCGAGCGCGGCGGGCCGCGCCACCGTCAGGTCGCCGGGCCCTTCCGCGCCGGCGTGCCACTCGCCCCACAGCCAGGCGTCCATGTCGACACCCGCGAACCCGTCGACTGCCGCGGCCAGCTCGCTCTGGAACGAGTCCCGCCGCAGCTCCCCGTCGGTGACCACCGGGCACCCGACTTCCCGCTGGAGGGCGAGCACCTCCTTGACCGCCCGGTCCTCAACCGCCTTGAAGGCCGCCGGGTCCAGCCGCCCGCTGTCACGCGCCTCCCGCGCCTCCAGCAGGTAGGACGGGCGCAGGAGGCTGCCGACGTGCTCGACCCGCGCGGTGACAGCCATGGCCTTACGGTATCGGACCGGGGCGGCTTGGCGCTGTGCCTCCCGACGCGATCGGGCAGGCATCGAGCTGGCTGAGGAAGGTCCGTGCTCGCCACGCCGTGCGTGCTGGCGGCTGCTGGCAATCGTTCGCATGCGGCGACGCGAGATCGCGTAGATTGTTCGCATGCGTGATGGGTCGTCCGGCCACCAGCATCGCGTGCTCGGCAAGCCGCTGCGGCGGGTCGAGGACGAGCGGCTGCTGCGCGGCGTCGGGCCATACGTCGCCGACCTCGACCTGGAGGGGGCCGCGTGGGTGACCTATGTGCGCTCAAGCGAGCCGCACGCGCGGCTGGTCGCGGTCAGGACCGAGGCGGCGGCGTCCGCGCCCGGGGTCCTCGCCGTGGTGACCGCCGCCGACGTGGACCTCGCGCCGCTGGCGCCGGCGCCGCCGGTGCTGGAGCAGCGGATGGCGCGCCCCTGGCTGGCGGACGGGGTGGTCCGCTTCGTGGGCGAGCCGGTGGCCGCGATCGTCAGCGAGACCCGGGAGCAGGGCGTGGACGCCGCCGAGCTGGTCGAGGTCGACTACGACTGGCTCGACCCGGTGCCCGACGTGGAGGCCGCCGACCGCGGCGAGGTGCTGCTGTTCCCCGAGGTCGGCAGCAACCTCGCCTTCGCCGTGGGCGTGGGCGAGGGCGAAGATCAGGAGCCGAACGCCGCCCTCTTCGACGGCTGCGAGGTGGTGGTGCGCCAGCGACAGGTGATCCAGCGGCTGGCGCCCTGCCCGCTGGAGGGCCGCGCCGCCGCGGCGGTCTGGGGCGCCAGTGGCGACGGCGACGCGGGCGCTGCCGGGCGTGCGGGCGCCGACGGGGAGGGGGACCGGGCGGGCGCCCTCTCCACGCTGACCTTCTGGATTTCGACGCAGCGGCCGCACGAGGTGCGGGACCTGCTGGCGGGGGCGCTCGGGATGGCGCCGTCGCGGGTGCGGGTCCGCGTCCCCGAGGTGGGCGGCGGGTTCGGCGCCAAAGGCAACCCCTACCCAGAGGAGCTGCTGCTGGCGTGGCTCGCGCGGCGGGTCGGGCGGCCGCTGCGGTGGGTGGAGACCCGCTCGGAGAGCATGCTCGGCCTGTCGCACGGCCGGGCCCAGGTGCAGTACCTGGAGCTGGGGGGCCGCCGCGACGGGACGCTGCTCGCCTACCGCGTGCGGGTGCTGCAGGACGCCGGGGCCTACCTGCGGTTCTCCGCCTTCCTGCCGGCCAGGGTCCGGCAGCTCGCCTGCGGCAACTACACGATCCCCAGGGTCGAGGCCGGAGGGCGCTCGCTGGTGACCAGCACCGTGCCGGTCGGCCCCTACCGCGGGGCCGGGCGGCCGGAGGCGACCATGGCGATCGAGCGGGCGATCGACCTGTTCGCCGCCGAGGCCGGCTTGGACCCTGTTGAAGTGCGGCGCCGCAACCTGGTCTCCGCCGACGCCTTCCCCTGGACCACCGCGACCGGCGCGGTCTACGACAGCGGCGACTACCAGCGGGCGCTCGACCTGGTCCTGGAGGCGGGAGGCTACCAGGCGGCGCGCGCCGAGCAGGCACGCCGCCGCGAGCGCGGCGGGCCGCTGCGGCTCGGCATCGGCGTGGCGCTGTACGTCGAGGTGGCCGGCGGCGGGGAGCATCTCAGCGAGTACGGCGCGGTGGAGGTGACCCGCGACGGCGCCGCGGTGGTGCGCACCGGCTCCTGCGCCACCGGGCAGGGCCACGAGACCACCTGGGCGATGATCGCCAGCGAGCAGCTCGGCATCCCGGTGGAGCGGATCACCGTGCTCCGCGGCGACACCGCCGAGGTGGCGCGCGGAGCCGGGACGATCGGCTCCCGCTCCACCCAGAGCGGCGGCGTCGCCGTCCACCGCGCGGCGGTGGCGCTGCGTGAGCGCGCCGTGGAGCTGGCCGCCGGCCTGCTGGAGGCGAGCCCCGAGGATGTGGTGCTCGACCGCGACGCCGGCCGGTTCCACCTGGCCGGCGCGCCGACCGTGAGCCGCACCTGGGCGGAGCTGGCAGCCGCCAGCGACCGCGGCGGCAGCAACAGCCGGCTCGCCGCTGAGGTCGACCTGGACGACGGAGCCCTGACCTACCCGTCTGGCGCCTACCTCGCCGTGGTCGAGGTGGACACCGACACCGGGCAGGTGCGGCTGCGGCGGCTGGTCGCGGTGGACGACGCCGGCAACATCCTGAACCCGCTGCTGGCCGAGGGGCAGCTGCACGGCAGCATCGCCCAGGGCGTCGCCCAGGCGCTCTACGAGGAGTTCCGCTACGACGACGACGCCAACCCGCTGAGCGGCACCCTGCAGGTCTACGGCCCGCCCACCGCCGCGGACCTGCCCGCCTTCGACCTGGTGGAGCTGGAGACGCCGAGCCCGCGCAACGACCTCGGCGTCAAGGGCCTCGGCGAGGCCGGCTGCATCGGCGCGCCCCCGGCCGTGCTGGGCGCGGTGGTCGACGCGCTGGCGCCGCTCGGCGTCCGCCACCTCGACATGCCGGCGACCCCCGAGCGAGTCTGGCAGGCGATCCGGGCCGCCCGGCGAGCCGGTCCACCATGGGCGTAGGGCGCTCCGCCCGGTGCCCCTGGCGCCCTCGGTGGCCTCGGTGCCGCTGGTGTGCGAGCGGCGGGGGAGCGCCGATTGACGGGCGCCGCACAGTTTGCAATCGTTTGTCGTCAGCCGTATGGGAACTTGTCGGGGTTCGGACGGTTTCAACGAGTGCGAAGTGAGCGCGAGCGGTAGATGAGCGACCGGCCGCCGAGACTGCGCGATGTCGCCCGGGCGGCGGGGGTCCACGTGGCCACCGCCTCGCGGGCGCTGAACGACGAGACCGCCTCGATGCTGAGCGCCGCCACGGTCGAGCGGGTCCGGCAGGCCGCCGAGGCGCTCGGCTACCGGGTCAACGGGATGGCCCGCGCGCTCAAGACCCGCCGCTCGCTGGCGATCGGGATGCTGGTCCCCGACATCACCAACCCGTTCTTCCCGCCAGTGGTCCGCGGCGCGGAGGACTCGCTCGCCAAGGCCGGCTACTCGCTGGTGCTCGCCAACACCGACAACGACGACCAGCGCGCCCGCCGCGAGGTGCGGATCATGCTGGAGGGCCGGGTCGACGGCCTGCTGCTGGCCATGGCCCGCCGCCGTGATCCGCTGGTCGCTGAGCTGTCCGCCGGGCCGGTCCCGGTGGTGCTGGTCAACCGCACCGTCGACCACGTCGGCGCGTTCGCGGTCGTCCCCGACGACCACGCCGGCGCGGTGCTGGCCGTCGAGCACCTCTACGAGCTGGGCCACCGCCGCATCGCCCACGTCGCCGGGCCGCAGACCACCTCGACCGGCGCGCGGCGCCTGGCGGGCTTCACCCAGGCCGCCCATTCGCTCGGCGTCGCGATGGCCTGGATCGAGGCGGCGCAGTTCAACGAGCTGGAGGGCGCCCGCGCCGCCAGCACGCTGCTCCGCGGCGCCGCCGGCGATCATCCCAGCGGGGGGCTGCCGCTCGGCCGTCCAGAGCGACCGGCTGCTGTGGGCGGGGCCTCGCTCGTGCGCCCTCCGAGCCCCCAGCCGCGCCCGACCGCGATCGTCGCCGCCAACGACCTGCTCGCCCTCGGGGTCCTCGACGTGGCGGCGCGGCAGGGCCTCGCCTGCCCGGCGGACCTGTCGGTGGTCGGCTTCAACGACATGCCCTTCGTCGACCGGCTGCAGCCGCCGCTGACCACGCTGCGGGTGGCCGAGTACGACCTCGGCTACCGCGCCGCCGCGCTGCTGCTGGAACGGCTCGACCGGCCCGAGCGCCGCGCGGAGACGCTGCTGCTCACCCCCGAGCTGGTCGTCCGCGGCTCCACGGCGCCGCCGCAGGCGACCGTTAGTTGACACTGGTAAGGGGCAGGGTTAGCGTCAGCAAACGATTGCAAAGGGAACGAATCAACGCGGCACAGGAACCAGACCCGGGGGAGGGCATGGGACCACCGTATAGAACCATCGACCGGTTGCCGCCGACCAGGCCGGACGTCGCCGCCCGGCGGGATCATCGCAACCCGGCGGCAGGCGGTCGTCCAGGCGGTCGTCCAAGCGGTCGTCTTCGTCGGCGGTGGTCCCCATGAAGGTCGGATTCATCGGGCTCGGCGTCATGGGGAGCCGGATCGTCAAGCGCCTGCTCGACGCCGGCCATGAGGTCGGCGGCTACAACCGCACCAAGGCCAAGGCCGAGTGGCTGCTCTCCCATGGCCTCACCATCAGGGACTCGCCGCGCGAGGTCGCCGAGGCGGCGGAGTTCACCCTCTCGATGGTGTCCGACACCAGCGCGCTCCGCGCGGTGACCGGCGGCCCTGACGGCGCCATCGCCGGGCTCGGGGACGGCCAGGTCTACGTGGACATGTCCACCGTCAGCCCCGCCCTCAGCCGCGAGCTGGCCGACACGGTCACCCAGGTCGGCGCCAGCATGCTCGACGCGCCCGTCTCCGGCAGCGTCATCACGCTGGAGCGTGGCGAGCTGACCATCATGGTCGGCGGCGAGGCCGCCACCTTCGAGCGGGCCTACCCGCTGCTGACCGACATCGGACCCAGGGTCATCCACGTCGGCGCCAACGGTCAGGCCGCCCTCATGAAGATCGCCATCAACCTGAGCCTCCCGATCCAGCTCGCCGCCCTCTATGAGGGGCTGCTGATCGCCGAGAAGGGCGGCATCCCCCGCGAGGTGGCGCTGCGGACCATGCTCGGCAGCGTGATCGCCTCGCCAGCGATGAAGTACCGGGGCCCGTTCGTCGAGGAACTGCCCGGCGAGGCCTGGTTCGACGTCAACATGATGCAGAAGGACCTGCAGCTGGCACTGGAGATGGGCCGCAGGCTCGACGTGCCGATGCCGGCCACGGCGACCACCAACGAGCTGCTCACCGCAGCCCGCGCCTTCGGCTTCGAGAAGGAGGACTTCGCGGTCCTCTACCACACCCTGGCGCGCATGTCCGGCCTCGAAGGGTCACCGTAGGGAGCGGCGAGCAGGCACCAGCGAAGGGAGGGTCCGGCCGTGGCGGACAGCGACACCAACGCAGCGGCGGCGCGGCGGATGGCCGCGCCCGGCCCGATGGCGGTCGACTGGGAGGAGCGGGTCGACTTCCGCCGCCTCCACACCTATCGCCTCGCTCGCGCTCGCCAGGCGCTGGACGCGAGCGAGCTGGGCGCGGTGCTGGCCTTCGACATGAACAACGTCCGTTACCTGACCTCGACCCACATCGGCGAGTGGGCGCGCGACAAGCTGATCACCTTCGCCCTGCTGGCCCGCGGCGCCGAGCCGGTCATCTGGGACTTCGGCTCCGCCGCCAAGCACCACCGCCTCTACTGCCCCTGGCTCGACCCGGCCAACTCCCGCGCCGGGCTCACCGGGCTGCGCGGCGCGGTCAGCCCCGACGCCGGGCTGTTCGAGCGCGCCGCCCGCGAGGTCAAGGAGGAGCTGAACCGCGCCGGGGTCGGCGACCTGCCGCTCGGGGTGGACGTCGCTGAGCTCCCCCTGCTGTTCGAGCTGCAGCGCCTCGGCGTCGAGGTGCGCGACGGCCAGCAGGTCATGCTCGACGCCCGCCAGGTCAAGTCCCGTGACGAGATCATGCTGCTCACCCAGGCCGCCGCCATGGGCGACGCGGTCTACCAGCAGATCGCGGAGGCGCTCAAGCCTGGCATCCGCGAGAACGAGATCGTCGCGCTCGCCTCCAAGGTCCTCTACGACCTCGGCTCCGACGACGTCGAGGCGATCAACGCGATCAGCGGCGAGCGCTGCAGCCCCCATCCCCACAACTTCTCCGACCGCCTGATCCGCCCCGGCGACCAGGCGTTCTTCGACATCATCCAGGCGTTCCACGGCTACCGGACCTGCTACTACCGCACCTTCAACGTGGGCCGCGCCACCCCCGCCCAGCGCGACGCCTACGACCGCGCCCGCGAGTGGATGGACGCGGCCATCGAGCTGGTCAAGCCCGGCGTCACCACCGACCAGATCGCTCGGCTGTGGCCCGGCGCCCAGGACTTCGGCTTCGCCGACGAGATGGAGGCGTTCGGCCTCCAGTTCGGCCACGGCCTCGGCCTCGGCCTCCACGAGCGGCCGATCATCAGCCGCCTGAACTCCCTGGACCACCCGGCCGAGATCACCGAGGGCATGGTCTTCGCGCTGGAAACCTATTGTCCCGCCGCCGACGGCTATTCCGCCGCCCGTATCGAGGAAGAGGTCGTGGTGACCGCCGACGGCGTCCAGGTGATCACCCTCTACCCGGCCGAGACCCTGCCGATCGCCAACCCCTATTGACCGCCTGACCATCGAGGTGTCGAGGCCGTGGCTGAAACCGAGACTCGCAACACGATGCCCGCCGAGATCGAGATCGACCGCGAGACCCGGCTGGCGCTGTGGCGGCTGATGGTGGAGCTGCGCCTGTTCGAGCAGCGCGCCCATGACCTGTTCCTGCAGAACCTGGTCAAGGGGACCAGCCACTTGGCGCTCGGGCAGGAGGCGATCGCCGCCGCGTTCGGGGTGGCGATGCGCCCCGACGACTGGACCTTCTGCACCTACCGCGGCCACGCCCACACCCTGGCGCGGGGCGCCTCCATGGAGGCCGCCATGGCCGAGCTGCTCGGCCGCGCCACCGGCCTGCTCGGCGGCAAGGGCGGCTCCATGCACCTCGGCAGCGCCGAGCACTCCGCCATGGGGTCGTACGCGATCGTCGGCGCCCACCTGCCGGTCGCCAACGGCGCCGCCTGGTCGGCGCAGTACCGCGGCAGCGGGCAGGTGGCGGTGTGCTTCTTCGGCGACGGCGCCACCAACATCGGCGCCTTCCACGAGGCCCTCAACCTGGCCGCCACCTGGAAGCTCCCGGTGGTGTTCTGCTGCGAGAACAACCTCTACATGGAGTACACCCCGATCGCCTCGGTGACGGCGGTGCCGCGCCCCGCCGCCGACCGCGCCGCCGCCTATGGGTTGGAGGCGGTGGCGGTCGACGGCAACGACGCCGACGTGATGTACCGCATGGCGGTCGCGGCGCTGCGGAAGGCCCGCGACGGCGGCGGCCCCTCCCTGATCGAGGCCGCCACCTACCGCAAGGGCGGCCACTCCCGCGCGGACCCGGCGAACTACCGCCCCGACGACGAGGTCGCCGCCTGGATGGCCCGCGACCCGCTGGCCCTGTACCGCCAGCGCCTGCTCGACCTCGGCGTCGAGGAGGCCGAGCTGGCCGCGATCGAACGGGCGGCGCTGGCCGCCGTCGACGCCGCCACCGAGGCGGCCAAGGCCGCACCGGAGCCCAGCCCCGAGACGCTGGAGACCGACCTGTGGAGCGACGGGAGCTCAGCATGGCGGAACTGATCACCTATCGGGAGGCGGTGACACGCGGCATCGCCCAGGAGATGGGGCACGACGAGCGGGTGGTGTTTCTCGGCGAGGACGTCGCCGCACCAGGCGGGGTCTTCAAGACCACCCCGGGCCTGCTGGAGAAATTCGGCCCGACCCGGGTGCGCGACACCCCCATCTCGGAGCAGGCCATCACCGGCGCCGCCATGGGCGCCGCCATGACCGGGCTGCGGCCGATCGCGGAGATCATGTTCGCCGACTTCCTGGCGACCTGCTGGGACATCGTCGCCAACCAGATCGCCAAGACCCGCTACATGAGCGGCGGGCAGGTCACCCTCCCGCTGGTGATCCGCACCGCCCAGGGCGCGGGGCTGCGCTTCGGCGCCCAGCACTCCCAGAGCGTGGAGAACTGGGGCATGGCGATCCCCGGCCTCAAGGTGGTCGCGCCCTCCACCCCCGCCGACGTGATCGGCCTGCTCGCCGCCGCCGTCCGCGACGACGACCCGGTGCTGTTCTGCGAGCACAAGGGCCTCTACGCCAGCAAGGGCGAGGTCCCCGACGGCGAGCTGGTCGACACCCTCGGCAGCGCCAAGGTGCTGCGCGCCGGCGACGACGTCACCCTGCTCGCCCTGGCCGCGATGGTGCCCCGAGCGCTCGCCGCCGCCGAGATCCTCGCCGGCCACGGCGTCGAGGCGACGGTGGTGGACGTCCGCTCGCTGGTGCCGCTCGACACCCGCACCATCCTGGAGGCCGCCGCCCACACCGGCCGGGTCTTCACGGTGGAGGAGAACCCGCGCCTGTGCGGCTGGGGCGCCGAGCTCGTCTCGATCATCGCCGAGGAGTGCTTCTGGGACCTCGACCAGCCGATCGTCCGCATCACCACCCCTCACATCCCGCTCCCCTCGGCCGCCGCCCTGGAGGACCACGCGGTTCCCACCGTGGACCGGATCGTGGCAACCGTCAGCGAAGCGGGCACGTGACAGCCCGCTGAACTCAGGTACTATCCCTGGAACAGCGGTCACTAGACGGTTCGGGTTCGGGGGAGCAAGGGTGGGGGACGGCCGCGCACCAAGGCTGAAAGACGTCGCGGTCGCCGCCGGCGTGCATGTGTCGACGGCGTCGCGGGCGCTGAACGAGCAGACCACCGGGCTGGTCAATCCCGAGACGACCGAACGGGTCCGCCAGGCCGCCCACGCGCTCGGCTACCGGATCAACGGCATGGCCCGCGCGCTGAAGACGCGCCGGTCGCTGGCGATCGGGATGCTGGTCCCCGACATCACCAACCCGTTCTTCCCGCCGATCGTGCGTGGCGCCGAGGACGCCTTCGCCGAGGCCGGCTACTCGCTGGTGCTGGCCAACACCGACAACGACCCGGACAAGGCCAGGCGCCAGCTCGCGGCGATGCTGGAGACCCGGGTGGACGGCCTGCTGCTCGCCACCGCCCTGCGCAACGACGAGCTGGTCGCCGAGCTGGCCGCCTCGGACACCCCGGTCGCGCTGGTCAACCGGACCGTCGACGCCGACGCCGACGGCGCGACGGTCAGCGCGGCCGTCCCCGACGACCACCTCGGCGTCGCCCTCGCCGTGGAGCATCTCTACCAGCTCGGCCACCGGCGCATCGCCTACCTCGGCGGCCCCCTCGACGTCTCCAACGGCCACCGCCGCCGCGTCAGCTTCGACCAGGCCGCGCGGCGGCTCGGCCTCGACCAGGCCGTCGCGGTCGAGGCGGCCGCCTTCAACGAGGCCGAGGGGCGGCGCGGGGCGGCGGCCCTGCTCGGCCACGCCCTTGACGCGAACGGCGCCGGGTCCGCCCGGCCCACCGCGATCATGGCCGGCAACGACCTGATGGCGCTCGGCGTGCTGGACGCCGCCGCGGCCCGCGGCCTGGCGTGCCCACGCGACCTGTCGGTGGTCGGCTTCAACGACATGCCGCTCGCCGACCGCATGCGCCCGCCGCTCACCACCGTCCGGGTCGCCGAGTACGACCTCGGACGCCGCGCCGCCGAGCTGCTGCTCGCCACGATCGACAACCCCAGGCGCTCGCCGGAGACGGTCCTGCTCGCCCCGGAACTGGTCGTCCGGGGCTCGACCGGGCCCGCTCCCTCCAGCTCCTGACAGGCTCCTCAGCGTCACCTGACGGCCCACCGCCAGGAGCTTGACAAGCGGGAGGCAGCGGGGCATGGTCACGCAATGCAATCGGTTGCTGCCTCGGTGGCGGACGAGCGAGTCCGGGCAGCGGCGGTCAACTGGGCGCCGCGGTTCGTCGCCAATGGCACCGACTCCACCGACGTGCAGGCCACCCTTGCCCGTATCGAGCGCTGGCCGGAGTGGTGCCGGCAGTGGGGCCGCACCGCCGCCCACTACGAGGCGCTCGCCGAGCGGGCCGAGCAGCGCGGCCGCCACCGCACCGCCGCCGGGGCCTGGCGGCGCGCCGGCCTCTGCTGGCACTGGGGCAAGTTCCTGTTCGTCGACCACCCCGACGAGCAGCGCGCCGCCCACGAGCGCGCGGTCGCCGGCTACCAGCGGGGAGCATGGGCGCTCGACCCGCCCGCCGAGCGGGTCGAGATCCCCTATCCCGACGAGGAGTTCCGGCTGGCCGCCTACCTGCGCCTCCCGGCCGCCGGCCACCCCATCGGGGAGCTACCGCCGGGCCATCTGGGGTCTCCGGACGCTGTGGGCGAGGCCTCGCTTGCCCACCCCCCGCACCCCCAGCCCCCGCCGGTGGTGGTGATGGCCCCCGGCCTCGACTCGGTCAAGGAGGAGCTGCAGGCGACTGCCGACTACTTCCTGGAGCGCGGCCTCGCCACCCTCGCCATCGACGGGCCCGGCCAGGGAGAGGCCGAATACGACCTGCCCATCGAGCCCGCCTACGAGCGGGTCGTGGCGGCCGCCTGCGACTGGCTGGAAGCGCGGCCCGGCATCGATCCCGCCCGGATCGCCGTCTTCGGCGTCAGCCTCGGCGGCTACTACGCCGCCCGCGCCGCCGCCTTCGAGCCGCGCCTTCGCGCCGCCGTCGCGCTCGCCGGGCCGTACCGCTTCGACCGCGAGTTCGAGCGGCTCCCGTCGCTGACCCGCGCGGCCTTCCAGCGCCGCTCCGGCGCGGCCAGCCCCGAGGAGGCGAAGGAGCGCGCCGCCGCCCTCAGCCTGGAGGGCGTGGCCGAGCGGATCACCATCCCGCTGCTGGCGCTGTTCGGCAAGCTCGACCGCCTGATCCACCCGTCAGAGGCTGACCAGCTCGCCGCCGTGGCACCCGGCGGCGAGCTGGTCATGTTCGAGGACGGCAACCACGGCCTCACCAACCACGTCTACGAGTCGCGGACGCTCATGGCCGACTGGCTGGCCGAGCATCTCGCCCCGGATGCGGAACCGAACGCGGAACCGGCTGCGGATGCGAGCGGCTGAGGCCGAGGCCGCCGCGGGGCCGGGGCCGGATCGGGGTCCGGGCGAGGGTGCCCGTGGCTGGGGCGTCGACGTCCACGCCCACTGCATCCCGGCGGCGGTGCTCGACACGCTGGAGCGCGACAGTGGCCGCTACGGCATCGAGCTGATCGACTGGGACGGGGTGCGCGGCGCCCGCATCGCCGGGCGGGTGATGACCGGCCCGCTGCGACCCGACCTGATCGACACCGACATGCCCCGCCGCCTCAAGGCGATGGACCAGGCCGGTGTGCGCGTCCAGCTGCTCTCCAGCTTCGCCGAGCTCACCGCCTATGCCCTCGACCCGCCCGCCGGGGCCCGCTACGCCCGCATGTTCAACGAGGCCCTGGCCGCCAGCGCCGCCGCGCATA
>WNGD01006045.1_pt1 | contig 11624 bp, 9 predicted proteins | sample 5400671 | NCBI WGS metagenome assembly WNGD01 (sample SAMN13153369, study PRJNA577476) | soil metagenome | isolation source: 40 cm soil or saprolite under grassland replicate 2 | place: USA:California | collected 2016-06-15
AAAGTCGCAGCATGCCTTCTGCCTGGATGTGGATCATGAAGGTGACATTCGCGTGTTGTGCAACATCCGCAAGAACGAGAGGTGGATGAGCACCATGCTCCACGAGTTTGGTCACGCGGTGTACGACAAGTACAATGACCGCTCTCTCCCCTTTTCGCTCCGCACTCCCGCTCACATTCTGACGACCGAAGCCATTGCGATGCTGAATGGGCGCATGTCGAAAGATCCGGACTGGCTTATGAAAATCGGCGGGTTGTCGGAAGGCGACGCGAAGCGGATGGGCGCAAGCGCTTTGAAAACGCTGCGGTCGGAGATGCTGATTTTTCTCCGGTGGGCGATAACGCTAGTGCGTTTCGAGCGCGAACTTTACCGCAATTCCGGACAGAATTTGAATTCGCTTTGGTGGAAATATGTCGAGCGCGTGCAGAAGGTCACACCACCGTCCAATCGCGATCAGCCGGATTGGGCGTCGAAAATTCACCTCGCTAGTTCGCCCGTGTATTACCAGAACTACGTCCTGGGTGAGCTTATGGCCTCACAACTCCTGTGGCACATCCATGGCAAGGTTGTCCGGTCAGGCAGCTATGCTGGTAATCCGGAAGTGGGGCAGTATCTTGTGGAAAACGTATTCAAACCGGGCGCACGCTACGATTGGAATACGATGCTGAAGAAAGCGACAGGAGAAGAATTAAATCCGGAACACTTTGTGCGGCAGTTTGTCGACAATAATTGATCGGGGAGGTCCGAACTGTAGCGGCGGTCGATGACCAGCGAAAACTGGCGCCCAATAGAGCGCCGATATAACTCGGGTCTTCCAGATTTCTACTGTTAAGGCCTCAAGCTCTTCGCGTAGTTCAAATAGTTCCGTGCAAGCCCCTCGTTGCCTTCGATGTACTGCTTCCACTGCTCATCCGAATACCCTGCCGGCGGCGGCTGAGATTTCATACGGGTCGCAATGTCAACGGCCTTCTGGGCATATTGAACGGCGCGATCGAGATTCTTTCGCTCCAACGCATAGGCTCGGGACAGGGTCAACAAAGCGCTCAAGTTATCGGCGTCGACCTTAATGATCTTTTCGCCGTATTCCATAACCTTCGCGGAATCGTTCTTCTCCTGGTAGATTTTCATCAACTCCAGGTAGACTTCTCGCAGGGTTTTCGACTGCGGGAACTGCTTTTCAAAATCCTGAAGCAAGGCGATTTTCTTATCCGTATTGCTCTCTGCGTCAATCTGCTGAAATGCCTTATCTTCGGGGCTTCCGGCGATCACCTGCGCATTGGCGTTGGAGACCAGTCCACCTACAAAGACAACACACAGCGTCAAGATGACTCTTGTCTTCATTTGGTGCTCCTTCTAAACACTCCTCATGGGGTAGGCCAACTCTATCAGAACTCGCCCAAACCCTGGCAACTTTTTTGGCGGCAAGTCGCTGCTGCCAGGGTGCCATCCTTGGTAATTTGAGCAAACACTACCAGGTACATCAAAAGGAAGCGTTTAAGGGGTCACTACGGTCGTTTTTCCGCCGGCAACGGCAGCGAAGTCTGCGTAAGACCGGCCCTCGAGGGCGCTCGGTTCCAACCCGAAGAACCGGAAAAAGTAATCCGCTTCGGTAGCGTTCGGGGCTTCAACTTCCAAAAAGCATCCATGGTTTTCGATGCGGTCCAGGTGAATCTTTGTTTCACCCACGAAAAAAATCTCTCGATGCTTTTCGACGACGGCGCTTATTGGAAGAGCTGCTTCTAAAACCGGCCGGAGTTCCGAAGGATAAGAAATCGAAGCGAGGTAAACCAGACTGTCGCGAGTGGCGGCCTGATCTGTTCGTCGATAAAAGATCAGCGAATTTTCGATGTTTCCCTCCCGGAGTTTGAGCCTGCCTTCGCGTACTTCAAAGTATGTGTCACGCTGCCGGTCCGTACCCACCTCGCGCGGGTTGAGCGTTCGCAGCTTCTCGCGGATCACATCCAGGTTCTCCAACCGAGCCTTGAATTCGACGTTAAGCTTCTGCATGAAGCCACGCTCTACGGGAAGATGCCCAACTGCTCGTACGTGAGCGCTATCTTCTGAATCGCGATGATGAAGGCCGCGGTGCGCATGCTTTCTTTGGACACGCGGGTACGATGGACTTCGCGGATTCCGCGGTATGCGCTGACCATGGTTTCTTCCAGCCCCGAATTGACCAGGTCAATTTCCTCCGGTCCGCGCACCAGGTATTTCTTATCTTCCTCAGGAACTGGTTTTCCGATCAGTCTCTCGATGGTGCTCACGAGCTTCTGCGTTTTGATTTCCTCAAGGTGTTTTTGCAGCCGGCCGAATCGCATATGGGAAAGGTTCTTTCCCCATTCGAAGTACGACACCGTAACACCACCGGCATTCAGGAAAATATCCGGGATGATAAAGACGCCGCGCGCGTGGAGGCGCTCTTCGGCGCCTGGAGTTGTTGGGCCATTGGCAGCTTCGGCGAGAACTTTGGTGTTGATCCGGTCGCAGTTTTCAAGCGTGACCTGATTTTCGAGAGCGGCGGGAATCAGGATATCGCAAGGGACATCCCATATGCTGTCAGGTCTGGGCAGTGTCTCGGCCTCGGGGAAATTCTTGATCGAGCCCGTCTGGTGCCGAAACTGATTCAGGTCCTCGATGGGAAGCCCTTTCGGATTGTAGAGAGCGGCATCCCACTCGGCGATGCCGATGACCTTGCATCCATCTTCTTCGGATAGAAATTTCGAAGCATAATAGCCGACGTTGCCAAATCCCTGGAAGACGAGGGTTTTGCCCTCGAGGCCGGCCGTGAGGCCAAGCTTCTTCAGATCTTCGGCGTGCTGAAACGCTTCACGGATGCCGTACTGAACCCCGCGGCCCGTTGCTTCGCGCCGGCCGTGGATTCCGCCCTGCTCCACCGGTTTGCCGGTGACGCACGCCAGATTATCGATCCCGCCGGGATTGAAGGTGTCGTAGGTGTCCGCCATCCAGGCCATTTCGCGCTCACCCGTTCCCACGTCCGGGCCTGGTACGTTTTCACCCGGACCTATGTATTCTTTTCGGATCAGCTCAGCCGTAAATCGGCGCGTGATCTTCTCAAGCTGCTCTTCGTTGTACTTTTTCGGATTGAAACGAATGCCACCCTTGGATCCGCCAAACGGCACGTCGACGATGGCGCATTTGTAGGTCATCAGTGCTGCCAGCGCCATGATTTCATCCTGACTGACGAGCTCGCTGTATCGAACGCCACCCTTAACCGGTTTCTTGTGCTGGCTGTGTTCTGCGCGCCAGCCTTCGAAGATTTCGAAATGATCGCCGCCGAACCGGACCGGAAACTGGAAGTAGTAGACGTTGTTGCAAGCTTTGATCTGACTGAGAAGAGCCGGATGGATTTTCAAATAGTTCGCAGCCCGGTCGAACTGTTTCGAAACGATCCTGTTGAAATTGAGATCTTCTTTTGTAGCTACCGTTGTCGGCATTCAATCTCTCCCCTGCAGATATTCTATCCGAAGCGCGTTTCGAGATATTCGTCGAGAATTCTGATGAAGTCACCAACGATGGTGGGACCTTTCAAGGTCGTCATCAGACGTCCGTCCATGTAAACCGGGGCCTTGGGCTCTTCTCCGGTGCCCGGCAGAGATATTCCGATATCCGCATGTTTGGATTCCCCCGGACCATTCACGACGCATCCCATAACGGCAATCTTCAGGTTTTCAACCCCGGGATAGATCGCTTTCCAAGCCGGCATTCGCGAGTTGAGATATTCCTGAATGTCATTCGCCATCTCCTGAAAGACAGTGCTGGTGGTGCGGCCGCAACCGGGGCAGGCCGTGACACGGGGAGAGAAACTTCGAATGCCGAGGCTTTGCAGAATGTCCTGGCAAGTCCGAACTTCTTCGGCGCGATCCCCACCGGGAGCCGGAGTCAGACTGACTCGGATGGTATCGCCTATGCCTTCCTGCAATAGGACAGAAAGTGCAGTCGTGCTTGATACAATCCCCCGCCGGCCCATGCCTGCTTCGGTAAGGCCCAAATGCAGAGCATAGCTGGAGTGAGTGGCGAGCTCGCGGTACACATCGATCAAATCCTGAACACCTGAGACCTTGGCGCTGAGAACGATGCGATCGCGGGGCATGCCATACGATTGTGCCATCTCGGCGGACTCGATCGCGCTGAGCACCATCGCTTGCATGATGACCTCTCGGGATTCCTTCGGGGCGTGTTGCCGTGCGTTCTCGTCCATTAAACGAGTGACCAGCGATTGGTCGAGAGATCCCCAATTCACGCCGATCCGTATTGGCTTTTCATTTTCGAGCGCGATTTCGATGATCGAGCGAAAATTGTCGTCGTGCTGCCTTCCCATGCCGACATTACCCGGATTGATCCGGTACTTATCCAAGGCCCGCGCGCAATTCGGATACTCGCGTAAGAGGATATGGCCGTTGTAATGAAAGTCGCCGATGATGGGCACATGGATATGATCGTCGCGGAGGCGCTGCACCATCTCCGGCACAGCCCTGGCGGCCTCCCTGGTATTCACCGTAACGCGAACCAGCTCTGAACCTGCCACAGCCAGGGCTTGAACCTGCGCAGCGGTGGCCACGACGTCGGCCGTATCCGTGTTTGTCATCGACTGGACTGCGATCGGGTGCCCTCCGCCAATCCAGATCCCACCCACGTTTACGGGGAATGACATGCGCCGAACTATTTCCGCCATAGGGACTATTATAAGAATTCCCGCTATAATGACGGTCCTTTTTACCTATGACCGAGCAAATCCAATATCATCGCGGAAATCTCGGGTGGATCGAGGTGATCTGCGGGAGCATGTTCAGCGGTAAAAGTGAGGAGCTGATCCGCCGGCTGCGCCGGGCGCAGATCGCGAGACAACGAGTGCAGATATTCAAACCAAAGCTCGACGCTCGATACAGTCAGGATCATATCGTTAGCCACAGTGATATGAAAATCAAAGCGCAACTTGTCCTTGCTGCCGCAGAGATTCTTGATTTGGTCGATAAACGCACGCAGGTCATTGGGATTGACGAGGGACAGTTCTTTGACCTGAGGCTTGTGGCCGTGTGCAACGAGCTTGCCGACGCGGGAAAACGTGTGATTGTCGCCGGTTTGGACCAGGATTTTCGCGGGCGGCCGTTCGATCCCATGCCACAGTTGCTCAGTGTGGCGGAGTACATCACGAAAACACTTGCGATCTGTGTTCGATGCGGAGCTCCGGCGAACCGGACTCAACGTCTGGTGGAAGGCGCAGACCGTCTGCTCCTGGGTTCGGCTGGAGCGTATGAGGCGCGTTGCCGCCTGTGCTTTGAGCCGCCCGAGTAGTCCATGTTCAACATTCCACTTCACAAACTGATCATTCATTTTCCTATCGCTCTGACGATCGTCGCGGCGATCTATGACTCGTGGGCGGCCTATTCAAAGAAACCAGAATTTCACGAAGCGGGATACGGCCTGTCTCTTTGGGCATCTGTTTCGGCGTTAGCCGCGATCGTCACTGGGTTGCAATTGGCCGGGGTTACTCGTGTTGAGCCGGGTGTGATCACCGGGCATGCAGGGTTCGGTATTGCGTCGGGAATTGCAGTTACTGCACTGGCCGTGGTCCGCTACTCCGCGCATGCGCGAGAACAACGCGGCTACCGGATGCCTTGGCTAGTCTTGGAAATTGGAGCGGCGGCCTTAATTGTCGCAACGGCGATCACCGGCCATAGACTGTAGAGAGATCTGGGGAGAGACCCCGTATTCCGAATCTTCAAATTCCCACAGGAATTCGGGGTCTGTTCCCAGATCTCCGCAACCGAAATCCGAAACTTTCTTTCTACTCGGGCCGGAACGTGGGCCGTTCGGCGGCAAGAACCTTGTCCTTGGGTGTGCTGAGGTACCCGCGAATCCGGTCTTTATCGACGTAATTGACGACGATCTCGTAACGCAGCTTGTCACGGCCGACCAGGAACTGGACGGGCTCGTTTGCCGTGCGCTCTTTTTTCTCCAGTCTGCTGTCATCGACCTGAATGACGACATCGTACTTGGCCTTCTTCGGGTCAGTTCTTCTCAACTGCAACTGGATATCTGCCACCCTCGCCATCTCGTTCTTCTTGGGTTTCTTGATATCGAATTCGAAGAAATCGCGTTCACCCTTCTTCCGCAGGTCAGCGAGTTCACCCGCATTCCGAGCGATCTGCTGGCTCAGCGTGGTTCTCACATCGGTGATTTCCCGGCGGCTCGCGGCAAGGTCGGCCCGTGTCACGTCAAGGTTGGCAGCGACGGTCTTTACTTCGCCCGAAACCGTTCCAATCTTCGCCTCGGACGACTGTTGGACCTCAGCGAGCTTCGTACTGGCTTCCTGACGCGCAGCAGCGACATCGGTCGAATTTGCTTTTGATGCCAATTCGCTCGCCAGCTGTTCCTTGGCCTTTTCCTGCTCCGCTCTTAGCCTCTCAGCGAATTTGCGTGCGGATTCGAGCTCCTGCGCGGTCACACCGGTGCGCTTCCTGACGAGATCGATATCCGCTGCCATATCCGTCGCCTGCGTGCGCGCGGCTTTCATTGCGCGAGCCTGATCGGCAAGCTCTTCTTGCAGGCCGGCAATTTGCCGTTCCAGTTCGGTACGAGTGGAGTACGAAACATAACCGACGGCCAGAATCAGGATCAGGCTCAACACCATACCAACTTTCAAGAGGATATTGCTCGGTGGGGGCGGTGGCGGAGGCACTGCGGGCCCGCCTTCCTTGGGTCTCAAACTGAACATTGATTGTCCTTTCGGCGAATACGTTAACGAAGTCTGTCAAATTATCCCATGGCTTCCAAAAATTAGACGAGCGAGTTGTTGGAATGGTAAGCCGAGTGCTAACATTCCGCCCACTATGGCAGCCCGAAAACTGCATTCTTCTCTCGTTGTCATTTTCCTGTCAATGCTATTAGTCGCCGCACAGGCCCCGCCCGCACATAACCCAACGCTGTCTATCGACGAGATTATGGAGGGGCCGGAGTTTGCTGGCACACGGCCTTCGGAAGTGCGATGGTCCGTTGATGGCCACCGCGTGTACTTCCGCTGGAAGACAACGAAGGAAAAGAAGGATGCCCTCTATGTGGTCGACGTGACTGACAGAACACCGCGCCGGCTGTCGGACGCGGAGGAACGCGAAGCACCTCCAAGTGCTGGGGTTGAGAATGCGGCGCGGACCAAGAAACTCTACGTCCGAGACGGAGACCTGTATTTGCTGGATCTTAAAACGGGGTCGAAGCGACGAATCACAGCTACCGTCACCGACGAGTCCGATCCCGGCTTCACGCTAAATTCGGATCACATCTACTTCACTCGAGAAGGCAACCTTTACTTATTGTCGATCTCAACGGGCATTGTGGAACAGATGACCGATTTCCGGCGAGGCCCTACGCCGCGCGAGTCCAAGCCCACGCCGAGCCAGAAGTTCCTCGAAGATCAGCAGAAGGAACTGTTCAAGTCTGTCCAGGAAGAGCTTGAAGACAAGAAGGTTACTGAAGAGAAGAAAAAAGCCGTGGAACGATTGAAGCCTTTTTATATGGAAGCTCGGCAGTCGGTCCGGGCGCTTCAACTTTCGCCGGACGAGAGGCTTGTGACCTTTATTCTGGATCAGGAGCCTGAGGGCACGAAGACAACCATCATACCGGAGTTTGTCACGGAGTCCGGATATACGGAGGACATTCGCGATCGTGAGAAGGTCGGCGATCTTCAGCGCAACAATCGGCTGGGAATCATGACGCCAGCTGCAAAGACCGACGTCACTTGGGTCGATCACGGCCAAGGCAAGCGGGAAGTCGCTTTTTCGAGACCGGTGTGGTCGCCCGACGGGAAGTTCCTTGCCGTGATGACGCGAGCGGAAGACAACAAGGACCGGTGGATTTCGATCATCGATCCAGCGACCGGCAAAACCAAGGTTATGGACGCGCTTCATGACGACGCTTGGATTGGTGGTCCGAATTCTCGAACACTGGGATGGTTACCTGATTCCTCGGCCGTGTATTTCATCTCCGATAGGACGGGTTACTCGCACTTGTACACGGCTACGCCGGACGGTCACGAGACGCAATGGACCGACGGAAAGTTTGAAGTCTCGGATCCGATAATCGGTCCGGAAAACAAAAATTGGTTTCTGACGACGAACGAGGTGCATCCGGGTGAGCGGCACTTCTACCGTATGGTCATTGGCTCGCGCGAGCGTGTGAAACTGACGTCGATGGAAGGGAACAATCAGGTCTATCCATCACCCGATGGAAAGAAGCTGGCCATCGTTTACTCGTACTCGAACAAACCGTGGGAACTTTACATCGACGGGAAGAAAGTCACGGATTCGCCAAGCACGGAATTCAAAGCCTATGCCTGGCGCGATCCTGAACTGATATCGATTCCGGCTCGCGATGGGGTACAAGTACCCGCACGCATCTATAGGCCAAATCCTCTGCCGAAAGGGGCCCCGGCTGTCATTTTCGTCCACGGTTCAGGCTATTTGCAGAACGTTCACAAGTGGTGGAGCAGTTACTATCGCGAGTATATGTTCCACAATTACCTCGTCGATCACGGCTACGTTGTCCTCGATATCGATTACCGCGGCAGCGCCGGTTACGGCCGCGATTGGAGAACGGCAATCTATCGATACATGGGTGACAAGGACCTTAAGGATCAGGTCGACGGCGCAAAGTACCTTGTAGACAGGCTGGGTGTGGATTCGAAGCACATCGGAATCTACGGTGGCAGCTATGGTGGGTTTATCACCTTGATGGCGATGTTCACGACACCGGATGTTTTTGCGGCCGGCGCCGCGCTCCGGCCGGTAACGGACTGGGCTCATTACAATCAGGAGTACACAGCGAATATTCTCAACGAACCGCAAAGCGATGCCGAAGCGTATCGGCGCAGTTCACCGATCTACTTTGCCGAAGGATTGAAAGGCGCTTTGCTGATCTGTCATGGCATGGTCGATACCAACGTTCATTTTCAAGACACGGTTCGACTCGTGCAGCGGCTCATCGAGTTGAGAAAGGAAAACTGGTCCGTGGCGATGTATCCGGTCGAGGACCATGGTTTCCTGAAGGCCACGAGCTGGGCAGACGAATACAAGAGGATCTTTGAGCTGTTTGAGACGAATCTGAAAAACAAAAGGTCGTTGTTGAATGAATAGCCGCAAATTACGCCAATCACGCCAAACTGATTCGTGTCATTGGCGTGATTCGCGGCCCAAGGCTCTTTCCTCGATTCGCGATTCCATCTATCGCATCGTGCGACGCATTCCGCGCGGAAGTGTCTTATCATACGGGGATGTCGGCCGCATCGTGGGTACAGGACCACGTCAGGTCGCGGCTGCCATGCGCGCTTGTCCTGTTGGGTTGCCGTGGCATCGCGTGGTCGGTGCGGGGGGTAGGATTCGGACTCCCGGCGAGTATGCGTGGATTCAGCAGGAAAGGCTGATGGCCGAAGGCATACGGTTTCACGGAACGAGTTTTTCTTATGACGTCTACCGGTGGAGAGCCAAAGCCCACTCGCATTGAAAGGGACTCCATGGGCACGGTGCGCGTCCCCGCTGACGCGCTTTACGGTGCTCAAACTCAACGCGCTGTTGAGAATTTTCCAATCAGCAATCTCCGCTTTCCCCGCGAATTCATTCGCGCTCTGGGTCTCATCAAGCTCGCCGGAGCAAAGGCGAATGTTGATCTTGGTCTGCTGGATCGGAAACTCTGCGGCGCCATTATAAAGGCCGCTCAGGAAGTGGTCGATGGAAGGCTCGACGAGCACTTCGTTCTTGATATATTCCAGACCGGTTCGGGTACGTCGACCAACATGAACGCGAACGAGGTCATTTCGAATCGAGCAATTCAAATCCTTGGCGGTGTCGCCGGCTCCAAGAAACCTGTGCATCCAAACGATCATGTCAACCTGGGCCAATCCAGCAACGACGTCATTCCTACGGCAATGCACATCTCGGCAATGGAATTGATCGAACGTGTGCTAATCCCCGCTTTGCGCAGACTCCAAAGAGCCCTGGCGGCAAAAGCAAAGGAATTTGAGTCCATCGTCAAGATCGGAAGAACCCATCTGCAGGATGCAACACCGGTACGTCTCGGCCAGGAATTTGGAGGCTATGCGCGTCAGGTTGAGCTTGGCATCCGGCGGCTTGAGAAATTGCGCGACACTCTTGGAGAACTTCCACTGGGTGGAACGGCAGTCGGCACCGGCATCAACACGCATCCGAAGTTCGCTGCGAAAACGATTCAATATCTTTCAAAAATCACAGGCCTGAAATTTCGCGAGGCCGAAGATCACTTTGAGGCGCAGGGAGGGAAGGATGCTGTTGTCGAAGCCAGTGGCGCCTTGAAAACCATCGCTGTCAGTCTGACGAAAATCGCAAACGACATTCGGTGGCTCGCATCTGGCCCCCGATGTGGCATCGGCGAAATCCATCTTCCCGAAGTGCAGCCAGGTTCGTCGATCATGCCAGGCAAGGTAAATCCGGTTATTGCTGAATCGGTGCTGATGGCTGTCGCGCAGGTTATCGGCAACGATCTGACGGTCACGATCGGAGGTCAGGCCGGCGTTTTCGAGTTGAACGTCATGATGCCGGTGATGGCCCATAATCTTCTGGAATCCGTTCGCCTGCTTGCGGCATCAGCCGGCAACTTCGCGGACCGTTGCATTTCAGGCATTGAGGCGAATAAGGAACGATGCAACGAGATGATCGAAAAAAGTCTGGCAATGTGTACAGCCCTGGCGCCAGAGATCGGGTATGATGCTGCGGCTGCGATCGCGAAGGAGTCATACACGACCGGCAAGACGGTTCGGGAAATCGCGGTCCAAAAGAAGATTCTTTCGCCAAAACGCCTCAACGAGATCCTCGATCCGATGCGCATGACGATGCCAGGCATTGCAGCCAAGGGAGAATAGCTTGGAGGAAAGGGATTTCTTCACGGAGAAAAACGAGACGAAGCAACACACGATTTATTGTTCGTCGTGCAAGCAGTCGGCTCAATATCAAATTCGGTGGATCCGCCGTACGAAGAAGCAGTCCTTGCCGCCTCGCGCGTCTGAAGATGATCGCGCCCGCTTCAAAGCGGCGCGGGACTATATGGTGCGTGTGGATGACGTCTTACGATGCAGTAATCCGCGATGCGGCAAGCGGATCGAGATCACGAGTCTCCAAACTGTCGTCTTACTGTAAAAGCAAGGGCGCGGGCTAATGCCCCGCGACTACAGGCTTAGCGATGACGTTTCGGCATGCATGTAGTCGCGGGCTTTAGCCCGCGCCCGCGTGTGTCATGGCGCCTTTGTTTGTGCTGTTAGGCCGAGTAGTCCTTCGTGATGATCGTTCCGGGTTCCGCGGGATAATGAAGCAGATCGAGTGCGTCGTGGAGGATACGCGCTTGGATCTGTGTATTGTTCGGCTGGCCGAGCGACGATCCGGGTTCGTAAGGCTTCGGGTACAAAGCGCGTGGCGGTCCGGCCGGTTCCGACTCGTTCGGAGAAACCGTAATAAGCACCGTTGAAATACCCTGCGTTTCGATAGCGCGTTGAATCGTGACGACCGTCCGATGGCAGAGCGGTCAGCCGCCGGTAAGGACTACAACGTCCGGCCGCATTTTCATCATTGCTTCCGCGATATCCCAAC